>Ga0207705_10003705_pt1 | contig 11632 bp, 12 predicted proteins | sample KBSC13metaG_FD_184314 | JGI IMG/M metagenome (GOLD analysis project Ga0207705, IMG submission 184314) | Corn rhizosphere microbial communities from Kellogg Biological Station, Michigan, USA - KBS C1-3 metaG (SPAdes) (version 2) | ecosystem: Host-associated > Plants > Roots > Rhizosphere > Soil ...
CTTCTCGACGCTTACTCCTCCGGCCTCAGCCGCCCGATCGTCGCCTGGTACTACACACCGATGATGCTTCCATTCACCCGCGACCTCGACGCGAGCGTCGTCGTGTTCGACGCGATGGACGAGCTGTCGAAATTCAAGTTCGCACCGCAGAACCTTCTCGACCTGGAGCAGGAGCTGATCGACCGCTCCGACCTCGTCTTCACCGGCGGCTCCAGCCTCTACGAAGCGAAGAAGGACCGGCACGACAGCGTCCATCTGTTCCCGTCATCGGTGGACCGCTGCCATTTCTCCAAGGCGCGGGCGATGCAGTTCGATCCCGCCGATCAGGAAGAGCTGCCGCGGCCTCGCCTCGGCTTCTACGGAGTGATCGACGAGCGCTTCGACATCGAGCTCCTCGACCAGATCGCCGAGATGCGTCCCGACTGGTCGTTCGTGATGGTCGGACCGATCGTGAAGATCGATCCCGCCGACCTGCCGAAGCGGCACAACATCCAATATCTCGGCGGCAAGAAGTACGAGCAGCTTCCCGCCTATCTGTCGGGCTGGGACGTTGCGCTGATGCCGTTCGCGATGAACGAATCGACTCAGTTCATCTCGCCGACCAAGACTCCCGAATATCTCGCCGGCGGAAAGCCGGTGGTGTCGACCCCGATCAGGGACGTCGTTCGCCATTACGGCCAGCTCGAAGGCGTCGGAATTGCGTCGAGCCCGGAAGAGTTCGTCGCCGAATGCGAGCGGATGCTGAAGCTTCCGCGCCACGGCGACTGGCTCGCCGAGGCCGACCTTCTCCTGTCCGCCACCAGCTGGACCACGACCCAGGCGCGGATGGCCGCGCTCATCGCCGAGCTTCTCGGCGAGCGGACGGCTTCCGACTCCTCGGCTCTCCTGGTGGCCGCGGAATGAACGCGGCTTTCGGGACTCCCAAACGGCGCAAGCCTTACGATTATTTGATCGTCGGAGCCGGTTTCGCCGGCTCCGTTCTTGCCGAGCGGCTGGCGAGCCAGCACGGCGCCCGGGTGCTTCTGATCGACCGGCGGCCGCACGTCGGCGGCAATGCCTATGACGAGCCGAACGAGGCGGGCATCCTCTATCACAAATACGGCCCGCACATTTTCCACACCAACAGCGACATGGTCGTCGATTATTTGTCGAAGTTCACCGACTGGCGGCCCTACGAGCACCGCGTCCGCGGTGTCGTGCGCGACAAGCTCGTGCCGATTCCGATCAACCGAACGACTCTGAACGAATTGTTCGATCTCGACCTTAAAACCGACGAGGAAGCGGCGGAATATCTGGCGTCGCGCGCGGAGCCGGTCGAGGACATCCAGACATCCGAAGACGTGGTCGTCAACGCGGTCGGCCGCGAGCTCTACGAGCTGTTCTTCCAGGGCTACACGCGCAAGCAATGGGGGCTCGACCCGTCTGAGCTCGACAAGTCGGTCACAGCCAGGATTCCGACCCGGACAAACACCGACGACCGCTATTTCACCGACAGCTTCCAGGCGATGCCGAAGCATGGCTACACGGCGATGTTCGAGAAGATCCTCGACAATCCGCTGATCGAGGTGCGCACCGGAGTCGACTTCCGCGACTTCAAGCACAGCTGGAAGGATATCGCCGACCATCTGGTCTACACCGGCCCGATCGACGAATATTTCGACCACCGGTTCGGCAAGCTTCCGTACCGCAGCCTGAAGTTCGATCATCAGACGCTCGACCAGGACCGTTTCCAGGAGACTGGGACGGTCAACTATCCCGCCCCGGACGTGCCTTACACGCGGATCAGCGAGTACAAGCATTTGACCGGGCAGGAGCATCCGCGAACGACGATCACCTACGAATATCCCGCTGCCGAGGGCGATCCTTATTACCCGATCCCGCGCTCGGAGAATCAGGAATTGTTCAAGCGCTACGAGGCGCTCGCCGACGAAACTGACGACGTGACGTTCGTCGGCCGGCTTGCGACCTACCGCTATTACAACATGGACCAGATCGTCGGGCAGGCGCTCGCGACCTTCCGGCGGATGGACGAGAAGCTGCAGGCTGAAGAGACGGCGGTCGCGGCCGAATAACGCCGGGGCGCGGAAAGAATCCGCTCCTCGAGCTTTCCTCCCCTCATGACACCACGCCAGCATTGGCCGGAGAGGCTCTGGCTCCTCCGCCATGGACAAAGCCAGGGCAATGTCGCGCGCGATATCGCCGACGAGGCCGGGCATCACGAAATCGGAATCGACGTCCGCGACGTCGACGTGCCGTTGTCGAAGCTCGGCGAGGAACAGGCGAGAGCGGCCGGCAACTGGTTCGCGTCGCTCCCCGAGGAAGAACGCCCGCAGGTCATTCTGTCGTCGCCCTATCTCCGGGCACGCCAGACGGCGAAGATCATTTGCGAGTCCGGAGCGCTTGCCGGCGGGCCGCAGCGAACGATCCTCGATGAGCGGCTGCGCGAGCGCGAGTTCGGAATCTTCGACCGGCTGACGGGAGCAGGCATTCGCGCTCGCTTTCCCGACGAATCGGCTCACCGCCGGATGCTCGGCAAATTTTATCACCGGCCGCCGGGCGGCGAGAGCTGGGCCGACGTCATCCTCCGCCTCCGCTCCGCGCTCAACACGATCAACCTTCATTATTCGGACAAAAGCGTCCTGGTTGTCTGTCACCAGGTCGTCGTCCTCTGCTTCCGCTACATCCTGGAAGGGCTCGACGAGCGCGAAATCCTGCGCATCGACCGGGAAGCCGAAATCCTGAATTGCGGAATTTGCGCCTATGATTTCGAGCCCGGCGAGGACGGGCTCTGCGCGCCGAAACTGGCGCTTTGGAACTACGGCGCTCCGCTCGAGGCCGACGCGACCCCGAAGACCTACGCGCCGGACGAGATGGCGGGGACCCGGTGAGCACGGCCGAATTGACTCGCTCGGAGCTCAAGCAATTTCCGCTTCCCGAACAATCGGATGGCGGAAAGGACGATCACGGCCGGCTACTGATTATTGCCGGGAGTCCGCAGGTTCCCGGAGCGGCGCTTCTGTCCGCAACCGCGGCGCTTCGAAGCGGCGCGGGCAAGGTGTGGATCGCGACGGCGGCAAGTCTTGCGAATGGAATCGGCCTCAAGATGGTCGAGACGCTCGTCGTTCCGCTCGAGGAAGCGGCCGACGGCAGCTTTGCCGCTTCGTCGGTTGAGGTCCTCACCCGTGAGGCAGAGCGAGCTCACGCGGTGGTCGCTGGGCCCGGGATGAAGCGATCGGATGTGGATGCTGGCATCGCCGCCGGCCTGCTCCGCTCGGGAAAGCCGATCGCGTTCGACGCAGCGATGCTCCACTGCCTTCCCGAGGTCGCGCACGAATGCCGCGATTGCCGATGGCCGCCGGTTCTTCTTCCCCATTCGCGCGAAATGGCCTCGCTCCTTCAGGCGGACGAGTCCGATGTCGAGGCCGACCCGCTGTCGGCGGCGCAAAAGGCGGCGGCGCATTACCGGGCCGCGGTCCTCGCCAAGGGAGCGGAAAGCCACGTCGTCGCACCCGACGGGCGCTCCTGGACCTTTCGGGGCGGAGCGCCAGGGCTCGGGATCGCGGGGAGCGGGGACGCGCTTTCGGGCATCGTGGGAGGGTTGCTCGCCCGCGGAGCCGAGCCGCTGACGGCGCTTCTGTGGGGCGTACTCCTGCACGGCGAGGCCGGCGAGATGCTCTCGGCGAAGGTCGGGCCGGTGGGATTCCTCGCGCGCGAAATCCCGGACGAAATCCCGGCGCTTCTGGCTCGCTAGGCCTGGCCCTTGAGATGACGCTCCAACTCGTCGCCGACGAGCCGGACGACGTGGATGACATTGGTCGAGCCGGAAATCCCGAACGGAACGCCAGCCATCAGCACCAGCCGGTCGCCGCCCTCGGCAATCTTGTGGCGGAGCGCCATCCGCTTCGCCTTGGCGACCATTTCCTCGAAGCTTTCGACGTCGCGCGTCGTGACCGCATGAACGCCCCAAAGCATCCCGAGCCGCCGCGCCGTGTGATGCGACGCGGTCATCGCAAGCACCGGCACCGCCGGCCGCTCGCGGACGATCCGCCGAGCAGTCGAGCCGGAGCTGGTGTAGCAGACCATTGCCCGGGCCGAGATGGTGTTGACGATCTGCCGGGCCGAAGCGGCGAGCGCGTCGGCGGTCGTCGGTTCGGTCCTGGTTTCGGTGAAATGCACCCGGGCCGGATAGACGGGATCGCTCTCCGCGCTCGTCGCGATCCGGTCCATCATCCTGACCGCTTCGCAGGGGAACTGGCCGGTCGCGCTTTCCGCCGACAGCATGACCGCGTCGGCTCCGTCATAGATCGCCGTCGCGACGTCGCTGACCTCCGCCCGGGTCGGAGTTGGCGAGGTAATCATCGATTCCAGCATCTGGGTGGCGACCACCACCGGCTTTCCGAACTGGCGGGCGGTGGCGACGATCCTGTTCTGCGCCGGAGGCACTTCCCATGGCGGAAGCTCGACGCCCAGGTCGCCGCGAGCGACCATCACTCCGTCGGACAGCGCGATGATATCGTTCAGCCGATCGATCGCCGCTGGCTTTTCGATCTTGGCCATCAGCGCGGCCTTCTCGCCGATCATCTCGCGGGCTTCGGCGACATCTTCCGGGCGCTGGACGAACGACAAGGCGATCCAGTCCGCTTTCTGTTCGAGCGCGAACTTCAGGTCCTTCTTGTCCTTGTCGGTCAGCGCGGGAATCGGGACGACCACATCGGGGACGTTGACGCCCTTGTGGTCGGAGATCGTGCCGCCAACCATCACTTCGGTGACAATCCGGCTGTCTCCCGCTTCCAGCACCTTCAGCCGGATCTTGCCGTCGTCGACCAGCACGCGATCGCCCGGCTTGATGACTTCGAACAATTCCCGGTGGGGAAGCTCGACCCGTCTGGAATCTCCCGCCTTGCGGTCGCGGTCGAGGACAAACTTTGCGCCTTTGTGGAGCTCGGCCGAGCCGCCCTCGAACTTTCCGACCCGGAGCTTCGGGCCCTGCAGGTCGAACAGGATCGTGCTCGGCCGGTGAAGGTCTTTTTCCAGATCCCGGATGATCTCGACCAGCTTCACCTTCTGGGCGTGCGTTCCGTGGCTCATGTTGATCCGGAAAGCGTCTGCGCCTGCGAACACCAGCTTGCGGATCGTCGCCGCGCTGCTCGACGCCGGTCCAAGGGTCGCGAGGATTTTCACCTTTCGCGACCGAGGCTTCAGGGTTTCGGTCATTCCGTCCTTCCGCTTGCCGGTTCGACATAGCGGCTCGATTCCGCCGTTCAACCGGCTTGAGCGCAAGTCCGGCCTCCACTAGACGCGGTGGCGAATCTGAAAATTGTGGAGTGAATCATGGCGGATGGCACCGTCGCGGCCGACCAGCTGCGGCTGTTCATTGAACGGGTCGAGCGGCTCGAGGAGGAAAAGAAGGGAATCGCGGACGACGTCCGCGACGTCTATGCCGAGGCGAAGGCCAACGGCTACGATCCCAAGATCATGCGGATGATCGTCCGGCTTCGGCGGATGGAGACCCATACCCGGCGTGAGCAGGACGCGATCCTGGAGACCTATCGCTCGGCGCTGGGCCTGGAGTAGAACAGCTGATTATCGGGGGATTTGCGGGGACAAATGGCAGGCCATAGCAAGTTCAAGAACATCATGTACCGCAAGGGCGCTCAGGATAAGAAGCGCTCGGCGATGTTCTCCAAGCTGTCGCGCGAAATCACCGTCGCGGCCAAGATGGGGCTTCCGGACCCGGAGGCGAACGCCCGGCTTCGAGCCGCGGTCATCGCCGCCCGCGCGCAGTCGATGCCCAAGGACAACATCCAGCGGTCGATCGACAAGGCAACCGGCGGCGACGCGGAGAATTACGAGGAAATCCGCTACGAAGGCTTTGGCCCCGGAGGTGTCGCGCTGATCGTCGAGGCATTGTCCGACAACCGCAACCGCACCGCGACCAACGTCCGCACCGCTTTCTCAAGGAACGGCGGAAACCTTGGGACCGCCGGAAGCGTCAGCCACGGCTTCGAACGGCTCGGCCTGATCGAATATCCGCAGACCGCCGGCGATGCCGAAAAGGTTCTGGATGCGGCGATCGAAGCGGGCGCCGAGGACGTCGAATCGGACGAGGGCGGGCATCGCATCTGGACCAGTGTCGAAGCGCTCCACGAAGTCGCCAAGGCGCTCGAATCCATGCTCGGCGAGGCGGAAAGCACCAAGCTCGCGTGGAAGCCGCAGACCGAAGTCGAAGTCCGCGGGACCGACGCCGAGCAGCTCCTCAAACTGATGGACGCGCTCGACGAGGACGACGACGTCCAGACCGTCTGGGGCAACGAAAACATCCCCGACGAGGAGCTGGAGAAGCTCGGCTGATCATCCTCGGTCTCGACCCGGGCCTCGGCACCACAGGCTGGGGCTTGATCCGGGCAGAGGGCAATCGGTTGTCGCACCTCGGCAACGGCCAGCTGAAGACGAAGACGTCAGCACCGCTGCCCGAGCGTCTCGCGAATCTGGCCGATCAGCTTGAGGCGCTGCTGGTGGAACACCGCCCCGATGGCGCCGCGGTCGAGGAAGTGTTCGTCAACAAGAACCCGCAATCGACGCTGAAGCTCGGCCAGGCGCGCGGAGTCGTTCTGATGATCGCCGCCCGCTCCGGAATTGCCGTCGGCGAATATGCGCCCACGCTGGTGAAGAAGGCGGTAGTCGGCACCGGCGGGGCCGAAAAGGCGCAGGTTCACGCGATGGTGACGCGCCTTCTCCCGGGGGCTAAGGTCGCCGGCCCCGACGCCGCCGACGCCCTCGCCGTGGCAATCACTCACGCGCACCACTTGGCGAGTTCGCGCGCGGGCATTAGCCCTAGGCAATGATCGCCCGCCTCTCCGGAATCCTCGCCGAGACCAGCGCCGACACCGCGGTGATCGACGTCGCCGGCGTCGGTTACCAGGTCCATTGCAGCGGCCGCACGCTCGACGCCCTCGGGGAGATCGGGAGCGATGTACTCGTGCTAACCGAGCTTCAGGTCCGCGAGGATGCCTGGACGTTGTTCGGTTTCGGCTCGCCCATTGAGCGGGATTCGTTCCGGGCGCTGACCTCGATCCAGGGCGTAGGCGGGCGCCTCGCGCTCGCGATCCTGTCCGCGCTCTCGCCCGACGAGCTCGCCCGTGCCGTCTCTCAGGACGACAAGGCAATGATCGGCCGGGCCAATGGAGTCGGGCCCAAGCTCGCCGCCCGAATCGCCAACGAGCTCAAGGGCAAGCTTGGCGCTCCCGGCCTTGGGGGAGCCGGACCAGCCCCGCGCGCCGGAGCCGCCGCCGACGCCCTCTCCGCCCTAGCCAACCTCGGCTTCAAACCCGCCGACGCAAGCTCTGCGGTCAACGCCGCTCAGGACGAACTCGGCGCCGATGCTTCGCTAGATGCTCTGGTGCGGCTAGCGCTGAGGAAAGCCGCGAAGTAGCTCAGCCGCCCCACACGTCGGCATAGAGCCGCATCAGGTTCGCGCCGAGCAGCTTTTCTACCTGTCCCGTCGTCCAGCCGCGCTTCATCAGGTCGGCCCCGACCCGCTCCAGCTTGTCGATCGAATTATAGTCCCGGACGACCGTGAACACGTCCGGTGCCTCGCCGGGAGCAGCGATTCCGGCGGCGACCCTCTGCTCATTGTCCCTTTTCGCATTGGCAATCGCCTTGGCGTCGATCACCAGCGGCAAAACGCCGCCATCGGTGCCGATCGAGATGTGATCCTCGCCAGCGACCTTCGCGATGTGATCGATATGGTCGAGCAGCATGGTGCCGGTCGGTTTCATGTCGGCGGCGAGGTACGGCATGAAATAGACGCCGATGACTCCGCCCTTGTCGGCTACGGCCTTGATCGCCGCGTCGGTCGAGTTGCGTGGGTGATCGTAAACGGCGCGCGCACCGGTGTGGCTGATGGTCGGCGGCCGCTTCGCATAAGCCGCCGCTTCCTCCATTGTCCGAGCGCCGCCGTGGGCGAGGTCGAGCAACAGCTTTTCCGATTCGATCCGCTCGATCGTCGCCTTGCCGAGATTGGTGATCCCCGCATTGCGTGGCTCGATGGACCCGTCGCCCGCCAGGTTCGCGAGATTGTAGGTGAGCTGGACGGCGCGAATGCCATTCTTTTTCAACTCCGCGATCCGATCCAGCGCCGGGCCGACCATCGCCGAGTCCTGCGTTCCGAGGACGACTGCCAGCTTGCCCGCTGCTTTCGCCGCCGGAATGTCGGTGGCCTTCGCGACCAGTGTCAGCCGATCCGGATTCGCGCGGAGCAAATTATGATAATCGGCGAGATTCTTCTGGACCTGCTCCCACGAATCGACCTGGTTTCCGACTGGCACGATCGTGTCGCGAAGTGCGGTGAGGCCGGTTTGCCGCATTTCGGCCCAGGCGCGGTCGCTGATCCGCAGATCGTCCTCGGCGCCATAGGGGTCGTTGATGCCGCCGAGCCCGTCGATGACGATCGCCTTGCGATACCAATCGGGCGCCTTCGTCGTCTTCGCCATTGCCGGGGCCGCGGCAAGCGCAGCCACGCCCGCGCCGCCCATCATTACCGTCCGCCTGTCGACTTCCATCCCCGCCCCCTCGTCTCGCTTCTTGTCGAGCGCGCATGCATCTGCGAATCAGGTGGCGATGGCAACCGACCCCGCCCGGATCACCACGCCTGAGCGAATGAGCGAGGACGCGGACGTCGCACTTCGGCCGAAGAGCCTCGACGAGTTCATCGGGCAGAAGGCGGCGCGCGAGAACCTGCGCGTTTTCGTCCAGGCGGCGAAGAGCCGGGGGGAGGCGCTCGATCACGTGCTACTCCACGGCCCGCCGGGCTTGGGCAAAACTACCCTTGCCGGAATCCTCGCCCGCGAAATGGGTGTCGGCTTTCGAGCCACGTCAGGCCCGGTGATCGCCAAGTCCGGCGACCTCGCCGCCCTCCTCACCAATCTCGAAGACGGCGACGTCCTGTTCATCGACGAAATCCACCGCCTCAATCCGGCGGTCGAAGAAGTGCTCTACCCGGCGATGGAGGACCGCGCGCTCGACCTGATGATCGGCGAGGGGCCGTCGGCGCGCTCGGTGCGAATCGACCTTCCGCGTTTCACTTTGGTCGGAGCGACGACTCGGCAGGGGCTTCTGACGACCCCGCTTCGCGACCGCTTCGGTATCCCCATTCGACTCAACTTCTACTCCGTCGAGGAGCTGGAACAGGTGGTGCGGCGCGCTTCGAGGCTGCTCGGAGCGAACGTCAGTGATGACGGCGCACACGAAATCGCCAAACGCTCGCGCGGGACCCCGCGGATCGCCGGCCGGCTGCTGCGCCGAGTCCGCGATTTCGCCCACGCCGCCGGCGCGGAATCCATCGACGCGAAGACCGCCGATGCTTCGCTGTCGAGGCTGGAGATCGACGGCCTCGGACTCGACGCGATGGACCGGCGCTATTTGACAATGATCGCCGACCTCTACGGCGGCGGTCCCGTGGGCATCGAAACCCTCGCCGCCGGCCTGTCGGAGCCGCGCGACACGATCGAAGACGTGATCGAGCCGTTCCTCATTCAGCTCGGCCTAATCGCCCGAACCGCAAGGGGCCGTTGCCTCAACGGCCGCGGCTACACCCATCTTGGCCTCGCGCCGCCGCAAGGCAGCCAGACCGGCCTGTTCGACGTAGGAAACCACGGCAAATGATCGGCAAGTTCTTGGGGTCGCTTCTCGCTGCTCTCGCTCCCGCGCAACCGGCGACGCCCGCTGCGACCGTCCCCGTAAATTATTCGAGCGATTCGAATTGGCTGTGCCTTCCGGGCCGAAAGGATGCCTGCTCTACCCCGCTCGCGACGACCGCGCTCAACGCTGACGGCTATGGCTCGAGCGGACCAAGCGCGGTTGCCAAGGACCCGCCGGTCGATTGCTTCTACGTCTATCCGACGGTTTCCCGCGATTCAGGCCTGAACAGCGACCTCAACGTCAGCGCGAGCGAGGAGAAATATGCCGCCGAGGCGCAGTTCGCACGGTTCGCCGGAGTGTGCCGAACATTTGCTCCGGTCTATCGGCAGATGACTCTCGGGGCGATCGCGGCGATGGCAGCGGGCGCCGACATCGCCCCGGCCGCCCGGCTTGCCTATGGCGACGTCGCCTCGGCGTGGCGCGATTATGTCGCCAACCGCAACCACGGACGGCCCTTCGTCCTGGTCGGCCACAGCCAGGGCTCGGCGCTTCTCCAGCAGCTCATCGCCCGTGAGATCGAGGGCAAGCCCATCGCCAGGCGGATGAAGCTTGCGATCCTTCCCGGCTACAATCTGCTGGTCCCGCAGGGGAAGCTGGTCGGCGGCACGTTGAAATCGACGCCGCTGTGCAACAGGCCCGAGGAGACCGGCTGCGTCATCGCGTTCAGCAGCTTCAGGCAAGGGGATGTGCCGCAACCGGGCGCGATGTTCGGCTATGCAGCGCAGCCGGGAATGACCGTCGCCTGCGTCAATCCCGCGAGGCCCGGGTCAAGGAACTGGGAAGTGCTGGACAGCTATTGGTACACGCGGGCCACCAACCCCGTCCCCGGCGGCCCGATCGTCTGGTCGACCCAGGGGCCGCCGCCAACGCCATTCGTTCGCACCCCGGGCCTCGTGTCCGCGCGCTGCGTCAACGATGGTCCGCGCGGCTATCTGGAGGTTCGGACCAATGCAGGCCCGAACGACAAGCGCACCGCCCGGATCGGCGGCGAGGTCGGGGCCGGAGGGCTGTTCCTTCCCGGCTGGGGAATGCACCTCGCCGACATGTCTGTCGGACAAGGCGACCTCGTTCGTGAAGTCGGCGAGTTGTCGAAGACCAAGTGAGCAGCCCCTTCGACCAACCCTATCGCGGCGGCTTCGTCGGCCCCGAGCACCATTTCGCTCTGACGGTCTATTTCGAGGACACCGACACCGCGGGGATCGTCTATTATGCGAATTATCTGAAATTCATCGAGCGGGCCCGCTCCGACATGCTTCGTGCCGCGCAAATCGACCAGCGGGCAGAATTGGCGGCCACTGGAAGCGCCTATGCGGTTGCCGAAGTGGACATCAAATATCGCAGGCCTGCTTACCTCGGCGACGATCTCGTCATCGTCAGCACAATCGAGACGGTGCGTGCCGCATCGGTGACGATTCATCAGAGGGTCATGCGCGGAACGGATAGAATAGCCGATGCGATGGTCACCGCGGCGTTCCTGACGCCGGACCAGCGCCCGCAGCGCCAGCCGCGCTCGTGGGTCGAGCGCTTCAAGTCGATCGCCAACGGAGACTGATCCTGTTTCGAATTGCCAGATTGCCATACGCCGCCGCCATCCTCGCGGCCTTGTTCGTCTCCGCATCGGCAATGGCACAGGAGCCGGAGCCGGCGGCCAAGGTGATCGCGATCCCACCACTCGCGACCGACAAGGTCACCGACACCGACGCCGGCACGACCTGGGGGCTCGCCAACCAGATCGCGAACCTGATCACGGCCGACCTCAAGCTCAGCAGCAAGTTCATTTTCGCTGACACGCAGAAGGTGCGAATCCCCTCCTATCCGGAAGTCACCGCGCCCGCATATCCGCAATGGCGATCGGCCGGCGCGAAGCTGCTTCTGTCCGGATTCGTCAACGCTCGCTCCGACGGGCGGCTGACCATCGGCTGCTATCTCTACG
>Ga0207705_10003707_pt1 | contig 11630 bp, 8 predicted proteins | sample KBSC13metaG_FD_184314 | JGI IMG/M metagenome (GOLD analysis project Ga0207705, IMG submission 184314) | Corn rhizosphere microbial communities from Kellogg Biological Station, Michigan, USA - KBS C1-3 metaG (SPAdes) (version 2) | ecosystem: Host-associated > Plants > Roots > Rhizosphere > Soil ...
CTTGTGCGCCGCGATCTCGCCATAGCGGCGGTCTTCGCGGTCTTCGTAGCGCAGGCGGAACCAGTCCCACGTCGTCTCGACGGATTCACCGATGCGCTCGGCCACCGCCAGCCACGACACCTGGAAATACCAGGAGAACCCAAGGCCGAACAGGAGCAGGAGCAGAAGCGTGGCGCCGGTGAAACCGAACGCGGTATGCGCGCCATGGCCGATCAGCTGGCCCAGCACGCCGCCGGCCGCGCGCGGCAATTCCACCTTCAGCGACCACATGCGCAGGTATTCCAGCCCGACGCTGCCGGCGAACATCAGCACGAAGCCGATCCAGCGGATCAGCGTCTCGCCCTGGTGTTCCGGTTCCGGCTCGGCTTCCTGCACGATGAACCGGGTGTGCAGCCGTCGATACCCCTGCCACACGGCGCGGGTAAAGCAGACGCACAGCCACCATGCGGAAAAGCCGAAAATGAACAGCAACAGGTCGGCCAGCCAGGCGCCGGCGCGGCCGCCCAGGTTGGCGACATGGGCCACGGCGTTCTCATGCGACCAGCCTGGATCGGCTTTGTTATAGCTGAGCAAAATGAGGACGAAATACAACAATGCGACGGCCGTGGCCAGCCAGCGCGCCTCCGACAACAGGCGCACGAGCCGGTTCGGCAGCGGTTGGCGCGGCGGTCTCGGCTTGTGAGTATAGGTCGTGCTCGTCGATGGACTATTCTTGCTCATTGCGGTTTGATACGGGACTGCAGGGTGACAATGCCCCAAAGATGAACATTCTAAGCGATATATTGCCGGGCAGGCCCCCCGATTCATTCTCGTGTGCATCATCGACTATAATCCCGGCTTCGACATCTTGATTCCCGCCCTGCCCGGCCCCACTTTCCGGGCATCATTCAATAGAAGAAGTTCATTATGACCACTCGTAAACACGCCAAAGTCCTGATCCTCGGTTCCGGCCCCGCCGGTTACAGTGCCGCCGTCTATGCCGCGCGCGCCAACCTCAGCCCGATGCTGGTCACGGGTGTCGAGCAGGGTGGTCAATTGATGACGACGACGGACGTCGAGAACTGGCCGGGCGACCCGCTGGGCGTGCAGGGCCCGGAACTGATGCAGCGCCTGCTGCAGCACGCCGAGCGCTTCAATACGGAGATCGTGTTCGACCACATCCACACGACACACCTGAACGAGCGGCCGATCCGCCTCGTCGGCGATTCGCATGAGTTCACCTGCGACGCGCTGATCATCGCAACGGGCGCGTCGGCGCAATACCTCGGCCTGCCCAGCGAACAGGAATTCATGGGCAAGGGCGTGTCGGCATGCGCGACCTGCGACGGCTTCTTCTACCGCAACCAGGAAGTCGCCGTGATCGGCGGCGGCAACACCGCCGTCGAAGAAGCGCTGTACCTGTCGAACATCGCCACCAAGGTCACGCTGATCCACCGCCGCGACAAGTTCCGCGCCGAGCCTATCCTCGTCGACCGCCTGATGGGCAAGGTCGCCGAAGGCAAGATCGTGCTGGAACTGAACCAGACGCTGGACGAGGTCAAGGGCGACCAGAGCGGCGTGACGGGCCTGCGGCTGAAATCGACCGCGGACGGCGCCACGAAGGACCTCAAGGTGCACGGCCTGTTCGTGGCGATCGGCCACAAGCCGAACACCGGCATCTTCGAAGGCCAGCTGGACATGCATAACGGCTACATCAAGACCCGCGGCGGCAGCGAAGGCATGGCCACCGCGACGAGCGTTGCGGGCGTGTTCGCGGCCGGCGACGTGCAGGACCACGTGTACCGCCAGGCGATCACGTCGTCGGGCTCGGGCTGCATGGCCGCGCTGGATGCCCAGCGCTACCTGGAAGCCCTGGAGTAAATCTTTTGGAAGCATTCGATGGCTGCTGGCATGAAGGACTTCGCTGATCTCAAAGCCTTGCGCGACAGGCTCAAGGAAGAAGAGCGGCTGCGCGCCATCGAAAAGGCCGAGCGGGAAAAGCGCGAGCGTATCGCGCGCGAGAACGCCGTCGAATTCGGCTCGGCCGTCAAGGACGTCGTCAAGATGCCCGAGTCGGACCGCTACGTGTGGCGCCCGATGCACGAATACGAGACGCGCGGCCAGCCGCTGCCGACGCGTCCCCGCACTGCGGAAGAAGAAACGGCCGCCGTGCTGCGCGAGTCGATGCTGTCCGACCAGTTCGACGTGGACGGCCTGCTCGACGAAGACCCCTCCCTCAGCTGGTCCGCACCCGGCGTCGGCCCCGACGTCGTGAAAAAACTGCGCAAGCGCCACTGGCCCGTCGAGGACGAGCTGGACCTGCACGGCCTCACGCGCGACCTGGCGCGGCGCCACGTCGACGCCTACCTGCGCAAATCCAGCAAGCGCGGCATCCGCTGCGTGCGCATCATCCACGGCGTGGGCTATGGCTCGGCCGGCGGCGAACCGGTGCTGCGCGGCATGGTCCACAGCTGGCTCGTGCAGACGCCGGACGTCGTCGCCTTCTGCGTCGCGAACCGGAAGGATGGCGGCAACGGCGCACTGATCGTTCTCCTGCGCCCCGCCCTGCTGGATTGAGCTTTCTTTCCATCACGTCCTATCAGGCATGTTTTGTTGTCAAAAATCCGCATCGATTTAACGAAACCTGTAAGATGCAGACTCCGTGGCGCCGGGGTGGTGCTGCCAGCATAGGGATGAACGCGTGGAGTCCAGGACCCCAGTACCGATGGCAGCGCCGCAACGGGTCGACCTGCACAATTGTGCGGACGAGCCGATCCACATCCCTGGCTCGATCCAGCCCCATGGCGCGCTGATCTTCCTGACCGACGCCGGCCTCGTCGCGGGCTGGAGCGCCAACATCGCCGCCGTCACGGGCGGCGCACCCGTGCCCGGACAGGCGTTCGGCGCGCTCGGCCTCCCCGCGGAAGTCGGCGATCTCATCCGCGAATGCCTGGACACGATGGAAGACGGCGCAGCGCCGGCGACCGTCGCAGCCGTGACCATCGGCGCGAGCGAATACGACTGCGTCGTGCACGCCCACATGGGCAGGGTCATCGTCGAATTCGAACAGCGCGACGTCGACATGGGCGAAGTCGCGCTGTTCGCGATCAAGGCGCATTCCACCATCGACCGCCTGCGCCGCCAGCGCACCATCGACGGCCTGCTGGAGACGGCCGTGCGCCACGTGCGCGACTTCACCGGCTTCGACCGCGTGATGGCCTACGTGTTCCGCAGCGACGATTCCGGCGACGTGGTGGCCGAGGCGCGGCGCGACGATCTAGTCACGTATCTGGGCCAGCGCTATCCGGCCGGCGACATCCCGCCGCAGGCGCGCCGGCTGTACGTCCTGAACACCCTTCGCATGATCGCCGACGTCGGCTACCACGCCGTGCCGCTGCTGGGCATGCCGGGCAGTCCGCCGGTCGACATGAGCTACGCCGTGCTGCGCAGCGTCTCGCCGATCCACGTGGAATACCTGCACAACATGGGCGTAGGCGCGTCGATGAGCGTATCGATCGTCGTGGGCGGCCGCCTGTGGGGCCTGATCGCCTGCCACCACATGTCGCCCAAGCGCGTGCCCTACTCCGTGCGCATGGCAGCCGACGTGCTGGCCCAGGTCATCGCATCGACCGTGCAAAGCATCGAGTCGCGGGCGGAAGCCGAGCTGGTCGAACAAGCGGCCAAGGTGCGCACGAGCCTCGTCGAATCGCTGCTGCTGGAAGAAGACCCGCTGGAAGCCCTCGTGCAACATGGCGACGGGCTGCTGGAATCCACGCATGCGCAGGCGCTCGTCGTCAGCCAGTACGGGCGCGTCGTGTGCCGCGGCATCGACCAGGCGCTGGGCGGGGCCGTCGTCGCGTCGCTGCCGGCCGAACCGCACGACATCGTCACGCACGCCGGCGTGAACGACTGGCCCGATGCGATCCGTCCCCGACTCGGCAAATGGGCCGGCATGCTGGGCCTGCCGTTCGATCCGCCCAGCGGCGGCTGGTGCGTGCTGCTGCGCACGGAACAGGTCGAGGAAGTGGCCTGGGGCGGCAAGCCGGACAAGAGCCAGGCCGGCCCGATGGGCGAGCGCCTGACGCCGCGCGGTTCGTTCGACGCCTGGCATGAAACCGTACGCGGCCGCGCGCACCCATGGGAAGACGGCATCCTCACCCATGCGCGCATGATGCTGGGCGAACTCACGCGCGTCTCGAACGCGCGCCGCGCGCAGACGGAAGCCACGCGATCGCAACTGCTCGCGATGCTGGGCCACGACCTGCGCGACCCACTCAATTCGATCAACATGGCGGGTTTGGTGCTGCAACGGACCGACACCTCGGGCAACGGCGCGGGCACGGGCACCGGCAGCAAGGGGACGCTGGGCAAGCGCATCCAGTCGTCCAGCAACCGCATGCAGCGCATGATCGGCCAGGTGCTGGACATGAGCCGCATCGACCGCGGCATGAACCTCGGCGTCGACCTGCAGCCGGTCGATCTCGCGGTCCTCGCCCTCGAGCTGGTCGAGGAAGCGCGCCTCGCCTATCCCACCATCGTGTACGACCTGCACACCATCGGCCCGGCCGTCGTGCTGGCCGACGGCGGCCGGCTGGGCCAGGTGATCTCGAACCTGCTCTCGAACGCGCGCCACCACGGCGAGCCGAACCGGCCCATTTTCATCCGGCTCGCCCCGCAGGATGGCCAGGCCGTGCTGGAAGTGACGAACGCAGGCGCACCGATTCCGCCGGAGACTGAAGGCGCGCTGTTCAATCCGTTCAAGCGCAGCGCGCTGCACAACCCGCGCAACCGCACGGGCATGGGACTCGGGCTGTACATCGCCCAGCAGATCGTGCGCGAGCACGAGGGCGAGATCGCGTACCGCCACGAGGACGGACAGGTGGTCTTTTCCGTGCGCCTGCCGCTGGCGCCGCGCCAGGCCTGACCCGCACGGCACATCCTTCACCGGACGTGGTCCGGCCGGACATGTTAGCCTAGCGGCATCGTAACGACCGCCCGCTGCATGCACCTCATCACCGCCATCGAAATCATCGCGATCCTTGTCGGCGCGTTCTCGGGATTCATCGAGGCGCGGCGCAAGCGCATGGACGTGGTGGGCGTGTTCACGGTGGCCTTCATGACCGCATTCGGTGGCGGCACCCTGCGCGACATCCTGCTGGATAAACGGCCGTTGTTCTGGGTGATCCACCAGGAATACGCGATCCTGATCTTCGTGCTGGCCCTCGTCGCGACGCCACTGATCCGCACCTTGCGCCAGATCGTGTCCGAGCGCCTGATCGTGATCGCCGACGCCGTCGGCCTGGGCCTGTTTTCCGTGGCCGGCGTGTCGTCCGCGCTGGACGCGCACATGCCGCTGTTCATCGCCTCGATGATGGGCGTGATCACAGGGATCTTCGGCGGGGTCATGCGCGACATCGTCTGCAACGAGGTGCCGATGGTGTTCCGCGACGGGAAGCCCTATGCCATCTGCGCCTTCCTCGGCAACTGGATGTTCCTGCTGCTGGGGATGAACGGCTTCCCGCACGACTTCGCGCTGTGGTCCAGCGCGCTGTTCATCGTCGTGTTCCGCCTGGTGACGTGGAAATTCGACGTGCGGCTGGGGCGATGACGCATCGCCCCGCGGCGCTCGCGCTTTTATACAGCGTCCGGGCCCGTCTCGCCGGTGCGGATGCGGATCACCTGCTCCACGTCCTGCACGAAGATCTTGCCGTCGCCGATCTTGCCCGTGCGCGCGGCCTTGATGATCGCGTCGACGACCTGCTCGGTCAGCGCATCGTCGACCACCACCTCGATCTTCACCTTGGGCAGGAAGTCGACGACGTACTCGGCGCCGCGGTACAGTTCCGTATGGCCCTTCTGGCGGCCGAAGCCCTTCACTTCCGTGACGGTCAGGCCGGTGACGTTCACCTCGGCCAGCGCTTCGCGCACTTCGTCCAGTTTGAACGGCTTGATCACGCAGGTAATCTGTTTCATGTTATTTCTCCTTTCAGGTACTGAACGGATTATCGCATGGCATCCGGTCAATCCGGAATCTTCGCCAGCTGGTCCATCCACACGACGGCTTCCGAATCGCTCGGTGCGCGCCAGTCGCCCCGCGGCGACAGCGAGCCGCCGTTGCCGACCTTCGGTCCATTCGGCACGCACGAACGCTTGAACTGGCTCGTCTTGAAGAAGCGCCACAGGAAGATGCCCAGGTTTTTCTTGATCGCGCCGAGCTCGTACTGGTTGCGTGCGGGGCTGCCGCCTTCCGGCCACGGCCCTGCCGCGCGGTCGTGCCACGCGCTCCACGACAGGAACGCGACCTTGGCCGGGCCGAAGCCGTAGCGCAAGGTGTAGTACAGGTTGAAGTCCTGCAGCTCGTATGGTCCGATGAAGTCTTCCGTGACCTGCGCCGGCTTGCCTTCCTCTTTCCCGGTCCCCTGCTTGCCGGGAACCAGTTCCGGCGAGATCTCCGTTTCCAGCACGTTGATCAGCACATCGGAGCCGGTTTCGCCGATCTGCTTCGTGTCGGCGACCCAGCGCACGAGGTGGGAAATGAGGGTCTTGGGCACGCTCGCGTTGACGTTGTAGTGCGACATGTGGTCGCCCACGCCGTACGTGCACCAGCCCAGCGCCAGCTCGGACAGGTCGCCCGTGCCGATCACGATGGCGTGATGGTGGTTCGCGAGGCGGAACAAGTGACTCGTGCGCTCGCCCGCCTGCACGTTCTCGAACGTGACGTCATACTGCTCGGCGCCTTCCGCATACGGGTGGCCGAGGTCCTTCAGCATCTGGATGCAGCTGGGGCGGATGTCGATCTCGTGCGCCGTGCAGCCGACCACGCGCATCAGCTCGCGCGCCTGGCGCAGGGTGCGTTCGCTCGTCGCGAAGCCCGGCATCGTGTACGCGAGGATGTTCGTGCGCGGCAGGTTCAGCCGGTCCATCGCCTTGGCGCAGACGAGCAGCGCATGCGTGGAATCGAGGCCGCCCGAGATCCCGATCACGACCTTCTGGTGGCCGGACGACTGCAGCCGCTGCAACAGCGCCTGCACCTGGATGTTGTAGACCTCCGTGCAGCGCGCATCGCGGCGGCGGCCGTCGGCCGGCACGTACGGAAAGCGCTCGATGAGGCGGGCCAGCGGCAGGTCGCGGTCGAGCGGCAGCGGCACGCTGAATTTCTGCACGCGGAATTTCGCCACCTCGTGCGCATGCCGGCGTACCGACTGCGCGAACGTCGTCGTGTGCATGCGGTCGACGGACAGGCGTTCCAGGTCGACGTCGCCGAAGACGATGTGCGAATCGCCGCGGAAGCGCTCGGACTCGGCCAGCATGTCGCCTTTTTCATAGATCAGCGACTGGCCGTCCCACGCCATGTCCGTCGTCGATTCGCCGAGGCCCGCGGACGTGTACAGGTACGCCGCGAGGCAGCGCGCCGACTGCTGGGATACGAGCTGGTGCCGGTAGCCGCTCTTGCCCACGACGACGTTCGACGCCGACAGGTTGACCAGCACCGTCGCGCCGGCCAGCGCGGCATACGAGGACGGCGGGATCGGCACCCACACGTCTTCGCAGATCTCGACGTGGAAGCGGAACAGCGGCTGGTTCTCCAGCTCGAACAGCTGCTCCGGACCGAAGGGCACGTCCTGGCCGAGCAGGGAAATCCGCTCGACGGCCGCATTGTCCGCCGGACTGAACTGCCGACTTTCGTAAAATTCGCCATAATTGGGCAGGTAGCTTTTCGGGACCACGCCCAGGATGCGGCCTCCCGCGATGACGACGGCGCAATTGAACAGCACGTGGTCGACGCGCAGCGGCGCACCGACGACGAGTGCCAGCGGCAGCGTGGCGGATGCGGCGACCACCTCGGCAAGCGCCGCCAGCACGGCATCGAGCAGCGCGCGTTGGTGGAACAGGTCGTCGCACGTGTAGGCGGACAGGCCCAGCTCGGGGAAGGCGGCCAGCACGGCGCCCTCGTCGGCGGCCTGGCGCGCCAGGCGGATCGTTTCCTGCGCATTGAAGGCCGGGTCGGCGACCTTGCAACGCGGGCTGGCGACGGCGACGCGCGCGAAGTCGTGGGAATACAGGTTGAAGAATCGCTTATCCATAGGTCTCAACAGCTAAGTCATCGCGGAAGTCATCTTGAATTATCGCACGCATATCGTTTCCTCTCTTTCCGAGATCGGGCAGGCGGACTGGGACGCCCTCGTGGCCCTGCAGCAGGGGCCAGGCGCCGCCGCCAATCCTTTCCTGTCCTTTGCCTTCCTGCATGCCTTGCACGAATCCGGCAGCGCCACGCCGGAGACGGGCTGGCAGCCGCAATACATCGCCTTGTACGACACGGACGAGCGCCTGGCCGCCGCGCTGCCCATGTACGTGAAGAGCCATTCGTACGGCGAGTATGTGTTCGACTGGGCGTGGGCCAATGCCTACCAGGAGCATGGGCTCGACTACTATCCGAAGCTGCTGTCCGCGATCCCGTTCACGCCTGTGAGCGGCCCGCGCCTGCTCGCGCGCGACGCGCGCGCCCGTGCGGCCCTCGTCGACGTGCTGGTCAGTACGCAGAAAGCAACCGACGTCTCGTCCACGCACGTGCTGTTCCCCCCGGACGAGCAGGCGCAGCAATTGGCCGACGCCGGCTTCCTGCTGCGTAGCGGCGTGCAGTTCCATTGGGTGAACGCGGGGTATGCGACCTTCGACGACTTCCTCGCCACGCTGGAGCAGAAGAAGCGCAAGAACATCCGCGCCGAGCGGCGCAAGGTGCGCGAGGCGGGCGTCGTGCTGCGGCGCGTGCGCGGGCGCGAGATCGAGGATGCCGACTGGCGCTTGTTCACGCGCTGCTACCGCAACACGTATGCCGAACACTTCTCGAAGCCGTACCTGAACCTGGACTTCTTCCGCCGCATCGGCAAGACGATGCCGGACAACCTGCTGCTCGTGATCGCGGAACGCAACGGCCAGCCGATCGCCGCGTCGCTCGTCGTGCATGACGCGACCACACTCTACGGCCGCTACTGGGGCGCGCTGGAACACGTGCCCTGCCTGCACTTCGAGACGGCGTACTACCAGCCGCTGGAATTCTGCATCGAGCAGGGCATCCAGGTATTCGAGGGCGGCGCCCAGGGCGAGCACAAGATGGCCCGCGGGTTCCTGCCGACGCGGACGTGGTCGGCGCACTGGCTGGCGCATCCGTCGTTCGCGAATGCCGTGGAGCGGTTCCTCGAGCGCGAGGCCGGCGGGATCGACGATTACATCGACGAATTGAACGACCGGAATCCGTTCAAGACGTAACGCGCATACGGAACCCTGCGGATCGGCGGCAGGTCGCGGTCGGCCGGCCGGACGTCGCGGATGGCGATACCGTTCACGCCGCCGCCCCCAGGTCCCCCTTGTGCCACCACAGCCTGGGATTGTTGTCGGCCAGGTCGCGCAGCAGGTCCCACACGACCTTCACCCGGCGCAGCCGGTACAGGTCGGTGGGCGCGGCCAGCCAGAACGAGCGCTCCGCGTAGAAGCCCGGCAGCACGCGCACGAGGCGGCCGTCGTCCGGCACCGCGTACGGCGGCGCCATCATGAGACCCATGCCCAGCGACGCGGCCTCGATCTGCGCCGTCATGCCCGAGCAGCACAGCCGGCGGCGCGGCGTGAAACCGAGTTCGTTCAGGTACGACAGCTCGCGGCTGGCCAGACGGTCCTGCACGTAGTCGACGAAGTGATGGCGTTCCAGGTCCGCCTGCGAGCGGATGGGCGGGTGCTTCGCCAGGTAGACGGGCGCCGCGTACAGGTAGAAGCGGAACGATGCGAGCCGCGTCACCATGTAGCGGCCGGTCGACGGCGGATCGAGCATGACGCCGAGGTCGGCCTCGCGGTTGGCCAGGTTGGCGAAGCGCGGCAGCGCCAGCAGGTCGATCGACAGGTCCGGATGATCCTCGAACAGCTTCACGAGCAGGGGCGCGACGACGCGTACTCCGAATACTTCCGGCACGCCCAGCCGGACGACGCCATGCGCCGCCACTTCCGCCCCGCCCAGCTGCTCGGTGGCGGCCAGCGCGGCGCCCTCCATCGCCTCGGCATGCGGCAGCAGCGCCTGGCCCATCTCCGTCAGCTCGTAGCCTTCGCGCGAACGGTCGAACAACGTGGTGCCGAGTTGCTGCTCGAGGCGGTCGATGCGGCGTGCCACTGTCGTGTGCTCGACCTCGAGGCGGCGCGACGCCCCCGACAATGTGCCGGCGCGCGCCAGCTCCAGGAAAAACCGCAGGTCCGTCCATTCCGGCAGGCTGTGCATGTCGTCTCCCCGGCTCCCTACCCGTCGCGGTTTTTCGAGAACCTGTTGTTTGATATCAAGATGACATATTGTGCACCAGTGCACATTGCCGCTGCAACGTTTTCGAAATGACGTTTGCGTATGCACAGCAAACCTGTATTCCGGACGTTGAAACGTGTCGTGCCCTGCGGAACTGCCTTTTGGCAGTGTCACAAACCCTGTGCATTAATGCACAACCACTGGGCGCGGCGTTGTCTTTTCAGCCAGATTCATCCAAGGCACACTGCGGTGCATGCGAAGAACCTGAACGCATGACACCACAACAAAGTCAGGAGACCTCAATGCGTCTTAGCAAGAAGAAACAGCAGCTGATCCACCGTTCGGCTGCCGCCCTGCTCGCCCTGTCCGGTGGCACCGCCGGCGTTACCCACGCCCAGGACACGGGCACCGGTGCCGTCGCCGCGCCCGAAGGCAATATCGAAAAAGTCGTCGTCACCGCGCGCCGCCGCGAGGAAACGCTGCAGGATGTCCCGGTGTCAGTCACTGCGTTCAGCGCCGACCAGCTGTCGAAGCAGGCCATGCCCGACGTCGTCGCCCTCACCAACACGTTGCCGAACACCACCCTGAAGGCATCGCGCGCCACCAATACCACCCTCACCGCATTCATCCGCGGCGTCGGACAGGCCGATCCTCTCGCCGGTTTCGAATCCGGCGTCGGCATCTACCTGGACGACGTCTACCTGGCGCGTCCGCAGGGCGCCGTGGCCGACATCTACGACGTCGAGCGCATCGAGGTGCTGCGCGGCCCGCAGGGCACGCTGTACGGGCGCAACACGATCGGCGGCGCCGTCAAGTACGTGACGCGCAGGATGGCCCCGCGCACGGACGTGCGCCTGAAGGGCACGCTGGGCAACTACCAGGAACGGGACGGCGTCATCACGGCCAGCACGCCCGTCAGCGAGCAGCTGCGCGTGGGCGGCACGCTGGCCCGCTTCAAGCACGGCGGTTACGGCACCAACCTGTTCGACGGCTCGCCGAACTACGACAAGGACATCAAGGCCGCGCGCCTGTCGGCCGAATGGACGCCGACACAAGACCTGTTCGTGCGCCTCGCCGGCGACATCACGGACGACGACTCGCATCCGAAGAACGGCCACCGCCTGATCGTCGGCCGCACGAGCGGCGCCCCCATCCTGTCCAACGTGTACGACACGGACGCGGAGATGCTGACGGCGCTCGGCCACAAGCAGGAGGTGCGCCAGCACGGCGTCGCCGCCACCATCGAGTGGAACGTGTCGCCCGAGCTGACCTTCAAGTCGATCACGGCGCAGCGCCAGGACAAGTCGTGGGCCCCGATCGACTTCGACGCCCTGCCCGTCGTCGACATGGAAGTGCCGGCGCTGTACACGAA
>Ga0207705_10003709_pt1 | contig 11628 bp, 9 predicted proteins | sample KBSC13metaG_FD_184314 | JGI IMG/M metagenome (GOLD analysis project Ga0207705, IMG submission 184314) | Corn rhizosphere microbial communities from Kellogg Biological Station, Michigan, USA - KBS C1-3 metaG (SPAdes) (version 2) | ecosystem: Host-associated > Plants > Roots > Rhizosphere > Soil ...
CGATCCCGCCGATGCCGCTCGCAGAATTACGCCAAAGACGCGCGCAATAATTGCTGTACATATTGCTGGTGAACCTTGTGATTTGCAGGCGCTTCGCCAGCTTGCCGAACTCCATTCGATTCACTTAATCGAGGATGCAGCGCATGCTTTGCCGGCCCACTATGCCGGACAGCGAATTGGATCTATCTCAGAGATCACCGCATTCAGCTTTTACGCAACCAAGACAATTACTACCGGTGAAGGCGGAATGTTGACGACCGACGATCAGGCATACGCAACGCGAGCGTCCATCATGCGGCTACACGGTATAAGTGGTGATGCGTGGAAGCGCTACACGAGCCAGGGTTCATGGTATTACGAGATTATCGATGCGGGCTTCAAATCCAACATGCCCGACCTGCTGGCCGCATTGGGATTAGCGCAACTGAAGAAAGCAGAGGCATTTCATCAGCGGCGTTGCGAAATCGCAGATTTCTATTTGCGGAGATTCTCTAGTATAGATGAGCTGAAAATGCCGCCTACGGGAAATGTGAATACTACGCATTCCTGGCACCTTTTCATACTGCGGCTTCGAGCGGAAATGCTTTCGATGAATCGCGGTGATCTAATCCAACAACTAAAGCAGGCTGGGATTGGCAGCAGTGTTCATTTTATCCCCCTTCACCTGCATCCGTATTATCGAGATCGCTATGGGTATTCCTCTGGAGATTTTCCTCATGCGGAAGATGCATTTGTAAGCTGCGTCTCTCTGCCGATCTATCCGGATCTGAGCGATGCGGAAGTAAAGAGGATCGCCACTACCGTCGAGCAATTTATCTATAAAAATTGTCGGCGGCAGCATGCATATGCAGATTGAACGTGGGGATTTCCGTGATTGAACAGTCTTCATTGAACGTTGAGTCAAACTGGTGTTTGTCCCATGAAAAGCGCTGCATGGACATCATGGCCTCTGCTCTCGGATTGATTCTGTTGTTACCTGTCATCTGCGTGATTGCATTGGCTATCGTAATCCATTCGGGCAAGCCGGTTTTCTTTCGACAAAAGCGGCTGGGTCGAAATGGCTGTGAATTCCATTTGTTAAAGTTCCGCACCATGGTGACGGCGAAAAATGGCCCAGGGCTAACTCGCGAGGGCGACGCTCGTGTTACGAGAATAGGGCGTTGGTTACGGAAGAGGAAACTCGATGAGTTGCCACAATTGTTCAATGTGCTGAAAGGCGAGATGAGCTTAGTGGGTCCCAGGCCCGATCTAGAAGAATTTTGGTCGCAGGCCAGCATGGAGGACCGTCGGATTCTAGAACTCACGCCCGGAGTAACCGGAGCCGCCAGTCTTGCGTTCTGTGATGAAGAACGACTGCTTGCGCAGGTTCCGGCTGAACAATTGGACTCGTTTTATCTTCAGGAGATACTTCCTCAAAAGGCAAGGCTCGACAGCGAATATGCTGCGCGAGCAACATTCCGAAGCGATTGCGGCATTCTTTTGCAGACAGTATTTCTACCACTTCTCCGGCGGCAGCGAGAAAAGAGAGAAGTTATTGAAAGAGAAATCAATGAACAGGTTTCCGAACAATAAGAGATTTGCTTTTACGATTCTTGATGACACCGACTTGAGCACGGTCGAAAACATTAGTCCCGTCTATAGGCTTCTTGCCGAAATCGGTATGAGGACAACAAAGTCGGTCTGGCCCCTAGCAAGTGTTCGTAATGGACGGCAGGGGGGCTCTAGCCTCCAGGAAGCTGATTACCTGAAATTAATTCTAGATCTGAAGACACTAGGATTCGAGATTTCATTACATAATGTGCGTAATTATGATTCAACTCGTGAGGTGGTCAAAGAGGGGCTCGAGAAATTTAGGGAGCTTATAGGTCGCTATCCCCGCGTTCAAGCGAATCATTCTACAAATCGGGAAAACATCTACTGGGGGGCTGCACGTTTCAACAGGTTGCGATTGCTATATCGAGCTGGCACGGCGCTGAAGGATGGGCATATCTTTGAAGGGCATAATCCCGGAACACCCTATTTCTGGGGTGATTTATGCCGGGAGAAAGTGGACTACGTTCGCAACTTTGTTTTTCGTGAAATCAATTTAGAACGCATAAATCCCACAATGCCATATCATGATCCATCGCGCCCATTTGTAAATTATTGGTTTAGTAGTTGTAGGGGGGGTAATGCAAGTAGCTTCTGCGAAACACTATGTGAAGCGAATCAAGATCGTCTTGAAGCTGAAGGTGGAGTATGCATCATGTATACACATTTTGCTTGCGGCTTCGCAAGCGGTGGTGTTGTCGATTTGAGGACGGAACACCTTTTGCGCAGACTTGCGGGTATGAATGGCTGGTTCGTGCCAGTCTCTACACTGCTGGACTTCTTACGCAGCGAGCGGAAGGTAATGACTATCCCCTCGCTGGAACTCTCCCTGATGGAACACCGCTGGGCTTTCGATAAAGTTGCACTATTCGCCGACCGTGTATTTCATACTCCTGAAACTAAAGATTATCAATCTCCGGAATCAACTTATGCCCACAGCTACTAATCTCAAAAAATTCCGCGCCATACACTTGACTTCTGCGCATTCTCCGCAGGATGTGCGCATCTTTCATAAAGAATGCCGGTCACTCGCTCGTGCGGGTTATGAGGTCGCTGTTCTGGGGAACCACACACGTAATGAGATCGTGGACTCAGTGAGGATGCAGGGATTGGGCACGACACGTGGAAGACTTCAAAGAATTACATTCAAACTAGTGCGAATGTGCCAAGCAGCATTTCAGAATGCGGCCGACATTTATCACATTCACGATCCAGAACTGCTCCTCGTGGGGCTCGTCCTTCGTATGGCTGGAAAGCGAGTGATTTATGACATACATGAAGATCTTCCCAGAACAATGCTTCTGAAGGCGTATTTGCCGAGGTTTCTCCGAAAGCCCCTAATGTGGATCGTGGAACGTACAGAGAATGCTGCTGCGCGACATATGAGCGGATTGATTGTAGCTACCCCGGCTTTGGCAGATCGATTTCGACCTATCCATCCCGACACTGTTGTCGTGAATAATTTTGTCATGCTTAATGAATTTATAGCCCCAACGGGATTGGAATGGAAAAGACGCGATCCAGCCGTTGTCTACTATGGAGGCCTCTCAGTAGAACGCGGCATCCGTGAAATGCTGAAAGCAATGGATGTGCTTCCGAGCACACTCCATCTAAAACTGGAATTAGGCGGCTGTTTCTATGTGAAGGATCAGGAAACCTTTTATATGGCTGAACCGTACTGGAAGCATGTTAACTGGCACGGCGAGCTCGACCGCAATAGTATCGCATCCATACTCAACAGAGTGCAGGTCGGACTGGTGATCTTACATCCCGACGAAGCTTACCTGACCTCGCAGCCAACAAAACTCTTCGAATACATGGCCGCGGGCATTCCTGTGGTCGCATCTGATTTTCCATTGTGGCGCAGTATCGTCGAGGACGCAGGCTGTGGATTACTTGTAAATCCCCTCGACGTGAACGACATCGCTGCGGCAATTGAATACCTAATAAGAAATCCACGTGAGGCGGAAGCTATGGGGCGACGCGGGCGCAAAGCGGCTGAAGAGCGTTTCAATTGGGCCAATGAGGAACAGGTGCTACTGACATTTTATGCGTCTCTATTGCCTGAACCTTCGGTGCTCGGCACAGAAGCTCTGACTGCGTAAGCCTCCTTGCAAACGCAAGAACAACTATGCTGATGCTGCGAAGCGGATCAGAATACAGAAGCATCACTGAACGGTAACATTCGTCGTCAGGCGTTTCATCAGCGGGCCAGAAATAGTTATGAAGATCCGATTTGTGAGCCATGCAAGTTTCAGCGTAGAGAGTGGGGGTGTTACGCTCCTGTGCGATCCTTGGCTGTCTGGCAAAGCTTTCAACCAAGGATGGGCACTCCTGAGCCCCGCGGCAACAGTGCCTTGGGAAGAGATTGATTATGTCTGGATCTCGCATCAACACCCCGATCACCTTAATTTCTCAACGCTTAAGGGCCTTCCTCATCAGGAAAGAAATAAGCTTGCCATGCTCTACCAGAAGCATGCATCGCAGCGCATTCCAAAGGTGTTACGGGGGCTTGGGTACTCCAATGTCCAGGAACTCACGCTGAACAGGTGGACACAACTGCGTGGCGGGATCCAAGTCTTGTGCGGTTCAGTTGGATCGATGGATTCCTGGATAGCCATTCGTGCTGAGGGAATGAATATATTGAACCTGAACGATTGCGTCATCGAGCCCGGCCACCTGAAGCACATCTCGAAACTGGTCGGCAGAGTGACCGTGTTGTTGACTCAATTCTCGTTCGCGAACTGGATCGGAAACCACGCCGACGAACTGCACGAAGTGGAGACAAAGTTGCGAGATCTACGATTCCGGGTCAACTTGCTCAAGCCGGAGATAACTATTCCATTTGCCAGCTTCATTTACTTCTGCAGCCAGGAGAACAACTGGATGAACGAGTTTGCCATCACACCGCGGCGGATTGCGCTTGAGGACCTGCCAGGCGTGAACTTTATGTATCCGGGTGATGAATGGGATTCAAATGTGCGAAGATTCCGTTCGGCCGAAGCCATCGAAAAGTATATGAAGGACATAGCCGCACCAAAAATAATCGATCCTACACCGCAGGCAGTCCCAACACACATCGTTCAACAGACAGTAAATAGAACTTTACGAACAGTGCGATCACGGTTTGGAAGTCTCACTATTCGAGGAATCAAGCCGTTTTCAATCTATCTGCATGATCTGGACAAAGTTTTACAAGTAGATCCAGCCGGTGCATGCGAAGTGCAGGATGCAACGGCAGATACACGCGAATCCGCACGGTATGTGATGTGCAGTCAAGTGGCGTGGTACGCATTCGCATTCAGTTGGGGCTGGGCCGCCATGGACGTCTCCGGCATGTACTTCGATCGCCGCTTCAAAGAGCCAAATCCTCTGGCGTTTTATCTAAACCTACTCGCAACCGAATGTTTAAGCTTCTCGACTGTAGGTCAAGCGAGGCGGACTCTCGAGTTCCTGTGGGCAAAGCGCTGTGAACTATCATATCGTTTGTTGGCGCATCTCCACCTGCGCAAAGGATCTGCTATGAATCCGGCTAGCGAGCCCGATCCTATTGCAGAAAGCCGTGCGTCGTAGCACTCGATATCCTTACCGTATGCTCAAAATCGCCATCAGGAATGCTCGCAATGATCTGGAATTGCTGAAAATGGCCGGCCGCATGGGAGCGACCAAGACAAATATGTGCGGAATATTTGGCGCTGTAAATACCGAGGACTTTTTCGATGGCGCAGCCTTCGAGCGCTTTTCAAAGCTCAATGACGTGACATCTTATCGGGGCCCTGACGATCACGGTGTCCATGCACTGAAGCTCAAGCAGTCCGCGGGGCAGACGAGCGATTGCTTCGACGTCTTTCTGGGTAATCGCCGTTTGTCAATACTCGACCTCTCCTTGAACGGTCATCAGCCGATGACCGATCACCAAGGTCACTGGATCGCATACAACGGCGAAATCTTCAATTACCTGGAGTTGCGGCGGGAGTTGCAGGCAAAAGGACATGAATTCAAGACTGACACTGATACTGAAGTCATTTTGCACGTTTACAGTGAATATGGAGAGCAGGGATTCAATCACCTCAACGGCATGTGGGCATTTGCTATCGTTGACATACCTAATCAGCGTGTGGTGCTGAGCAGAGATCGATTTTCCATCAAACCGCTATATCTTTTGCGACTTCCGGGCTGCATCTACTTCGCGAGCGAAATCAAGCAACTCCTTCCCCTGCTGCCGACGCGCCGAATGAACACAGAGATCATGTCGGCATTCATCACACAAGGATTGCTCGATCACTCGCGCGAGACCTTCTTCGAGGGGATCATCAAAGCAGCGCCACGCTCGAACATTGTTATTGCCCTCGATACCGGCGATGTAAGCGAAAACGAGTATTGGAAATTCCCTAGCACCAATGACATTGGTTCACTACAGCAAGCCGTAAAGCAATTTCGTGAGCTATTCCTCGATAGCATTAACTTAAGGCTTCGCAGCGACGTAGGGGTTGGCGTATTGCTGAGCGGCGGTCTCGATTCGTCTGCCATCGCGGTGGGTTGCGGAATGATCAGCGATAATCGGGTCGAAAGCTATTCAATCGTGTCGGGAGACGGGCTCTGCGACGAGCACCGACATATTAATATCTTGGCTAAGACAGGTCTTAAGAACCGTCAGATCATTTTTGGATGCGCGGATGTCCTACAGGATCTCGATAAGGTTCTTGACCACAGCGACGAGCCCGTAGGCGGGTTCAGTGTAGTGGCGCAATATAAATTATTCAGTGCCATTAAGCAGGAAACGGATGTCACGGTTCTTCTGAGCGGCCAAGGAGGAGATGAAGTCCTCCTTGGATATTTAAAGTTCTTTTTCTTCCATTTGAAATTGTTGTACCGCCAGCGAAGGTATTCGCAAGCAGCTTTTCAATTCGGTGCAAGTCTGTGGCAGCGGACCGTCGTCCATCAATTCGCGTTATCTACGGCTCGGCGTTACATCCCAGCTCTCGGCACAGGACTTGACCACGCCTTTAAATCGGATTACACGCCTGTGCCCATCTGGGCGTGTGGGGATATTACATCTCGCCAGATGGCAGACATCGAGAAGTATTCCGTTCCGGCACTAACACATTACGAAGATCGAAACTCGATGGCACACTCGCTCGAAGTGAGACACCCCTTTCTCGATCACAGGCTGGTTGAACTCCTGTTAAATGTTCCGGCTGAATGGAAGATCAGAAATGGATGGACGAAGTATCTCTTGCGACAAGCGTTACCCGAATTACCCGACGCGATTCGGTGGCGCCGCGACAAACAGGGATTTCTTACTCCCGAACAAACTTGGCTAAAACATGATCTGAATCATCTGATCCGGCGCACGTTCCAAAATAGCCGTCTTTCCCAAGCAGGGATTCTGAACGACCGGGAATTTCTGAAGTACTACGATCGCTTCCAGCGAGGGGCTGCCATTCCAGACAGCGATATCGCCCGTACGTTTATTGCGGAAAGATGGATGGAGCGTTTCCTTTGAGAAGAGCGAACCTTCCATGCTGGTGCCATTAGCGCGTAACACCGTGTGCTTGCCGCGTTGGACTATCTCCACTTAATCCGACATGTATAGGAATGTAATCTTCTGAGACAGAGCGATGAAAGTTAGTGATTGGGTGCGCGATGCAAGAGGTGAAGGAGGAGACGGTCGATTGGTTCGCCAAATTCCGCCGTAGTTTTCCGTTTGCAACGAATGTAGTCGTACTTAGTGGCGGAGCTTCCCTGGGGCACCTGTTCACACTGGCTGCAGCACCGATCCTGACACGGTTATATCTCCCAGATGACATCGGCAATTTGGGACTCTTCAACGCATTCCTGGCAGTTGCTGCCGTGGCAGCTTCTCTGCAATATGACGTAGCAATCGTCTCTGCCTCCAGCCAAAAGGAGGCTGCCCAACTCGCGATTCTGTCGACAGTGTTAACTCTACCAATGAGTGTGGCGGGCGGATTTTTGCTGTATCTCATGATTCACTTCTCGCTCGTGGGCTTCGGCGTTCTACCAGCGTATGCAGCGGGGTTGATGGTCCCCACCATCTTGTTCGCTGGCCTATTCTCAATTCTGCGGTACTGGTCTATCCGGGACGAGAGATTCAATGCTGTGTCGCGAGCCCTTATCTTTCAGAATGGAGGGCGCAGCCTATCCCAAGTCGCTTTGGGAGCTGTCGGGTTACATTCTTTTGGCTTATTATTCGGTGAAGTCGCTGGCCGTAGTATCGGGATGAGCCGCATGATGCGGAGTGCCTGGCCAGTGGTTTGTAAGTATGGTATCAGTGCTCACGATGCCGTAATAGCACTGAGAGGCAACCGCCAGTTTCCACTGTATTCAACGCCGTCCTCGTTGCTGAATGTGCTCGGCACGAGCCTCCCGCTGCCCTTACTGGTAACACTTTACGGTGTGGACGTTGGCGGCTATTACTCCCTTGTGTGGAGAGTACTGGCGGTACCCGTAGTCCTGATCGGCGCTGGCATGGCCGATGCGTTTCACAGCCGTGCTGCGCTATATGCCCGGGAGGATCCAAAACATCTATTACGGTTCTTCCATAGCACCACCATGGCTTTGCTGGCTATGGGTATTGTCCCAGCCTTGATGGTCTTCGCCTTCGGTGAGCCGATCTTCCTTTTCGTATTCGGAGTCAAATGGAGGCTGTCGGGAATCATTGCCTCAATAGTAGCTCCCTGGTTTCTGACTTCATTCATTGTTAGTCCGTTGAGCCGAATAGTCTACGTGTTGCACGGTCAACGCTTGAAACTGATCTATGATCTGTTGATTCTCGGCGGAAACGTTATAGTTTTCTTTTTGGCCCGTCACTTTGGTTGGCCAATGCTCTACATGGTGACAGTTATGAGCGCAATGAACACCGCCTCCAAGGTCATTTATTACTTTGTCCTATTCCGGATCGCAGCAACTGCAATACGAACGTAGCAGACGAAACACAAATATTAATCTGAGCGCGGGCCGGAATCTTATCGATTTCCGTATCTATGCTATTTCTCATATTTCTATTCATTCATGACAGGTCAAGCCATATCGATTAAGGGTACCTTTCGGGTCACCCGTTTCCTACACTCCCGAACTATCATGGTGGTGATCTGCGCCCTATATGTCTTGGCTTTCGTACTTGTGTACAACCGGGTGATTGTACCGATATGGGGTTACGAGGGATTTCACTCGAAAGCGACGCCAGCTTGCGCGGCTGTCGGGTGGGTGCTTGCGACATTTCCCTCGCTTTGGATGCCGATAGGGTTGAAGCGTCCGTCGCAGGTTGTGTACTGGCTGCTCTATATATTGGCCGTGGTTCCGTCGTGCCTGGTGCCGATCTATGTGTTAGATGACCAATCTAGCCGGTTCAAAAGCTATAACTGCTGAATATAGTTAGCGAACTCCGGTACTAATCAAGTCAGGAAGAGTGTGGGTAAATACGGATCATGTACGCGATTCTGAAACAGCGACTGAATGTAAAGGGCCGACCATCAGCTGTGGAAATCGATCAGCGCACACTTGAGGAGAATAATTATGGAACAACAGATGAAACGAATCGCAGTCGTCGGTGGGGCTGGATATTTAGGGAGCGTTTTGTGCGCCTATTTGGTGAACCAGCGGTTTGAAGTTGTATCGATTGATGCACACTGGTTCGGCGACGACGCTCTACGTCCTCTTAATGACCATCCGTGTTTCAACAGCTTCAAGATAGATGTTCCACATGGAGATGAAATTCTTCCGCATTTACGCGGTTGTGAAGCTGTGATTTGGGCAGCCGGGCTCGTCGGAGATCCCGCTTGCGACCTCGATATTGGATTCACATATGGTTGCAACTACCGCAGTGCTCTCACGGTGGCTCACATTTGCAAATGGCTGGGAATCCGCAGGTTCATTTTTGCGTCCAGTTGCAGTGTCTATGGTAGAGCGAATTCAGAAATAACCCGTTTCAGTGAAGACTCCGCCACATATCCCTTGTCCTTTTATGCACGCGATAAGCTGGCTTGTGAAAAGGCTATTCGTGCGCTGACCGACGATTCTTTCCACCCTAGTATTTTGCGACTTTCTACCTTATTCGGTTGGTCCGACCGTATGCGCTTTGACTTAGTGGTGAATTTACTTACTGCGAGGGCATGCAAGGGCGAGATGCTGGAGATATATGGAGGGGTACAACGCAGACCTTTCTTGCATGTAAAGGATGCTGCTCGGGCGTTTGCCACCGTGCTATCAAGCGACACTTCACTCATTTCGAATAAGATTTTCAATGTCGGAGGCGATGTAAATAATCATTGCATCACGGACATTGCCGATCTTGTCTTTTCGTCAATTCCCGGTGCGCGGGTAAAGTTCATGTCGGAAGCAGTCGACCTTCGAGACTATCATGTAGATTTCTCTAAGATTGCAGAAACTCTTGGCTATCAGATTGAGTTCTCAGTTGCGCATGGTATTGCTGAGATACAACAGAGAATGTCCGAAGCAAACGGAATCAATATTGGTGATCCTGTTTACGTCAACGAGAAGCGAACCCGTCAGCTCATTAGCGAGAGCTGGAAAAATGGTCGCCATTTGCAATCGAGCATTGCTGAACTGGTTGGAAGCGCTGCATAGCCTTTCTGGAACTCAATATGCGCGAAAGGTCCTTAAAATGCAAGGTCATGGTAACGCGATTAGGCTCATAGCACTGGCTTTTGTTTTCCTGTTCGTGGGCTGGTCGATAGGGCAGTCTGGTCGCGCCTCTCAGCATACAAGGTCATTCCTCTCTGGTGCCGCTACGGTCGGGGGACCATCGAGTAATGTGTATTATGTGAGTCCGACAGGAAGCGACACTGGCAATGGCAGCTCCACCCGTCCATGGGCTACCCTCCAACACGCAGACACAGTTGTGCGGCCCGGCGATATAGTGACGGTGCTGGACGGGACATATAGAGGTGACGTTACGCTAACCGCGAGTGGTACGGCCGAACATTCGATTACTTATAAGGCCCAGAATAAATGGCACGCTAAGTTGGTAGGGACAGGTAAGGGAGATGGCTCGGCAGTAATCCGTCTGAGTGGCGGCTACACGACCGTCCAGGATTTTGACGTAACGGGGAGTAACGCCAACGGAATCATTCTCGCCTACTCGGGGAACATCGCAAGTTTCAACAAGGCTGTGGGCAATTATGTCCACGACATAACTACACCCTGTGATTCCAACAGCGGGACCGCGATCGAGACAGGCGGTGGCGACAACTACAGCGGTATCACCCATAACGATATGATTGCGAATCTGGTTGTGAATATCACCCCCTATAATGGTTGCCTAGGCGGGCATCAGTCGAGTGGACTTTTCGCAGAAGTTCCCTATTCAGTGATCGCCCATAACATTGTTATTAATGCTGGATATGCTATCCAAAGCTGGCATGCCGCCTCACATATCACCATTTATGGAAATACACTTGTAAATAATCTCCGGTCTATCACCATTGGTGCAGGCGATTCTCCTCATGGAGTAACCAATGACTACAGTCTCGTGCAGAACAACATTATCTATAACAGCGCTCGTACGGCTATTGCGGAGTCGGGTAAAACAGGGCCGCACAATAAGTACATTGATAATTTGATCTACTGTGGAAATATAGACATCAGCCTGAACAACGGATTACGTGCAATGGGCACGGTCAACGCAGATCCAAAGTTTGTCAACAACACCGGAACGGCCGCGGGTAATTATCAGCTACTAGGGAACTCACCCGCCTATTGGGCGAAACTCGCACTCGTACAGTGAACTGGGATATGGTGATCGGTGCAGATACTTGGAACGGAGCGCATCTGGCGGCGAAGATAAGGGTGGCGCTTTGCATGGAGCTTACAGAGTTGTGCGGCTGATCCATTTAACGGGCTGTGTAATTGCGAGGCAAGTTGTTTCTCATGTCAAATTTACATTTCTGGCATTTAGGGCAGAGACCCGCGGCCCTGATCATAGTTTCGGTGCTTGCCGGCGGCTTCTGTATGTTCTATCTAGCGTTGCGATGGGAGATTGAGCCGATTTACGTGATT
>Ga0207705_10003711_pt1 | contig 11625 bp, 11 predicted proteins | sample KBSC13metaG_FD_184314 | JGI IMG/M metagenome (GOLD analysis project Ga0207705, IMG submission 184314) | Corn rhizosphere microbial communities from Kellogg Biological Station, Michigan, USA - KBS C1-3 metaG (SPAdes) (version 2) | ecosystem: Host-associated > Plants > Roots > Rhizosphere > Soil ...
CGGCGAGGCGGCCGGCGTCGTCGATCTCGGCAAGCTCGGTCTCGATGTCCTCGGGCAGCTTCTTGTTGTGCTTGGCGTAGTCGCCGAACTGCTCCAGCGCGGTGCGCATCAGCGCGGCCACGCGGGTTCCGGACACTTCCCGTTCCTCCACAAGATCGGTGGCAGCGAGGATGTAGCCCTCGTGTTCCTCCAGACCGAGGAGCCGGGCGCGCTGCTGCCCTTCGACAAGCACACGAACCGTGCCGTCGGGCAGCTTGAGCAGCTGCAGCACCTGGGCCACTGTTCCGACGTCGTACAGATCGTCGCGGCCAGGATTGTCGCACGCCTGGTCGAGCTGGGCGACGAGGAGGATGTCCTTCTCGCCGGCCATAGCAGCTTCCAACGCGGTCACCGACTTGTCGCGGCCGACGAACAGCGGAACTACCTGCCCAGGGAACACGACCAGGTCGCGCAAGGGAAGAAGAGGAAACATATTCATGTAGCTAAGCATCCGTCCATCATAACGCGCGCACCTTAAAGATGGGTGCGCCTGCGCTCTTGCCCCGATATGGGTGGTCTCAACCGGGGCCGCAACGGCCGCGGCGCATTGGCTGTGGAAGGCGCCTCTCCCTACATCGGGGTTTACCGGAAATTAGGGACGGCGGGCCAATGCCGGGTCATGGTTTTCGGCCGCGCCACCGCGATAGTTCCGCCAGAGAGACGCGCGAATCCTCGAACCGAGGTCCATTGCGCGGCGCGTCTGCGGACGAGCTTCGGCGAACGCGAGGGCACGCTGTCGGACCTGTCGATTTCGGGTGCACGCTTCCATACCGCAAACCCGCCGAAAGAAGGCTCCACCGCGCTGCTCGAGTGGGAAACCCACGATGCGATGTGCCGCATCGTCTGGGCCAGGAACGACGTCTGCGGCGTGCTGTTTGACCGGCCGATCCCACGGCATGTCGTCGACAAATGCGCGCCGACGATAGCCTCGGCCGAACCTCCGGCAGAGGTCCATAAGATTCCCCTCGGTCAACGCAGCGCGCTCCGCGCGGTGCTTGTCAGGAATGCCGGAAGCGCATGAACGCGGGTGCGCGGCGGAGTCAGCCCATCCCGGGAAGCTTGAGCCCGGGCGGCAGACCCATCCCGGACTGCGCCTTCTGCATCTCGGCGTCGGCGGCCTGATCGGCTTTCGCGCGCGCGTCGTTGAACGCGGCGGTGACGAGGTCCTCGAGCATCTGCTTGTCCTCGGGCACGATCAGGCTGTCGTCGATCGAGACCGAGAGAATGCGGCCCTTCGCAGTGGCGCGGATCTTCACCAGCCCACCGCCCGAGCTGCCTTCGACTTCCAGGGCATCGAGCTTCACCTGCACGTCGCTCATCTGCTTCTGGATGGTCTCGGCGGCTTGTTGCGCCTGCCGCATCAGTTCTTCCATATCCATCGGGGGGTTCTTTCTAGGCTCGTCTGTTCCAGTTGCGGTTCCCTTGGGGACCGTCGCTTTCGTCGATCAGTTCGGCATCCGGGAAAGCGGCGAACGCGGCTTCGACGAGCGGCGCGGTGCGGATGCGCTGCTCCTCGGTGGCCTTCGCGGCTTCCGCTTGCTCGCGCAGGCTCGGCAGGGTCGCGCCCTCGCCCGCGCTCACCTGCCAGCGCTCGCCGGTCGCCTTGAGCAGGGCGTCGCGCAAGTCGGGCCCCGGGTCGGCACCGAGACCGGCCGCAAGTTCATATACCAGCCTGCCTGGAGCAAGCTCGATAGGGCGAAGCCAGTCGCGCATGACTTGCGCAACCCGCAACGCGCCGGATTGGTCAACTCGTTCGACCAAGCGCTGCCAAGTCTCGAGGGAGAGCGGTGCCGGAGCGGCCGCAACCGCGCCATTCCCGCCGGCGGGTGCGGCAGCTGCGCTGGCGATGCCATTCGCGGCCAGGGCCTCCAGGTTCTTCGCCAGCGTGCCGGGGTCCGGGATCTCGGCCGCGTGGAGCACGCGCAGCAGCGCCATCTGCGCGGCGACGAGCGGGTCGGGCGCCTTGCGCACCTCGTCGTGGCCCTTGAGCAGCAACTGCCACAGGCGGTGAAGCTGCCCGGGCGAGAGCGTTGCCGCCCATTTCTCCAGGGTCTGGCGTTCCTCTTCGGTCGCTGCGCCGGCCGCGTTGCCGCCGATCTGGGCAACGGTGATGCGGTGCGCCAGGTCCATCAATCCGCGCATCAGCGCTAGCGGTTCGACGCCCAGCGCATATTGGTTATCGACTTCGCCGATCAGCGCCTGCGGGTCACCCTCCAGCAAGGCCGCGAACAGCCGCCGCCGTGCGCTCTTGTCGGCCAGGCCGAGCATGTCCTGGACTCGTGCCGCGGTGACCTTGCCGCCGCTTTCAAGATCGGCATGAGCGATCGCCTGATCGAGGATAGAAAGACCGTCGCGGACCGAACCTTCGGCGGCGACGGCGATCATGTGCAGGGCCTCGTCGTCGGCTTCGACGCCCTCCAGCCGGCAAACCCTGGCGAAGTGCTCCTGCAGCAGCGGAGTCTGGATGCGGCGAAGGTCGAAGCGCTGGGTGCGGCTGAGCACCGTCACCGGGACTTTCTCTACCTCGGTCGTCGCGAAAAGGAACTTCACGTGCGGCGGCGGCTCCTCGAGCGTTTTGAGCAAGCCGTTCCACGCCTGCTTCGAGAGCATGTGCGCTTCGTCGATGATGTACATTTTGTACCGCGCGCTGACCGAAGCATAGCGCACCGCTTCGATGATATCCCGCACGTCGTCGATACCGGTGTGGCTGGCGGCGTCCATTTCGATGACGTCGATGTGGCGCCCCTCTGCGATAGCGCGGCACGGCTCGCACATGCCGCAGGGATCGATCGTCGGGCCGCCCTGCCCGTCGGGTCCGACGCAGTTGAGCGCCTTGGCGATCAGGCGCGCGGTGCTGGTCTTGCCGACGCCGCGGACACCGGTCATCAGGAAGGCGTGGGCGAGGCGCTGGCGCTGAATGGCATTCGCCAGGGTGCGCACCATCGGCTCCTGGCCGATGAGCTCGGAGAACGTCTGCGGGCGGTACTTGCGGGCGAGCACTCGATAGGCCTGCGCGGCGCTCTCGAGCGCGGCTTTCGGCGGCTCCGGCCGGGCTGGCTCCGGCTCGCCGAACATCGCGGACTGACCGGCCGCTTCCAGTTCCGCGGCGCTCGGCTGGCCGTCCGAGCCTTCGTCCCACGGGGGCGCGTTGTCGCCGGGGATGTCGCCTGAATCAGTCATCGGCGCCAAGGTAGGGCGTGCGGTTCATATTGTCATGCGGTGAAAAGGAGCCGGGCGACCCGCTGCCATCCGTTGTGGCTGCTTCCTTCCGGACCTGACCAGGTTGGCGGACGCGAACGTCCACCCGACTCCCGAACGGCCATATACGGTGGCGGCGCGGATTTGCAATCCTCGGCGGCGGGTTAACCAAACGGCCGCGAGGTTTACCGGAAGTTGTCCGCGTAAGCCTGAATCTTCAGGGTCTTCGGCGGCGTTGGATGCACCGCGGCGGCAATCCCGTACTTCTCCGCGTAAGCTCTGGCGGCATCGCACGTGGCGAAGGTCAGCCGGACCTGCTCGCGCGTGTCGCCGCTGCCCGCCCAGCCCATCAGCGGATCGGGCTTCTTCGCCTCGATCGGCGCGAACTCGAGGATCCATTGGTCGGTGAGCGCCTTGCCGGATTGCATCGCGTTCTTCGGGCGCTGGTAGATACGAGCCTGCATAACGGCACCCTAGTTCAGCCCCCCAAATTTTGGAAGGCGTTCTTGGTCTTCAGGCTGGGCTTCTCCGTCCACGGTTCGTCGGGCCAGCGATGCCGCGGGTAGCGGCCCTTCATCTCCCTGGCGACGTCCTTCCAGCTGCCGCGCCAGAAGCCGGGCAAGTCGCGCGTCGCCTGGATCGGCCGGCCGGCTGGGCTGGTGAGCTTGAGGAGCAGCGGCGTATCGCCGATTCGGGGGTGGCTATCGAGGCCGAACAGCGTCTGGGCCCGGACTTCGACCGCCGGCGCGTCGGGTCCGGCATAATCGATGGCGTGGGTGGTGCCCGCCGGGGTGGCGAACTCGCGCGGAGCCAGCCGCTCGAGCCGCTGGCGGGTTTCCCAATCGAGCAAGCCGAGCAGCGCCTCGGTCAGCTTGTTCTTCGGCATGCCGAGATCGGTGCGGCCATGCAGCAATGGCGCGAGCCATTGTTCCGCGCCGGCTGTCAGGCTTTCCAGCCCGAGCGCCTCGATCCCGGCGAAGCGCGCCCGAGCCAGCAACGCGTCCGGCAGCATCCCGGCAAGCTGCTCGCGCGCCTTCTCCAGCAGCAGCGCCGCGATGGCCGCCTCGTCCGGCGCCGGGTCGGGGCCGCTCGCCAGGGTGATTGCGCCGATCCGCCGCTCCAGCCGCGCTTCGACGCGTTGGCCGGTCCACCTGAGCGAGGTCCGCCGTTCGATGCGCGCCGCGAGCCATTGCTCGACATCCGCTGTGGTCAGCGGCAGCGCGGCGGTTATCCGCGCGCCCTTCGCCTGTCCCTGGGCATCGCCGATCGCGAGCCATTCGGCGGTCGCGAGCGGCGATGCCGGGTCGAGCGAATAGCCGCGTCCTCCGGCCGAGAGCCAGCTTTCGCCCGAAGCGTCGCGGCGGCGGGCGAGGTTGTCGGGCAAAGCCTTGGCGAGAAGGATGCCGAGCGGTAGAAAGCCCCTCCCCTTCAGGGGGGGGGTTGGGGTGGGGGATGTCGGCGTTACATGCCCCGCGCCCCGACCCCCTCCCCTGAAGGGGAGGGGGAGTAATGCGTCTGCCCGTTTCGCCCACCCCGCAGCCAGCTTGCGGCTCGCTTCGGCGCGGCTCGAGCGGTCGCTGTTCCAGCGGGCCAGCCGTTGGGCGAGATCCTCCCCGCGCCCGCCGAGGCCGCGTTCCTGGAGCAGGAGCGCCAGCTTGGCCGCCTGCTCGGCCGCTCCGTGTTCTGCTCCATACAGGAGCATCGCCGCTTGCCACGGGGCCATCGGCAGCGCGGAAATCCGGCGGCCGTGCTCGGTAATATCCCACCTGGGTTCGTCCTGCGCCTGCCGCGGGACGAGCGCCCCCAACGTTTCCAGCCGCTCGCGCGCCGCCGCCAGCGCCGGAGCCGGCGGCGGGTCGAGCCACGGCAGCGAGGCCGGGTCCGCCACGCCCCATTGCGCCAGCGCGAGGACCAGCGGCGCCAAGTCGCTGGTGAGCATTTCCGGCGGGTCGAACGATGCCCGGCCCGGGTGCGCGGCTTCCTCCCACAAGCGATAGGCGACACCTGGTCCCTGCCGTGCCGCTCGCCCTGCCCGCTGCGCCCCCGCCGCCTGGCTCGCGCGATGGGTGACCAGATGCGTCACGCCGGCAGCAAGGTCGTATTCGGCCCGGCGCGAGAGGCCCGCGTCGACCACCACCGAGACGCCCTCCAGCGTGATCGAAGTCTCCGCGATTGCCGTCGCCAGCACGATGCGCCGACGGCCTTGCGGATCGCGCCGGATCGCCGCGCGCTGGGCGGCGGGATCGACCTGCCCGTGCAGCGGCAGGATCGGCACTTCGGGCAGGCGTCCGGAAAAATGCTGCGCCAACCGTTCACGGGTGCGCTCGATCTCGCCGACGCCGGGCAGGAAGGCGAGGATGTCGCCTTCCTCCTCACGCCAGGCTCGCAGCACAGCGCTCGCCATCGCTTCGTCGGTGCGCAGCTCCGGGCGGCTGCCGAGCCATTCGATGCGCAAGGGATGCGCGCGGCCTTCGCTTTCGATCACCGGCGCGTTCTCGCCGAGCAGCCGGGCGAAGCGCGCGCCGTCGATGGTCGCGGACATCACCACCACGCGCAGGTCTTCGCGCAGAACCTCGCGGCTTTCGAGCGCCAGCGCAAGGCCGAGGTCGCTGTCCAGATGGCGCTCGTGCGCTTCGTCGAACAGCACCGCGGAGACGCCGCTCAGTTCCTGATCGCCGAGGATTTGCGAAACGAAGATCGCTTCGGTGACGACAAGAATGCGCGTCGCGGCCGAGCGCTTGCTGTCGAGCCGTGTGAGATAGCCCACTCGCTGCCCTACCGGCTCGCCCAGCAACTCGGCGATCCGCTCCGCCGCCGCCCGCGCCGCCACGCGGCGCGGGCTGGTGAGGATGATCGTGCCGGTGCACCAGGGCTGGTCGAGCAGCGCCGGGGCCACCGCAGTGGTCTTGCCCGCCCCCGGCGGCGCGACCAGGACAGCGCCGGCCCCGTCGCGGAGCGCGGCGAGCAGGTCCGGCAGAACGGCGTGGATGGGCAACTGCGCCATCACCCCTCACCCCGTTCGTGCTGAGCTTGTCGAAGCACCGTTTTTCCTTCCAGCGAGGCGCTTGGGGGAAAGACCGCCCTTCGACAAGCTCAGGGCGAACGGATCTCGGATCGCCCCGTCCCCGTTCGCTCGATGAACGGATGTGAGGTTAGTAGCCTCTGGAAACCGCGAACTGCGCCGCCTCGACCATCGCCGCGCGCGCCTTGCCGTCAGGGAAAATCGACAACGCGTCGCACGCGCGCTGGGCGAAGTGGCGGGCGCGCTCGCGCGTCGCGCCGATCGCGTCGTGGCGGCGGATCAGGTCCACCGCGTGGGCGAAATCCTCGTCCTCGGTGCGGAAGCCGGCGACCGCGTCCTGCCAGAAGCGCCGCTCTTCGTCGGACCCGCGGGCGTACGCGAGGATCACCGGCAGGGTCATCTTGCCTTCGCGGAAATCGTCGCCGCGGTCCTTGCCCATGTCTTCGGTGCCGCTGTCGTAATCGATCGCATCGTCGACCAGCTGGAAGGCGATGCCGAGATTGCGGCCGTAATCGTCGAGCGCCTGCTCTTCGGCCTCGCCGCATTCGGCGACCACAGCGGCGATGCGGCTAGCGGCGGCGAACAGAGCGGCGGTCTTGGCGCCGATGATGTGCAGGTAGCGCTCTTCGCTGGTCTCGATCTTGCGCTGCGCGGTGAGCTGATCGACTTCGCCCTGGGCGATGATCGCGCTGGCTGAGCTGAGGATCTTGAGCACCTTGAGGCTGCCGTCCTCGACCATCAGCTCGAACGCGCGGGCGAACAGGAAATCGCCGACCAGCACCGTTGCCGGGTTGCCGAAAATAATGTTGGCGGCCGACTTGCCGCGGCGCTGCTCGCTGCCGTCGACGACGTCGTCATGCAGCAAAGTGGCGGTGTGGATGAACTCGACCGCGGCGGCGAGCTTGTGGTGGCGCGCGCCGTTATAGCCGACCAGGTCCGCCCCGGCCAAGGTCAGCATCGGCCGCATGCGCTTGCCGCCCCCGGCGATCAGATGGCCGGCGAGGGCGGGGATCAGCGGGATCTCGCTCTGCATCCGGTCGAGGATGGTCGCGTTGACCGCGTTCATCGCCGTCGCGGTCAGATTGAGGATCGGCGCCAGAGACGGCGCTTTGCGGGGAAGCGGAACGACCTCGGCGCTCATGGGCCGCACTTGGCGATGCGAGGCCCGCTTGGCAAGCGCGGAATCCCTGCTAGCGTCGCGCGCCTATGGCCAGCCAACCGACCGAAAAGCCCAGCGACGACAAGCTCGCGAGCTTCCGCAAGAGCATCGACAATATCGACGCCGCGCTGATCCACATGCTGGCGGAGCGCTTTCGCATCACCAAGGAAGTCGGCGAATACAAGGCGCGCGAGGCGATGCCGCCGGCCGATCCGAAGCGCGAAGAGCAGCAGATCAGGCGCCTGCGCGCGCTGGCCGTCGAGGCCGACCTCGACCCGGAGTTCAGCGAGAAGTTCATCCGCTTCGTGATCGACGAAGTGATCCGCCACCACCGGCGCGCGCGAGAAGGCTGACGAGCCGCGTCAGCGGCGGCGGTGGCCCCGATACTGACTGGGCCGGTCGCGTCCGTAACCGCTCCAGTTCTCGGTCACGTGAGTGCGCGGGCGGCGCGTTTGCCAATAGTGGCGCTCACCGCCGCTCCAGCGATGGCGCACGCCCGAGCGATCGTAGAGGTACACCCCGACGCCGGGATAATAATAATTGTCGTACCAGCCGTAGTAAGGACCGGCGTAGGCGATGTCCGCGCCGACGTATGCGTGGCGACCGTAATAGTTTTCGGCGCAGCCCGTGACCGCGACAGCAGCGGCGGCGATGATCGCGGGACGCAGAAAGGACATTTTCATGACCGTTCTCCAATGCAGTTCCCGTCGTTGCGATGATTCAAACATGATGCGCTTGTATCGTTCCTGAACCGGCGCGATCAGGCTTTGGTGGGCGAGCGCGGCAGGCGCAGCCGGACGAGCAGCCCGCCGAGATCCTCGCTTTCGTCGAGCTCGACGCTGCCGCCGTAAATCTGCGCCACGTCGCGCACGATCGCCAGCCCGAGGCCGGTGCCCGGCTTGTTGGTGTCGAGCCGGGCCCCGCGCGAAAACAGCTCGCCGCGCTGCTGTTCGGCGATGCCGGCGCCGTCGTCCTCGACCCAGATCGAGCACAGCGCCTCGCCCGGCGCGGGATCGACGGTGACGAACACGCTGCCGCCGCCATACTTGGCGGCGTTTTCGATCAGGTTGCCGAGGATTTCCTCCAGGTCCTGCCGCTCGACCGCCACGTCCGCGGTGTGCGATCCGTCGATGTCGAAGCGCACCTCGGGGTAAAGCCGCGCGACCGCGCCTTCCACCGCCGCGGCGCTTTGCATCACGTTCGCCCGGGCGAGCCCGACGGCCCGTCGGCCGACGGCGCGGGCGCGGGCCAGGTGATGATCGACCTGGCGGCGCATCGTCGTGGCTTCGCGCAGGACGGTCTTGCCGAGGTCCGGCGCGTGGGCGCTGGCCGCGTTGGTGAGCACGGTCAGCGGAGTCTTGAGCGCGTGGGCGAGGTTGCCCGCGTGGGTGCGCGCTTCCTCCGCCTGGGTCTCGGAATGGGCGAGCAGCGCGTTCAGCTCCTCGACCATCGGCTGCACTTCGAGCGGGAGCGGATCGGTCACCCGGTTGGTGCCGGTCGAGCGCATGTGGGCGATCGCCAGGCGCACGCGGCGCAGCGGGCTGAGGCCGTACCAGGTCTGCAGCGTGGCCATCACGAACAGCCCGACCCCGAGAAGCACGAACGACCAGACGAGGATCCAGCGGATGTCGGCGATCTGCTGATCGAGCTGGGTGCGCGCGCTGGCGACCATGAAGCGCCAGCGGGTCTTGCTGCCGGGCAAGGTGACCGAGCGTTCAACGATCCGCAGCGGCTCGTTGGCGAACTGGTGCGAGTTGTAGAAATAGGGCTGCCTCTCGAACCCGGCGCCGCTGTCTTTCAAGGTGCGGTCCCACAGCGAGCGCGAGGGAAACGGGTCGTGCCCCGGGCCGGTGATCTGCCAGTAGAAGCCGCTGTTGGGCTCGAGAAAGCGCTGGTCGCCGAGCGGACGGTTGAACTCGACCTCGCCGACCGGATCGATCTCGGTCGAACCGATCATCGCGGTGAGCACGTAGTCGAGCTGATCGTCGAACTGGTGGGTCACCTGCGCGGTCAGGGTTCGATAGAGCGCGACCCCGCCGACCAGCAGCAGGAAGGTGATCCACCCCGCGGCGATCAGCATCATGCGCCGCGACAGGCTGCCTGTGTGGGGCACGACCGCGGGCGCGTCCGCCGCCGCCTCGTCGCTCGCCGCGCCCGCAGCTATTGCGGGCGCGGCCGGCGCGAAGGCAGCGTCACTCGCGCGGCGGCTCGTCGGGATCGTCGAGGCTGTAGCCAAGTCCACGGATGGTTGTGATCACGTTGGCGCCCAGCTTCTTGCGAATCCGGGTGACGAAGACCTCGATCGTGTTCGAATCGCGGTCGAAATCCTGATCGTAGATGTGCTCGATCAGTTCGGTGCGGCTGACCACCTTGCCCTTGTGGTGCATCAGGTAGCTCAGCAGCTTGTATTCCTGGGCGGTCAGCTTGACCGGCTCGCCGGCGCGGGTGACGCGGCCGGAGCGGGTGTCGAGCCGCACGTCCCCGGCGGTGAGCTCCGAGCTGGCGTTGCCCGAGGCGCGGCGGATCAGCGCGCGCAGGCGGGCGATCAGCTCCTCGGTCTGGAACGGCTTGGCGAGGTAATCGTCGGCGCCGGCGTCGAGCCCGGCGACCTTGTCCGACCAGCTGTCGCGCGCGGTCAGCACCAGCACCGGGAAGTTGCGCCCTTCCTTGCGCCACATGCCGAGCACCGTCAGCCCGTCGATCTCGGGCAAGCCCAGGTCGAGGATCGCGGCGTCGTAATCCTCGGTCGAGCCAAGGAAGTGGCCGTCTTCGCCGTCGGTGGACAAGTCCACCGCATAGCCGGTCTGCTCGAGCGTGTTCTTGAGCTGCTGGCCCAGCGTCGGCTCGTCTTCGACGATCAGGATGCGCATCGAAACCGTGTTCCCCTGTTGTGTCGCGGCCACGAAATGGGGCCGAAACATGAACGCGTCAACAGGCGGTCCGTTTCGCAAGGCTTATCGGGAGATCTTGAGGATGCGGCCCGTGCGGGCATCGACATCGACCCAGATGACCTGCCCCTTGCTGTTGTCGATGAATTTCAAGCGGTAAGCCAGCGCCCCGGAATCGAATTCGGGCGTCAGGTACTGAATCGTGCCGCCGCGCTCGATCTGCGGGACGACCATTCGTTCGATGTCGTGCAGCTTGAGCACGTTGCCGGCGCGCATTTCCTTGCGCGCGCTGTCCTGGTCGCCGCGCTTCTGCTGGGCGAGCGCGGGCGGGGCGGCGAAGCCGCCGGCCAGCAGCGCGCCGGCGATAAGGGGAAGCAGCAGCTTGCGCATGACGGCCCTCTGGCTAGGGGCCGGGCGTTGAACAAGCTGTGAATGTCGCGCGCGGCGGCGGTTCAGGCTGGCGGGCGGGTTGTCCGGGCGGTGCGCAGCCGCTAGGCGCGCGCTCCTATGGCGGAACCCCCGATCCTTTCCTGGGAAGGCCTTGGCCTGCAACAAGGCGGGCGCTGGCTGTTCCAGGATCTCGACCTGCACATCGGCCCGCGCGACCGGCTGGCGCTGATCGGCCGCAACGGCGTCGGCAAGACGACCCTGTTCCGCCTGATCGCCGGCCGCATCGAAGCCGACCGGGGGCAGCGCAAGATCAAGCCGGGCACGCGGATCGTGCTGCTGGAGCAGGACCCCGACTTTTCGCCTTACGCCACCCTGATGGACTATGCCCTGGCGGGTGAGGACGCGCCGGAGCGGCACGAGATCGAGGCAGTCGCCGGCCCGCTCGGCATTGACCTCTCGCGCGAGGCGGCGACCGCAAGTGGCGGCGAGCGGCGCCGGGCCGCCCTCGCCCGCGCACTGGCGCTCGCGCCTAACCTGCTGTTGATGGACGAGCCGACCAACCACCTCGACCTCGCCGCCATCGAGTGGCTCGAAAGCTGGCTCGCGCGCTACAAGGGCGCGTTCGTGGTCATCAGTCACGACCGCACGTTCCTCAAGCGCCTGACCCGCGCGACGCTGTGGCTCGATCGCGGCACGCTCAGGCGCAAGGAAGTCGGTTTCGGCGGCTACGAAGCTTGGGAGGAAGCGGTTTACGCCGAGGAAGCCCGCGCGGCGGAGAAGCTCGACGCCAGGCTCAAGCTCGAAGCGCACTGGCTCGAGCGCGGGGTGACCGCGCGGCGCAAGCGCAACCAGGGCCGGCTCGAAGCGCTGCACAAGATGCGCGCCCAGCGCGCGGCGATGCTCAACCCGCAAGGCGCGGCCAAGCTGGG
>Ga0207705_10003712_pt1 | contig 11621 bp, 8 predicted proteins | sample KBSC13metaG_FD_184314 | JGI IMG/M metagenome (GOLD analysis project Ga0207705, IMG submission 184314) | Corn rhizosphere microbial communities from Kellogg Biological Station, Michigan, USA - KBS C1-3 metaG (SPAdes) (version 2) | ecosystem: Host-associated > Plants > Roots > Rhizosphere > Soil ...
CGTGGAAGTCCGGCGAGCAGTGGAATGGCAGGGGACCGGCTGGGACAGCGATCGCATGGCCGCGCGCATCGAGGCTGTGAAGCAACGGGGACGCGCGCAGAAGTAGCCTCTCCGGCGGGCGGTCTCCCGACCGCCCGCCGAGAACTAGGCGCGTAAGAGCCTTCAGCCTTGCTGATCCGGTGATCGACCTACTTGATGGCTTGCGGGTTGACCGGCGAGCCGACTGAGCCCGTCACGGTGAGTGGCGGCGCAACCAACATGAACTCGTAGACGCCATCCTCGGCGCAGTCCGCGGCCAGCGCCTCCATGTCCCACATCTCACCCAGGTAGATGCCTGCGTTGACGAGCATGATGATGTGCAGGGGCTGCCACACATCAGGACTCTCGTTGGGCAGCACCTCAGTTCCCCAGGTGTCGGTGGCCACCGCAGCGACGTGACGCGGGCAGAAGAAGTCCGCAGCACTGATGGCAAGCCCAGGTGCGGGGCCTCCGGCGAAGTCGCCCCAGGCGCCTGCAGTACGACGCTCGAGCATCTGCCCCGTGCGCACGAGAACGATGTCGCCCTCCTCGACGGCCACTCCCTGCCGCTGCGCGCACGCCTCGAGATCTTCGGCGCTGATCGGCTCACTCGTCTCAAGCCACTGCTTGCCCTTGAACCGAGGAATGTCCAGCAGAACTCCGCGACTGACCGCACGATCCCGTATGTTCGTTATGCTATTCTTCTTCGCGCCTTGGCTAGTCACCATTTCGGTGCCAAAGCCGTTGTACATCTGCCCTTCGTGATAGATGTGCGAGAGCGCGTCCCACTGAGTTGAGCACTGCAGCACGAGGTAGACGGCGTCATCGGTGTAACGCAGTGTGGGCAGGTGGTCTTGCGCCCCCGAAGAGATGTCGCCGCCGTCCTGGAGCATGAGGTGTACCGGGTTGATGCGGCCGAGGCCGCCCGTCATCGGACCCTCCCCGTCCAGCGGAAGAGCCAGTGAAAAGACTCTGCCCTTTCGCACGAGCTTGGCCGCAGCCGCGACCTTCTCAGCCGTGATGTAGTTGGCCGATCCCAACTCGTCCTCTGCCCCCCACTTCCCCCAATTGCGGTACTGGTGGGCTTTCTTCACCACCGACTCGACGCTGACAGGTGCATCAGTTGCGGTCACGACTATCCTTCCTTTGACGAACGGCCCCGCTACGGGTGGGTACGGATTTCTGTCACGACGACGTGGCGGTCTGTCGAGCGGCGAGCACCGCCGCGATGATCGCCACGGCGTAGACGATCTGCTTGACGGCTTCCGGAAGAGACGTGCCGGACAAGGTCGTACTGATGGTCTGCAGGATCAACGCGCCGCCAATCACGCCGATGTAGAGGCCCCGCCCCCCCATGATGCTGGCGCCGCCGAGTACCACGGCAGCCAGCGTCAGCAGGAGGTAAGGGTCACCCATACCCAGGAAACTCTGGTTGCCGTAGCCGTCGAGCATGATCGCAGTCAGCGCGGCGCACAGTCCGCTGATCGCGTAGACCGTGATGATGACGCGATTGACTCGTACCCCGGACAGGTAGGCGACCTGACGATTGCTACCGACCGCGTAGACGAACCGACCGAACACCGTCTTGCTCATCAGGAACGACGCGAGCGCGGCGAACCCGGCCAGGATGAAGATCACGTAAGGAACGCCCTGGAAGTCGCCCTGAATCGCATTCACGACGACCTTGGGCGTGAACCCCTTAGGCGTGCCGTTGGTGTAGACCAGCACCACGCCGCTGAGGATCACATTGACCGCCAACGTCATCACGACTGGCGACAGTTTGAGGTAGACGATGCCGATACCGTTGGCGATTCCAATGGCCGCGCCCATCGCGCAGATCAAGGGCAGCGCCCACGCGACGTTACCGCTCGATCCGGCGCAAAAGCCCGTGAACATGACACCGGCGAGTGTGATGACGCTCGGGATCGACAGGTCCAGACCACCTGTCAGAACAACGACGAACTGACCGAAGCTTGCGATAGCCGTGAACGTGGCGATCGCCGCGACGCTCTTGACGAAACCGATCGAACCGTAGGACGAGCTGACCGCTTTGGACGCAAAAATAAGAACAACGAGAAAGACGTAGACGGCGAGGACGGTCCGGGTCGACCGTTGGCGCCACAGCATCTGCCACGTCGAGATGAGCTGCGGCTCTGGCGTGTCAACGGGTACTGCGGGCTGGCTGTATGCCACGTTTCGCTCGGCCCCTTCGCGTCGTAACGGCTACTTCATCGATAGGACGGCGCCGACCTGATCAGCCGGCCGGTGCCGTCCTCCACAGTCCGAGCGCTGGCTATCCATCGGCGGCAGAAAGGGAAGGTCGCAGCCGGGAGAAGAGCCACTGCCGCGCGCCTGACAGCGAGCCGGCGAGCACGGCCACGAGAAGCACCGACCCGTTCAGCACATTGGTGTAGAAGGACGACACCCCCAGGGCGAACAGCACGTCGGCGATCAGGTAGAGAATGAATGCCCCGATCATGCTGCCGACCACGTCACCACGGCCACCGCCGAACACCACGCCGCCGATCACCACAGCTGCGAACACGCTGAGGAGCAGGGGGCCGCCCACGTTGGGATCGCCACTGGCGCTCTGGGCCGTCAGAAAGATTCCGGCCAGCCCGTAGAGCAGGCCACCGAGGGTGTACGCAGCAAGGGACGTCGGGCCAACGCGGATGCCGTTCGCGGCGGCGGCGCCTGGATCCCCTCCGACGGCGTAGATGGCCCGCCCGAGTCTGGTTCGCTTGACCAGGATCCACAGGGCGACCACGACTACCAGGAGCACCAGTGCGGCGGGTATGGCCCCGCGGACGTTGCCCGTGAACCAGTTGACGAAGTCGAGCGGTACGGATCCCCCGGGCTGGCTCAGAATCAGGAGTGCCACGCCGCCCCAGAAGAACGACATGGCCAGCGTGGCGACGATAGAGGGGATGCGCAGGAGGACGACGAGGGCGCCATTGATGGCACCGATGGCGGCACCGGCACCGAGGGCAATCGGCACCATGAGAAGCTGCGATCCAGTGCTGGTCCCGATCTTCGTCGCGATGAGCACGTTGATGAGCGACAACACCGACCCGACGGACAGGTCGAATCCTCCGGCGAGGACGATCAGCGTCTCGCCGGCCGCCGCGATGGCGACTGCCGTCGCTTCATTCGTGAGGGTGTTGAACTGCAGCAGCGACAACACCCCGGGGTGTACCGCGACATAGATGAAGAACAGGACGACCAGGACTACCGCAGGGCCCACCGTGCCGGTCAGGGACATCCGTCGCCGGTAGACGCCGAACTCGCTGAGCTTCACCCAGGGGGCGCCCCGCCTCGTGACGCTCACAGTGCCGCCTCGGGCGCTTGCACGGGCATCGAGACGGAGTCATCGCGGGCGACGCCCAGCATCGCGGTCAGAACGCGGTCTCGGGTCATCTCGGACTGTGATAGCTCCGCGGCCTTGACGCCTCTGTAGAGCACGACAATGCGGTCGCTTACACCGAGCAGCTCCTCAATATCCGTCGAGTAGAACAGGATAGACTTCCCGGCCTCGGCCATCTCCTGCATCATGGCGAAGATCTCTGCCTTGGTGGCCACGTCCACCCCGCGGGTAGGGTCGTACATCAGCAACAGCTTGGTATCGGCGACCAGCCACTTCCCGAGGGCAATCTTCTGTTGGTTGCCGCCGCTCAGCGCTCGAACCTCCTTCACGAGGTTCTGTGGAGTGACGTTGACCCCTCGAGCTGCGCTCAAAGCTGCGCGTCGTTGGCGGGGTGTACGAACAACGCCGGCCGTTGCCAGCGCGCGCAGGCTCGGGAGCGTGATGTTGGCAAGGCCCGACATATCCACCATGACGCCCTCGGCCTTGCGATCCTCGGGCACCAGGCTGATCCCAAGTCCGCGGTGAATGGCGTCGTAGGGCGACCTGGGCTTGTAGGGCTGTCCATCCAACCGGATCGTGCCGGACGCCGCCCGTCGCGCGCCGAAAAGGGACAGGAACAGCTCGAGTTGGCCGTTGCCCTGCAGTGCTCCGAGGCCGACGATCTCTCCAGCGCGCAGCGAGAAGGACAGACCTTTCAGACCCGGTTCACAGCGCAGATCTTCGACGTCCAGTCGTACTTCTGAAGACACATCGCGCGTCTTTCGCAACGTGGCTTTGACATCGCGCCCAACCATCATCTGGATGACGTCTCGATCGCTTGCCTCGTGGGGAGCGAACGTCGCCACCTCGTGGCCGTTGCGCAGAACGGTGATCTTGTCCGCGATCTCACGGACCTCGCTCATCCGGTGAGAGATGAAGACCAGGGTCTTGCCCTTATCGCGCAGTCGGCGGACCTGACGAAACAGCCAATCCACCTGTTGCGCGCCCAGAGCCGCGGTGGGCTCGTCGAGGAGCAGCACCTGCGATGTGCGATCGAGGCTTCTCACAAGCTCCAGTTGCTGTCTCTCGGCGAGCGACAGCTCCGAAACGAGGGCTTCCGGGCTGACGCCGGCCAGCTCCCACCGCTGCAACATGCCGCTGGCCTGTTGAACGAGGCGATTCGTCGAGACCAGACGAAGCCTGTTCCTCGGCTCTCTTCCGAGCAACAAGTTCTGCGCAACAGTCAGGTAGGGAATCACCGTCAACTCTTGGTACGCAGTGGCAATGCCGGCGCCGAGAGCGTCGCGTGGCGAGTGCAGTCGAACCGACTCACCCGCCACGCGAATCTCTCCGGCGTCTGGCCGAATCAAGCCACTGAGAAGCTTCACCAGAGTTGACTTGCCCGCACCGTTCTCTCCGATGAGAGCATGCACGTCGCCGTCAGCCACAGCGAACGAGGCATTGTTAAGCGCGACCGTAGGGCCGTAATGCTTGCTCACCTCGACCACTTGCAGCCTTGCAACGTCGGTCACGAGCTCTCCCTCACCTACTGCAGTCTCTCCAGGGCTGACAAGAACTAGTTGCCGCCAGAATGCTGCTTGTCAAATGACAGCTTGTCCTGCGTCTTGCACCCATCGACCTGGTCGCAGGGCTTGGCGTCGCTGATCTTGTCGGACTTACCGGTCAGTGCCGCCTGCACGCCCTGCTCCACCAGTGGGTTCCAGAAGTCACCGAAGAAGCCCGGGTTGCTCACCACGCTCGGCGGGAAGACGAGTGCTCCCTGAGCCGGGTTGTCACCGACTGCCTTGACACCAAGCTGGTCGAGATCATCCGTCGTGAAGTACGGCAACGGCAGGATGGTGTCGTGTGCGATCTTCTGACCTTCCAGGATCTTCACCGAGTTGATGAAGGCGAGCTCACCTGAGTAGACCGGCGACCCGGCCGAGCTGCTGGGCAGGTGCGCGCAGCTGCTCGGGTCCACGTTCGCCTTCTGACAGATGTCCTTGGAAAGCATGTACAGGTGGTGCCCGTTGCTCATTTCACCGGCGCATGGGAGCGGCTGCTTTCCGCTGGAGATCAGGTACTGTGTTATCGCGTAGCAACCGGCCTCGGCGTAGATGCCGTCAAGGTTGGGGTGTCCAGACTGGATCTGGACAAATGCCGTCTTGCCTTGCGCCTGCGCCCACTCGCCGTTGGCCGAGCCAGCGACATGAATGTTCGGGTAATTCTTCAGGACATCCTTCAGAGCCTGTTCGCGGTCAGTGTCGACCGTTGTTCCGGGAACGCCAGAGATGTTGGCGATCTGCCCCTTGCCGTTCAGCTTCTTCGCCAGCCAGGTAGCCGACTTGATGCCCCATTCGTACTGGTCGATATGCACGTTATAGGCGCAAGGGGCCGTGACGAGGCTGTCGTACGCGTAGACGACGATTCCCTGTTGGCACGCCTTCTGAATCGTCGCGTTCAGGGCTGTGGGCGAGATCGGGTAGACGATGATGGCGTTCATACCCGCGTTGATCTCGTTGTTCAGAGTCTGAATCTGCTTCGTGACATCCGCGCCCGCGATGTCAACTCTCAGGTCGACCTTCTGGTCATACGGTGGAGTCGCCGCCACGGCCTTGACCAAGTTGGCAGCTTCATTCTGCCAGTCATTGCCGGTGTAGCTCAGACTCAGCGCGATCTTGTACTTACCAGCGTGAGACTGTCCGCCCGACGGGCTGGAGCTACTTCCACTGGCGCTCGTGCCGCCGCTGCTCGAGCCGCAGCCTGCCGCCACCACTGCGGCGGTCAGCAGCCCGACGGCTACCCCCCACTTTGGACGTTTCATCCCGTTCCGATCCCTTCTCAAAGACTGCCGACGTCACCGTCGTTGCGAGTACAGATCTTGTCCATCGCGGCCGCCAGCGCGGTCCGTGCTCCGGTAGGACTCCTTCCTCTCACCGCGAGGAGACAGGCAGCCAGACGCACCGAAGCGTCTCCGCCCCTCGGCAGTACCGACCGGTCGGTACGTTGTCCGTGGCGCGAGATTTCCTCACGCCGCGATCCGTGTCAAGCAGTTCGGGGGCTGTCGGAGATAACAACATGGCAACGGGCTGATCGGCCGAGACTCTGTCGATGTCGCTCTTGGTGACGGCGGCTCAGCCGCCTGGGCGCTTCGAGGCGGCGCTCCCCCCGCGCCCCGGTGTGCGGGCTCTCTGGCCCTGCCCTCGGCCATGCCGGGCCCGCGTCTCACGACAGAGGGACCATCGAGCGCTCTGCTGGCGACCGGTCAACTGCTCCGCTGCGAGCAGTGAATTTCGCTCGGCCCCTTTCCACGGCGGGCCACGTGTGGCAAGGTCCTGAAGGGATCCGTACCGACTAGTCGGTATGGCACCGTCACCAACCGGAGGTCGTAGCCGCCGATGCCGCATCCGCCCGTAGATCGCCCCAGGTGCGTCCTCGCCCGCCTGCACTGGCAGACCGCCACCGCCGGCCGACCGTCACCAGGCGCGGAGCGGGGCAGGGGCAGAGTCCGGCTGTCTGGACCCGGCCCATGCCTCGGTGTTGAAGGCGGCACACGCCGCGCTACCAGTCGTTGCGCGACCGCAAAGGAGTAGTGGATTCGTGCCCAGCACAACGAAGCCATGGTTGGCCCTCTACGACGAAGGCAAGCCCGCCGGCATCGACCTTGAGTACGACAACGCCCTGGACATGTTCAAGGCCGCCGTACGACGCTCCCCCGACTCACCGCTTATTCACTACTTCGACACCAGCTTGAGCGTCGTCGAGGTCGACCGACTGAGTGATGCAGTCGCGTGCGGTCTGCTGGCGAACGGCGTGCACGAAGGCGACAGGGTCGCCGTCTACCTGCAGAACGTGCCGCAGTTCCTGATCGGCATGGTCGCCATTTGGAAGACCGGCGCCACCATGGTGTCGATCAACCCGATGTACCGCGGCAAGGAAGTGGAGCACCTGCTCAACGACTCGGGCGCGGTCGCCATCATCTGCTTGCAGTCGCTCTACAACGACGTGATCGCCGGCTTGCGCTCGGCCACCAAGCTTTCTACGGTTATCACGACCTCGGAGTTGGACTTTCAGCACCAACCTCACGAGCGCTTGTTCGCCAACATCGAGCGGCAACAGCCCGACGACACTCTCGATTTTCTGGAAGTTGCCAGCAGCTACGCCGGCGAGAAGCCGCCGCCCGTCACGCTCGACCTGGACTCGGTCGCGTTTCTCACCTATACCTCCGGAACGACCGGGCCGTCCAAGGGCGCGATGAACACACATCGCAACGTCATCTTCACCGCGCAGGCCTACCGAGACTGGATCGAGCTCACCCCCGACGATGTCGTGCTCGGTGTGGCTCCCCTGTTCCACATCACCGGGCTCATCGGCCACATGGCGCTGTGCCTGCTGCTGCCGGCGCCCCTGGTGCTGGGCTACCGCTTCGATGCGCCCGTAGTGCTCGAACTGATCGAGCGCTACGCAGTGACCTTCACTATCGGCTCTATCACCGTGTTCGTCGCCCTCATGAACGAACCCAGCGCCAAACACCGGGACACTAGCTCCATGCGGAAGGTGTACACCGGAGGGCAGCCGGTTCCGCCCACCATCGTCGATGACTTCGAACGACAGTTCGGCACCTACATTCATGTCGCATACGGGCTCACCGAGTCGACATCTCCTTCGCATTTCGTGCCCTTGCGTTCACGGTCACCGATCGATCCAAACTCCGGCGCGCTGGCGGTAGGGGTGCCCATCTTTGACACGGACGCCGCCATTCTGAACGAGGAGGGTGTGGAGGTAGCTCCCGGAGAGGTCGGGGAGATCGTGCTGGCGGGGCCGCAGATCGTGCCTGGCTACTGGGAGAAGCCCGAGGAAACGGCTCATGCATTCCACGACGGTTGGTTTCACACCGGCGATGTCGGGGTGATGGACGAACACGGCTGGTTCTACGTGGTCGACCGAAAGAAGGACATGATCAATGCCTCGGGATACAAGGTCTGGCCACGCGAGGTGGAGGATGTGCTCTACCAGCATCCGGCGGTGCGCGAAGCAGCCGTCGTCGGTGTCGCGGATCAGTATCGGGGCGAAACCGTTAAGGCTTTCATCAGCCTGAAACCAGACCAGACCGTCACAGCCGAAGAGCTCAAGGCGTTCTGCAAGGAACGGATCGCGGCCTACAAGTATCCACGGGAGATCGAGTTCCTCGAGGATCTGCCCAAGACGGTGACTGGGAAGATCCTCCGCCGCGAGCTCCGTACCTGACGTCCAGCGAGAAGTAGTGGGGAGGTCCTGATGCCGTACCAGTTCACGGAGAAGGGTGTGGAGACTCTCGAGGAGGTCAAGCGGTTCCTCGATGATCACATCTATCCGAACGAGCAGGAGTATCTCGAGCAGGCGCACGAGGTCGGGTCGACCGGCTACCCGCCGATCATGGACAAGCTGAAGGCGGCGGCGCGTGAGCGGGGGTTGTGGAATCTGTTCTTGCCGCATTTGTCGGCGGATGCGCCGGGGACGCCGTTGTCGAACTTGGACTATGCGCCGATCTCGGAGGAGCTGGGGAAGAGCGGGTTCGCGTCGGAGGCGTTGAACTGCAACGCGCCGGACACCGGCAACATGGAGATCCTCAACCTTTACGGTTCGGAGAAGATCAAGCGGGACTGGTTGGCGCCGCTGCTGGAAGGTGAGATCCGTTCGGCGTTCTGCATGACCGAGCCGCACGTCGCCTCGTCGGATGCGACGAACATCGGGCTGCGGATCGAGCGTGATGGTGGGGAGTACGTGCTCAACGGCACGAAGTGGTTCTCCTCGGGGGCGTTGGCGGACCGGTGCAAGGTGTTCATCGTGATGGGCAAGACCAACCCGCAGGCCTCCCGGCATACCCAGCAGTCGATGATCGTGGTGCCGAAGGAGACGGCGGGGGTGCGGTTCGGCCGGGTGCCGACGGTGTTCGGCTATGAGGACCGGGGCGGGCACCCGGAGGTCGTCTTCGAGGACGTGCGGGTGCCGGCGGAGAACCTGCTCGGTGAGGAGGGCAGCGGGTTCGCGCTGTCCCAAGCCCGGCTGGGTCCGGGCCGGATCCACCACTGCATGCGCACGATCGGGGTGGCCGAGCGGGCGCTGGGGCTGATGGTCACCCGGTCGTTGCAGCGTTCGACGTTCGGGTCGCTGGTCGCGCAGAAGGGGCTGATCCAGGACTGGATCGCCGAGTCGCGCATCGAGATCGACATGGCCCGGGAGTACGTGCTGCGCACCGCTCACCTGATGGACACGGTCGGGAACAAGGCCGCCGCCACCGAGATCTCCGGCATCAAGGTCGCGATCCCCAACATCGCGTTGAAGGTCGTCGACCGGGCGATCCAGGTGCACGGCGCCGCCGGCGTCACCCAGTTCACCCCGCTGGCGCACATGTACGCGCACATGCGCACGCTGCGCATCGCCGACGGCCCCGACGAGGTGCACAAGATGACGATCGCCCGCCGGGAGATCCTCAAGCACCAGCCCGACTTCCGCATGAGCGGCGGCCCGGCCAAGGCGTCGTGAGAAGCGCGCCACCGTCGCCCTCGGGGCCGAATCGATCAGGCGCGTGTGAACTACAATCGGCGAGGTTTCGTGATATCCACGAATGCAATGAAGTCTCAGTGATGCTACCGATCATTCTGAGGTGAACGAGGAAGAGTGGCCACCAAATCCCGACGCGGGCGATCCTCGGTTCCGGCACGAAAGGCCAACGGCCGTGCTGCCGCAGACGCGTCGAGCCTGAGCGAACTACCGGTCACCGAACGCATCTTGTCGCACGCAACTCGCCTCTTCGCCGAGAAGGGATTCTTGGGTACCTCGGTCCAGGAGATCGTGGATGCAGCGAGTGTCACCAAGGGTGCGCTGTATCACCACTACTCGTCCAAAGACGACCTGCTGCTCGAGGTCTACAACCGCGTCATAACGAAGGAACTCGATACCCTCGAGCGCGTGAGCAGTCAGGCGTTGGCCGCGCCGGACGCCCTGGAAGCCCTGATGCGAGACGTCATGCTCACCACCGCGGAGCACAAGGACGACGTCCTCATCTTTCTCCGGGAGATGCACCGCCTGCCGCCGGAGAAACTGGCAACCGTGCGGGCCAATCGCCGGAAGTACCATCTCGCCTTTCGTGGTGTCGTTGAGCAGGGCCAGAAGGAAGGCGTCTTCCGGCCTGACGTACCTGCTGAGCTGGTGACTATCACCTTCTTCGGGCTCGTCCACCATTACTACACGTGGTATCGCGACGATGCGAGATTCTCACCCGAGTACATGGCCAACGAGACCACACAGTGGTTCCTCAACGCGCTCGCGCCGGCGGCAGACACCCAGGACGAGCTATCCCAGGTGCCGCTGGATGGCGTCACTGTGGCCGACACCATCTTGAGCTCGCCGAGCTGAGACGGTGGCTCCGAACTGCCTCGAGATCGCGCGCTGCTGAACGGGAATCCCGCAAGGAGGCCGTTACGTTCCACGATCTCTACGAGGAAAAGTCCACCCGCCGCTCGGCCCATTCACGACCAGCGACGTAGTCCTCTGCCGTGCACGGGCTCAGCGCAACGCCGCTCCGGCTAAACGATCCTCCCGCATGGCTGGAACCCTGGCTTTATCCGGGCCTGGAGTTCGCCGTGATTCGAACCGCGACGTTGATCGCAGCGCACGACGCCACCGGGGATCAGCCGAACGACGTCTCCAGGTTCGTCGGGCTCCTGCAGCACACCGCTGCAGACGGATCGCAATGGTCACTATACGAACGCGCGAACATGTCAGCGTGGCGTCTGGTGAAGGTGCTCGACAACCCCGACGAAATCGCGCACTCAGCGAACCCCACGACCTCCAACCGGGCAGTTGCCCTGGTCGTATGCCCGCCAGGTGCTGACGGGCCGGCGGAAGCTGCAGGTCTGTTCATCCGTCTACCTCGTGCCGACTGGGCCGTGATTGCCGCTCCCGCCCTTATGCGGCTGCTACATGACAGCGACGTATACATCTGGCCCGATTCTGTTGAGCTACCTCCATGGCGAGATCGACCGCTCGTCCCCAACTCTCGGTCACGGCCAGAATCGCTTCGATCCGCCTCGTGGTTGATCGGCCTTGCCGCCCTTGCCGCCGTCGTCGTAGTCCTCCGGTACGGTCACGGCACCGCATCACCGGCACGCAAGAACCCGGTACTGGCGCCGGCCCCCATCTCGACCGGGCTTCTTCTGCCGGATCCGAGCCAACACGCTCCCGGCGGCCGTACCGAAGCCAGCATGGCCTACGACCA
>Ga0207705_10003713_pt1 | contig 11620 bp, 11 predicted proteins | sample KBSC13metaG_FD_184314 | JGI IMG/M metagenome (GOLD analysis project Ga0207705, IMG submission 184314) | Corn rhizosphere microbial communities from Kellogg Biological Station, Michigan, USA - KBS C1-3 metaG (SPAdes) (version 2) | ecosystem: Host-associated > Plants > Roots > Rhizosphere > Soil ...
TCCACTATCAATCTGGACCGCGTGGCGATCGCCCAGGAACTAGGCTTCGATGACGTCACGAAAAACTCCATGGATGCCATTGCGGACCGTGACTACATCGCGGAGCTGCTTTTTGTGATCTCCCTGTCAGGCGTCCATCTTTCCCGCCTGAGTGAGGATCTCATTCTCTGGTGCTCCGCGGAGTTTGGCTTCGCGGCACTTTCGGATGCCCACACCACTGGCTCCTCGCTGATGCCGCAGAAAAAAAACCCGGATGTCTGCGAACTCACGCGTGGCAAAACAGGCCGCCTCGTGGGCAATTTGATGAACATCCTCGTCGCCGTCAAAGGTCTGCCGCTCACCTACAATCGTGACCTGCAGGAGGATAAGCCGCCCCTTTTCGATTCCGTGGACACCCTGCGCCTCATCCTTGCCGTGAATACGGAAATGATCGCCGCCATGGAGCTGCGGGAGGCAAATTGCCGTGCCGCAGCCTCGGATCCGATGTTGCTGGCTACCGATCTCGCTGACTATCTGGTGAAAAAGGGCGTCCCTTTCCGCCATGCCCACGAACTCGTAGGCAAGGCCGTGGCAGAATCCATCGCTTCCCAAACGCCTCTGGATCAACTGGATCTCGCTGCCATCGATCCTGCCTATGGCCCGGATGCCAAGGAAGTGTTTTCGCTTGAGACCGCTCTGGCAGCTCGCACCAATCCCGGTGCACCGTCAATTGCCAATGTGAAGTCCGAAATTGTCCGCTGGAACGCAGCTTTGGCTTGAGTATCAGATACAATTTTGGCTCAGGCGGGTTACAGCCTTGCTAATGGGGAGAAAGCCCGTACGTTTTCCGGCGAGCAGGTTTTTCCCTACCTACTGTTGCCCGCATTCGGCCGAGAAATCACCGATCCATCCCGCTTTCTCATGATTTCATGAGTGATGGGGACCGCCTGGCGGCCAGAACTGTCCGGAACCACCTGCCTCACGGGCGGCGGCGCAAACCGACCGGCTCAGACCCCAGCGATGTTCTTTCCGCCTACGCAGCGGAGCATTGTCCCGGCACCAAAAAAGCCGGATGTCCGAGCCATGTCAGTTCGCTCGCACGGTCCTTCCAGCATTGCCGGACATCCAGTCCGCCGCGCCGGGCCGCCCGTCATACCACACGACCCATGCGACAACATGTCAAACGCAACACAAGATTCCCGCAATCCGGGAGATAGCCGTCGCCGCCGCTCACGCGGAGGCAAGAACCGCCGTAATAACAACTCGAACCAGGAACGCCGTGGTGATCAACAAAATGATCGCGGCCAACATCAGGGCCGTCGTCACGAAGGTGGCCGCTCCGATGAGTTCCGCCCCAACAAGAACGCCAGCCGTCCTGCCCGCCAATATGCGCCGGTGAAGCTGACGCTGTGGCAAAAACTCCTCAAACTGGTGGGACTCTACAAGGAGCCTACCCGCCCGGAACGCAAGCCAGACGCCAAGAAGCCTCAAACCGAAGGCCGCAGCCCGAAGTCCAACGTTCGCGTGGCTCGTACGGGTGATGCCCAGTCTGCTCAAGGTGGTGAAAAGCGCGGAAAAGGTGAGCGTCCGCCACGTGGCGAGCGTACCGAAAAGTCCGGCGACAAGCGCAGCCGTGGCGGAGACCGCGATAGCGTGGAATCTTCCCGCGTCTATGTCGGAAACCTGTCTTATGACGTTTCCGAACAGGATCTCCAGGAGCTCTTCAAGGGCATCGGTGGAGTTCGTGGCGTGGAAATCGTTTACAATCGCACCACCCATCGCTCGAAGGGCTATGGTTTCGTGGAAATGCTGAATGTTGACGAAGCCAAGCGCTCCGTGGAAGTGCTGCATGACCAATTCTTCATGGGCCGCAAGCTTCTCGTTTCCGGTGCCAAATCCAAGGGCCAGGATGAGCGGGAAGACAAGGAAGAGCGTGCTGAGCGGAAGCCTCGCCCAGTCGTCGTTGCTTCCGCTGCTCCTGCAGCAGTTACTGCTCCAGCCGTGGTCGAGACCGTCACCAATCTGCAGGACGCCACTCCGGAAAACGTAGTGGAAGCTGCTGTGGAAAACGTTGCAGCCGTCGGCGCTCCAGACGTGATTGTCGAAGCTGTCGAGCACACCGTGACTGAAGCCGTAGAGGAAGAAGTCCCTGCTCCGGTGGTCGCAGCCGTTGAGACCGAAGCACCTGCCGAAGAAAAGAAGGAAGCCTGAACCGCTCCTGATTGAATCTTTCAAAAACCTCCGTCCGGCATCCGGGCGGAGGTTTTTTCTTAAACCGGGAGCGCGGAATTCATTCCGCTCCCATTTTTCAACGCACAGCACAGGCTGGGCTTGTCGGGAAATAGTCCAGCAAAGCGTGGGCGGAATGAATTCCGCGCTCCCGGTGCAAAACACATGCGCTTAGAACATCCTGTGCTTATTTCCAGCCATGGATCTTTTCGCGCCGGACCCATCCCACAATCTGCTGCCCGGAGGCGGGGTGGTGAATTACTACGGAACCATTTTCTCTCATGCCGAAGCGGATCGCTATTTCAAGGTCCTGCTCGAAACCATTCCGTGGAAAAATGATGAGGTTGTGATTTTCGGCAAACACATCACCACAGCACGCAAGGTGGCGTGGTATGGGGATCGGGAACTTCCCTACACTTATTCAGGCACCACCAAGCAGACGCACCGATGGACACCAGAGCTGCTGGAACTCAAGGCGGTGGTGGAAAAAGCCAGTGGTGCGAGTTATAATTCCTGTCTTCTCAATCTCTACCATAATGGCGGAGAGGGCATGTCATGGCATAGTGATAATGAGAAAACCATGGTCCCTCATGCCCCCATTGCTTCGGTGAGTATGGGGGCGGAGCGGAAGTTCTCCTTCAAGCACCGCCAGAGCAGGGAGATTATTTCCACCATGCTCGGACACGGCAGCTTGCTGGTGATGAAAGGCGCCACCCAGGAAAACTGGCTGCACTCGGTTCCCAAGGCCACAAGGGTCATGGAACCGAGGATCAATCTCACGTTCCGCAAAATGCGGCAATTCTGAGATCAAAGACCGCTCTGCTTGATGACCTCGCGGAGTTGCTTCTGGAATTCCACAATGTCTTCCTGGCTCGGGCGGTAGCCTGCGGTATCCGGGTCAAGGCCGGGACGACCGGTTTGATCAATCATCCAAACGCCCGTCTCGCCATCACTGAAGGTGACTTTCCCAGAAACAAGAGAACCCGGCAGCGTGAGAGCATCCATGGTCACACTCACCACACCGGTGGGAATGGGCGCAGGCTTCTCTTCTTCTTTCTTAGGCTCGTCCTTCGGCGCTTCCAGAAGTTCGATTTTCAGGTCCAGCACGATGAATCTGGTGTCCATGTAAGTCACTGACAGATCATAGTTTTCTTTCAGTTTCCGCTGCAGGTCGGACATAGTAGCTCCCTCGGAGGCCCACTGGTGAAGGGCGTCTTTTTGTTCCTGAGTGAGTTGGCTGGTGCTGAACATGCCGCATTTTTGCCCACGTTCCTGACTGTCACAAGCCCAAGAATGGGAAATCAACCCCGAGTGCCTTCGCGCCGCGCCTGCACCGCCAGACGGAATGCCTGACGGTCGCCATATCGTTTTACGGAATAACGAATGCAGCGGCGCTCACCGGAACCCAAGGACCAGGTGGCCTGCCAGAAATAGTAAGCAACGCCATTTGGCCCGGAAATGGTAACGCGGGATACGCCCACCACCCCGGAGGAATTTCTCGCGGAGGTGAGGCAGACACGCACGCCCTCCGTTTCGTCCAGTTTTTCCAGGACCTTGTCTCTCCAGCCCTTCGCTACTTCCAGCGAACGATCCTGCCCTCCGAGGCTGCGGTCTGCGAAATACTTCGCATACCTCACGCCTCGCCGCTGGAGTCGCACCTGCCAGCCAAATGTGCTGGTTTCGGGCCGCTCCATGCGGGTGATTGCGAAAGTTTCAGTTCTCTCTGTCATGGCCTTGTTCAAGGTCGAGCGGAGTTGCTCATTGTCAACCAACTGTCTTACAGCTTGATTCGAAGGCTGATGGGGCAAAAGGTCGTGCGTGCTCCAAGCTCTCCGCGAACGGTTCGGCCACAGCTCCATGCGTGCAGGCCAGGAGCCGGTGATACTCGCACTTTTGGCAGGCCGCTCCGCGCTGGCAGTGTTCCCGACAGGGGGCGGGAAGTCGCTGTGCTACCAACTCCCCGCTCTCCTTCTGGATGGGTTGACGTTGGTGGTTTCTCCGCTGATCGCACTGATGAAGGATCAGGTGGATACTCTGAATGCGAAGGGCATTCCGGCTGCGCGCCTGGATTCCACTCTGGAGGCGGATGAAGTGCGCGGGATTTATGAGCGATTGGAAAACGGTGCGCTAAAAATCCTCTACATCGCGCCGGAGCGATTCTCGAATGAGACATTCCGCCAGCGCATGGGCCGCCTGCCCATCCAGCTTATTGCCATCGATGAGGCACACTGTATTTCCGAGTGGGGGCACAATTTCCGCCCGGATTATCTGAAACTGGCGAAAATCTGCCGCCGTCTGAAAATCCCGCGAGTGCTGGCGCTAACAGCCACGGCTACTCCCAAGGTCGCCCGGGAAATCCGCAAGCACTTCCGCATCGCGGCGGAGGACCATGTGCAGCTCAGCTTTCATCGCCGGAATTTGGATCTGCGCGTGATGCCCTGCACGGCTGCCGAGCGCAAGGCTGTGCTGCTTTCCCGGTTGAGCGAGGATGATGGAGCGGCTGTGGTTTACGTCACCCGCCAGGAAACCGCGGAAGAAGTTTCCACTTTTCTCGCAAAAAACGGCCTGTCCTCCCGCGCTTACCACGCCGGGCTGCCGGATGAATTCCGCGCTGATGCCCAGCGGGCCTTCATGGAAGGGGAGACGCGGATCATCGTCGCCACCATCGCCTTCGGCATGGGCATCGATAAATCGAACATCCGGCGGGTGATCCATTACAACCTCCCGAAAAGTCTGGAAAACTACACGCAGGAGATCGGCCGTGCAGGGCGTGATGGCCAGCCCGCCATTTGTGAAATGCTCGCCTGCGGGGAAGATCTAACGGTGCTGGAGAATTTCATCTATGCGGATACTCCCACGCCGCGTGCCTTGGGTAATTTGATCGACCGTGTGTTGCGTCTGGGAGAGACGTTTGACGTTTCCACCTATGATCTATCAGTCACTTGTGATATCCGCACTACGGTGATTTCCACCGTTCTCACGTATCTCGAAATCGCAGGCATCATCGAGGCGACCGGCAGCTTCTATGCGAACTATCAGGTGAAGCTGCTGCGCACCCATGAGCAAATCCTCGCCGGGATGCCCGCTGCCGAGCGGAAATTTCTGCAAGCGCTGCTGGCCGCCGGGGAAATGAAGCGCTGGATGTTGCACTTCCATCCCACGGAATTAGTAGAATCACTCGGTGTGAGTCGCGCACGCATCGTGGCTGCGATTGGAAATTTGGAGCAATCCGGTGAAGCCATCGTGAAAGTCTCCGGCGTGCGCCAAGGCTATCGTCTCAATAAAGACCCGGGGGGGCTGCGTGAACTTGCGGAGCGCATGGCGGAAACATTCCTTTCTCGTGAGACTGCGGATCTGGATCGCCTTCGCCAAGTGCTGGGGCTGTCCTCCCAGCGCGGATGTCTCACTGCTTATCTAACGAAACACTTCGGAGAAATTCTGCCCGAGCCATGCGGCCATTGCGACCGCTGCCGGGGAGTCCCGGCCACCACCATCAAACGCCTCAAACCGCGCAAACCAAACGACGATGAACTGGATCAGGTGCAGACTCTTGTCGCGCAAAACCACCCCCAGCTTTCCTCTCCCAGACAGCTCACCCGTTTCCTCTGTGGCATGACCAGCCCCGCTACCACACGAGCCAGACTGACCAAAAACGATTCCTTCGGGCTGCTGGCGGATTTGCCCTTCGCAGAAGTTCTAACGATTTCAGAGGTTTTCGACAGGCGGTAGCCTTCAACGCAGAGGGAATTTCAAAATGTGGTTGGGACGTCTCGTCCGAGGCCGTTGCCGGGACGTCCCGTCCCGATCCTTGGCCATTGCCTCCTCTATGATCTAATAATTAATCATCCAAATGCAGATCGGGACGGGACGTCCCTATAACAGCCTGGGACGAGACGTCCCAGCCACGGTTTTCAGGCTGGGGCGGTTCGGAGACCGCCCCTCCTTATTCATCACGCGAAGCTCTTCTTGTCGTCTGCTTCCAGATAGTCGAACAGCGTGCTCTTGGCTGGATCAATGCCTGCTTCTTCACACACACCTACGAACCATTCCTTTTTCTCCGGATTGTCGTAGGGACGGTACGCTTCCAAGCCTTTAGCCCATTCCTGTTTGTCTTCGTCGGTTTTAGGGATGCCGGTGGAGTCCAGCCAGAGGGCGATTTCCTCGTCGGACTTTCCGGCTTCCAAAAGCGGTTTCACCTCGCTGCCCTTCACGCCTTTAAAGTCGAAGAGCATGTTGTCCAATGGACAATCGAAATGGTATTCGCCTTCCGTTCCGGCGATGACGGCGCGGCCCTTGTCCGCCATGCGGCCGAGCAGGGGATAGCCGCCGATGCGGGTGCGTGGGCTGGTAGGGGCTTGTTTGGTCAGATCTTTTGCAGTGCTCATGAGTATATTCGGTTTGATTGAAAACTCACGAGCATGGCGCGGGATCGGATGCCCGTCAAATTGACGAGTTTGTCACGCTTGCGACAAAAGCCACTCACGGAAGGCTGCCTTGTCCGTGGTGAGCGGGATGGCTACCTTTTCACGATCCGCCAGAATGGCCAGACGTTCCGGGATTTCGGCATAGTCCTTGCCCAGCTCTTCCTCCATCACATCCGGGAACTTGGCCGGGTGCGCGGTTTCGAGGCTGATGGTGGCGGATGTAGGATGTGCGGTACGCCAGTCGCGTGCTGCCAGCCATGCGACTGCTCCGTGGGGATCGATGTCGTAGCCGTAGAGGGACTTTACCTCGCGGATGGCCGCGCGGGTTTGATCATCGGAATAGCTGGCACCGGAAATGAGCTGTTTCATCTCATCCCATGAGCCGCCGAAGAGTGCGTGCATGCGGACGAAATTGGAAGGGGAGCCCACATCCATGGCATTTGAGATGGTGGTGACGCTCGGGCGCGGTGTGTATTGTCCGGCACGGAGGTATTCCGGCACCACGTCATTGCGATTGGTGGCAGCCACGAAGTGATCCACCGGCAGGCCGAGACGGACGGCCAGCAAACCGGCAGTGATGTTCCCGAAATTTCCAGACGGCACCACGAAGACGGGCTTCACGCCTTCCGGCAGTTGGCGGGCAGCATGGATGTAGTAGAAACTCTGCGGCACCAGACGGGCGAGGTTGATCGAATTGGCCGAAGTAAGGTTGAGCTTTTCGGAAAGCTCGCGATCCAGAAACGCGGATTTCACCAGTGCCTGGCAGTCATCGAAGGAGCCATCCACTTCCAGAGCGGTGATGTTTCCACCCAGGGCGGTGAGTTGTTTCTCCTGCAGACCGGAGACTTTGCCCTTCGGATAGAGAATGATCACCCGGGTGCCGGGGACATGGTGGAAGGCGGATGCCACTGCGCCGCCGGTATCACCTGAAGTAGCCACCAGCACGGTGAGCAGGCGCTCGTCATCACGCGTGAGCCATGCCATCAGGCGGGCCATGAAACGCGCGCCGAAGTCCTTGAAGGCGAGAGTCGGTCCGTGGAACAGCTCCAGAATGTGATCGCCGGGAGCGAGGGTTTCCACCGGGGCATCGAAGGCGATGGTGCCTTCCACGATTTCCTTCAGCGCGGCAGGCGGCACATCTTCACCGAAGAAGGCTTCCGCCACGGCGAAACCGATTTCTTGGAAGCTGAGAAAGCGCCAGATTTTCCAGAAATCCTCACCCAGCACCGGCAGTTTGTCCGGCATATAGAGACCGTTGTCCGGTGGAAGTGAACGAAGGATGGCCTCCTTCAGCTCAACGCGGTGGGAGGGATTGTTCGTGGAATGATAGAGCACTGCTTTGTAAAAGTTAGAGAATCAGCCTTCGATGACGTGGACGCCCAGTGGATTGATGCGGGAGACGTAGGCTTGGTTGGTGACCGGGATGGCGGCGAAAACCTTGCTGATTGCATCCGCCACCTTGCGGGCGATTTCCTCTCCTTCGCACAGCGCGAAGACAGATGGGCCGGCACCGGAGATGGAGAAGCCGAGGGCTCCTGCAGCCAAGGCGGCACGCTTTGCCTTGTAGAAATCCGGGATCAACTTCTGGCGGCGTGGCTCTGCGATCACATCATGGATCGAGCGGGAAATGAGACCGTAGTCTTCCTGAATGAGGCCGCAGATGAGGCCGCCGAGGTTGCCGATCTGCTGGGTGGCATTTTCCAAGGGGATTTCCTTGGGTAGGATTTCGCGGGCCACTTTGGTGAGCACCTCGATATCCGGATGCACCACGGCCGCCCAGAGATTCTTGGGAGCGGGGATCTGGGCGAAGTCCAACTCGTCATTGGAGCGAATGAAAACAATGCCGCCGAGAAGGCAGGGAGCCACGTTGTCGGCATGCCACGCGCCATCGGCAGAGGCTTCACCCGCCATGGCGAAGGGGAGGAGCTGCTTCTTGCTGAGTGGCTCACCGATCAGTTTGTTCACGGCATAGGCACCGGCCACCGCGGAGGCGGAGGAGGAGCCCAAGCCGGAGCCGAAGGGCATCTTCTTGTGAATCTCCATCTCGATACCGCGATCCGTCATGCCCAGATGCTTCAGCAGGTCCAGGGCGGCCACGCCAGCGGTGTTCTGCGCTGGGTTTTTCGGCAGCTTGCCATTGTCTCCGGTGATCTTGGTAATGTGCAACCCCGGTTTATCGCCGAAGCGAACGACGATTTCATCGCCCGGTGCGTCGATGGCGAAGCCAAGGACATCATAGCCGCAGGCGACATTTGCCACGGTGGCCGGAGCGAAAACACGGATCTCGGAAGGTTGGGACATGGGAAAAATAGCTGGAGCTTTCAGATCCGGACAAAACCGGATCACCAGGCGCGGGCGCGGACTCTGCTACGGGATGGCCCTGCGTATCAAGCCTTGCGCGGCAGGAAATCCGGCAATTATCGGTTTGGAGAACCGTTTCAGAAGAAAAGGAACCGCTTTTTCTTCTTTTTATAGGAACCGTCACCCACGGACAGCACCTCAATATGGACGGTGGCCAGCCCCTGATCCCGGAATCCGAGCTTTTTCGCCGCACGCGGAGTTATGTCCAGAATGCGATTTGGAATAAAGGGGCCACGGTCATTGATGCGGACCTTCACGGATTTCCCGTTTTCCACGTTCGTCACCTTCACCATGCACGGCAGTGGCAGGGTCTTGTGTGCTCCCGTGATGTGCCACGGCATAACTTTTTCCCCCAGAGAGGTGGTGCCACGTTTCAGGCCCAGCCATGAGGACTCATCGTACCACGAGCAGGTGCCCGTTTCCTGATAGTTCAGCGCGGTATCGATATCCATGGGCTCATAATGATGGCCGCGCACGGAGTAACCGCGCATTTGATAGCCTTTATAGCCGCCGGGATAAGCGAAGCAGGAAGTAAGGAAGGCACAAAAAAACGCCACACCGGCAAATGCGGTGCAGCGTTTGAGGAAATGGGTGATGGTAGTTGGTGTCACTGGCGCTCGCGGATGACCTGCAGCGTGGTGGCGACCTTTTCCTTCATTTCTTTACCCGGCTTGAATTTTACTGCGGCGCGGGCAGGAATCGGCACGTCCTTGCTTGGGTCTTTAGGGTTGCGGCCGATCTTTGCCTTCATTTCACGCACTTGGAAAGCGCCGAAGTTGCGCATGACGACGGTGTCCCCCTGAGACAGGGCGTCCGTCACCTCATCGATCAGGGTCTGGACGACTTCAAAGACATCCTGCTGGGTAATTTCGATCCCCTTGGCTCCCAGTTTATCGGTGATTTGGATGACGAGTTCGCGTTTAGTGATTGTGGCCATGGAAGTTATGGGAGTGAAGGTAGTTAGGGATGTACGGGTGGCGGACACCATGCAATGTAGAAATTGTGCCGAAATACTCGAAAACTGCCAGATGCGGTTTTCGTGCCAGCAGCAGGAAAAAATGCCCGTAATTTACGGCGGATCGCCTAAAACAGCGGATGTTGTGCGAAAATGAAGCTTTGCCACCTTTTTCAGAGCCTCCTGGCCATGCTTCGCCACGACTTCACGGCCCGCGGAAATCACCGCATCCGAGGCACCCAGCGGAAGCTTCACTCCACCTGCCACGGAAGTTTTATCCATCCAATCGATAAAGCGTTCCCGCGCCAGAATGGAGGCAGCAGCCACTGCGGTATCGGATTCTCCTTTGGTCCGCTGTTCCAGATGGATGGACACGCCTTTCTCGGAAAGAGCACGTTCCAGGACTTCCTTTCTGGCAAATTGATCACTTAAGGCGCGCGGGCAATCCGGCCTCACTTCCGCCAGCTTTTCGATCACCCGGGCGTGCCCCCAAGCGAGCAGGCGATTAAGATTCCCAAATGAGGTGTGCATCTCATTGTAGCGTTCCGGCCCAATGGACACGACTTCAAAAAGGCAACCGGGGGTGGCACGAATGGCGGCGGCGAGCTTTCGGATACGGGCTGCACTGGTGATCCGCTTGGAGTCCATGATGCCCAACTGGATGAGTTTTTTCGCGATGGCTCCATCCGTATAAACTCCTGCGATGACGAGGGGGCCGAAGAAATCTCCCTTTCCACTTTCATCGATGCCGAAATGCGGGGCGAATTTATCAGGATCCAGCACTTCCTCGTAATCCAGTTTCGCCACGCCGGTGACGAATGGCTCCAGAGTGAAACGGATAAAGTCCTCTGTTTCCTTTCCCTGAATAAGCACCTTCGGTCCTTTTTCATAGACCGTGACGTTGAGTTTTCCCTTCTTGGCTGAGAAAATGGCATACTGCTTTTTCTCGAAATCGAACCCTTGGGATTCCAGTGCCTGACGCAGGGCTTCCACCTGCGGTGGAGTGAGTGGAGCGGTGTGGGAGGTCACGCGTGGAGAACATCTGTATTTCGTCCGCAGGATTCAAGACAAGAGCACGACACAAAAAAGCCTGCCCCAAAATGAATGGAGCAGGCCTTGAAGTGTCAGGATAAATCAACGGTTGCGCTTCTGCTCGTCATCCTGTTGCTGACGTTGGGCACGTTCTTGCTGACGGCGTGATTCCTCCTGCTGCTGCTGTTGAGCTCGTTCCTGTTGCTGGCGTTGCATTTCTTCCTGCTGCCGCTGGGCGCGCTCCTGTTGTTGGCGCTGCGCTTCTTCTTGCTGCTGTTGGGCGCGTTCCTGTTGTTGCCGGGCACGTTCCTCCTGCTGCTGTTGAGCACGTTCCTGTTGTTGGCGTGCGCGTTCTTCCTGCTGCTGTTGAACACGTTCCTGTTCTTGGCGGGCACGTTCTTCCTGCTGCTGTTGGGCGCGTTCCTGTTGTTGGCGGGCACGTTCTTCCTGCTGCTGTTGGGCGCGTTCCTGTTGTTGGCGTTGCGCCTCCTCCTGTTGCTGTTGAGCACGTTCTTGCTGTTGGCGGGCGCGTTCCTCCTGCTGTTGTTGAGCACGCTCCTGCTGTTGTTGTTGAGCACGCTCCTGCTGTTGTTGTTGAGCACGCTCCTGCTGTTGTTGTTGAGCACGCTCCTGCTGTTGT
>Ga0207705_10003716_pt1 | contig 11615 bp, 7 predicted proteins | sample KBSC13metaG_FD_184314 | JGI IMG/M metagenome (GOLD analysis project Ga0207705, IMG submission 184314) | Corn rhizosphere microbial communities from Kellogg Biological Station, Michigan, USA - KBS C1-3 metaG (SPAdes) (version 2) | ecosystem: Host-associated > Plants > Roots > Rhizosphere > Soil ...
ACCATCGTAGGCAATGGCTACATGGACGCCAGCGGCGCGAAGACGTTCTTCTACTACGATCATATCAACCGCAAGACGGCCGAAGTCGATGCTCTCGGGACGCTGACCGCCTGGACCTATGACGACGCCGGCAACGTCATGTCCGAAACCGTCTATGGGGACGCCGTGGCACTGCCCGCGACCCCAGGAGGAGCGCCGCCGAGCCCGGTCAATACCGCCAACTACCGCACAACCGGCTACAGCTACGATGTCCTAAACCGGCTTCACACGACCACCGTCGGCGCCACCTCCACCGGGTCCGACGTGCTTACCGGGACCTGGGACTCGATCAATGGCGGCGTTGCGACATCGCAGCAGACGATTTCGACGAGCCTCACCTATGATGCGAACGGCAACGTCATCACATCGACCGACGCCAATGGCGGCATGATCGACAGCTGGTACGACAAGCTCGGTCGCAAGACCGACCAGCTCGATCAGGCCGGCTATCTCACTCATTGGACTTATGACGACGAAGGCAATGTCCTGAGCGAAACGCGCTATGCGACCAAGTTCACGGGCACGGCAAACCCGCTTGGCGCGGCTCCGACCGTCGCGAGCGATGCTGCCAACGATCGGGCAACCACCTTCACCTACGATAGAAACGGCAATCGGAAGACCGAGACCCGCGCCGGTGTGGCGGCGTGGTCGGTCGATCCGTCCCACGGCCAACTGACCCAGCAATTCAAGGCGGACGGCGTGACCCCCGCCGACTCAGTTGTCACATACACTTACAATGGGCTTCGCGAGGTCACGAGCAAGACTCAGGCGAGTCTCGATCATGTGAGTTACACGTATGACCAGACGGGACGACTTCTCACTGAAAGCCAGGCTGCCTATCTCGATCAGACGGGGACAAGCGTAACGCCTACCGTCACTTATTCTTACGACGGCCTCAACGACCTGACGCGCACGCAGCAGGGCGGCGCCACGCTAAACGGGGCAACCGATCGGATCACCAAATATGTCTACGGGGCCGGAGGACGCGTCGCCTCGATGACGGACGCTTCCGGGGCCATTCACAATTACGATTATGACGCGGAAGGCAACCAGGTCCGTGATTACTACACGCGGATCAAATCCGACGGGACAACCAGTGTCACCGACGGGATTCTCTATCGCCGCGACTTGCTTGGGCGCGTCGTCGGTCAGACGATCGCGACCAGCAATGGGTCGGGCAGCTGGACCCGAGGCGATGCGCAGAACACGCATTACGACGCCTATGGCGAGGTCGACCAGCAGGGTGTCAACGGCCTGTGGCAGCAGCAGTATTTCTACAACAGCCGCGGTCTCGTCGAGAAATCCAACAGCGGCGACGGTGTCTGGCGCTTCCACGTCTACGACAAGAACGGCAATGAAGTCCTGACAATCCAAAGCGAGGGCAAGGACTACAGCGCGACCACGACCACGGTGGCGCAGGCTATTGCCGATGTCGGCAGCTATGGCACGGCCTACACCGCCGGCGTCGATGCAACGATCTCCGTATACGATGCGCGTAACCAGGTGATCGAGGTCAAGCAGCCGAAGCGTGAGACGACCGCCGTGGGTTCGTCGCTGACAGACTTGATTTCCAGTCAGACCTACAATGCGTTCGGCGAGACCGCATCCCAGACGGATGCTCTCAATAATACGACGACATTTGTCTATAACACGATGGGTCGGCTCATCCAGAAGGTGATGCCGCTCGTCAGCGTGACCAGCGCGACAGGCGTCGTGTCCAACGTCAACCCCACCGAGAACTATTATTACGACCTCTCGGGACGGGCAGTTGCAAAGCAGGACGCCGACGGCAACGTCATCAGTCAAAGCCTGCTCGCCGGAACCGGATATGACGGCAGTGCGGTGGAAGTCACCGCCGAATATCATCCGGACGGCATTGCCAAGACCGGATATGATGTCTTTGGCGACGCCCGGACGCTCACGGATGAGCTCTCGCGGGTCGAAACGCGGACCTATGACGGCATGGGCCGGGTCGCGACGATCGTGCGGCGCACGGGCCTCCAGGAAGCGTTCACCTACGATCTGCTTGGGCAACAGACCAAGCATCAGCTCAAGAACGCGAGCGGCACTGTCCTTGCTACCGACACGACCGACTATGATCTCGAGGGCCGCGTCTCGCAGACGGTGAACGCGGCCGGCGATATCACCACCAACGCTTATGTCTGGGATCCAACGATATCGACCGCCCTCGGCACGACTGGCGGCTGGACCGAAACGACGACGCAATGGCAGCAGCTCGGATCGACGGCGTGGAAGCGGTCGACCGAAACCACCGATGTCCACGGTCTAACGACAACGTCGACGGATCTCGGCAACAACGTCACAAATTACATTTATGATCGGGGCGGCCGCCTGACGCAGAAGGTTGGAACGGCTGGCGGCATCACGACGACGCTTGCTTATACCAATTACAACACGGACCTTATCGCCGGCGTCGTCGACAGTTCGACGGGCTCGAACTTCAATTCCATCACGTCGAGCTTCGCCTACGACGCGATGGGGCGCCGGACGCACGAGAAATATTCGGGCACTGTCTACAAGAGCCTCAGCGACACGTCCTACGGAACGTTTGTCGGAAGTACTCAGACACTGCAGGATGCGACGACGACGTATGACGCGCTTGGCCGCGTAACGAGCCTGATCAACAAGACGGCAGCCGGTGCAACCGATCTCACCCTAACGCAGGCGTACGATGCAGCCGGTAACGTCCGGGAGACCAAGACGGTCTATCCCAATCTCGTAAGCGGCGGGTCGAGCACCACCGATTATTGGTTCACCTACGACAGCATGAACCGGATGGTGATTGTCGACGGCGCATTCGATGCAGCAAGTCAAACGATTCAGACTGTCGACGTCAATGATGCCCGGATCCTTGGATACGACGCCGCGGGCAACCGAACTACGGCAACGGAACAAGTACATTTTGTCTTCTATTTTAACGGCAATCCTGTCGTAGTCCCGGACCAGATCACAAACAATCTCGAGACGTACAATTATGACGGCGACAACCAAGTATCCAGTGTTACTTATACGGACGGCAGTTCACAACAAACAACAACGGTCTCTACGACAACGCGGGATATTTTAGGTCGTGTAACCGACTATAAGGAATATCAAGGATCCATACTTGCTAGCCACCGCTACAATATCGTCTACAACGCACGCGGACAGGCATCTTCGGAAACTGATGTTCAGTACCAGTACGGCGGTAACACTCTCACTTCATCAATCACCAATACTTATGACAGTTACGGAAACCTAACTAATCAAACCAGCGCTAATTCTGGCGCTTCCTCCAAAACGACCTGGCAGATCTGGGCTTACCAATGGCATGATGCTGCGGTCGTAATCGGCTCAACTTTTGACAATGACTATTATAGCACCTCTAACTACAATTACTCGTCGAACCAATATTATGATGGACTGGGCCGCTTGCAGCGGGCAACGATCGCCGACGGCAAGCCGCGCGCGGTCAGTTACGCGGTGAATTCCGACGGCGAGGTTGTCACCAGTGTCCAGAACGACGGCACATCGAACGATCCGATCGATGTCCATCGGTACGTCAGCACGGTCCAGATGGCCGAGTATAGCAGCGACAATAAATCCAAGCTTCAGAACTACGACTATGCCGATCTGGTCGCCAGCAAGATGTCGACGACCTCCGGGTCGACACGCTTTTACCAAGGCCAAGCGGCAGTGTCCGGCGGTGAGTTCGGCTCGAGTGGCTATGACCCGATCAACGACATCACCGCGGGGACAGATCAGAACAGTCGCTCGACTTACGTCGTTCAGGACGGCGACACTTTGCAAAGCATTGCGGGCCAGGTCTGGGGCGACAGTTCGCTCTGGTACCTGATCGCGGATGCGAACGGCCTGTCGGCCCAGGCCAGTCTAAGCGCCGGTCAGACGCTTGCTCTGCCGCTTAAGGGGCCGAGCAATAGCAATAACGCGAGTATGTATCGACCATACGATAATGGGGATGCGGTCGGAAACCTTAATCCGACCAGCGCGAAGCCGCCGAAGCACAATAAGTGTGCAGCTTTCGGGCAGGTGCTGCTGGTGGCAATTGCGGTTGCTGTTACCGCAATCGCAACCGCAGGAGCGACGGCTGCCATATCGGGACAGGCATTTGGTTCGATCCTCGGTGCGATGACTGGCGCAAGCGGAGCGGTGACAGGAGTGTCGGCCGGCGCGTGGATTGCGGGAGGAGCAATCGGTGGAGCAATTGGGTCCGCCGTTAGCCAGGGCGTCGGGGTAGTGTCCGGGCTCCAAGATCAATTCAGCTGGAAGCAAGTTGGTATGGCCGCCATCGCTGGAGGTGTCGGTGGTGGCATCTCGGCGATTGGCAATTCGGCGGGTCTCGCGACCGCAATGGGCAGATCACTAAATTCCTTCCAGAAATTCATGACTTCCGGTGGAATACTTCAAACGGCAGCTAAGGCAGCCGCTTCCAGCGCACTTACGGAGGAAATCGGCGTTGCGACAGGTCTAGAGCATAAGTTCGATTGGGCAGGCGTAGCCGCCGCCGCCGTCGGAGCAGTTGCCGGATCACGCGTCGGCGCGCCCGTCGGCGTTGGGAAGTTCGGTCAACGCTTATACACGAGCGTCGCAAGCGACATTTCGAACGCTGCAACCAGAAGTGTTTTGAATGGAAGTGATTTCGGCGACAATCTGCTCGCAGCGCTTCCTGATGTAATCGGCCAAACCATCGGCGGAATCATAGCCGATGGAGTTTCTGGACGTACGACGGGGGCACCAACTGCTGGGAGCAGCGATGGAGTGGGCGCACAGCCAACTTCTGGCGACGAGATCATCGTAACAGCTGACCGGGTCCACACACCCAACCCCATCACCGACCCGATTGATTTCAGTGATATCGATGCGGAGTGGGCAGGGCTCGCTGGCTTTGGCGCTCGGATTACAGATCCGGCAGCTGCAGCGTATGCTGCGGCTCGGAAAGCTGAGATTGTACAGCAACTTTACGAGAATGACGTCAGCAGAGCTGCTGGCGGAGCTCCGGCTGCTACGCCTTCACGCGACGACATTGCGGGCACGAAACCGCCGATCCCGGTGGACGTCCGGGTCTCATTGGAGTTGCCGCAAATCGACAGCTGGGCGCAGGGCTTGGATGCCTTCTGGGCAAAGAACAGCCAGACCTACAGCGTTGAAAGCTACAATGCCGACAAGGCGCAGATTGCCGGTTGGCGTAGCTACGTGGCCGGCTTGGATGCGCAAGCCGAGGCGCAGGTCAATCGTGAAATCGGTGGGTTCATTCTCGCCGGCGTCGCTGGCGGCGCAACCGGTGCACTTCTCGCGCCGGTGCTCGGCGGAGGACTGCTAGGCTCCAGTGTCACCGCAGGCTTCAGTTCCGCCAATGCTGGCGTTCCGCTGCGCTGGTCAACCGGACAGGAAAATAGCGTCACGACCTACGGCACTGACTGGCTGTTGGGTGCCGGCGGAAATGTCGCCTTCAGGGGCGCGGCTGTCGGACTAAACAGGCTTGCGGGCGATGGATGGGTTTCCGACATTGGAATCGGCACTCGGGTCACCAGGGTCTTTGGCGAGGACTCCGGTCTCTACGGTCGAAGTTGGACGACAGACCCCTATTCGACACTGAGCCGCAATTCCCTTGGTTTGGAAACCACTAATAGTGCGGAGTTCTACGCCCACGGAGTTGTCATCGACAATGCGGGGATTACAACGCGCGCTGCGACACCATGGGGCCGTTTCGCGGGAGGCGGGCAAGAAACGCTGATTCCGAATTCGGCTCGGCAGGTAAGGCTTCTTGGTGTAACCATGCCCGACCAGCGAATGCCTTGGACCTTGCCCAGCGATCCGAAGCTCCTGCCTTAGTGTAAGACTAGCCTCTTCAGAGTTGAAAGCATCAATGCCCAACGAGATGGAAATAGCGATCGAAGCCTACGTCAACGATCGAACCCCTGAGAACCTCAGCGGAATCGATCAGGCCATTGTCGCCAGTGAATTTCATGTGCCCGTATTCGCCGATGTTAAGGACCTTGGCAGCGGTCGGCATGATATACCCGTGGTATGTATTCGGACGGAAAGGGGCACCGGCGCGATTCCGGCGTTTACGACTGTCGAGCAGCTACTCTCTTGGAAACCATCTGGTGCAAAATACGCAACTCTTGCGGGCCGCTCGTTACTAGCGATGGCTGAACAAATGCCGGAAATCGATGAAATTGCTATCAACCCGGCAGGAGTACCTCAAGGGACAATTCCCCGCACAGAATTTGGCCGCCTGATTTCACTGACCTAAACGTCTGCTCCTGAATGTCCGGCAGCAGTCGCCGGACATACTCGGCCAAACCATCGGCGGAATGATTGCAGATGGCGTTTCTGGTCGTACGACAGGGGCACTAGCTGCGGGCACGAGTGATGGAGCGGCGACAGAGCCAACTCCTGGCGACAAGATCATCGTCACAGCCGACCGGGTCCACACACCCAATCTCATCACCGACGGCGTCGATTTCAGTGACATCGATGCCGAGTGGGCCGATCTTCAGCATCAAGGGAATATGCTCTTGCTCGAAGCAACCGGCGGAGACGTCGGCGCAGCTCGCCAGATGCTTAAGGAGTCATTCGCGCTGACTTACGATCAGGCCCGTGCATCCGCGACGCCAGCGCCAGGCGCAACTGCTGCCCACTACGACTACACCGCACCAACGGGCTCTCCGGGCTCCTATGATGATGTAATGCCAGTCACCGATCGACCGGATTTCTTGCAACCAGGTGGCGGACTGACGATCGGCAACGTTGTCGATGTCGGCGGCGGCAAGGCCGATTGGGTCGTCAACACAGAAAAGACGGCCTCCATGAATGCGGCGTTGGCGGGTTTCGACAACGACATGATCGAGATGAGCACGCTCGGGCCACGCTACGGCGCTGAACTGGCGACCGGCGACTTTGCGATCGGGCTCTTAGCGAAAGGGATCAATGTCTGGCGCGCGGGGAGGGTTATTGAAGCCGCTGACGCTGAGGTGCTCACCGGCGTCCGCGCAAACCAGCTCGCAGGATCGGGGCGCGAAGCTTTGGCGCGTGCCGAATTGGAGGCGCAATACCCCGGCGCATCGATTCAAAACGAAGTTTACCTTCGATCAGCAAATGGCGGCCGTGCGATCGATCCGCTGACCGGCGAGGCACGACGGATCGACTCAGTAGTCATCCAAGACGGTCAAGTTCTTGATTCTGTTGAGGTGACAAGTATGAACGCCAACAAGGCCGCGCAAATCGCGAAGGAGATGCGTATTCGCCAAAGTGGCGGCGCGTTTGTGAGGGACCGGGGAACCGGAAATCTGATCGATATTAGCCAAGTACTCACTCGAATCGTTAGGAAACCATGGGTGGCCACTTCGTACACAATCGACCAGATATCTTGGCACACCGGCACCCCTGGAAACACGGAAAGCCGCGAACAAATCGTGCGCCGCTTTTGTGTCGTAGCGAATTTTCTACAGTCTAACGGGCTCACTACTCGTGACCTAAGTTGCCAAGAGGCTGAGATCGGTGACAGCTTTGGCATCAGCTCTGACGACCTGACCGGCGACGGTATGGCGGTGATGAAAGCTGCCTACGATAGATGGCTTACGAAGGTCGACAACGGCATGCCACCTGAGGACGTGACGCTCTTGCAGAAGGCGTTGAAGAAGGTTCGCGGAGGCTAGGAGTGCGGCGACGCAGAGGGAGTCGCCTCCGTAGCCGCCAGATATAATCGGCCAAACTGTCGGGGGGCTCATCGCCGACAGCGTTTCTGGACATATGACAGGGGCACCAGCTGCTGACTCCGGCGATGGAGCGGCGGCGGGATCTACGGGCGAAACGGAGCAGCCGAATGCGGATACGATTGTCGTCAATCAGAAGGCGCTGCAGGCATTCACGGAACACATGTTCGACGGCATCGACGCATCTATCGTCGATCAGAGTGATGAAGGAATGCACGATCCCCTGTTCGGCGACGTGCACATTTTCGAGTTTGCACGAGGGGCACTACTTACACCCGTGGTTCGCACAAGTGACGAGTGGTTCACTTCGACGGCAATCAGCGCGGAAGATCCTGGTGGACCGGCTCTTGTAGTGAACGGTGAGGAGTACGATGCCTCTAAATCGCAGATGTTATTAGAGGGGCTGATTGGCCCCCTCGATCCGTCCGACACAATTACTGCAGGCGAAGTAATACGTAATGGTCGAATTGTGGCGGGGACGCGGTCTTCTCCGCAGGGCTTTTTTGTGTCTGAAACACTTGATGACAAAGGGATGCCGCATTTCGACTTTGGCCAAGGTAACCCACCGGTTGACGCAGCAGCGGCTTTCGGCGGCGGTATACCGCTCATCATCGATGGATTGCGTTATGGACCTGAAAAGGTATTCGATTCCTCCAACAATCTGGTGGTCCAGAGTAATTTAGGATATGCGAGCTGGACCCAGGAACCTGACTCAACAGGTAAGGTAATCCTTGCCTACAGCTCTCGAAATGACCATCTCGCCATTGCGTTTCAACCGGACGGCGCTGCGAATGGTAAATCAATAACGGAGATTCAGAATTATTTGGCAGCTCGTGGATACGACAATGCGCTTGCCTTTGACGGCAGCAGTTCCGCTACTCTCGTCGTGCGCCAGTCAGTTGTTTTCAGTCCAGCATATTATAAGAACGCGAGCATCAATATCGGTATCGGCGTGACGCTACCAAAATCGCATTGATTGAAGAGGGCCCAATGACCGCTAACGTCAAGACAAGATGGGCTATTGGCACAATCATTGCCGTCCTAGTGATCCTGTTGACGGTGCTGTATACCGTGGATACCTATCTTGTCCGTCGCTCGGCGGTCAATATCGTGACTACGGTTCGACCCATTCCCTACGTCCTAGCCGTATGCTCTATCATGACAGTGTATCTGTCGGTGGGTGTGACTAAGTTTAGATTGTTCTTCGTTATCGCATCAGCTGTGCTTCTTTCGTTCTTCGTCATGTCGTTGGAAACATTGGCGGTCCACGCCGCAAGCGGAGAGATCTACGAAGGCTGGCCTTGGGCCAATTTGTACGCGGGCTCGATTTCGGTTGAAGAGCCACAATATTGCTACCGCCGGCAGATACTCTCAATCAAGCTGCAACCGATCAAATCCGGATCGCAGATTGCCCTAAGGGATGGCCTTTGGCCCGCGAATATTTCCGATCAGAGTATCCAAAAGGCGTTCGCGGGCTGGCTCCGGCCCTGCGCCGGTTCATAGTCTGATTTTCATTAGACGGGGTGAGCGCTTTCCGCTCCCGACATCATCGCCCAAACCCCTTCACGCAATGTGTCGAAAGGCTCGCCGGCGTACGGGCGACGCCGTGAGGGAATCGTGTGCTGCATTTGTCACGTATAATCGAAAAATATTCGATGACAGTTTTGTAATGCCGCGTTTGGCTCAGAAGCGGCAGTTTTCCGCCGTCGTTTCGGCAAGTCCGATTTTCATGAACAGTCTTGCAACCGACCCATTTTGGGACGCACAAATCCCTCGCCGAAGTTTGGGGGTGGAATGGCCGACTTGATCGAGTCGGCGCGGGGGATTCTGAGTTCAACGCAGCGCCAGATGGCAGTGACGGCCAACAACGTCGCCAATCTGACGACTCCGGGATTTAAGAGTGAACGCCTGTACTCGACCATGAGTGCGGGGACGGATCCGCTAGCGCCGCAATCACAGGAATGCGTTGGTCCAGCCTGCGCAATTGCTTTGATAGGCTAGCTGTGGACTCCGGTCGCGCGCTCAGCCTTCTCGATAACATGCTGTGGACCAGTTTGGTCGTGGCTGGCCCGGTGATGCTGGCAATTCTTGTCGTGGGTCTCTTGGTCAGCATTTTCCAGGTAACGACGCAGCTGCAGGAGATGACCCTCAGCTACGTGCCCAAGATCCTGGTGGCCGCGGGGCTGCTGATCCTGCTTGGGCCGTGGATGATGGGCCGCCTGACCTATTTCGCAATCGGGCTCTATTCCGACATTCCGACGCTCGCTGGGCTCTGAGTGGTGGGAGAGGTGCAGACATGGTGCGTCGCGGTGCTTCTGATCAGCCTTCGGATCGTGCCGGCGCTGGCGTTCTCTCCGCCCTTCACGCTGATCCGCATTCCGGCGCTTGTGCGCGTGATGCTGTGCATTAGCCTTTCCGCCTGGATCGTCAGCGCGCATCCGGCGCAGACCACGGCGGTCGACGTCCAACGCATCGGACTGTTTGCCGTGGTGCTGAGCGAACTCGTCATCGGGCTTGCGCTGGCGCTTCCGATCCAGCTCGCCTTCGCGGCGCTGATGACGGCGGGACGGGCGGTCGACCTTCAGGCGGGCTATGCCTTCGCCATGATCGCGGACCCGAGCTCGCGGGCGCATTTGCCGCTGATCGGCATGCTGTTCGCTTATGCGGCGGCAATGATCTTTTTTGCGACGGACGGTCCGGCCGATCTGCTCGCGATCTGGTCCTATTCGGTCGAACATTTGCCACTTGGCACCGCGCTTGGCGGAGACGCGCTGAACGTAATCGCGGCCTATACGGGCGCGGTGTTCGTGATGGCGTTCGGCGCCGGCGGCCTTGTGCTGCTGGTCCTGTTCCTGATCGACGGATCGATCGCGCTCATGTCCAGGACGCTGCCGCAGATGAACGTCATGTTCCTGGGCTTCCAGGTCAAGTCGATCGCGACGCTGGTCGTGCTGCCGATTGCGCTTGCGGGTTCCGGCGCTCTGTTCGCGCGGCTGATGCGCTTCGCGCTCGACACCATGCTGAAGCTCGTCTGACTTATGGCCGACCAGGAGCAGAACCGGTCGGAAGACGCGACTCCGTTCAAGCTCGCCAAGGCGCGCGAGAAGGGCAATGTCGCGCGTGGAACCGATCTCGGCTTCTTCTCGGCGCTTGTGGCCTTCCTCCTGTTCCTTGGCCTTGCTGGCGCCGCGGTCGCGGCCAAGCTCCTGACAATCCTTCGAAGCGGCTTTTCGAGCTTCGCGGGGCTCGACGATCCGCACGCGGTGCTTCGGCTGGTCGGGCAGGACGCGTCGCTCGGGCTCGGCATCCTCGTCCTTCTCGGACTGACCCTGCTGGTGGTCGTCGCGCCGCTCGAGGTCCTTCAGGTGAAAGGTCTGGTGTTCAGTGCCCAGCCGCTGAAGCCCGACTTCGGCCGACTCAATCCGGCCAAGGGCCTCAAGCGCCTGTTCTCGCTTCGGATGCTCAAGGAAGCCTTGAAGAGCGTCCTTAAATTCTTGCTCTATGCGATGCTTGCCGGGCTCTGCATCCGCTATGCGGTCACCAGGAGCGGCTATCAGGCGACCGGCGCTGGCCAGCTCGCCGGTCTGATGTGGCAGTCGGGATTGCGGCTCCTGACCTTCTTCGCGGCTGCAGCCCTCCTGTTCGCCGGCATCGACCAGGTCCTTGCCCGGCAAGTGGTCGTCTGAGCATTCGCGATGGCGGCTAATCGGAGCACGCCCGCCGGACTCGCGGCAGACGGCGGGCAAGCCCGCCGCTACATGCTACGACCGCGGAACCGGGCGGGCGCGAAACACCCCCCGCGACTAGAATGGGCGAAAGATGAGCGGCCGCCCCGTC
>Ga0207705_10003719_pt1 | contig 11606 bp, 9 predicted proteins | sample KBSC13metaG_FD_184314 | JGI IMG/M metagenome (GOLD analysis project Ga0207705, IMG submission 184314) | Corn rhizosphere microbial communities from Kellogg Biological Station, Michigan, USA - KBS C1-3 metaG (SPAdes) (version 2) | ecosystem: Host-associated > Plants > Roots > Rhizosphere > Soil ...
CCTCATTTCGTCGACTGGGCGGCCAGTGCCCCCAGCACCGCCGCCGCCACGGGCGCCGCGTGCTCGCCCCCCGTCGCTTCCGAGCGGCTGACGAAGACCGCGACGGCCAGCCGGTGGTCCTGTCCGGGCACGCTGTGCGGCTCCAGCCAGCCGGTGAACCAGACGGTGGCCAGCGTCCCGTCGCCCAGCGGCGCCGTCCCGGTCTTGCCGGACAGGCCGCGCCGGATGCCGGCCAGCGCCGGCGCGCGGAAGGCGCCGGCCGCCGTGCCCGCGTCGACCACGCCCTTCATGCCGGCGCGGACGCGGTCCAGGCGCACGTCCAGCGCCGGCCCGGGAGATGCCGCCGCCGCGACGCCGTCGAGCTGCGCCAGCACATGCGGCACGACGACGCGCCCCTGGCCGATCGCACCCGCCACGAGCGCCATCTGCAGCGGCGTCGCCTGCATGCGCAGCCCGATCGCCATCTGGCGCAGTTCGTGGCGCGTATGCACGGGGTCGATGCCGGCCGGTGTCGCCTGCAGGGCGTCCCACGTGGACCACGGGTAGTCGGCCGGCAACAGGCCGCCATCCAGCCGCAGCGCCTGGCCGAAGCCGAGCCGGCGCGCCATCGCGACGATGGGCCGGACGCTGTCCAGGGCGCCCGGCTCCAGCGGCTGCAGGTCCGGCACGCCGCCCGCGGGACGCCCGAGCAGGCTGCGGTCGGACAACTCCCCCATCCACGCGAACCACGTATTCAGGCTGTACGTGAGCGCCTGCGCGAGCCCCAGGCGGCCGTCCTGCGCACGCCGGTCCAGGCCCTGGTCGCGGAAATTCGTGATGTGCGCGCGGGCGTCGACCGGGTACGTCGACGCATCCGTGCGGAATGCGAAGCCGCGCGTGTGCGCCACCGCATTGATGCCGGCCAGCGGCATGCCGTCCAACAATGCGTCCAGCTGGGGGTCGGCGCGTGCCGCGAGTTCCAGGCCGAGCGCGCTGACGACCTTGAACGTCGAGCCGGGACTGCGCTCCGCGCCGCCGTCGTGCTGCAGCGCCGGCAGGCGCAACGGACTGGCGGCCGGGTCGATGCGATCGAAGTCGCGCGCCTCGCGCCAGTTGGCGGCATCGACGGCAGGCATGCCCGCGCCGGCCGCCGCCAGGATGTCTCCGGTCTCCGTGTCGAGCAGGACGAGGCCGGCCTGGCGCCCGACAGGTAACGGTCCGGCCCCGTTGCAGGCCGCACCGTCCCAGCGGCCGCGGCGCATGGCGATGCAGTCGAGCGCGGCCTGCGCAACCGTCTGCAGGCGCAGGTCCAGAGTCAGGCGCGCCGTGTGCCGCGCGCCGGGCAGGCGGCCCAGCATCGCGGCCACGCTGCCGGCCTGGTTCGCGCGCACGCCCAGCAGCGTGCCCAGGCCCGCCGCGCGCGCGCCTTCCGTCGGCGCCCCGTCGCGCCACAGCGGCATGCCATTGCGGTCGGCCAGCGCCACGTCGGCGACCAGTGCCGGCGGACGCGCCGCGGCCGGGCCCAGCGCCTGCCAGGCGAGCGCCCCGTCGCGCACGACGAGGTGGCGGTAGCGCGCGTCGCCCGGCGTCGCGAGCGCTTCCAGCGCCAGCGGCGCCGCCTCCAGCACGATCTCCTGCGCGCCCGGGTCGGGCGCCAGGTCGAGCACCTGCACGTCGTCCGGCGCGCGGCATGCGCGGCCGTCGCAGCCGGGTTGCGGACCGCCGCGCAGCCGCGCCCCCGTCACGCGCAGCAGGCGCCCCGCGAGCATCAGCCGGACGCCATCCCCGGGCCGCATGGACGCCGCGAGCTGCAGGTGCAACCGCGCCGCGCCACCGTCCGCCGGCCACGCGCCCACGCGCTGCCACGGCGCCCAGCCCTGCGGCAGCCGGGCGAACAGGCGCGCGCTCGAGGGCGGCATATCGTCGGCGAGCGGCACGGGCGCCGTCGCCTGCCCCTCCCTCACCTCGGCGCGCCAGGTACCCGCCGCGCTGTCCGCCATACGCCAGGCCAGCAGGCGCCGCTCGGCATTGAAGATGCGCACCTGCTCGCGCACGAAGTCGCCGTCGGCGCGGCGATACAGCCGTTCCAGCAGCCGCAGCGTATCGCCGTCGAGCCGGACGCCGTCCCACGGCGTCGTCCCGGCCGCGCGCCACGCGGCAAGGTCCGGCGGCGCCAGCTCGGCGAGGCCATTCGTGCCCAGCCGCACGAGCCCGCGCGCGCTCAGCTGCTGGAACAGCTGCTCGTCTTCCAGCGCCGGGCCCGGCGTGGCCGGCACGCGGTAGTCGCCCGGCGCCAGCCGCGCCTCGACGGGATCGCCCTGCGCCGGCAGCGCGACGACGAGCGCATGGGGAGCAGCCGCCGGCCGGTACAGGTGCACGAGCAGCTCGCCGGCCAGCGGACATGTGCTGCTTGCCCGGCGCTGCAGGTGCAGTGCGCCGTCGTGCCACGTCAGCCAGCCTTCGCCGCGCAGCGCGGCCGTGCCCGCGTTGCCTGCGACCGGCGTTGGCGCGCCGTCGCCGCTCCACGTTGCTTCCCCGTCCCAGTGCAGCGCCAGGCCGGGCAGATCCGGTGCGGCGCGGCCGTCGATGCGCACGCGCGGCATCGGGTTTTCCGCCAGCAGGACGTTGCGCGGCGCCTCGAGGCCGGCGACGGCGGCAAACGGCCAACCGATGCGCAGCGGCAGCAGGCGGCCGGGCCGGTTCCGGTCGGACAGTTGCTCGCACAGGTCGATGCGTTTCACGGGACCGACCTGCATGCCGGACACGATGAGGAGCGTGGTGGCGCCATGCGTGCTGACGGTCGCGCCCGTGCCGTCCGGCACCGTGAACGTGATACCAGGCAGCACGGCCTGGAAGCGCGTGACGCCAATGCCCGGCGGCGTCGCGGCGGCCGCCGCCAACCAGCGCGCGTGCATGACGATGAGCACGGCGCCGGCCAGCGCGAGCAGCACGCAGCCGGCCGTGAGCCAGCGCAGCGGTGCCGGCCCGCGCGCACGCGCGGACGGCTGTGCCCGCGTGGCCGGTTGCGTGCGCGTGGCGGCACGCAGGTTGCGCGCGCGCCGCAGGCGCGTCCGACTGCTGGCCACGGCCTCGACGAACGCTCCGATCATGGTGATCTCTCCCTCGATGTGTGCGCGTGCGCCTAGCGGGGGGACGGTGAAACGCGCGACGCGTCGATCCGGCTTTCGTGCGCTTTGGCCCCCGTTTTTTGCGGTCTGTCGCACGCTGCTTTCGACCGCGAAGGCGCATGGCTACAGTACACACATCGACAGCAGTATTCACCCGAGGAGAACATCATGAACGTCATCAAGCACATGGAAGCCGCCTTCGTGGTCGCACTGGGCCTGGCAGCCGTCACGAGCGTCGCCGTCGACCGCAACCAGCCCGCGCAGGCCCCCGCACCAGCCTTCGCCGTCACGGCCGGCATCCCCGTCGTGCACGTCTCGGCGAAGCGCCTGACGCCGGCCGAGAAGCAGCAAATGCTGGCGCTGGAACGGGTGCGGAACCGTGCATGATGGCGCGGCTTGCCGACGACAATCTGTTTCAGTTGTAAGGAACTGCTTCAATTGCTGAATCGTTAGGCGGACGAGGCTATATTTGGCTCATCCGAAGTCCGGATTGGAGACCAGATCATGAAACGCCTCGCATTCGCCGCCCTCATCGCCGTCGCGGCCGCCGCCGCACCGTTGCCCTCGATGGCTTACAGCAATGTCAGCCTGTTCATCAACACCGCGCCGCCGGCGCCGCTGTACGAACGTGTCCCGCCGCCGCGCCACGGCTACGTATGGGCGCCCGGTCACTGGGAATGGAGCGGCCACCGCCACACCTGGGCGCCGGGCTACTGGGTCGTCGAGCGTCCGGGTTATGTCTACCGCGCACCGGCCTGGTATCAAGGCAATGGCGGCTGGTATATGCAGCCGGCGGCCTGGACACCGTACGGCCCGGACCGCGACCGCGACGGCGTCCCCGACCGCTTCGAACGCCGCTATGACCGCGGCTATGACCGGGGTTACTACGGCGACCGTCCATACTATCGCGACCGCGACCGCGACGGCGTCCCCGACCGCTACGAGCGCGGCGGCCGCCGCTGGGACGAGGACCGCGACGGCATACCGAACCGCTATGACCGCGACCGCGATGGCGATGGCGTGCCGAACCGCTGGGATCGCCGGCCGGACAATCCTTACCGCCGTTGATGTGCCGTCAACGCCAAGGCGCCCCGAGTGGGCGCTTTTTTCTTTACGGCTACGGCGATCGGGAAAAGCAGGTATCCTGTCGGCATGAATGACCTGGAACGCATCGCCTACAAGGCCGAACGGGCCGCGAGCCGCCGCCTGGCGCGGAGCGCGGGACTGTCCGCCGACGAGGCATTGCGCCGCACGCTGGAACGGGCCGCCGGCACGGGCGGCCTCGCCGCCCTCGTCGCCTTGCGCACGAGCATGCTCGAGGCCCAGGCCGCACGCGAGGCGGCGCGTGTCGCCCAGCAAGCTTCTGCCGCCGCGCGCCGTGGCGGCCTCGATGACGCCCGGACGACTGCCTGGCGCGCCTGGTTCGACGGTTCCGCCCGGCCGAATCCCGGCCGCTGCGGCATCGGCGCCCTGCTCGAAGGACCTGACGGCATCAAGGTCGAGCTCGCTCAACCGGCCGGCCACGGCAACAGCAGCGAGGCCGAATACCGCGCGCTGATCGCCCTGCTCGAGGCAGCCGTTGCCCACGACGCGCGCGACCTCACGATCCATGGCGACAGCCGGGTCGTGATCGACGACGTCAACGGCCCCGACCTGTACGCCGCGCCGGCGCTGGCCGCCTACCGCGCCCGCGTCCAGGCACTGCTGGCCCATCTGCCGGACGCGCGCCTGCGCTGGGTGCCGCGCCACAGGAATGCCGCGGCCGATGCGTTGTCGCAGCGCGCATTCGCCACTCTTTGTTCTGATGAAACCGATGCAACAAGCCACGAATCCTGCTGAACCCGACACCTGGCGCCCGCGCCTCGCGCAACTGGCGGCCGCGGCGGCCGGCGACGCGCCGGACGGCGCGCATGACCTGAACCACGTCGAACGCGTCTGGCGCAATGCGCAGGCGCTGCTCGCGCATTATCCGCAGGCCGACACGCTCGTCGTGCTGGCGGCCTGCTATCTGCACGATCTCGTCAACGTGCCCAAGAACGATCCGCGCCGCGCCAGCGCGTCGCGCCTGTCCGCCGAACTGGCCAGCGAACGCCTCGCGACGCTCAGCTTTCCGGCGGAGAAAATTCCGGCCGTCGCGCACGCGATCGAGGCCCACAGCTTTTCCGCCGGCGTCCCCGCGACCACGCTGGAAGCGCGCATCGTGCAGGACGCGGACCGCCTGGACGGCCTGGGCGCCGTCGGACTCGCACGCATGTTCTACATCGCCGGCCGCATGGGCAGCGCGCTCGCGCACGGCAGCGATCCGCTCGCGCAAGACCGTCCACTGGACGACAAGGCCTATTCCCTCGACCATATCGAAGCCAAGCTGGCGCGCCTGCCCGGCATGATGCAGACGGAGGCCGGCCGCGCACTGGGCGAAGCCCGGCTGGCCACGCTGACCGGATTCCGCACCGCATTCGCGGCCGAGTGGAGCGGCGTGGCGTGCGCCGGCGCCTGACGGCCGGTCAATATGTTGTCGCCACGACAATCGGTGCTACCATAGGCGTTTTCCGCAACGCCACCGGAAGCCCATGACCACCAGCGCGACTCTTGCCAAAACGCCGTCCGGCAACCTGAACTTCGTCCTGATCGCCGTCTTCATCGACATGCTCGGCATCGGCCTCATCGTGCCGGTGCTGCCGAACCTCGTGGGCGAATTCGTCGCCAACCGCGAGCAGCAGGCGCTGTGGTACGGCGTGCTCGGCGCCACGTTCGGGCTGATGCAATTCCTGTTCATGCCGATGGTGGGCGCGCTGTCCGACCGTATCGGCCGCCGGCCCGTGATGCTGTACTCGATGGGAGGCATGTGCATCAACTTCCTCGTGACGGCCTGGGCGCCCAACCTCGCCTGCCTGTTCATCGGACGCGTGATCGGCGGGGCGTCGTCCGCCAGCATGTCGGTCGCGTCGGCGTATGCGTCCGATGTGTCGACGCCGGAGAACCGCGCGAAGAGCTTCGGCAAGATCGGCGCGGCGTTCGGCTTCGGCTTCATCTGCGGCCCGATCCTTGGCGGCCTGCTGGGCAACGTCGGCCTGCACCTGCCGTTCTATGTGGCGGCCGCGCTCTCCGCCGCGAACTTCGTCTACGGTTTCGTCGCCGTGCCGGAATCGCTGCCGCGCGAACGCCGCTCGCCGTTCCAGTGGGCGCGCATCAATCCGTTCGGCGCGCTGCTGCGACTCGTGCGCCGGACCGACATCCGCGGCCTCATCATCGTCTACACGCTGGTGGCGTTTGCCCAGATGATGCTGCAGTCGACATGGGTCCTGTTCACCACGTTCCGCTTCGGCTGGACGCCGCGCGACAACGGCATCGCCCTGTTCTGCGTGGGCGTGTGCTCGATCGTCATGCAGGCGGGGCTGCTCGCGCCGCTGATCCGCCGGTTCGGCGAAGTGCGGCTGGCGATGATCGGCGTCACATCGGGCGCCATCACGTATCTGCTGTATGCGCTCGCGACGCAGGGCTGGATGATGTACGCGCTCATCCTGTGCAATCTGCTGTCGTTCGCGGCCAGCCCGGCGCTGCAGGGGATCCTGTCGAAATCGTCGTCGAACCGCGAACAGGGTGAGCTGATGGGATCGCTGCAATCGATCAGCAGCGTCGGCCTCGTCATCATGCCCCTCGTCGGCACCGTACTGCTGGGCGCGGCGAGCCATTTGCCGCCGCAGGACTGGCGCGTGGGCGGCCCGTTCTTCCTCTGCTCTGCGATGCTGGCGGCCGCGCTGCTCGTCGCCCGCTACGACTTCCGCCGGCGCGGGCTCGCCACGGCGAAGGCCGCCGAGCAGGCGTGACGCGCCTGCCGCCCTCCCGCAGGTCCTTCTAGAACTTGATTTCGAGCGTCGCGCGCACGCTGCGGTATAGCGGCGTGATCGTGCGCGTGGACTGGGTGCCGTTGCCGGCCAGGACATAGCTGCTTTCCCTGACGAAATCCTGGGCCAGGAGGTTCGCGGTGGCGACGCGCAGTTGCAGTTTCGGGTCGAATTTCCACAGCGCGTACAGGTCGAGGTCGCGCCGCACGGACTGGTAGCTGATCTGGTTGCCCGAAACGCGCACTTCGCCGCCATTCTTGAACACGTAGGAACCGCCCACCGTCAACGCCCCTTGCCGGTAGTCCGCACCGAGCGTGGCCGACACCGGCGTCTGGGCATCCAGCCGGTTGTTCGGTCCCGGCACCGAATCGACCGTCGACCAGTTGCGCGACAGATTCGCACGGAGGTCCAGCGCGATCGTCGTGGCGATCACGGCCTTCAGCGGGAATTTCGCTTCCAGTTCCAGCCCACGGGTGCGCGCCTGGCCTGCGTTCGATGGCGTCGACACCCAGCGCGTGCCGTCGAACAGCACCTGGTTGCGCGTGTAGTCGTCGATGCGGCGCGTCGAGACGCTCGCCGACAGCAGCGCGCCTTCGGCCCAGTAATGCTCGTACGACGCATCGATGCCGAGTGCCAGCTCCGGTTTCAGGTTCGGATTGCCGATGTAGTCAGGTTCCGTCTGGCTGTTGTTGACGGACGTGAAGCGGTGCGGGATCAGGCTCTGCACGCCCGGCGCCTTGTACGTGCGCGTGACGGCGAGGCGCACCTGATCGCCCTTCGTATCCGGCAGCTTGTACAGGGTCTGCATCAGCGGGCTCAACACGGTCGAGCGCGAATGGGCCGTGGCGAACGTATTGCCTTCCGTCCGGGTCTGGATGCCTTCCCAGCGGGCGCCCAGGTAAACGGACCAGCGTGGGGTCACGTTCCACTCGTCCTGCGTATACAGCGCCAGCCGCGCGACGTGGGAATCGTAGACTTCGTCGCCGCCGGGCAGCACGACGTCCGGACGGAAATAATCGCGGTCGCGGCGGGCATCGTCGCGGGTCGCGTAGCCGCCGTCCCAGCCGAACGCGAGCGCATGACCTTCCCAGGTGCCGCTCGTGTATTTGCCCATCGAGTTGATGCCCCTGTCCGTGCCTGCCGACAGGATCACCTCGTGCAGCGCCGGCGATACCGGGTTGCCGCTGCCCGTGCGATACGTCGCGTTGGCGAGGTCGCCGTACAGCCCGCTGAGCTTCGCATCCAGCTTGCCGCCGGATGCAAACTTGTGCACCCAGTTCAATTCTTCACGGAAGAAGCGATTATCGTTGCTCATCGTCTGGCCCAGCACCGGATAGGCGGGCAGCGGACCGAGTTGCGTGTCGACCTGTGCAGCAGACACATTCTGGAAACGGTTGATGTTGAAGAACGTCTGCGACGTGAGGGTATCGCCGTCGTCGAAACTCCAGTTCAGCCGCGGACTGAGATTGAAGGCGGTAAAACGGCTTGCGTCGGATTGTTCGCCCAGGCGCAGTCCATCTTGCTGACCGGACGTGCCGAGGTGCCGCTCGACGGTTGCGGGCGCGCGCCAGAAGTGCGCACGCGACAGGTTCGCCGACAGCGAATACGACAGCTTGCCTGCACGGTCGGACAATTGCAGGCTCACGTTCGGGCCCGCAAAATCATGCCCATGGCCATAGCCGGCCTTCAATTCCCGCTGGGCCGATTTCACTGTCTTCCTGAGCACGATGTTGATGGTGCCGGCGATCGCCTGCGTGGAAAATTCCGCGCTGGCGGCGCGCAGCACCTCGATGCGTTCGATGACGTCCGGCGCCAGCGAGTCGATGGAAAAGCCGGCCGGCGCACGCTCGCCATTGATCAGCACTTGCGTATAACCACTGCCGAGACCACGCATGCGGATCTCCCCGCCCCGTCCGCCCGTGCCGCTGACCGTCACGCCGGGTACGCGCTTGAGCACGTCGAGGACGCTGGTATCGCCATATTTGACGATCTCATCGTGATTGACGACGATCTTGCTGGCGGTATCGTCGCGGCGCGGTTCATAGGCATCGGCCGCGCCCCGCACCTCCACCTGCTGGACCCTGGCAGCTTTGTCATCCTTGGCGAGCGGGGCTTTGGCCTCCTGGGCGTGGACGGAACACGAAACGGCCACGGCGGCAGCGACCAGGGTCAGGCGAAATGGCATTATCGCGATAGGCATGTCAGAATGGCAAAAAATAGAATGGCCGCCATTGTCTACCAGTTCGTGTTGGCTTTGTTGCTTCTGCGTAAATATTTTTGATATGCATGCAAGGGGAGCGAGCGGGCTTCCGAACTGCTAATGCATTTTGGCAAAACCATTTTCACGCACGCCCGTGCCGCTATAATGGCGGGTCTTCATTTCGAGGTTGCACCGTGTCCGATCGCCTTAAAGTCTTGCCCCAGTACCTGCTGCCGAAGCAGCGCATCACGACCTTCGCGGGCCGCGTGGCCGGTGCCAAGGGCGGCACGGTGACGACCCGTCTGATCCGCTGGTTCGTGGCCAGGTACGGCGTCAACATGAACGAAGCGGAAAACGCCGACATCGCGAGCTACAAGAGCTTCAACGATTTCTTCACCCGCCCCCTGAAAACGGGCGTGCGCCCGCTGGCCGACGCCGATTTCGTCTGCCCCGTCGACGGCGCCATCAGCCAGTTCGGCGCCATCGACGACCACCACATCCTGCAAGCCAAGGGCCACCGCTTCACGACGACGGAACTGGTCGGCGGCGACACCGCGCTGGCCAGGCAGTTCCAGCACGGCTGCTTTGCCAACCTGTACCTGTCGCCGAAGGATTACCACCGCCTGCACATGCCGTGCGACGGCAAACTGACCCGGATGATCTACGTGCCGGGCGCCCTGTTCTCCGTGAACCCGACGACGGCGCGCGGCGTGCCGAACCTGTTCGCGCGCAACGAGCGCGTCGTGTGCGTGTTCGAATCGCCGGAGCACGGTCCGTTCGTGATGGTCCTGGTGGGCGCGACGATCGTCGGCAGCATGGCCACCGTCTGGCACGGCGTCGTCAATCCGCCGCGCATGCAGAAGGTGACGGAATGGACCTATGCGGACCAGGACATCGTCCTGAAAAAGGGCGAAGAAATGGGCCGCTTCCTGCTCGGCTCGACGATCGTCATGCTGTTCCGCCCCGGCACGATCCGGTTCAATCCGGACTGGGCGCCGGAGCGGTCCGTGCGCCTTGGCGAGATGATGGGGAATCGGCCGGCTTGAACGTGGCCTCTGCATCCGCAAGGAAGGAACGACATTCTTTTTCCATCGTCTCGGCGCGAAATTCTCGTATTGTGTTCCGCGCCCATTCCCTTGTTTCGGGGTCAATGCTGGAAGACTGCGCCTTCTCGATCCCTTCGATATTTTGAGAGAACAGGAAATTTTTCCTGGCTTCGTACTTCGATGCCGACTCCGGTTCCGCCTTTGCGCAGGCCAGCGACAACTCTTCGATAAACGCCACCGCTGCCTCCGCCGTCCAATGACTGGCCTGCGCGGCTGCGCTGAATGTCGCCAGGCCAAGAGCCAATAAAAGCCGCATTGGTTCCTAGTCCCTGGCGCCCACGGCATTGGTCTTGCGCGTCGCCGTCCGCCCCAGATGCCCGTACGCCGGCGTGCCGATGATGGTCTTGTTGCCGGTCAGCGCAGGCACGCGCGGCCGATAGCTCTGGTCGATGTCGTTGAAGCTGGCCGTCCGCGCGTTCGTGCCGGGAGCGTCGCGCATCGCATCGCCATTGCAATAGCCGACGTACAGGTTCGAGTCGATCTTCTTGTCGCCCAGTGCCTTGGTGCTGATGAACATCGGGAACAACTTGTGTTTGGCATCGTCGTAGTAGCGCGACAGTGCCACGAACGTATTGTGTTCGACGGTCATCCCCCATTTGCGCGAGGGTGAGGCGGATTCGACGCCGAACGTCAACGAGGCGCCGTTCGAGTTATTGCCGGAAAAGTTCTTCACGAAGATCGTATTCCGCACGGTCAGTACACCGCCGTCAGGGACATCGAGCAGGTAGGTCTCGGCCTGCTGGCCCGGCCCGGCGCGCCGGCCCGTGAGGTACGAGCCTTCGACGATCGTGCGCTGGGCACGGGATTTCAGCAGGTGTCCGTAAAAGGCATCATGGCTCCAGGAGCCGATGACCTTGAACGTGAACGTCGGGTCACTGTTGCTGGCATTGATATAGGCATTGTGCTCGGGACCGCCACCGCCGCCATTGCTGTCGAGTTCGACATTCTCCAGCAGCAAGGTACCCGCAATATTGCCCGTGGAAAAAATACCGTTGGCACTATGCTGCTTGAAACCGGCGATGCGGACCTTGCGCAACGTGACGTCCTGCGCGCCATTGATGTAGACCGCCGCCTTGCCGATGTTGCCACCGGTAGGCGAGTCGACGATATCGAGGTTTTCGATGGTGATATTGGTGGCACGCTGCGCTATCTTGCCGGCATCGTACTTGCCGTCGATGTAGACGAGCGCCTGCCCATAGTTCGTGTACGAGGCGCCCTTGGGCGGATTCACGATCACCGGGCGCTTGCCGTCGACCGTCACGCCGCGAATGGTGATGTTGCTCGGTACCGTGGCCTTGCCGGCACGGAAGTCCTCGTCGTTGACGATGTTCGGGCCGATGTAGATCTG
>Ga0207705_10003722_pt1 | contig 11605 bp, 5 predicted proteins | sample KBSC13metaG_FD_184314 | JGI IMG/M metagenome (GOLD analysis project Ga0207705, IMG submission 184314) | Corn rhizosphere microbial communities from Kellogg Biological Station, Michigan, USA - KBS C1-3 metaG (SPAdes) (version 2) | ecosystem: Host-associated > Plants > Roots > Rhizosphere > Soil ...
GGACGGTGCGACGAAACGCCGTACCAGATCCTCGCCCACCGCTCCGAAGAACTCTTCGGGCAGATCGTTGAGTTCGTAGTAGGCTCCCGCCTCCGAGACGACCACCCGCACGACCGTATTGCGATACTCGATCCCCTCCCCGACCATCTCCTTGATGTACTGGATGGCCCCCTGGAAGCGTTTCTGGTATTCGGCGCGCAGCAGCGCGATTTCCACCTTCTGGAGAGGATCGAGTTCGTCATCAGGCACGAGAGTCTTCCCTTTCTCGTCGCGGTGTCGTGATCATCAGGCCGCGTTCTTGACGAGGGCGACGATCTTCGCCGCCGCCTCCTGCATGGTTTTGGCAGGGATCAGGTTGGACTGCGCCAGAATGGCCGCGCCCTCTTCAGCGCGCGTGCCGGCCAGTCGCACTACGATCGGCACCTTGATGTCCATCACTTCGGTCGCAGCGATCACGCCTTTTGCCACTTCGTCGCAACGGGTAATGCCGCCGAAGATATTGATCAGGACGCCCTTCACATTCGAGTCGGAGAGCACGATGCCGAGGCATTTGCGCACCCGCTCGGCCTGCGCGCCGCCGCCCACGTCCAGGAAGTCCGCGGCTTCGCCCCCGGCGCGCTTGACTTCGTCCATGGTGGTCATGGTCAGTCCGGCCCCGTTGCAGATGATGCCGATGTCGCCGCCCAGGCGCACATACGCGATGTCGTCCTTATGCGCTTCCGCCTCGATGGGATCTTCCGCGCTGGAGTCGGCGTAGGCTTCGAAGTCGGGATGACGGAAGAGCGCGCTGTCATCGACCTGGAACTTGGCGTCCGCCGCCAGCACCCGTCCGTCCGCCGTGACGGCCAGGGGGTTGATCTCCGCGAGCGAGCCGTCGGAGGCGACATAGGCGGTGTAGAGTTGGCGCAGGAACACCATCGCCTTGTTGATGATGGCGGGGTCCAGTTTGGCGTCGTAGCAGACCTGACGCAGTTGGAAGTCGCAGATGCCTTCCAGGGGGTCTACGAAGAGGCGGGCGATCGCGTCCGGATCCTCTTCCGCCACGGCTTCGATATCCATGCCGCCCTTCGCGCTGACGATCAGGACATCCCGCTGCGTATCGCGGTCGGGTACAATACCGAGATAGTACTCTTTGTCGATCTGGATCGGCTCTTCGATCATCACCTTCTCGACGATAAGCCCTTCCGGCACCTGATGCGTCTGGAGGAGCATTCCCAGCATCTTTCCGGCGATGGCTTCCGCCTCTTCCGGCGAATTCGCGACTTTGATGCCGCCCGCCTTGCCGCGTCCGCCCGAGTGGACCTGGGCTTTGATGACGCCGCGCCCGCCAAGCTTCTCTACGGCCGCGCGCACTTCCTGCGGCGTCGTGGCGACTCCGGCGTTCTTGGGAACCGTGATGCCGTACTTCGCCAGGACCTCTTTCGCCTGATATTCGTGTATCTTCATCGGAAAGGGAAACTCCTTCGCATAGTGATCGTGTGTTGTTGAACAGCTTCCTCTCTCTTTTCGTCTCTGAGAGGAAGGAATCCTGCCCGTTCCCTCTCTCCCCACGGTTTTAACGCGGTTGTGAGGGTTATGCCTCTTCTATTCTACCGCAATTGGAAGCGGGCGAGAGAATCGATACCATCTCAGGATAGGTTTATGCTGACAGAGCGCTGGAAAATTCAGATGTTGGGGAGTCTGGTCGCTCGATTGGGAGAGCAGACGATAGATCGCTTTCGCACGCGCAAGGGCGGCGAGATGCTGGCGGCGCTCGCTCTCAATCGCAGCCGCGCGTTGACACGCGAGGAGATGCTGGCGCTGCTCTGGCCCGAGGAAGAGGCGGAGGTGGGCCGCAACCGCCTGCGTGTGGAGTTGGCGGCCCTACGGCGGCAGTTTCAAGTCCCCGGACAGGCAGAGGTCCCGCTCTTCGAGGCGTTTCGCCTGACCGTGCGCCTGCATCCGGACGCCTTTACGACCGATGTGATGGAGTTTGAACAGCGGCTGGCTCAGGCGGCAAAGGCGACGGAACGCGCCGAACAGATTTCTCTGCTGACCTACGCCATAGATCTCTACTGCGGAGAGTTGCTGCCTGCCTACGATGCCGAGTGGATCGCCGCGGAGCGCGAACGTTTTGCAGCATTGCATCAGGAGGCGCTACGGCGGCTGATCCGACGCCTGGCGCAGGAGCGGGATTTCGATCGGGCCATCACTTACGCGCAACGTGCGCTTCAGGCCGATCCCTGGAACGAAGAGGCGCATTTCGATCTGATCCGTCTGTTCGTCGCGATCGGGCAGCCCTCAGCGGCGATCCGTCAGTACGAAACGCTGGAACAGACTCTGCGCGAACAGTTCGCCGCCAGACCGACGACGGCGGCCAGAGAGTTTATCCGGCAGGTGCGGGATCGGTTGGGGCATGAACCTGGGATCCGGGCGGGAGCCGTCACGAGCACTCCCGCCCCTGCCACGCCAACAGCCGTAGCCCTGGCGCGTCCTACCGCCCTCCCCTCTGTAGAACTTCCCATTCGCCTGACACGTTTTTTCGGCAGGGAGCAGGAGCAGCGCAGCGTTGCAGCCCTCTTGCAGGCAAATCGTCTCACCACGCTAACCGGGCCGGGCGGCAACGGCAAGACGCGTCTGGTGATCGAGACGGCAGCCTCGGTGGCCGCGCAGTTTGCAGGGGGCGTGCGCTTCGTCTATCTGGGCAATCTCCTGGACATCGGGCAGTTACCGGATGCCCTTCGTCAGGCTCTGCATCTGCCCGCGCAGGCAGGGATCGCGCCTCTGGATCAGGTGATTGCAGCGCTTGGGGCAGTGCCCTCCTCCCTGCTGATCCTGGATAACTTCGAGCATCTGGTCGATCCGGGCGCTTCGCTGGTGCAGAGGCTGCTGGAAGCGGTCCCGACACTCACCCTGGCGGTGACCTCCCGCCGTACCCTGGGGATTGCCGGGGAGCAGGAGTTTCCGCTGGCTTCGCTGCCGACTCCCACCGAAGCGATGTCCCCGGAAGCCCTGACGACGTTTGCCTCCGTGCGCCTGTTTCTCGACCGCGTCCAGTCGGTGCGGCCCGACTTTCAGCTCACCTCCCGCAATGCTGAGGCGGCCGCCTCGCTCTGTCGGTATCTGGAGGGCATTCCTCTGGCGCTCGAACTCGCCGCGGCGCGCATCCGAACAATGACGGTGGCGCAGATGGCCGCAGGTCTCATTCCACGCCTCGAACTGCTCGTCAATCCCCGTGCCGACAAAGACGCCCGCCACCGCTCGCTCCGTACGACCGTTGCGTGGAGCGTGCAGATGCTATCACCGGAAGCACGACGATTTTTTGCACGCCTCTCGGTCTTTCAGGGCGGTTGGGATGTCGAGGGAGCAACGCAGGTCTGCCTTTCGGTGGAACGTGCGGGAGATGGGGAAAGCGCTTCCCCGGAAACCTCCCGTTGGAGCGCCTTCGATCTGCTGGAGCGCCTGCTCTCCGAATCGCTGCTGATCGCGGAAGAACGCAACGGCGTCATGCGCTTTCGGATGTTGGAGACCCTGCGTGAGTTCGCCTGGGATCAGTTGCCGCCCGCCGAACAGGAGCGGATGCGCTGCCGACACGCCTCCTACTATATGCACTTCACGGAAGAGATCGCTCCGCGCCTGAATGGCCCGGAACTGGGCACGTTGTTGACTTGCCTGGAAGAAGAACGGGCCAATCTAACCGCGGCTCTAGCATGGTGCCTGGAAGCATCGCGTACCGATCTATCTCCCACTCCGACTGAGATAGGTCTGCGGCTTGGGGGATCGCTCTGGAGATTCTGGGACATGCGCGGCGGCGTTCCGGAAGGCAGGCAGGTCCTGGAACGCCTCCTGGAGCGCGCGGAGTCGGACCTTGCCCCCGACGTACGGGCGCGTGCCTATGCGACGGCTGCCGGACTTGCGAAATCGGAGAGCGCCTATCCGGAGGCGCTGGCGCACGCCGAACAGGCGCTGGTCTACTGGAAACAGGCAGGAAACAAGGAAGGGATCGGCTTGACCCTGAGCAATATGGGGAGCTACTACAGCGAACAGGGGAAACTGGAAGACGCTTTACACTACTATGAGGAGGGCCTGGCCATCCTCCGGGACGTGGGAATTCTCTGGCGGATCGCGACCGGCCTCAACAACATCGGCTCTCTCCGGCGGATGCAGGGCGACTTCGATGCCGCCGAGGCGAATCTTCAGGAAGCGCTGATGTTACGCAGACAGATCGGTGATCTCCGCGCGGTCTGGTCTACCCTGAACAATCTGGCCGCCCTGGCGCACTATCGAGAGGACTACCCAGGTGCCATTCGAGGCCAGGAGGAGGCGCTCGCCATTGCACGAGGGCTGGAAGACCGCTATGCCATCGGTATCAGTCTGGTAAATCTCGGCGAAAACTACCTTGCGCTGCAGGACTGTCCTGCAGCCTACCCCTGCTTCATCGAGAGTCTGCAACTTCAGACGGAAGTAGGTAATCGTTTCGGCCAGGCCTATGCCCTGGAGGGTCTGGCGACTCATGCCGCGCTCACCGACCTCCCCGGCCGTGCAGGGGTCCTTCTGGGCGCGACACAGTCTCTGCGGCAAACGATCCGGATCGAGGCGTTCCCACAGCAGCAAGAGACCCTGGACAAAGCCTTTCTCTCTCTCGCCGCCGATCCTCTGTTCCTCGCCGGTTTGCAGCGAGGAAGAACCCTGCCCTTCGAAGCGGTATTCTCGTTGGCGATGATGCCGCAGGTGGGATCTGAATGAGTCGGTAATAGGAGATCCACAACAGCGATGCAATCTGTAATGATATTGTAATGGGCGTACTGTATAGTCTGTTGGAGCCGATACCAAAGCGGGTGAATGTACTACATTTCCCCTTGTAAGGAGACAACACACAATGCAGCGCTTCGATTCTTCAGGACATTCAAGACGGTTGATGTTTACGATCCTCGCCTGTCTGGCACTAGTGGTAGGCAGCCTGCTGACCGGCTGCGGCGGCAGTGGCAACGGCAACGCCAACACCACCAGTTTCGCCACAGCTTACGCAGGTACCTGGAGCGGCCAATGGCACGACGTTGACGGCACCAGCGGCACCTCCACGATGACCATCACGCTCGACACCACTACCAAGGCAGCGACCGTGACCATCGCCCTGAGCGGCAATCAGTTCGGCTTCGCGGGATCCCAGACGGCCCTGACAGGCTCCTACAACAACGATGCCATCACGGTTACCGGTCCCTCCGGCACAGCGACTGTGGCCAATCTCACCATCGCCAAATCGGGCCTGTTTACCGGCCTCATCACCAACGTGTCACCGACCGTCAACAGCATCAACTTCGGAGGACCTTCGACATCGCAGAGCGTGACGCTGAATGTCAGCGTGCACAACACCGACGCCACCACCGATACCGGCACCATCACTCTGACAAAACCGAACTGATCTCCCCCTCACATCAGCAAGAAATAAGGAAATGGTCGTAGCGACCATTTCCTATGGTACCCCGGCTCCGGCGCCCAGGTCCGGAACGTCTTTGACGAGGAGAGATAGTGGTATGGACACAGCAGATAACACAGGCCGACTGCGCCAACTCTTGATGGGACGCCGGGAGTTCGTAACGGCAGCCGGGGGTGTACTGCTCTCAGGAGGCGCGCTCGCGCTCACAGGATGTGGAGGCGGAGGGAGCAGTGCCGGGAACGGCACTGCCGCGAGCGACGGTTACGGTCGCGGTGCGGTCGATGGAGTCGTGTTCGTCAACAGTACCGGTGCGCTCACTCTAGGCGATCCGGCCGCGCCGCCCGCCGGCGCGTCTCCCGCCAAAAGTGCGCATCTGGAGGTGGTCGGAGAAGGCATCACCGCGAAGACAGGGACAGACGGAGGGTTTCATTTGACGCAGGTGCGTGCCGGAGTCAGGACACTGAGGATCTCTCAGGGCACGGTGACAAAGGATGTCGCGCTGACGGTCATTGCCGATGCCGTTCTCTCCCTGAAGCCGACTGCCATCAGCCGGGACCAGGCCCTCACCGCCGTCCGGGCCGCCCTCACCATTCCTGCATCCGCGCTCGTCTGCGCTGCCCAGCAGCCGCTGCCGGCCGGAGTCGTTCTGCGCTCCGCCGAGAACGCGACCCAGGGAGCGACGCAGGGAACGACGCTCGCGACCGCGCAGTGGTTCGTCTTCGTCGATCTGATGCCCGGCAACCCCTTCGGACACCCGACGAAGTTCGTGCTGGTCGATGCCCGAACCGCCGCGGTCACCATCCAGACGCAGGAGTTCTGGCCGGTCCTGAACGGCTGCCAGCACTACGCTATTGCAGCCTACGCTCCCGCCACTGCCGACATCGTCCAGGCGGGTCCTCCCATCGCCGCGTCGCTCAAGGCCCTCACCATTGCGCCTACGCGCTCCGCAGGAAAGTCACGGGCAACGGGCGCGGGCCAGACACTTGCGACGATCGTGGCCGGCTGGGTGCGCTACGACATGCTCACCGACACGATCCGCATTCCCGCGCTCCTCGGACGCGGCGGCATTCCGGCGGGAAGCCCCACGACTCTGCGCGCCCCCAACGCCAACAAAGCCCACGTCCTGAGCGCCTGGACCGATGCCTGTCGGCAGGCGACGGAAGGCGATACGGTGCTCTTCTACCTCTCGACGCACGGAGTCGCAGAGGGCTACGCCTTGTTGGAGACTCACACCGTCGCTCCTCCGGGAACGCCTGACAGCTTCGTCAATGTCAATCAGATCGACGGCACGGAGCTTCTGGTGGACCACCTCCTTCCCGCCGACCTCCTTCCCGCGCTCCAGACGTGCCTCGCGTGCGACGTTATCGTCATGATCAACACGTGTTACAGTGGCGTCTGGTCGGACTACTTCGCCACGGTTCCCCTCGCTCGTAAGGCAATGTCCCTGACGGTTCTGACCGCTTCCGATGCCAGAAATATATCGATAGGCATCCCCCTCCAGCCGACGCAAGCCGACGATCCGCCTCCGCCCAAAGCGGGAGGGGCCTATACCAATGCCTTCCTGGCAGCCTTCAGCCAGCTTGCGGCGGGCGGCGGGGCTGTGAACCTCTTCCAGGCGCATAGCCGTACCGTCATCACGCTCTCCGGGGACGCCGATCCGTTTGTCCGTGCCCAGAATCCGCAGATCTTCAACCATACGACGCCTGCCGGCATGAGTTGTGGCGTGACCTTCACGCCAGCGAGCGCGAGCGTCAACCCGAAAGACCTCAAGACAGCGGATTTTGCGGTTCACGTGGACAGCGTAGTTCCGGCCGACGGCGCGTACACCTACGAGTTCGCGACGACCGGGACGCGGGGAGCGCTGGTAAGCGCCGGCGGGGGGAGCGGGACGACCGTTCATTCGGAACACGCCGTTATCGGGTACCTGGCGAAGATCGACGCCCGAAGCGGAGCGACCGACGACATTACGGTGAAGGTCTATACGAAGGAGAGTACCCCGCGACTCGTCGGGTCGGCGAAGGCGACCCTGCTTATTGCGACCCCAGCCCCGGTCGGACAGGTGACGGTGACGGTAACCAACTCTACCGCCGACGTCGCGGGGACGTTCCCGAGCGGTCCCATAACCCTGATGGGCACCGGGAAGAAGACAACGGGTAACGACCGAGTGGCGGTACAGGCGGGTTTCGGAAATGTCCAGACAGATCCACTGAAGTTCTTCCTGGATCCGACTTTTCCGTCCCTCACGGCCGGTGTCAGCGTACAGGGCGGGCCAGGAGGAGCCGGGGGCATCATCGCGATAGACCACCTCGTGGGCCAATTCCGTAACCTCGTAACGTTCGTGACAAAATCGGCTACGGTCACGATCACGGATGTTGTCGGGACCGTCGTCACCTTCAAGGTAGTCGCACAACTCTACGCGGCATCGAACATTAACATGACGAGCACGATCGATGTTACGGCAGAAGGATCTGTGGATCTGCCTGAAGTTCCCGCGACGTAGATAAGATGGGCAGGGAATCACTGCCCTCAACGCGAATCAGACCAACGAGATCGTTGCGGAATGCTTTCGTCAGACAGGAGGATCCCACGCAGTTTCAGAAACCTATCACCGCACTGCTGGAAACAAGTTTATGTTGATCGAGCGCTGGAAAATCCATATGTTGGGCGGACTGGCCGCACAACAGGGCGCACAGACAATCGACCGGTTTCGAACGCGGAAGGGCGGTGAACTTCTCGTCGCCCTCGCTCTGCATCTTAACCATGGGATCAGCCGCGAGGAGCTGCTAGCGCTGCTCTGGCCTGACGAGGAAGGAGAGACAGGCCGCAACCGCCTGCGGGTGGAGTTGGCGGCCCTACGGCGGCAATTTCAGACTCCGAAACAGGCGTCGATACAGATGATCGAAGCGTATCGCCTGGGAATACGTCTGCACCCGGAAGCATTTACCACCGACGTCGCCGAGTTCGAACAGCGTCTATCCCAGGCGGCGCAGGCCGGGGAACGCCCTGAACAGACCGCCTTGTGGAGGCAGGCCGTGGAACTCTATCGAGGAGATCTCCTGCCCGCTTACGATACCGAGTGGATCGTCACGGAACGTATGCGCCTGGCAGCGCTGCATCAGGAGACCCTGCGACGCCTGATTCGACGTCTGGCCCAGGAGCGCGATTTCGATCAGGCCATCGCCTACGCACAGCGCGCGCTCCAGTTCGATGCCTGGAATGAAGAGGCCCACTTCGACCTGATCCGCCTCCTGGTCGCGGTCGGGCAGCCCACGGCCGCGATCCGCCAATACGAGACGTTGGAGCAGACCCTTCGAGAGCAGTTCGCCGCCAGACCGGCAGCAGCCGTACGCGAGTTCATACAGCAGGTCCAGGTTCGGTTAGGACATACCGCAGGAGCGCGGGCAAAGGCTTTTGTGGAATCTCCCGCCCCGACATCTCCGCCTCCCGTCGCCACCGTCCCCACATCCTTTCCTGCGATCGAGCTTCCGGTACGCCTCACCCAGTTTTTCGGCCGTGAACGGGAGATGGATCAACTCGCCTCGCTTTTGAAGGCGAACCGTCTGGTGACCGTCACCGGACTGGGAGGCAACGGCAAAACACGCCTGACCATTGAAACAGCAGCGCCTCTCCAGGAGGCGTTCCCAGGCGGCATACGCTTCCTCTATCTGGGCGACCTGTTGGAAATCGGTTCGTTACCGGACGCTCTGCGACAGACGCTGCACCTTCCCGCGCAGCCCGGAACGCCGCCGCTCGACCAGGTGATTGCGGCGCTCTCCACAGCGCCCTCGCTGCTGATCCTGGATAACTTCGAGCATCTGGTCGATCAGGGCGCTTCGCTGGTGCAGACGCTGCTGGAAATGGTTCCGGCGCTCACCCTGGCAGTGACCTCTCGTCGTGTTCTCGGGGTTGCCGGGGAGCAGGAGTTTCCGCTGGCTCCGCTGCCAACGCCGCCGATGGCACAGGAGCCTGAAGCGCTGAACGGCTTCGCCTCTATTCGTCTGTTTATCGATCGCGCGCAGGCGGTGCGGCCAGACTTCCAACTCAACTCCCGCAATGCCGAGGCGATCGCCTCCCTCTGTCGGTATCTGGAGGGCATTCCTCTGGCGCTCGAACTCGCCGCGGCGCGCATCCGAACAATGACCGTGTCGCAGATGGCAGCGGGCCTGATGCCGCGCCTCGAACTTCTCGTCAATCCCCGCGCCGACAAAGACGCCCGTCACCGCTCGCTCCATACGACCATCGCCTGGAGCGTGCAGATGCTCTCTCCGGAAGCCCGGCGATTCTTTACACGCCTAGCCGTCTTTCAGGGGGGATGGGACGTGCAAGGAGCGGCACAGGTCTGCCTCTCGATGGAGCCTGCGGGCAATTCGAACCGCGCGCCTCTGGAGACCTCTCGATGGAGCGCCTTCGATCTTCTGGAGCGCCTGCTCTCCGAATCGCTGTTGATGGCGGAAGAGCGCAACGGCGTCATGCGCTTTCGGATGTTGGAAACCCTGCGTGAGTTCGCCTGGGAGCAACTTCCGCCCGCCGAACAGGAGCGGATGCACTATCGGCACGCTGCCTACTATATGCACTTCGCGGAAGAGATGGCCCCCGGACTGAACGGCCCGGAACTGCTTGGGTTGCTAAACCGCCTGGAGGAGGAACGAACCAATCTGACAGCGGCTTTGACCTGGTGCCTGAACTCACAGCAGAGGGACCTCTCGCCCTCTCCGAATGAGATCGGCCTGCGCTTGGCGGGATCGCTCTGGAAATTCTGGGACATGCGCGGCGGCGTTCCGGAAGGCAGGCAGATCCTGGAACGCCTTCTGAAGTGTGCCGAGCCGCACCTTGCGCCCCAGGTACTGGCACGCGCCTGCGCAACAGCGGCAGGACTGGCGAAATCGGAGAGCGCCTATCTGGAGGCGCTGGCACACGCCGAACAGGCGCTGGCACATTGGAAGCAGGCAGGAAACAAGGAAGGGATCGGCTTGACCCTGAGCAATATGGGCACCTACTACAGCGAACAGGGCAATCTGGAGGAATCCCTCCGTTACTATGAAGAGGCGCTGATCATCCTCAGAGAAGTGGGGATCCCCTGGCGCATCGCCACGACGCTCAACAACATTGGCGGTCTCCAGCGGATGCGGGGCGAATTCGATGCAGCGGAAGCGAATCTTCAGGACGCGCTGACGCTACGCAGACAGATCGGTGACCTCCGCGCGGTCTGGTCTACCCTGTATAATCTGGCCACACTGGCGCATCATCGAGGGGACCATGCGGCCGCCCTTCAAGGTCAGGGGGAGGCGCTCGCCATGGCACGCGCGTTGGAAGATCGCCACGCCATCGCCCTGAGTCTGGTAAACCTCGGGTTCATCTCTCTGTCTCTTCAAGACTATCCTGCCGCCTATCGCTGCTTCCTCGATAGTCTTCAACTCCAGACGGAAGTGGGCAATCGTTTCGGCCAGGCCCATGCTCTGGAGGGTCTGGCGATGCACGCCGTGCTGACCGAACTTCCGGAGCGTGCAGGCGTTCTGCTGGGAGCAACGCAGTCTCTGCGGCATACGCTCCGGATTGAAGCGTCCTCACAGCAGCAAGAGGCCCTGGATAAAACCTTTCTGCCTGTCGCCGCCGATCCTCTGTTCCTGAACGGTTTGCAGCGTGGGAGCAGCCTGTCCCTTGACGACGCGCTCTCGTTGGCGGTTTTGCCGGTCGCGGGAGCCGATTCGGATACTCTCGCCTGATGGCAAGGTCTCCCGGCATGAATTTATGCGTTTAACAGAGACCTCAGGAGGAGAGGCCCGATTTGTAATGATGTTGTAATGGGCGTACTGTATAGTCTGTTGGAGCCGATACCAAAGGGGGAAAATGTACTCCATTCCCCTTATAAGGAGACAACACACTATGCAACGCTTCCACATTTCACGACATTCCCGACAGTTGGCCTTCACCTTTCTCACCTGCCTGGCAGTAGTGGCGGGAAGCTTCCTGGCAGGCTGCGGGGGCAGCGGAAACGGCAACGCCAACACCACCAGTTTCGCCACAACTTACGCAGGTACCTGGAGCGGCCAATGGCACGACGTTGACGGCACCAGCGGCACCTCCACGATGACCATCACGCTCGACACCACTACCAAAGCGGCGACCGTGACCATCGCCCTGAGCGGCAATAAGTTCGGCTTCGCAGGCTCCCAGACGGCCCTGACAGGC
>Ga0207705_10003727_pt1 | contig 11601 bp, 7 predicted proteins | sample KBSC13metaG_FD_184314 | JGI IMG/M metagenome (GOLD analysis project Ga0207705, IMG submission 184314) | Corn rhizosphere microbial communities from Kellogg Biological Station, Michigan, USA - KBS C1-3 metaG (SPAdes) (version 2) | ecosystem: Host-associated > Plants > Roots > Rhizosphere > Soil ...
ATGGCACGATTCGGCGGTGGCGATCACATCAACATTTGGGAATGTCAGCGCGATTCATGCCTCGGTCGCATGGGCCTATCCTTGTGCTCAGGTTCCGGAATGGCTAGTTCGAATGCGAGACGGTCTGACGAGCTCCACACGAGCGGCGAACGATGAGCTTACATCCCAGCAGGACATCGCGCGTGGGCAGATCTGGATTGGCGATCCGCTCCAACATCACAGCAATTGCAACTCGTCCGATGTCTCGGCAAGGCTGATGTTGCGTTGTAAGCGGAACGGGGAGTAGCCGCGCATATCGGACATCGTCTATCCCCGCGATCCGGATATCTTCCGGAATCCTGAGGCCAAGGGATATCAGCGTGTGCATCAGAATTCCCGCCGTATGATCATTTCCACACACGAACGCGTCCGGCCGAGTTTTCTTGAGAAATGCTTTCACGAACTTGGGATCAGATGCGTCTCCAACCCCCACTAAGTCACGACCTGATAGGGGTAAAAGCGTTTGGATGGCCTCATGATAACCAGCAATTCGTGCGTCCACCGTGGACGCAGACTGGGGTCGCGCGAAGAACGCTATACGCTTTGCGCCTGCCGTCATCAAATGCTCTGTGGCCGAATACGCTGTTCGTCTATTGTCAATTCCCACCAGATCATAGCTGCTTCGGCGAGGGTATGGTTCCAAACAACGATCCAGCAGAACCACAGGGATTCTGGCGCGATCAAGAGCTGCAACTATTCGATGATTCGCTTGGTGTCGGCCGGGAGAAAACTCCACTGGCGCAAAAAACACCCCAGAGACTTTCTGCGCAATGTAGTGCCTGCATAACTGCTCCGCGACTTCTTCCTTCTCCTTCTCGGAGGCCGCGCCAGCGTTCCCCCATAAAAGCGAGTGATGCGTGGCCTGCGGAGCTTCCATCATCCCTTTACAAATGGCTTCAAATATCTCCGTCTGTCCCAACTCAGGTATCAGCAATCCAAAAACCCGGCTCTCCGTGGGCGATGCCTGGGCCACAAACGTTCCGGAACCGACTCTCCTCGTGATAATGCCGAGGGTTTGCAGCTCGCGCATCGCGCGAAATACGGTCATCCGTGACGCTGTGTAGCGTCTTACCAGCTCCGCCTCGCTTGGCAGCCGCTGGCCCGGCTTGTAACGGCCGGACGCAATGTCCCCTTGGAGCTTCTCGAGAATCTCACGATATTTATGCTGGACCATTGCGCTGGCTTCCTTCGGACCGCAACAGGAGCTTAGTCAACCCACACTGTAACATCCCGGTCTTCACCCTATACAACTTGTAGCCAACTCCCTACCACATGACATCATCTGCCAAACACGGCAGGGACGCAATTGAAGAACATCGCGCACCATCGGTATCGCGCATATTACCCATACGGCCCGCAGGGCAAAGCTACCGGACATGAATAAATCCCGGACAAACTCAAACCAATGTACTGTAGGCCGAGAACGGCTGACTTGATAACGCAAAGCGGTGTTTTCTGGTGAGCACCGCTGGGTTGGTACGTCCTTTTGGGGCCCAAACTCGAAGCTCGCCAGTTTGCTAGTAGCTAACTTTCCGATTGAACCAGAGAACGGCTTCGGGCGGCTCTCTTTCTCGCAAGCGGCTCTCGGGAGATCGCAACACGCTGTACTCGTCCCTCGAAGAGGTGCTTGTGCAGCCTGATGCTGTTCTGTTTCTTCTCACCGTGCATGAGCAGAGTGCGCACGTCTTCCAGGTGCTGTGTCATGGAAGCGGCCGCGCGTTTCGGATCTCTTTGCTCGATGGCCTCTAGAATTGGACGGTGCAACTTGATCGTGTGATCAACCTGGACGATCTGAGACGTGGTTGCAATGACTTTGAACATGGCAGTGTGAATCGAATGGAAGAGTCGACTGCCCAGGGCATTTCCTGTGGCGTGAAAGATGGTGCGGTGGAACATAAGGTCAGCTGCCACTACCTGCTGTGGATTGATTCCCTTCAACTGCATGTCGCGAATGGACTGCTTGAGTACAGTGATGTGTTCGAAGGTCGCTCGCTCGGCCGCCTTGGCTGCAAGGGCGGGTTCCAACATGAGACGTAGTTCCAGGAGGTCCTGCGGCGAGATGTCATCCAGGAGAAAGAGGAAATCCATCGGCACGGCGAGTACATAGCTTCCGTCTCGGCTGAGATATGTGCCGTCGCCTACCTTCTGGGTGACGACTCCCATCGTCTCGAGCACTTTCATGGCCTGACGCAGGCTGGATCGCGCCACTCCGAACGTCACCGCAAGCTCGCGCTCTGATGGAAGTAAAGAGCCGGGCGTTAGAATTCCGTCCCGCATGAGTTTCTGGAACCGGAGGAGGAGGAGATTGGTGATGTCTTCTTTCGGGGCCGGCGCGCTCTGAGTTGCTCCGTTCACTGTCGTGACTCGTGACATTGGGATTCCGCCTAGATGAATCTCCGTTTTATCTTGGAATGGTACAGCCACAGATTGTACCGTTTCTCTCGCACCCTGCAGCTTGGCACTTGAGAACGGGGTACCCCCCCGGGGAGTCACCTTTTGGATAACAGTCCTGTATCCAATCATTCCAAGGGAAGTTGCTGGGCCGCAACAAGTTCTCCCTTATTTAAAGTATAGAAGCAGTGTCAAGGAATTTGGTGTGGGAAACCGGTGTAAGTGTCTGAGGGCAAAGAGTCGGTGACAGTGTTATCCAGAACTCGCCTACGTGTAGCACAACCGTGCTAACTTGATCGAAACTCTTCTATGGGACTGCGTTGACATCGGTTTCAGCGCCTTGGTAGGGTTCGCTGACCGCGAAGTGGAGGTCTGACCTCATCGCGAATTTCCTGAGCTAGATGCAGGGGGTAAGACTTGGGCAGCAAGCGGTTTGTACTTGCACTTGACCAGGGAACGACGAGCTCCCGAGCGCTGATTGTCGATGAGTCGGGCGCAGTCGTAGCAACGGCGCAGCGCGAGTTTCCGCAATTGTTTCCCCGGCCGGGGTGGGTGGAACACGACCCAGTTGAGATATGGTCATCGCAGATTGGCTCGGCCAGCGAGGCGCTGGCGTCCGCCAATTTGTCCTCTGCCGACCTAGCCGCGATTGGAATTACGAATCAGCGCGAGACAACAATTCTGTGGGACCGACGGACGGGCGAACCGATCCACAATGCGATCGTATGGCAGGACCGGCGGACGGCAGATTTCTGTGACTCTCTTATCAAGGACGGCCATGCCGAGCGGATCGCAGCGAAGACCGGTCTGTACCCCGACGCGTATTTCTCAGGGAGCAAGATCCGCTGGCTGTTGGACAATGTCGCCGGAGCCCGAGAGCGCGCAGAGCGTGGCGAGTTGTGCTTCGGCACCGTCGACTCCTGGCTGATCTGGAAGCTAACCGACGGCGCGCACCACCTGACCGACGTTACGAACGCCTCGCGCACGATGCTCTTCAACCTGGAGACGCTTGCCTGGGATGACGAGCTGCTGCAATTGCTCGGAATTCCGCGCTCACTGCTGCCGGAAGTGGTTTCTTCGAGCGGAAGGTGCTGCGAGACCCGCGGATTGCTGGAGGGTATCCCGGTCGCCGGAATCGCAGGCGACCAGCAGGCGGCGCTGTTTGGACAGATGTGCATTTCGCCAGGGATGGTGAAGTGCACGTTCGGTACCGGTGGATTCATGCTGCTGCACATTGGCGACAAGCCGGTGCGCTCACGCCACAAGCTGCTGACCACCGTAGCGTGGGGCATCGACGGCAAGGTGGAGTACGCGCTCGAAGGAAGCATGTTGATGGCAGGCGCAGTGGTGCAGTGGCTTCGGGATGGGCTTGAGATCATCCGCTCGTCGGCAGAGGTGGAGGAGCTTGCGTCCTCAGTGCCGGACTCCGGGGGTGTGATGCTGGTGCCGGCCTTCTCCGGCCTGGGCGCGCCTCACTGGGACCAGTACGCGCGTGGCACGCTGCTTGGTATGACGCGGGGAACGCGCCGGGCCCACATCGCGCGGGCAGCGCTGGAAGGCATAGCGCTGCAGGCGATGGAGGTGCTGGAGGCAATGCAATCCGATAGCGGCCTGAAGATTGCGGAGCTACGGGTGGACGGGGGAGCGTCGGCCAACAACCTGCTGATGCAGATGCAGGCCGATGTGCTGGGAGTGAACGTCATCCGACCTCAGAACCTTGAGGCGACCGCGATGGGCGCTGCCTACCTGGCCGGACTAGCGGTGGGCTACTGGCCGGACCGCAAGTCGATCTCGCAACAGTGGCAGGTTGGACGCACGTTCAAGCCGCAAATCTCGCCTGAGCAGCGGGAACAAAGACGAGCGAAATGGCACAAGGCACTCCAGCGGGCGCTGGACTGGGACGAGCACGCATAGTGAGTCATCGCGACCGATTGCACTCAGCCATCGCCGGCTCCAGCTCTGAGGGGATACCCGCTCGAGTATCTGGCCGCCAACTGCCGGAGATAAATACAAGTTTGCAGGTTGAAAGAGGACGAACGCATGAACCTGAACAGCCCATCGTGGGGTGAGTTCTTCGGCACCCTGGTTTTGATCACACTTGGAAACGGCGTCGTAGGCGGCGCGTTGCTAAGCAAATCGAAGGCACAGAACGCGGGCTGGATCTCGATCACCGTCGGCTGGGGACTCGCGGTATTTGCCGGTGTAGCTGTGGCGATTGCGCTGGGAGACAAGGATGCGCATCTGAACCCGGCGGTTACGATTGCCTCGGTCATGATGTCCGGCGATGCATGGCGCCTGGTGCGGTACATTCCCGCGCAGCTGCTGGGGGCATTTACTGGCGCGGTGCTGGTGTGGATGCACTACAAACCACACTGGGCAGCTACGGAAGACCCGGGCTTGAAGCTGGCGTGCTTCTGCACTTCCCCGGCGATTCGTAGCCCGTGGTGGAATTTCTTCAGCGAGGCGCTTGGGACATTTGTCCTGGTGCTCGTTTCGACGGCGCTGTTCTCGCGTCGAATCGCTCCGGGAGGACTGGCGCCTGGGCTGGGCCCCGTGCTGCTGGCGGGACTCGTGTGGTCAATCGGCCTGTCGCTGGGCGGCAGCACCGGTTATGCCATCAATCCGGCGCGAGATCTGGCCCCACGCATTGCGCACAGCATCCTTCCGATTGCGGGCAAGAAGGATTCCGGATGGGACTACGCGTGGGTTCCCGTACTGGGACCGGTTGCGGGGGCCGTTGTCGCTGCACTGTTCATCCGCACCTTCCAGATTGTTTAAGGGGGGACGGCGGTCGCCCGCGGTGGGGGCGTAGCTAGCCTACGTGCCGCGACCGCTAACGCGCGGCGGCCGGCTCCAAGAGGCTATCGACGCATCCTGCGGGCTTGTTGACAGGATTGCAGCGCGCGACGAGACCGCCTGGAAGCTGCACGACATAGCTGGTCCATTGCGAGGGCTCGGCGGGTGGATAATCCGTGCTGAGCATCTGCGCGCCGCTTGAGAGAGCGCGGTCGAGCCGTGTGCGGTCGTTGGTGCGAGCCTGCTCGGTGCTCTCGTCGGTGCGGGTACGCACGAGGTAGCCCTGCTTCACCAACGCGTCAATTGACTCTTTGGTCCCGTCGTTCTGCTCGACGAAAGCAGCCTCAGGCACGCCTGGGGCAGAGTTGGTGAAGAGGACTCGACCGCGCAGCGAAGGATGCCCCTGAGCATAGACCGGGCCGGCATGCGCCTGATCGAGAAGGAAGACCACTTTACCGCGAGCCTGCGCCAGCGCAGGCCAGCCATGGGTTCGGATCGCCTCGTTCAGGGACGCCGAGTTTCCGCGCACCTGGTCCGGAGTGATCATCTCGCTGGCGGGGAAGACGGAGCGGATCTCGGCGTCGACTGCGTCGAAGATCTGGGGCGTGAAAACGTCTCCCGCGGGTGCGCCAGGTATTTCCGACGGCTTGCCTTCCTTGGTTTCGACAAGAATAAAGATGGGCAGGTGCCCGGGATGCTGCTTCGACCAGTCGCGCACCTGAGTGAGGCAGCGGACGAAAGTGTGGCACGTGGATCGCTCATCAAGGCCCTGGACGTGCATCACCTTGAAGCCGGGCTTCTCCATCTCGTGATTTGGATCGAAGTCGGGATCGGGGGGCAGGTGGGCTTGCGCAACCATATCCACGATGGCGGGATGAGCGAATTTGCCGCCTTGCGGATCGTTGAAGATGTCGATTTCGATCTGGCGGACGCCGCTGCTGAGCTGGTCAGGAAGCGGCGCGTGCTTGTAGTCCAGGCCGTGAAGGGTCTTGGGATGATGTTCCTCGAGCAGCTTGCGTTCGCTGGGGGCGAAGCCGGAGTGATAGCTGTTGTGCGATCCGATGACCTGAATCTGGTTCATGTGGACCTTCTGGTCCTGCTCCGCCTGCGTCATCTGCTGTGCGTAGACGAACTGCCCTGCCAAGGTGGCTGCGGCTGCAATGATCACTGCTCGGTACATCGGTGCTCCTCAATGTTCGATAGCTGTTTACAGAAAAACGAGGAGCACCGTTTTGCGGCGCTCCTCACTTGGTTCAGGTATGACGAGCTTAGAAGATAATTTTGGCGGCGAGCTGAAGCTGGCGTGCCGGGAATGCGGTGGTGATCTGGCCGAAGCTGGAGCCACCAAACGTGCTGTTGGGAGCGCTGTAGTTGACCTTGTTGAGTACGTTGAATGCCTCGGCCCGGAAGTCGAAGTTCGACGTATCGTTCCAGAGCGGGAATGCTTTGTGCAGGCCAAGATCGGTCTGGTAATAGGAATCCGAGCGCTGCGAGTTTCGGCTGACCGTGCCCCAGGGATAGGTGGACGGAGGAGCAAGGCTGGTGTTGACGAAGTAGTTGTTCAGCGCGGTCGCTGTCTTCACCCGGCCGGACTTGGGTCCCTTGATAGCTCCGTTGCTGGTGAGATTCGGGCGATACGTGACGAGATCCGACACGTAGAGACCCGAGGAGCTGGGGATGGAGTAGGTGATGTTGACGGGCAAGCCGCTTGTCATCGTGTTGATGAGCGTGAGCTGCCAGCCGCCGGCCACCGTGTTGAGCAGACGGCCGGAATCGCCGCCCCAGTGACGTCCGTGGCCGTAAGGCAGGTCATACAAAATGGACAAGGTGTCGGCCAGTGGCTGGTCGTATCCACCCGGACCGTAGTCCCGGCTCGGATTGGCGTAGTTGACGCGGGAGTTGTCGCCGTTCGCAGTTTCGAGGTGACCGGAGGAGATATCGAAGATGCGGCCCCAGGTAAACGAGTTGAGCAGGTAAAGCCCGTGCTGCGCGCGCTTCTCGATCCGGAACTGTAGCGAGTTGTAATTCGCCGAGCCCTCGCCATACGCGATCTCGATGCCGGCAAAGTTTGAGATGGGGCGCCGCGACTGGAGATTGCCGCAGGTCCCGACGCACGGCGTGGCCTGGTTGTAATCCGCCAATACCTGCAGATGCGTTGACTTGTTGCCTACGTAGGCGAGATCCGCAACAATGCCGTGCGGCAACTGCTGCTGAATGCCGGCCTGATACTGCTGCACGTAACCCGTCTTGAAGTTGGGCGGGATGTAGCGCGACAGCACGTTCAACGGATTGAAGTAGGCAGGCGTAGTGAGGTTGGCCGCATAGCCCTGCTGCGTCTGCCGGAAGCAAGATGACTGCAGCTGAGTGTCGTTCTGGCAGAGGACGGCCGGCGACGGAGCCACCTGGGTGATGCTGGCGTTCACGACATTTGGGCCGTTGTAGGTGAGGTTGTTCTCGCCACCTGCGCGGTTCCACTGTGAGTAGACGATGCCGTAGCCGGCGCGCAAGACGGTCTTGTTCGTCGCTGAGTAAGCGAATCCGAGACGTGGGCCGAAGTTGTTCAACGGCGTATTGACACGCGAACGGCTGAAGACGCCGCCGCTTCGCGCCTGGATCAGCGACTTCGTAGTGGGGTCGAAGTTGGCGAGGCGGTTGTCCCTTTCGTATTGCGGGGTGACGATCTCGTAGCGCAGACCGGCGTTGACGGTTAGCTTGGGACTCAGCTTGACGTCATCCTGGAAGTACATGAAGTTGTATCGCTGGCGGAGATGCACGATGGCATAAGTGGTCAGCGAGTAAGCAGAACGGTTGCCGAACATGAAGTCGGCGAGGTTCCTGGCTGCCTGAAGCTGGGCCGCATATGTGGCCGCTGCATCGGTGCTGGTGCGGTTGGAGTTCTGGATGTCGCCGTTGCTCGAGTAGACGCCACCGTAGTTGTCCTGGCCATAGCTGGGGTTGAAGTCGTTGACTTCGGTGTTTACGGCCTGCCACTCATAACCGAACTTCATGGAGTGTCTGCTCTTGATCCAGGTGAAGTTGGCCTTGGGGTTGTAGATCGTAGGATTCTGGAACTGAGGGTTCGAGGGTTGCGCGCCTAACTGGGTGTAGCCGGTGATGATCTGCGCATTCAACGGACGAACTACCAACGGATCGGTCGGCAGGCCGTCAGTGATGCCGTTCTGTACGAGCATCGAAGGCTGTCCCTGACCGATCGGGAACTTGCCGCCGAGGTTGCGCGACCAGCCGAAGCGGAGGTCGAACAACTTATTGGCGGAGATGGACCAAGTCATGCCGCCGGCGACGTCGCGGTTCTGGATGTTGACGTTGCCATTGGCGTTTCCGCCTGCGGGCCCAGGAATGGCCGGTGGATCGAACAGATACTGACGGTGCTCGCTGAAGCGTCCGAAGATCGTCCAGCGCTCGTTGAAGGTGTGGTCGATACGACCGTCGCCTTTGTCGTCATGGATGATGCCGCGCGGGGTATTCGCATAGTTGCTGGCGATGCGTCCAGGCACGTTCGGCTGTGGAAGCGCGTCCAGCACCGCACGCGCAAGCTGTGTCATGTCAGCGCGTGGAACCTGCCCGAGATACGTCTTGCCAGTGATGGGATTTTTGAGCGGAATAGCGTTCGCTGCGATCGACGGATCATCATTGAAATAGAAGAAGCCGTTGCGCTGGTTTAGGGTCGGCAGCGAGGAGGCGGTGTTCGCGTTGTTGAAGATCCGGCGGAACCCCTCGTAATCCGCGAAGAAGAAGGTGTGGTCCTTCCAGATTGGGCCGCCGAAGGTGCCGCCGAACTGGTTCTGGATAAACTTCGGCTTGGTCGCGCCCGGAGCAAGAAACGGTCCGATGGCATTGAAGATTGTGTTGCGATCATAGTTCCAGGCGCGTCCGTGGAACTGGTTGGTTCCACGCCGGACAGACACATTGATGACGGCGCCCGTGGATCGCCCATACTCTGCCGAATAGTTGTTCGTCTCCACCCGGAACTCGCTCACCGCGTCCGGCGAAGGCGGAATATTCTCGTTTTCGAAACCTTGGTTGGACGTGCCGTAGTTATTGTTATCGAGGCCGTCCAGCATGTAGTTATTGAACGCAGACCGCTGTCCGTTGATATTGAATGACCCCTCGCGACTGGATGTACCGTTGTTCTCGAGCAACGATTTCCTCGCGCCCGGAACCAGCAGTACCAAGTCGGCGTAGGACCGACCATTGAGGGGAAGGTCTTCTACCTGCTTCGTTGCAATGACGGTGGAGCGCGAGCTCGTCTCTGTGTCCAGCAGCTGCGCGGCCGCCGATACGGTGACCTCCTGAGTGACAGAGCCAGCGGTCAGACTGACATCGACGCGCTGACGAGCGTTGGTCTGCACAGCGAAGGTCTCGGTACGCACCTTCTCAAAGCCCTGCGACTCGGCCACGATCTGGTAACTTCCGATCTGCACGCTAGGGAATTCATACTTCCCTTCCGAATCGGTCTGCTTTGTCTGGGTAATGCCGGTCCCGGTATTCGTCAGGGTGACGCTCGCGTTGACTACGGCGGCTCCGGTCGTGTCTCGGACATAGCCCAGCACGGAGGCTGATTCGAACTGTGCACTCGCAATCGTCGTCACCGCGAGCAGCGCGATTAGCGAGATCCATGGCAGAAGACCTGCGTATCTACGGATGGAATTTGAAATTGACGTGGCGCTTGTTTTCTTCGTGTCGGTCAGCATCGTTGTCCTCGCAATCACATGGCCTCATGAGTTTGCCGTCTCCACGCACGGAGACTGCTGTTCTTAATTTTTCCCGTCGGAGGTTCAGGCGAATCGTTACTCATCGACAGGGCAGATGTCAAGCATTATTCGGCTTACGGAACCGCTTACGTACGAGGCCCATGAAGTTTTCTTATAATCATTGTTTTCTAAAGCTTAGTACAGTTTTTGGGAGTTCAGATACCGGAAACGGAAGAATGAAGTGAGAGTACTTTTCAGCTGCGCTCCAAGACTCCTAGCGGGCTTAACTCCTAATTTGCCAAAACGGGATGAACGCCATGTAAATAAAGCGTCTATTACCAGACCAGCTTCCCCAATTTGACTCCAGATCTCTCGACGCAGCGAGCCCCAGATGCAGTCTCCCGGGTACGTTGAGCGGTGCCCAGGGGCTGCCATTACCAGGCAATCTTCTCCGGGAAAAACTCCGCGAACAGATCATCGTAGTAGGGCTTGATGGCTTTGACGTCCGGCTTGGTGTGACCCTTGGAGTAGAGATCGTAGGGATTGAATTTATTGACCCATTCGAACATGCTGACATCGTGCTCGGTCATGAGGTGCCGATAGGCGCCATGCCGGTGCGCTGCGTAGAACGAGTGGTACCGCAGCATGTAGAGCGCCTCTTCGGGCAGGTAGTTCTTCATGACCTCGTAGATGTAGCCGTCATGTCCGAAGGACATGTGCACCTTGTCGAGACCGCAGTTGGGCTCATAGATCCCGTATTTCGTGCTGTAGACCGGGTGATTGTAGTCAGGATTAGCCTGGAAATACTCGGGAAAGACGATCTGGCTGGAATAAGCGCAGCCGACCGGGAAGGTATCACCGACCACGCCCCACTGCGGCTCTCCCCATAGGCACAGCACCTTCCCCAGATCGTGGATGAAGCCGGTGAGGACAAACCAGCGGGGATGGCCATCCCTGCGAATGGCTTCAGAAGTCTGCAGCAGGTGCTCGATCTGGGTGAGGTCGGTGTCCGGATCGCTGTCGTCCACGAGCGTGTTCAGGAACTCGGCCGCCTCCCAGATGCTCTTCATACCCTTGTTCAGGCTGAAGTAGTCCTTCTCCTTGCCCATGACGTAGTCGAAGGTCTGGTACTGATGGTTCAGCCGGTAGAACTCCGCCACACCGGGCGTGGCCGTCTCATCATACTGACGGAACTCTTCCTGGCTCTTCCCTTCCTTGTAGCGGCCAGTTAGAAAATCGTCCCACTCGTCCATGTCCTTCAGCGGTGCGGATAGAGGCATTGCATCAGTGGCCATTCGCTATCTCCTGCCGGCTACGTTACCGGTTACGTTCGAGAATATACGAGCTTTGAGGTATTGCTGGCAAGCCCACATTCAGACCATTTTCCGAGGTCGTATTCAGCCGGTCGCAGTTTGATCCCAACCTACTGTAGACGCTCGCTTTATGAGCGCAGGCGGGAGGAGGATCGTTTTGGGCGCCTGATCCGGATTGGCGGCCAGCTCCAGAATGAGTTTGCCGGCGACCTTGCCCAGGTCCTGCGTTCCGTGGTCAACGGAGCTCAGCGGCACGCGCAGGTAATTCGCATAGCGGAGGTTGCCACAGCCGATGAGTGCAATGTCTTCCGGGACGCGCAGCCCGGCTTTGAGAACTGCATCAATGGCGC
>Ga0207705_10003731_pt1 | contig 11598 bp, 14 predicted proteins | sample KBSC13metaG_FD_184314 | JGI IMG/M metagenome (GOLD analysis project Ga0207705, IMG submission 184314) | Corn rhizosphere microbial communities from Kellogg Biological Station, Michigan, USA - KBS C1-3 metaG (SPAdes) (version 2) | ecosystem: Host-associated > Plants > Roots > Rhizosphere > Soil ...
CGGTGGCGGCGGGACCCTCACCCCGACCCCCGTCGCCCTTCCGGCCTGCTCCGGCTTCCCGCAGGTGACCGACGCCTCCGGTGACGCGACGCAGATCGTCGTCGACAACGGCGGCGTCGCGCCGAACCAGCCCGACCTCGACATCACCTCGGCCGGCGTCACGTGGGACGGCTCCGCCCTGACGGGCGCCATCAAGGTCGCCGACCTCACCGCGGGGCAGACGCACGCGGAGCACTTCCGCTTCCGGACGGTCATCGACGGGACGGAGTACGAGCTGAGCGCGACCCGGTCGGTCGACGGCTCGGTGGCCTTCGCCTGGGGCACGATCGGGACGACCGGCACGACGTCGCTCGGCGCCCTCACCGGGACGTTCGACGACGCGACGTCGACCGTCACGATCGTCCTGCCTGCCACCGTGTTCCACGCGTCCGTTCCGGGCTCGACGCTCGCGGCCGGCAGCGCTGTCAGCGGCTTCGACATCCTCGGGCAGCGCGACACCGAGGCCCTGACGCTGACGGCCGACGAGGCCACGAACGCGACCGACTGCGCCGTGACGCTCGCCGACCCGGCGCCGACACCCGACCCGACCCCGACCACGACGCCGGACACGTGCCCCGCGAACGCGAGCAAGGCCAACGGCTCAGGTAAGGGCAACGGAAAGGCGTGCGGCCACCAAGCCTGACCTCCTGGGGCTTGCGTGAACCTGTGCACGCCTGGGTGTGCACAGGTTCACGCAAACTCGCGCGGAGGGTCAGTCGTGGGCGACGTGGTCGAGCTCGCGCCACAGCACGACCACGAACACAGCTGACCCGGCGAAGGCGAACCAGAACGGCGCCGTCACGCCGGCTGCCTGCGCGATCGCGCCGCCGAGCAGTGAGCCGAGCACCATGCCACCGGAGGAGCCGACCAGGTTCACCGCGTTGACGCGGCCCTGGAGCTCGTCGGGCACCGACAGCTGCCGGATGCTCGTCGACGTGGTGCCCCAGATCATCGCGTGGGCGCCGAAGACGAACAGGATCGCGTAGGCGACAGGTGCGGTTGTCGTCAGCGCGAAGCCGAGGTGCATCAGGGTCTCCACGACGAGTCCGAGCCGCATCAGTGCGCTGAGGCTGACGCGCGCCGTGATGCGGCCGTAGACCAGGCCGGCGAGGACGCTGCCCAGGGCACTCGTGGCGAGCAGCAGCCCGAAGCCGAGCTCGTGCAGCCCGAGCCGCTCCCGGGCCCACAGCACCAGCACCGACCAGGCGGCCCCGAAGGTCACGTTGAAGAGCAGGATCGTGAGGATCAGCGTCCGCGTCGCCGGGTGCCGGATGGCCCAGCCGAAGCCCTCGGCGATGTCCGCGCGCAGGTGGGACGGCGCCCGCTCGGTCGGCAGCGTCGGGGTCGAGATCCGCGCGACGAGCAGCGCACCGGCGGCGACCATGAGCGCCTGCGCGGCATAGGGCCAGGCGCTCCCTACCGCGAAGAGCGCGGCTCCGACGGGCGGCCCGAGCAGCTGGTTGACCCCGATCTGACCGACGGCGAGTCGCGCGTTGCCGAGCGGGATGTCGGCGCGGCGGAGCAGCATCGGCAGCAAGGTCTGCGACGTCGTGTCGGCGAAGACCTCCGCCGTCGCCACCAGGAAGACGCTGCCGAGAACGACCGGCACGGTGATCGTCCCGGTCGCGATGGTCACGGTGAGGACGGCGAGCACGACTGCCCGGACCAGGTCGACCGCAGCGATCAGCCGGCGGCGCTCCACGCGGTCGGCGACCGCTCCCGCGACGAGGCCGAAGAGCAGCCACGGCAGGCCGCGCAGGAGGGCGGCGAGCGCCACGGGCAACGGGTCACGCGTGAGGCTCGCCATGAGCAGCGGCCCGGCCGCGACCCCGATGCCGTCGCCGAGGTTGCTGATCCACGACGAGGCGAGCAGCCGGCGGAAGTCACTGCCGAGCCGCTGCGGGGCGACGAGCTCGACGACAGGCACCTCTCCGACGCTACGGACGCCGTCCAGCGACTTCCCTGCATCACCGCGAGGGCGTGACGAGGCCCGCCTCGTAGGCGGCGACGACGGCCTGGGCACGGTCGCGGATGCCGAGCTTGGTGAAGATGCGTCCCACGTGCGTCTTGACGGTGCCCTCGCTCAGGACCAGCTCGGCGGCGATCTCGCTGTTGCTCCGGCCCCGGGCGATGAGCGTGAGGACCTCGCGCTCCCGCGGGGTGAGCTCCGCGATGCTCGTGACCGCACCGCTTCCCTGAGCCGTGCGCTGCGTCGCGGCGTACGCCGCGATCAGCCGGCGGGTGACGCTGGGCGCCAGGAGCGCCTCCCCACCGGCGATGACGTGGATGGCGTTGATGAGCTCGCTCGCCTTGACGTCCTTCAGCAGGAATCCGCTCGCTCCGGCGCAGAGCGCGGCAAAGACGTGCTCGTCGAGGTCGAAGGTGGTCAGGATGAGCACGCGTGGCGCGTCCGGCCCCGCCGCGATCCGCCGGGTGGCCTCGATGCCGTCCATGACGGGCATGCGCACATCCATGAGCAAGACGTCGATGGGAGTCGACCTCGACAGCGCGATCGCCTGCTCGCCGTCAGCGGCTTCTCCCACGACGACGAGGTCCGGTTCGGTCTCCAGGATCATCCGGAAGCCGGTGCGGACCAGGTCCTGGTCGTCGGCGAGTGCGACCCGGATCATGACCCGACGGGCGCTTGGGCCGGCCGCGGGCCGGCGGCCGGGATCGCGTGCTCGACCGGGATCGTGGCGTGCACCCGGTAGCAGCCGTTCCGCGGGCCGGCGTGCTCCAGCCGGCCGCCCACCAGCGAGAGTCGTTCGCGCATGCCGATGATGCCTCTGCCGGTGCCTGCCGTTGCCGCGCTGTCGCCGACCAAGGGGCTCTCGGCGATGACGTCGATCCCGGTCGAGGTCCTGCGCACGCTGAGCCGCCCGCGCCGCTGCGGGCAGTGCCGCAGCATGTTGGTCAGGGACTCCTGGATCACCCGGTACGCCGCCAGGTCCGTGCTCGGGTCCAGCGCCGGAAGCTGCGGGTCGATGTCGCACGAGAGGTCGAGCCCGGCGTCCGCGACGGTAGCCAGGAGGGAGTCCAGCTGCCGCAAGGACGGGGCGGGCACGACGAGTGCCGGTTCGCCGTCGGACAGGACCGTGAGGAGCCGACGCAGCTCCTGGATGGCCTGGCGGCCGGTGGTCTCGATCGTGGCGAGCACCTCGGCCGCCACAGCGGGTTGGTGCGGCAGGGCACGGCTCCCGACCTGGGCCTGGACGACGACGACGGAGACCGTGTGGGCGATGACGTCGTGCAGCTCACGCGCGATGGCGGCCCGCTCTGCGGCCGTCGCGGCCACGACCTCGGCGGCGTGCCTGCGCTCCACCTCCTCGGCGTGGGAGGTGAGCTCGACGATCGTGCGCTGGCGCCCGTGCACCGCCATCCCCGTCAGCCATGCCACAGCCGCCAGGCCGAGAGCCCACAGCGTGTTCGTCACGCCGTGCACGGTCGGGTCACGCCAGTCGTGGACCACGACGGTGACAGTGCCGATCAGCGCGACGACCCAGGGTCGGCTGGAGTGAGCCGCCGCTGAGTAGATCGCGGCCATGATCAGGATGAACTCGGTCGTCGCTTCGGCTGCCCCGAGCACGACCGTGCCGAGGCAGAGCAGCGCCGCGATCGCCGCGAAGGCCGTCAGCGGCCGCGTTCGCCGCCACAGGACGGGCAGGCACAGCATCGGCACGTAGACGACGTTGAGAGCGAACGGGCCGGGCCAGGACGGGGTGGAGTTGTACGTCCCGTGGGCCAGCAGCTCGGCGAGACCAGCAGCGGCAAGCCCTCCGGCCAGCGCGAGGTCGCGCCACCTGGCCAGGCGATGCCAGTGCTCTCGGACGACGCGCACGCCCCGAACGGTAAGACGGATCAGCCCGCCTGGCGTCCACCTGCAGGCAGATGTGTCGGCGGCGTCGTCGGACCAGGGTCGTAGCCGAAGTTGCGGTCTCAGCCAGACGCGATGTCGCTCCTGTGCTCCCTAGCGTCGCGGTCGCATCCAGCGTCACCTATGGGGAGGGACCATGACCACCAACCGCAGACTCCACGCCGCCGTCGTCGCTGCCGCCGGCTACCTCGTCGTCGCCGCGATCACCCTCGTGGCACCGCAGCCGAACGACCACTGGAACGCCGCGGGACGCGCACTCGAAGCCGCCTTCATCGCCGGTCTGCTCGGCAGCGTCGTCGCGATCCCGGCCGTCACCGACTACCTCACCCAGCGGTCCTTCGGGCGCCTTGCCGGCCGACTCGCGCAGGTCGGCTACCTCTCGATGGCCATCGCGTCGGCGGCCAGCCTCATCAAGGGAGGCGACACGCTGGGCCCGGTGTTCGTGCTCGGGGTGTTCGCGACTCTGCTCGGACTGCTGCTGCTCGGTCTCGGCGGCATCCGCGAGGGCCTGGCGCCCCGGTGGACTCCCGTCGTCCCCTTCGCCAGCATGCTCGTCGGCATCGCGCTTGCCGACCATGGCGGCTGCGCCGTCATCGCCGCCGGCTGGATCGTCATGACCGTCGTCATGAGCAGCTCCTCCACGGCCGCGCCGGCGGCGACCGCTGTGGCCTGACGGCTGGTCAGCCGCCGTCCGGCGGGCAGTGGGCGATCGTGCGGTTGTCGGTGCGCGTGACGGTGTGCTGGTCCCAGGGCTGGGAGCAGCGCGGGCACAGGTCGCGCGCCGGGTCCGGTGCGAGGGTCGACGGCGCGTAGGGGTCGCCGATCGACGCAGGGCCGTAGAACTTCAGCAGGAAGCGGTCCCACCAGCTCAGCCGCGGTTCGGTCATGCCTCCAGGCTGCCCTACCCGCGTCGGGTCACTCCGGGCGGAAGCCGGAGCAGAGCAGGTCGAAGCGGGTGATGCGCCCGTCCGGGCCGCAGTCGGCGTACACCTGCTGCTCGATGACCTCCGGCCCGTTGCCGCGCTCGACCCGCAGCCGCCACCGCAGGTGCACGCGGCCGCTGATGTCCCCGACCACCGCGTCGACCAGCTCGAAGGACGACGCCTCGCCGAACCAGGTCCGGAAGGCGGCGACGAGCGCGTCGGCGCCGTCGTAGTCCCGGTGCCCCGGCGGCAGCAGGGCTCGTCCCTGCACGCCGGGGTCGAGGGTGTCGGTGAGCCGCGCGAAGTCGCGCACGGCAAGGGCGTCGAGCACGGTGCCGGCAGCGGTGAAGGTCGTCATGCCGCCAGGGTCCTCCCGAGGGACCGCCGGTGCATCGGGAAGTCGCCCGATGTTCAGCCGAGCCCGTGCTTCATGGCGAAGAGGGCCGCAGCCGTGCGCGTCTGCACGCCGAGCTTCGAGTAGATGTGCTCCAGGTGGCTCGACACCGTCTTCTTGGACAGGGTCAGCGCCGACGCGATCTCGGCGTTGGACGACCCGCGGGCCAGCTCGACGAGGACCTCGACCTCGCGCTCGGTCAGCCCGCCCGCCGCGACAGAGCGCTTGGGCACCCGCTGCCCGGCTGCGCCGAGGACGGCCGCCACGGCCGTGGCGTCGAGACGCCCGGCAGCGACCTCCTCGTGGAGGACCGCTGCTGCCTCCTTGTCCGTCCGCGCCGGTCGGTGGGGGCGCGGCTCCCGCAGCGCTTGGAAGGTGTCGGCGGCAGCGAGAACCCTTGCCTCCCAGGGGATCGCGGCACCGGACAGCCCGCGCGGGTAGCCCGAGCCGTCGAGCCGCTCGTGCCCCATCGAGGCCAGTCGGGCGACGTCGGCGAGGCCCGGCACCCGGGCGAGCATCCGCTCGGTCAGGTACGGGTGGGTCATCGCCCGCTCTCGCTCGGCCAGTGTCCACGTGCGAGGGGCGTCCCACAGGGAGCTCGTGATGCCGATCATCCCGAGGTCCTGCACGAGGGCGGCCCGCCGCAGCAACGGCCCCTCGACCAGCGCCGCAACGGCGCGCGAGTGACCGAGCCGGGTGGGCGACTTGAGGTCGGCGAAGTCGCCGAACGCCTCGAGGGCCGCGTCGACCTCGTCGGAGGTCATGGGCTCGCCGAGCCGCGGGTCCAGCGCGATGACCTCCTCCCAGGCGTCGATCTCGTCGAGCCCGTCGAACAAGCCCTCAGCTGCCACCGCCAGATCCACCAGCACAGGGTCGAACTGCGTACCCCTGCGCTCCACCGCGACGGCCAGCGCCGCCTCCCGGCCGCCGCTCGCGAAGAACCACTCGAGGGTGTCCGCAAGGTGCACGAGCCGTGTCGCGTCGGCCAGCTCACCTCCCCCGACCGCGCCCGGCACGCCCTTGCCGTCCCACCGCTCGAAGGCCTGCAGCAGCGGGGTGCGCACCGCTTCCAGCGAGAGCGACGACGCGAGGTCGCCGGCGCTCTGGCAGTGGGCCATCATCACCCGCTGCACGTCGCGCCCGCCGGTCAGGAAGAACCGGCCGCGCATCCCGAAGCGCCGCAGTAAAGGCGATCCGGCGCCGAGGTGCCGCGCGACGAATCGCGCCATCGTCATGCCGGCGAGGTCCTCGTCGTGGGTGTCGGCGTAGAGCTGCAGCTCGTCGCCGAACAGCTGCGCCAGCTCGCTCGTGTCGGTCGCGCAGCCGACCCAGGTGAGCAGGCTGGTGTAGTACGCCGGCTCGCGCTCCATCCCGGCGGCGTCGGCGAGCCGCAGCGCGAGGACGGTCTGCTTGAGGACCCGCTCCATCGGCCGACCCATGCCGAGGTCCGACACGAGACTGAGCGTCGCGACGAGGTCCGCCAGGCGGACCGGTGGGGTCAGCGCTGCCCTTGGTAGAGCTTGTAGACGACGTAGACCGAGAACCAGGTGATCAGCAGGAAGGCTGCGATCAGCAGACCGGTGTAGAAATACTCGACCGTCACGAGGTGGGAGTCTAGGGCGCGTGCGCTCCCTCGTCGTGAAGCTGACCGCCGGTGCCGACGCGCCCGAGCGGTGCCTGCAGGGCCTGACCGTGGCGGCCACCGCGCAGGCCGCCGGCGCGCAGGTGAGCCTGTGGCTCACCGGCGAGTCGGTACGGCTGGCGACGCCCGACGGGGAGCTCGAGCTCTCGGAGTCCCCGCCGGCCTCGACGCTCCTCGACTCCCTGAGCCAGGTGCAGGTCTGCACGCAGTGCGCCGCACGGAGGGGCCTGACGCAGGCCGATCTCAAGCCCGGCATCACCATCGCCGGCGCGGCGAGCTTCGTCGAGCAGGTCTTGGCCGAGGGCGTGCAGGCCCTCGTGTACTAGTACGCCCCGGACGAGCGCAGCACGGCGAAGAGCGTCTTCCAGAGGATCTGGATGTCGAGGGCGACCGACCAGTTCTCGACGTAGTAGAGGTCCAGCCGGACGGACTCCTCCCACGGCAGGTCGGCGCGGCCGCTGACCTGCCACAGCCCCGTCATGCCGGGCTTCACGAGCAGTCGCCGGTGCACGTGGTCGTCGTAGACGTCGACCTCGGACGGCAGCGGCGGGCGCGGGCCGACCAGTGACATCGAGCCGGCGAGCACGTTGAACAGCTGCGGCATCTCGTCGAGCGACCACTTCCGCAGGAACGCTCCGACGCGCGTGACCCGCGGGTCGGACCGGAGCTTGAAGAGCGGACCGTCGGACTCGTTCATCGCCATGAGCGACGCGATCTCCGCGTCGGCGCCCTCGCGCATGCTGCGGAACTTCCAGATGCGGAACCGGGTCGACGCGCGGCCGACCCGCTCCTGGCGGTAGAAGACGCGACCGCGGTCCTCCACCTTGATCGCGAGTGCCACCACGGCAAAGGGCAGGGCTGCGGCGATCATGAGGACGAGCGCGCCGACGATGTCGATGGCCCGCTTGAGTACCCGGCGGGCCCCGGCGAAGGCCGGCGCCTCGAGGTGCAGCAGGGGGAGCCCCGCGACCGGCCGGACGTGGATGCGCGGGCCTGTGACGTCGGTGATGGCGGGGGCGACGACGAGGTCGGTGCCGGTGCCCTCGAGGTCCCACGACAGCTGTCGCAGCTCGCGCGACGACAGGGCCGACGGCCCGGCCACGGCGACGGTGTCGATGCCGAGCGGCGCGAGCTTGCGGGCCATGTCGCGGGCCGGCCCGAGGTTGGGCAGGGCGACGTCGCCGTAGCGGAGCTCGGACTTGCGGTCGAAGTCGGGCAGCGCCACGGCGACCACCCGCAGCCCGGCGAAGGGCTCGCGGTCGACCTGCGAGGCCAGCTCGAGCACTTCGTCGGCGCTGCCGACGGCGACGACCCGGTGCACGCAGATCCCGTGCCGCCGCAGGGCGTGCAGGACGCGCCGGGCCGCGTAGCGGCCGAGGAGGAGCAGCACGAGGCCGAGCGGGAAGGCGACCGCGACGAACCCGCGGGCCACCGAGGCCTTGAACGCGAAGGCGAGGAACGCGACCAGCGCGACCAGCCGCACCGACGCGTTGCCCACGCGCTTGAACTCCTCGAAGCCCACGCCCAGGAAGCGCGCCTCGTACGACCTGCCCGCCAGGAGCACGAGCAGCCACAGCGGCCCGACCGCGGCGACGATCCAGCCGTAGGAGAGCCGGTGGCCCTCGACGTTCAGGAGCGCGTCGTCCGAGCCCCAGCGCACCTGGACCGCGACGAAGGACGCGAGGAGGACGAGAGCGAGGTCGAGGGCGGCGAGGCAGAGCGCGTACCGCTTCTCCCAGCCGGGCCGGCCCAGCGGCGGCGACGGCAGGGCGCGCAGGGGCCGGCGGTCCCCGTCGTGCGAGAGCAGTGACATCCGAGCCCCCCTTCTCCTGCTACCTGACAACGGGCGAAGCGATGACACCTCGCGGGTGAGCCGCTGTAAACCACTGTCGCAGGTTATGAACGCCCCGGAAGGGGGAAAAGGCCCAGTTGCGGAACGCACGGGGAGAGGTCGATGCAGGGCGACGCACGGACGATCAGCGATCTTGTGCTGCCGGCTGAGGCTTCGTCAGCCGGCAAGGCACGCAAGGCGCTGCGGGCCGTGATGATCGCCGAGGGCTTCGAGGCCAGGGTGACCGACGCCGAGCTCGCCATCTCCGAGGTCGTGACGAACGCCGTGCTGCACGGCCGCGAACCGGTGACCCTTCGGATCAAGATCGAGGGGGACGGCATCCGCGTCGAGGTGCATGACGGCTCCCCGGTCTCGCCCGCGTTCAGCATGATCGACCCGACCGCGGTCACCGGACGCGGGCTGATGCTGGTGTCGGCCGTGGCCGACTGCTGGGGCGTCGACCCCGACGAGACCGGCAAGACCGTGTGGTTCGGCTTCGACCACGTCCGCCCCACGCGCGCCGAGACCGAGGAGGCCGACCGGCTGCTCGCCGCGTGGGCCGACGGCATGGCCGAGGACCCGGCGCGCGAGAAGGTCCGGGTCGTCCTCACCGACGTGGACGCCCAGCAGCTCGCTGCCAGCGAGTCCCACAGCGAGGGGCTGCTGCGGGAGCTCAACCTGCTGACGCCCGACTCCCCGCACCACCAGAAGGCCCAGGCGATCCTGCGCTCCGCGGCACCTCTCGACGCGCTCCGCCTCGACATCCGCCACCAGGTGGCCGTGGCGCTCTACGAGGGCGCGACCTCGATCGACGTCACGCTCACGATCCGCCGCGAGGACGCGGAGCAGGTCCGCGACTTCATGCACGCGCTCGACGACGCCGACCGGCTGTCCCGCACCGATGAGCTGCTCGTCGTGCCGACCCCGCCGGACGTCAGCGACTTCCGCAGCGCCTTCCTGCGCCGCGTGCTGAACCAGCTCCGCTCTTAAGGGGCTTCGGCGAGCAGGGCCTCGGCGTCGAACCAGCGGACGTACGAGCTGTCGTTCAGCGTGAAACGGACCTGAACGCGCGGGCCGTTGCGCCCGAGGATCTCGCCCGAGCACACCTTGCCGTCGACGAAGACCCAGGTCTGGGCGTCGTCTCCGGAAGGCTGCGTGTAGCGCTCGGACGCGCCGAAGCTGGCGTCGAAGGGCTTAGGGTCATGAGTCATTGTCATCAGGCAATCATGTCTGCTTACTTCCTCGCAACCCGGACATGCCGGTGCAGAGGGACAACTCCGTCGTCCACGAGCGGCCGGGGGACGACGAGGGGCGGTTCGAGGTCACGGACCTCCAGCAGGTGCTCCAGGTCGTGGACGCGCAGGACGCGACGCACAGCCGGCCGGGCGTGCACGAGCAGCAGGCCGCCCTGCTGGCGACGCAGATGGCCGTCCAGCGCCCGCAGCATCGCGACGGCCGTGGGCAGCACTGCCGTCACATGACTCAGGTCGAGCAGTACATGCCGCAGACCCGCAGCCAGCCGTGGCGCGAGCTGCCGCCTGACCGCGCTGCATGCCTCGTCATCCAGCTCGCCGTGCAGGCGCAGCACTGCGCCTTGCTCCGGTTCCACGCGGCATCGCCTCCTGTCACAAGGAGGTATTCCCGCTCAATCCCGTCTAACCCTTGCAAAAGGGCAAATTTCAGCGTCGCGAGCGCTTGTCCTCGTACATCGCGACGTCCGCCCGCTGCCAGAGGTCGTCCATGCCCATGTGGGCGCTGGTGGCCCAGCCGAGCGACACCTGGACGCCCTGCGCCTCGAGCGCCTCGCGCACCCGGGTCGACAGCTGGCCGGCCTGCACGTGGTCGGTGTCGGGCGCGGCGATGCCGAACTCGTCGCCGCCGAGGCGGCACACGACGTCGGTCGCGCGCCGCGCCGAGGCCAGGGCGGCAGCCGCGCGCGAGATGAGCGCGTCACCGGCTGCGTGCCCGAAGCGGTCGTTGACCTGCTTCAGGCCGTCGATGTCGAGGATGACGATGGTCACGGGACGGCCGGTGCGGCGGGCACGGCCGGCCTCCACGTGCAGCGTCTGCAGCCACGCGCGGCGGTTGCCCAGCCCGGTGGCGGAGTCGCGGCTCGCGATCTCGAGCGCGCCGCGGGCCGTGCTCTCCGCCACGAGGCGGCTCATCTCGGCCTCCATGAAGGCCGACAGCATGACCGGCACGGCGTGGGCCTCCGCCTTGGCCTGCTCGGTCGCGGCGCTGACCCACAGCATCGACTCGGGAATGGATGCTGTGGCCGGGATCACGTGCCCGGTGAAGCTGATCGACCCGTCTCCCGCGGGTGCCGTCCCGGGCTGGCGCTCGGCGACCACGGGGCCGTCCAGCAGCAGCGGGCAGCTGACCTGGAGGGTGAGGAGCTGGGTCTGGTCGATGACGCGCTGCAGCACGCTCTCGAGGCACGCGCGCAGCGCGTCGGAGCGCTGCCGAGCGTCGCTCTCGGCCGCGGGAGGCGGCACGAACAACGCAGTCGTCACGCACCCACCCCCCTGTCTCGGTCCAGCTACCGCCTCAGGCTTTCGCCATCGGCGGGAAATCTCCTGCTAACGCGCCGGTTAGGCCGCCTGAAGCACCCGAATGTGTGCCGGGATCTCCGGCTGCACGACCGGGCGCGTGCAGCGCTCGATCGCGATCGCCTTGAGGACCCGCAGCCCGTCCCGTACGGCATTGAGGTTCGAGGTGCCGTAGAGGCGGTCGAACTCGAAGCTCGTCACCTCCGTGATGCGCAGCTGCGCCTTGGCGATGCGCGTGTTGATCACCGTCTCGATCTCGAAGCCGTCCCCCCACAGCATCGCATCGGCCGGTTCCCCGCTGTCGAGCTGCAGCACGCTCAGGCAGTGCACCCAGAACGCGTTGTAG
>Ga0207705_10003732_pt1 | contig 11598 bp, 7 predicted proteins | sample KBSC13metaG_FD_184314 | JGI IMG/M metagenome (GOLD analysis project Ga0207705, IMG submission 184314) | Corn rhizosphere microbial communities from Kellogg Biological Station, Michigan, USA - KBS C1-3 metaG (SPAdes) (version 2) | ecosystem: Host-associated > Plants > Roots > Rhizosphere > Soil ...
TGTCTGCCGAAAAATGTTTTTCCTCATAGCTGGGCGGAATGCCTTTCGTATCCGGCTCGATCCAGATCTGCAGGAAGTGCACGGGCTCCGTTTTCGAACCATTGAACTCGCTGTGGCGCACGCCGCTGCCGGCACTCATGCGCTGCACGTCGCCGTAGTGCAGGACGGAGCCGGTGCCCATGCTGTCCTTGTGCTCCAGCGCGCCGTCCAGCACGTACGAGATGATCTCCATGTCGCGGTGGCCGTGCGTGCCGAAGCCGGCGCCGGGGGCGACGCGGTCTTCGTTGATGACCAGCAGCGGGCCGAAGCCGCTGTGGCGCGGATCGTAGTAATCGGCGAATGAAAAGGTGTGTCTGGACTGCAGCCAGCCGTGGTGGGCGGCGCCCCGTTCTTCGCTCCTGCGGACTTCCATCATGGTGTGCTCCTGGTTGTTTGCTGTCGATGGAAGCCAGTATAGGGAGGCCGGATGCCAATGAAAAACGAGTAATTTCACGCACCAGCATCGAAAAAATCGATCATCGACGCAAAGGGTCGAGCAGCCCGCGCAGGTTGTTGTGGTCGAGCTCGTACATGAGGGCGAGCAGTTCGCCCAGTTCGCCTTTGGGAAAGCCTTCGCGGGCGAACCAGCCCAGGTAGTGGCCGGGCAACTCGGCGATCGTACGGCCCTTGTACTTGCCGAAGGGCATTTCGCGGGTCAGCAGCAGGGTGAGGTGTTCGGGTTTCATCGTGCCGCCACTTTAGCAAATCGCGCGAACGGCGTACGATGCGCCGAAGGAGGGAAAGACCCGATGGCAACCGACTTCAACCTCGAACGCTTCGTCGAAGCGCAGAACGGTGTGTACGACACGGCGCTGGCCGAGCTGCGCGCCGGCCGCAAGCGCACCCACTGGATGTGGTTCATCTTCCCGCAGATCGAGGGGTTGGGGCACAGCGCGATGGCGCAGCGCTATGCGATCCGTTCCGCCGACGAGGCCGCCGCCTACCTCGCGCATCCCGTGCTGGGCCCGCGCCTGCGCGCCTGCGCCGCGGCGGTGGCAGGCCACGACGACCGCGGCGTCGACGAGATCTTCGGCCATCCCGACAACCTCAAGTTCCATTCGTCGATGACGCTGTTCGCCGATGTCGCGCCCGACGAGGCGATCTTCCAGGCCTGCCTCGACCAGTTTTTCGACGGTCGCGCCGATCCGGCCACGGTGGAGCGCCTGGGCTGAGCACGCGTCGCGGACACGTCCGTGGCCGGTCTGCCATCGTTGTTGCGTATAATCCCTGGTCAGCTCGTCCACAACCACACAACAACACACATGGCTTCATCTTCAGACAACATCAGCATGGCAGTGTTCTGCGACTTCGAAAACGTCGCACTCGGCGTGCGCGATGCGAATTACGAAAAATTCGACATCAAGCCCGTCCTCGAACGCCTGCTGCTCAAGGGCAGTATCGTGGTCAAGAAATCGTATTGCGACTGGGATCGCTACAAGGGTTTCAAGGCCACGATGCATGAAGCGAACTTCGAACTGATCGAAATCCCCCACGTGCGCCAGTCGGGCAAGAACTCTGCGGATATCCGCATGGTCGTGGACGCGCTCGACCTGTGCTACACCAAGTCGCACGTGAACACGTTCGTGATCGTCTCGGGTGACTCGGACTTTTCGCCGCTCGTCTCCAAGCTGCGCGAAAATGCGAAGCGGGTGATCGGCGTCGGCGTCAAGCAGTCGACGTCCGACCTGCTCGTCGCCAACTGCGACGAATTCATCTTCTACGACGACCTCGTGCGCGAGCAGCGCCGCGCCGCCGCCAAGCGCGACGAGCGCAAGGCCCAGCCGCAAGGCCGCCGTCCGTCCGACGAGGGCAACCGCAAGCGCGAAGAGATGGAAGCGCGCAAGCTGCAGGCGCTGGAGATGGTCGTCGAGACCTTCGACGCGCTCGTCTCCGAACGGGGCGACACCGGCAAGATCTGGGCGTCGCTGCTGAAGGACACGCTGAAACGCCGCCGCCCGGACTTCTCCGAGACCTATTACGGCTTCCGCACGTTCGGCAACCTGCTGGAAGAAGCGCAGACGCGCGGCCTGTTCGAATTCGGCCGCGACGAAAAATCCGGCACCTATGTCTACCGCGGCGCCAACGCCCAGGTCGAGCTGCCGGTCGTCGACGCCGTGGCCGAAGCGGCCGGCGCGCCGGACATCGAGCCGCAGCAGGCAGCGGCCGAGCCGGTGGCCGACGCCGTCGACGAACTGGGCGCGGAAACCCAGGGCGAGCAGCCGTCGGAAGCGCCGGCGTCGACGCGTGATCCGGCCCGTGACTCGCGCCGCCGCGGCGGCCGCAACCGCAAGGGCCGCGATGCGCAGGCATCGGCACCTGCGCAGGAGGCGCTGCAGGAAGCAGCGCCGGCATCCGAAGACGCGGCCCTGGCCATCTGGCCGGCGCCGACCCCGGACCTGGCCGAGGCGCCCGAACCGGTGGCGGCTGCGGCCGAGGAAGCCGAGGCGCCCGCACCGGCCGTCGACACCCCGACACCGGCGAAGGAACGCCGCCGCGCGACCCGCAAGACGCCGGCCCGCAAGGCTGCCGCCGCCGCCGAGGCGCCGCAGGTTGCCGACACCGGCACGGCCGTGACGCCGGCGTCGGCTGAGGCAGTAGCGGACGATGGCGCCGTCGCGCTGGACGCGCAGGCTGCCGTCGCGGACGCAGGCACCGACCTGGCTGCGGCGTCGGCCGACGCGGTTGCCGTGGAAGGCGAGGGCGAAGGCCAGGCCGACGGTCAAGCCAACAAGCTGGGCCGCAAGAAATCGTCCCGTCCATCGCACAAGGCCCCGTCGCGCAAGCCCGCTACGCGCGCGCCGCGCCGTCCGGCCAAGCCGAAGACGCCGCCGGAAAACGGCTGACGCTCCCCCTGCCTGGAGCGGCGCGCGGATTTCTTCATCCGCGCGCCCGCCCGGCGCACGGTTGTGCAATAATGACAAGGCCCCCAGCGCTTCGCCGCGCCGACTTGCAAAGGCCTATCATGCGTACGCTACCCCGGTTGTTCGCCTGCCTGTCTCTTGTCGCTTCCGTGTCGGCCGCAGCGGCTGCGCCATCGGCGTCGCATCCTTTGCTGGGCATCTGGATCCTCGCGATCCCGCAACTCGGCTGTTCCGAGACCTACCATTTCCGCGGCGACGGCACGACGCTCGTGACGAGCGCGGACGAAGTGTCGGAAAGCGAGTTCACGGTGGCCGAACAGCCCAGCACCAAGGGTTTCTACCGCATCGAGGACCGCATCACGAAGGACAACGGCAAGCAGGACTGCTCCGGCGAAATCATGAAGCCGGGCACGCTCGCCATCAACTACATCCGCTTCCACCCATCCGGCGCCCGCTTCGTGATGTGCCGCGACGAGACCATGGACGCCTGCATCGGCCCATTCGAACGTGTGCCAGGGCAGGGCATCTGAGCGCTCGCTGTTTCCGTGTATATTGCCGGGCAATAAGATCACATGGATTCCCGATGTCCCCGGCTTTGCTTTTCTGTATCCTCATCGGCTATTTCGCGCTGCTGCTCGGCGTTGCCCGCGCCACGTCGCGCGGTGCCAACAACGACAGTTTCTTTATCGGTAACAAGAGCAGCAACTGGATGCTCGTCGCCTTCGGCATGGTCGGCACCACGCTGTCCGGCGCCACCTTCATCAGCGTCCCGGGCGCCGTCGGGACCGACGGGTTCGCGTATGCGCAAATCCTCATCGGGTACGTGATCGGCTACGTCGCCGTCGTCTGTCTGCTGCTGCCGCTGTACTACCGCCTGCGCCTGACGTCGATCTATCACTACCTCGACGTGCGCCTCGGGCGCCGCGCCTACCAGAGCGGGGCCGGGTTCTTCATCCTGTCGCGCCTGCTAGGGGCCACGGCGCGGCTGTACCTCGTCGTCGCCGTGCTGCAGAACATCATCCTCGACAGCCTCGGGGTGCCGTTCTGGGTCACGACGCTCGTCATCCTCGGCATGATCCTGCTGTACACCTACCAGGGCGGCGTGAAGACGATCGTCTGGACCGACACCCTGCAGACGACGTGCATGCTGGCGGGCCTGTTCGCCTGCGTAATCTTCATGCTGGGCCAGCTCGACCTGACGATCCCGCAGGCCTTGCGGCAGATGCAGGAACGGGGCCTGGCGCGTGTGTTCAATCATGATGCGGACAGCCCCGGCTACTGGCTCAAGCAGATCGTGGCCGGCATCTTCATCGTGCTGACGATGACGGGCATGGACCAGGAAATGATGCAGAAGACGATCTCCGTGAAGACGTTGCGGGACTCGCAGAAGAACCTGCTGAGCCTGACGGCCGTGCTCGTCGTCGTGCTGTGCGCGTTCCTGTTCCTCGGCGGCCTGCTGTACCTGTATGCGCCGGTGGCCGGCGTCACGGCGACGGGCGACCGGATTTTTCCGGCCGTCGTCATGGGACATCTGCCCGCGTTGGTCCAGATCATCTTCCTGGTCGCGCTAATCTCGGCGCTGTTTCCCAGCGCGGACGGGGCCATCACGGCGCTGACGTCCACGTTCTGCATCGACATCCTCGGCATCAAACGCCGCGCCGACCTGACGGAAAGCGCGCGCATGCGGCTGCGCCGCCACGTGCACCTGGCATTCGCCTTCCTGTTCCTGGCCATGGTTCTCGTGTTCAAATGGGTGGACAATCCCAGTATGATCGTCGTGATCCTGAAGCTCGCCGGTTATACATATGGCCCCTTGCTCGGCCTGTTCGCCTTCGGCATGATGACGACACGCACGCTGAACGACCGTCTCGTGCCCGTGGTGACCGTTGGCGCGCCCATCCTGTGCGCACTGCTGGAATACCACCAGCACGCGCTGCTGGGCAGCTACCGCCTCGGCCTCGAACTGCTGGTCGTGAACGGCGCCCTCGTGTTTGCCGGCCTGTTCGCGATCTCGCGCCGGGCCAAGGCCAGCCCGGCGACTGCCGCCGCATGCACCGAATGAACCGATTTTTTTAACCAGCCGGAGAAACGATGTCCTTCAAGCCCCTGTCTTCCCTGCGCCGCGGTCTCGGCGCGCTCTGGCGCGGCCTCGATGCCACCCGCCGTTTCGTGCTGAACCTCATTTTCCTGCTCATCCTCATCGCCTTCGTGTGGTCGCTGTTCGGCGGCGGTCTCAAGCCGCTTGCGCCGAAGACGGCGCTCGTGCTGGACCTGAAGGGCGAACTCGTCGAGGAGCGTGCCGGCAGCGTGCGCGATTCCGTCGTCGCCGGCCTGTCGGGCAACGGCCGCCGGCTCGTCCGCCTGCCGGACGTGCTGAAGGCGCTGGACGGTGCCGCCAAGGATAGCAACGTGAGCGAAGTCCTGCTGCTGCTCGACGAGATGGACGGCGGCGGCCTCGCGTCGCTGCGCGAGATCGGCGCGGCCGTCGAGCGCGTGAAGGCGGCCGGCAAGCGTGTCGTCGCCTGGGGCGGCTCGTTCGACCAGAAGCGCTACCTCGTCGCCTCGCATGCCAGCGAGATCTACCTGCACCCGATGGGCATGGTGCTGATCGAAGGCTTCGGGCGCCACCGCAACTATTACCGCGACGCGCTCGACAAGCTCGGCGTCACCGTCAACCTGATGAAGGTCGGCACCTATAAAAGCTTCGCCGAACCGTACATCGGCAACGGCCCGTCGCAGGCCGCGCAGGAGGCGGACAGTTTCCTGTACAACGCGCTGTGGACGGGCTACACGGCGGAAGTCGAGAAGGCGCGCAAGCTGCCGGCCGGCGCCATCGCGAAAGGCATCGACGAGCTGCCGCAGCGGATGGCCGCCGCCAACGGCAATGCGGCGAAGGTGGCGCTGGACTGGAAGCTGATCGACGGCGTCAAGACCCGCGACGAGGTGCGCGACATGTTCGTCAAGCGCGGCGCGTACGACGACCACATCAAGAGCTTCCGCCAGGTGGGCTTCAACGACTACGTGTCGCGCAACCCGGACAAGCCGTTCGGCGACGCCGTGGCCGTCGTCGTCGCGGCCGGCGACATCACGGAAGGCACGGGCGGCCCCGGCATGGTCGGCGGCATCTCGACGGCGAACCTGATCCGCAACGTGCGCGAAGACAAGTCCGTCAAGGCGGTCGTCCTGCGCATCAATTCGCCGGGCGGCAGCGCCTACGGCTCCGAACTGATCCGGCGCGAGCTGGAGCTGACGCGCGCCGCCGGCAAGCCCGTCGTCGTGTCGATGGGTGACGTGGCCGCGTCGGGCGGCTACTGGATATCGATGGCGGCCGACGAGGTCATCGCCGACCCGCAGACCGTCACCGGCTCGATCGGCGTGTTCGCCATCCTGCCGACCGCGGACAAGGTCGTCGACAAGCTCGGCATCCACACGGCCGGCGTGACGACGACCTGGCTCGCGGACGCCTACAACCCGCTGCGCCCGCTCGATCCGCGCGTCGGCCAGCTGATCCAGTCCAGCATCAACCACATCTACGACGAGTTCACGACCAAGGCCGCCATCGCGCGCAAGACGACGCCGGCCAAGATCGATGAAGTGGGCCAGGGCCGCGTGTGGACGGGTGCCCAGGCGAAGGAACGCGGCCTCGTCGACCGCCTGGGCAGCTATGGCGACGCGCTGCGCTCGGCCGCGAAACGGGCGAACCTGGGCGACGATTTCCGCATCACCTATGCCGAGCAGCCGACGACGCTGGCCGAACGCCTGCTGGAGCGGATGGGCCTGTCCGACGCGCAGATCCTGACGGTGCAGGTGAAGCTGGGCCTGCTGCCGGTCGACCTCGGCACGGCCGCGCTCGGCGGCACGACGGCCGCCGCGATCGGCAAGGACCTGGGCTGGCTGTCGGCCGTCGCCGACCGCCGACAACCGTTCCAGGCGGTCACGCACTGCCTGTGCACGGTGCCCTGAACCTTTCCGAGCTGTTAACCTTTGTAACAGCATGTAGGCAACCATACATACGCCGAAACATGGCGTAGCCGTAAGCTGAAAAGGGCGTGGGACTTTCCGCGCCCTTTTTGTTTGGATCTTCCGGGATGTAGGCTGCATCGGTGTAAAACTGTGTAAAGATGCAAGATTTCTTGCTTGAAAAGATACGTACCCGACGAGGCGGCGGGGCGCTGATGCGTACGTTACGAAACATATCGCATTGGCATGCCGTGCTACATTTCAAGGGAACTTTTATTGTGCTTTTGAACACTCGGCCGCCAAGGACCTGCAATGGATTCGACCGTCACCCCGGATAAAAACAAAACGCCTACCCAGACGAAACGCGGGCGCCGCTCGCGCCTCATTGGCACCATCGTCGCCATCCTCGCGATGGCCGGTCTGATGGGGCTGGCCTGGTACCTGATCCACCAGCCGCAGGGCGGCCCGGGCGGTGGCCCCGGCAGCGCGCGCGGGCAGGGCGGCGCCGGTCCCGGTGCCGGGCGCGGCGGTCCCGGCGGTCCGGGCGGACGCGGCATGCCGGCGACGACGGTCGGCGTCGGCAAGGCCGAGCGGGCCGATATCCCGATCGTGCTGGACGCCCTCGGCACCGTGACCCCGGCGGCCGTGGCGACGGTGCGGCCGCAGATCGGCGGCGTGCTGCAGAAGATCCTGTTCACGGAAGGGCAGCTCGTCAAGGAAGGCCAGGTGCTGGCGACGATCGATGCGCGTCCGGCCCAGATGGCGCTGCTGCAGGCCACGGGCCAGCGCCAGCGCGACGAAGCCCAGCTGGAGACGGCGAAAGTCACGCTGGGCCGTTATCAGACGCTGCTCCAGCAGGATTCGATTGCGCGCCAGGACGTCGACACCCAGGCCGCGCTGGTCAAGCAGTTGCAGGGCGCCGTCACGACGGACAAGGCAGCGGAGGGCATTGCCCGCATCAACCTCGGCTACACCCAGGTGCGCGCGCCGATCGCCGGCCGCGTGGGCCTGCGCACGGTCGACATCGGCAACCTCGTGGGCAGCAGCGATGCGAACGGCATCGCCGTCATCACGCAGCAATCGCCGATCGACGTCGAATTCGCCGTCCCGCAGGACCAGCTGCCCGCGATCCAGCAGCGCGTGAACGCCAACGCCGCCTTGCCCGCGACGGCGCTGGACCGCACCCGCACCCGCGAGCTGGCGCAGGGCCGCTTCATGGCGCTGGACAACCAGGTCGATACCACGACCGGCACGGTCAAGGCCAAGGCCCGCTTCGGCAACGAGGGCTCGACGCTGTTCCCCAGCCAGTTCGTGAACATCCGCCTGCAGGTCGACGTGATCAAGAACGCCGTCACGGTGCCGGTGACGGCGCTGCGTCATGGCGCCAACGGCGACTACGTCTACGTGCTCGACCAGCAGAGCCGCACGGTGGCGCTGCGCACCGTGAAGCGCGGCCAGGCGGATGCGGAGCGCGTCGAGATCACGAACGGTCTGCAGGGCGGCGAGACCGTCATCACGGAAGGTGCCGACCGCCTCAAGGATGGCGCCAAGGTGACCCTGCCGGGCGACCGTCCGGCGCGCGGTACAGGTGCCGGGGGCCAGGGCGGGCAGGGTAACTGGAAGGGCCGTCACGGCGGCCAGAACGGGCAGGGCGGTGCCGATGCGCAGGGCGCACAGGCCGGCGCCCAGCCGGGCCAGCAAGGCGCGCAAGGCGGCCAGCACCGCCGCCGCCAGCAGCAGGAAGGGGCCGCGCAATGAAGCCGTCCGTAGGGTGGGGCATTTCAAGCCGGGGGCTTGAAATGCGGGCCCACGCGGACGTTTGCGATGTGTTGGCGTCACGCGTGGGCACGCATGGCGGAGGCACCGCATGAGTCCATCCGCACCTTTCATCCGCCGCCCCGTCGCCACGTCGCTGCTGATGCTGGCGATCGTGCTGGCGGGCCTCGTTGGCTATAAATTCCTGCCGCTGTCGGCGCTGCCGCAGGTCGACTTCCCGACGATCCAGGTGCAGACGCTGTACCCGGGCGCGAGCCCGGAGGTGATGGCGCGCACCGTGACGGCGCCGCTGGAGCGCCAGTTCGGCCAGATGGCGGGCCTGGCCCGGATGAGTTCCAACAGCGCGGCCGGCGTGTCCGTGATCACGCTGCAGTTCTCGCTCGGCCAGACGCTCGACGTGGCCGAGCAGGAAGTGCAGGCCGCGATCAATGCCGGCGGCTCGCTGCTGCCGACCGACCTGCCGGCGCCGCCCGTGTACGCGAAGGTCAACCCGGCCGACGCGCCGGTGCTGACCCTGGCCATCACGTCCGACACGGTGCCGCTGACGGAGGTGCAGAACCTCGTCAACACCCGCCTCGCGCTGAAGATCAGCCAGGTGAACGGCGTCGGCCTCGTCACCCTGCAGGGCGGCCAGCGGCCGGCCGTGCGTATCCAGGCGAATACCGAGGCGCTCGCCGCCAACGGGCTCGGGCTGGACACGCTGCGCACCGCCATCACGAACGCCAACGCCAACAGCGCCAAGGGCAGCTTCGACGGCCCGCTGCGGGCCTACACGATCAACGCCAACGACCAGCTGGTCACGGTGCCGGACTACACGAACCTGATCGTCTCCTACCGCAACGGCGCGCCGGTGCGGCTGGGCGACGTGGCGAAAGTCGTCGACAGCGCCGAGAACGTCAAGCTGGGCGCGTGGGCCAACATGAAGCCGGCGATCATCCTGAACGTGCAGCGCCAGCCGGGCGCCAACGTGATCGCCACGGTGGATGCCATCAAGCAGCGCCTGCCGGAGCTTGCCGCCAGCCTCCCGCCGAGCATCCACATGGACGTGCTGTCGGACCGCACCAACGGCATCCGCGCCTCCGTCGAACACGTGCAGATCGAGCTGGTGCTGGCCGTCGTCCTGGTCGTGCTGGTGATCTTCGCGTTCCTGCACAGCCTGCGCGCCACCGTCATCGCCAGCCTCGCCGTGCCGATCTCGCTCGTCGGCACGTTCGGCGTGATGTATTTGCTGGGCTACAGCCTGAACAACCTGTCCTTGATGGCGCTGACGATCGCGACCGGCTTCGTCGTCGACGACGCCATCGTCATGATCGAGAACATCTCGCGCTACATCGAGGAAGGCGAAAAGCCGATGGAGGCGGCACTGAAGGGCGCCACGCAGATCGGCTTCACCATCATCTCGCTGACGGTGTCGCTGATCGCCGTGCTGATCCCGCTGCTGTTCATGGGCGATGTCGTGGGCCGGCTGTTCCGCGAATTCGCCGTGTCGCTCGCCATCACGATCCTGATCTCGGCCGTCGTCTCGCTGACGCTCGTGCCGATGATGTCGGGCCGCTGGCTCAAGCAGCACGACAAGGCACACGAGACCGCGTTCGCGCGCAAGTTCCAGTCGCTGTTCGACTGGACCGTCGGCCACTACGACCGCGGCCTGAACTGGGTACTGGAACGCCAGGGCCTTACCCTGCTGGTCGCGCTGGGCACGCTCGTGCTGACCGCGCTGATGTGGGTCTATATCCCGAAAAGCCTGTTCCCGACGCAGGACACGGGCCAGCTGCAGGCGCGCGTGGAAGCGCGCCAGGCGATCTCGTACAGCGCGATGGCCGACCTGCAGCAGGCCGCCGCGCACGAGATCCTGGCCGACCCGGACGTCGAATCGCTCGCGTCGACCGTGGGCGTAGACGCCGCCAACAACACGATGCTCAACACGGGCACCATGCTGATCAACCTGAAAGCGAAGCACGGCGACCAGCAGGCGTTGATGGACCGCCTGCGCCGGCGCGTGGCGCAGAACGTCGCCGGCGCCACGCTGTACCTGCAGCCGACGCAGGACCTGACGATCGACGCCGAGACGGGCCCCACGCAATACCGCCTGTCGATCGAGGGCGCGGACACGAAGACCGTCACGGACTGGGCCCACAAGCTGACCGAGGCCATGGCGCGCCGCAAGGAACTGGCCAACGTCGTCACGGACGCCGGCGCCACGGGTGCCGCCGCCTACGTCAACATCGACCGTGACAGCGCCTCGCGCCTGTCGGTGACGGCGGCCAACGTCGACGACGCCCTGTACAGCGCGTTCGGCCAGCGTATCGTGTCGACGATCTTCACGGAGACCAACCAGTACCGCGTGATCCTGGAGGCGCAGCAGGACGAGACGATGTCGCTCGACGCGCTGCAGGACCTGCAACTGCGCACCGGGTCGGGTTCGCCCACGCCGCTGTCGGCGATCGCATCGATCACGGAGCAGGCCGCGCCGCTGCAGATCACGCACGTGGCGCAGTATCCCGCCACGACGATCGGCTTCGACACGGCACCCGGCATCAAGCTGGGCACCGCCGTCGCCGCCATCAAGGAAGCGGCGCAGGACATCAACCTGCCCGCATCCGTCAGCATGACGTTCCTCGGCGCGTCCGGCGCGTACCAGGCGTCGCTGTCGAACCAGCTGTGGCTGATCCTGGCGGCCGTCGTCTGCGTGTACATCGTGCTGGGCGTGCTGTACGAGAGCTACATCCACCCGCTGACGATCCTGTCCACCCTGCCGTCCGCCGGCGTCGGCGCGCTGCTGGCGCTGGGCGTCACGGGGCAGGGCCTGGGCGTCATCGGCATCATCGGCATCATCCTTCTCATTGGTATCGTGAAGAAGAACGCGATCATGATGATCGACTTCGCCATCGAGGCCGAGCGCGACGAGGGCAAGGACCCGCGCACCGCGATTCACCAGGCCGCGATGCTGCGCTTCCGCCCG
>Ga0207705_10003735_pt1 | contig 11592 bp, 10 predicted proteins | sample KBSC13metaG_FD_184314 | JGI IMG/M metagenome (GOLD analysis project Ga0207705, IMG submission 184314) | Corn rhizosphere microbial communities from Kellogg Biological Station, Michigan, USA - KBS C1-3 metaG (SPAdes) (version 2) | ecosystem: Host-associated > Plants > Roots > Rhizosphere > Soil ...
CAGAATGTACGGGTCGCCTGAAAGGTTGCGGTAGCAACTTGCAAGCCGATCCTCGCCTCGGCTGGGATGTCGTGGCCGGGCGGGGGACGGCATGCCTGTCCAGAGCTACAGGCATGGCACCCGGAGTCATTTTGCGAACTTGTGGCGGCGGAGCCAGTGGGCGCAAAGCGGTGTCCAGGTCGATAGGGCGGGGTCGTGGTGGGCCAGGCCGTAGCCGTGGCCGCCGTGTTCGAAGATGTGCATTTCGTAGGGCACCTTGTGTCGGCGTAGGGCGGCGGCGTACATGAGGGCGTGCTCGACAGAGACGGCATCGTCGTCGTCGCTGTGGATCAGGAATGCGGGCGGGGTGTGGGCGCTGACTTGTTTGTCGTTGCTGAGAGCGTCGATGAGATCCGTGCCTGCATCGGGCCCGAGGAGGTTGCGGCGGGAGCCGGTGTGGCCGTAGGTGAGGTCCATGGTGATGACGGGATAGATGAGGACGCTGAGGTCCGGCCGGCTGGAGGCGCGCTCGGTGTGGTCGTCGGCGTAGCGGTCGCCATTGTCGAAGCGGGTGGAGATGGTCGACGCGAGGTGGCCGCCGGCGGAGAAGCCGAGGACGCCGACACGTTTGGGGTCGCGCTTCTCGTGGCGCGCGGTCGAGCGGACGATCCGCATGGCGCGGCTGACGTCGTGCCACATCGCGGGATGCCGGTCCGCGGGGCCGAGGCGGTAGCGGAGGACGTAGGCGTCGATGCCAAGCGTCGCTAGCCACTGGGCCACCGGTTCGCCTTCGTGGTCGGCCAGGAATTCATAACCTCCGCCCGGACACACCACCATCGATGCCCCGGTCGGCTCGGTCGCGGGGTAGTGAGTCAGCGTGGGCCGGGGTGAGTCGCCGGTTACTTCCTCCGGCCACAGATACGTTGTCGACATCGATTGCTCCTTGCTAGAGATAGAATTATGAATAGTGAATTGAGAATAGTGAATTAAAGACAGCCGAGCTGTACTTAACAATCACGCATTATTACCTATAAGGGCACTGGCGGACTTCTCCGACAATGATACTACAAACCCGGGGGACCTGCTCCTTTAAAGCGGGACCCCCGTGGAAACTTTGGGGAGATCTGCCTACCATGCGATACATCACTGAAATTAACCTTAGCCTCGCCGTTGTCATCGCGCTCTTTGGAGTCTGCCTGCTGCATTAGGCGGAGGGGAATAGTCAATAGTTCGACGGTCCCGTGGTCTACCCACCGCGGGGCCGTCTTGTCGTTGCCGGCTTGCGTCGTCCAGAGCACAGGCTCCCTACGGGCGCGCCGTTGCGTTGTCGACATCGTAAGGCGAGTCTTGCGCCCTCCCGGAGCCCCTACGGCTGACGTGGTCCCTTGTCGCTCTCTCCCCCTTGGTTAACGTCAGGTTACTATTGATCCTCGCCCCTACCAAATCGTTCCAATGTACGGAACTTAGAGTATACTCCCAACCGTTAATAGGCTGACACCCGACATTGTCTTGAGGCGTTTGATCCTACAAGTGAGTCGGACGACTCAGTCAAGTTTGCGCACCTTCGCTGGTGTATCGACTTACTTATCCCTAACGAAGGAAGGCTGCCCCCTATGGGTACGAGTATAAGACAGACATCAGGCGATGTGACCAGGTCAGTGGGTGGAGCGTCAGCGCCAAGCTCCAGTTGGTATCCCGCGCGTACCGTTCTTCATGCGATTGCCGTCGCATCGATAACTACGTTCTGTTTGGCGGGCGGGGCGATTGCGGCCCATGCGATCACGAAGGCAAAGAAGCCGGCGCCGGTGACCAAGGTCAAGCCGGCGATGGAGACGGCCCTGACTGCGCCGGTGCCTAAGACAATGGTGTACATTCCGGCGATGGCGTCGGACGGTAAGGGCTTCGTGGCGCAGTTCACTATCGACGAAGGCGGGGACCTGGCCGCGTTGAAGCCACCGATCGTCGCGGCCGGGACGTACCCGTACTCGGTGACTGTCGACCCGAGCGGGAAGTACTGTTATGCGGCCCAGTGGACGTCGCCGGGGGCGCTTGATCAGTTCGTCATCCGCCCGGACGGCACACTGGCCGCCAACGATGTCCCCCAGATCCCTTGTGGACGCCAGCCGTATCCGATCACTTTTACGCCGGACGGCAAGATCGCCATCGTGCCCAATAATGCGGAAGGGTCGATCTCGACCTATCGCGTGGGCGCGGACGGAAAGATGGCTCTGGCGAGCACGCTGCCGACGGGCAAGGAGTCCCGGTCGATCGCCATCGACCCGAGCGGCGCGTTTGTCTATGCGGCCAACTACGACACGTCGACGATTTCCGTCTTCGCCCTCGCGGCGAGCGGGGAGCTGGCAAACATCTCGTCGGTGGAGACGGACAAGCTTCCGTATAATGTGACACTCAGCCCGAACGGGAAGTACCTCTACGCCGCAAACCGGGGCGGGGGAGACGTGACCATCTACTCGGTGAACCCCGGCGACGGCGGCCTCAACTTAATCAGCAGCGCGCCGGCGGGCAAGGGCGCGAACTGGATCGTTTTCGATTCGCAGTTCAAGTACGCGTACGTGACTAACTACTACGACCGCAGCGTGTCCCAGTTCATTGTGGACGCCACCACGGGGCACCTGACGAAGAACGGTGACGACGTCAAGGTGGGGGTCGAACCGGTGCAGGTCGCGATCGACCCGACGGACAAGTACGTCTACGTGGCGAACTCGGGCGACAACACGGTCTCACAGCTCCATATCCGTCGCGACGGGTCGCTGTCGACGGGGGCGTCGGTGCGGATGCACGGCCGCGACATGCAGGTAGGCGGCACGCTCCATATGTCCGGCAGCCCGTGGACGATCGCGTTTGCGAAGAGATAGGATTTGAGAATAGTGAATGTTGAATAGTGAATAGTGAAGTTTGGAATGGGGCGCCGTGTCTACACCGTTAGGCACGGCGCTTGTTTGTTTGTGGTGGCTCAGAATGCCTTCCGGATTTCGCTATTCTCAATTCACTATTCACTATTCTTGACCTTCGAAACATCCAGCTAAAATTTGCCGTATACTGGTATTAGTGTGCTGACAGAATGGGTATTATAAGAGCGATGTCCTCAGTCTGGACAATGCGAGTCCAGGCGAATGCAAGACTGTATCGTGTCGACAACGGGGCATTTCCGAGATTCCTAACGTTGCGCTCCATTCCGGCTCGCTGTTTCCGCGCCGGGCCCTTGACACACCCATTTGCGAAAAAAAAGTAGCTTAATGCTGCCTCGCTTTGGGTACTTAATAGTTGCCGCTATCGTCGTCATGGAAAGGTGTGCTGCAAATTGGCGGTTACGATGCAATCTGCCGGCCGCGTGCTGCTGTTGCGCTGCCGTGGAGTAGTCGACGGATCAGCTCCGTCTCCTCTGGCCGTATCTCAAGAAGCGAAATCGAAGAATGCGAAACTCGTGGTCGTCGACACCACCGATGCCCACTACGCCGACTCCGCCGGCTTGCGCTGGCTGATCGAATTGCAGGATACGATGGGGGAAGGCGGCGGTCCCGACCTCCGGGTGGTCGCTTCCGACAAGAAGCGTATTCGCCGAACTCTCGACATGCTCGGCCCGATCACCAAACGTCTCAATCTGTTCGATAGTGTCCTGTCCGCCTGGAAGCCCAAAGAGAAAGACGGGAAGAAGGCGGCGTAGGAATGGCGAATTGTAGGAAATGAAGGAGGCCCTCGACGAAGAGTCGGGGGCTTTTTTCGATTTGGGGCTGGGTGTTAGCGTCGACGCGCCGGCCGTAAACGACCGGTCTGGGCCGCGAAGCCCCCTGAAGGCGGTTGAAGACATTCGGTTCGGGCTGTGCGGGTCAGGGGCGACGGGCAACCTCACCCTAACCCTCTCCTTGGAAAGGAGAGGGGACCAGAATTTGACACGGGCGATTGCTATGTGTCGTTTGCGGGCGTCGAGTCTCAGTTCAGGTCGACGTTCTTGACGACATCCATGGCCTTTGCCGATAGCGGCGTCACGGTGACGCCGGCGGCAGGCTTGGTGTCCACCGGCTGCTTGACTGTCCCCTTGCGCTCGAACTTGCCCCAGCCGGCGCGTTTGCCGAGGAGGGCGTAGCGGATAGATTTGAGGATCACGTAGTACATGAGCTGCCGGTAGGCGAAGCGCTGGAGCGGGAGCCATGGGATGAGGCGGATGTCTTCGCGGTCGATACGGAAGGCGACGAGTGCGCCGAGCATTTCGACGGTGGTGAACAGGGCCCAGTAGCCGAGCAGCATGATCCAGGCGTTGTGGTCAGTTTGCGGGGCGATAAACTTGCCGTAGATCCATGTCCAGACAATGCCCAGGTCGACAATCGGGGCGATGGCTTGGAAGCCGATCTGGAAGATCCAGAGGGACGGCATGGCGATGAGGCCGAAGGTGCCGTACTTGCGGTTCAGCATCGCGTCGCGATGCTTCCAGAGGCACTGCAGAGTGCCGAAGGCCCATCGGAAGCGCTGCTTGGCGAGGTTCTGCCCCGACTCGGGGGCTTCGGTGAAGGCGAGGGCCGCATTGTCTGTGCGGATGTGGTAGCCGAGTTTGCGGACCTTGAAGGTGAGGTCGGTGTCCTCGGCGAGGGTCTGCGATGAGTAGAGGCCCGCGAGCACGATGGCGTCTCGACGCCATGCGCCGACAGCTCCGGGGACCACGGTGATGCAGTTCAACAGGTCGAAGGCGCGGCGGTCGAAGTTCTGGCTGGTGATGTACTCGATCGCCTGCCAGATGGTCCACGCGTTGTTTCGATTGCCCACCTTAACGTTGCCGGACACCGCGCCGACCTTGGGGTCGCCAAAGTGCCGCACGAGCTTCGAGATGGTGTCGGGCGCGAAGACCGTGTCGGCGTCGAGGGCGACGATCACCTCGCCGTGACACTCCTTAATGCCCAGGTTGAGCGCGGCGGCCTTCCCGCCATTCTCCTTTTTGAGGATCATCACGCGTGCATGGCTGCCGTACTCGGCGCGCACGGTGCCCGCGGTGTTGTCGCTACTGCCATCGTCGACGACCACGATTTCGAGGTCGGGGTAGTCGCAATCCAGAATGGTGGCGATCGTCCGGTTGATGACTTTGGCCTCGTTGTAGGCGGCGATCACCACACTGACGGTCGGCCTGTAAGATGGATCGAAGGTGCGCCGCTTCTCCTGGCTCGACTGGATCGCGGCGAGGGTGCCCATGCCGGCGATGCGGAAGACGCCCAGGCAGATCGCGATGAAGAAGAGGGCGGTGAAGAAGACGCCTAGGCCAAAGGTGGTGTAGAAGATGGCGCGGTCGTAGGCGACGGTCAGGCGCTGTGAGCCGGTGACGGCGGGGAAGGCGGCGTCGCGCGCCGCGGAGGCGGAGAGCCGTGGATAGACGAGCTGCGAAACGGTGACGAATTCGTAGCCCTGCGCCTTGAGACCGTCGATGATGCGGGGCAGCGCCTTGACGGTTTCGGCGCGAGTGTCCCCGCCGGCGTCGTGCAGGAGGACGCAGTTGCCCTTGTCCGGATTGGTCAGAACGAAGTTGACGATCTGGTTGGACTTGATGCCGGGATACCAGTCGGTCGGGTCGATCTGCTCGCCGATGAACAGGTAGTCGAGGTTGTGGGCCTCGAGGATCGGCTCGAAGTCCTGCGGCGTGGTCGGCTCGGAGTCGGCGCGGTTGGGGGCGCGGAAGAGTGTGGTCATGTGGCCGGTCATGGCCTCGATGACGCGCTGACAGGCGTCGAGTTCCAACCGCGTGCGCATTGGCGACACATTGTCCATCTCGGGGTGGGTGAACGAGTGGTTGCCGATGTCCATCCCCATGTTCCACTCGCGCTCTAGCAGGCCGGGATGCGCCTCCGCGTTCTCGCCGACCACGAAAAAGGTTGCGGGGACGTGCTCGCGCTGGAGGATGTCCAGGATCTGCGGGGTCCAACGCGGGTCGGGGCCGTCGTCGAAGGTCAGCGCGATCTTCTTGGGGGTGTTCTCGCCGGTGATCTGGTCGACCATGCCGGTTCGACGGATGACCCATTGCGACGGGTACGTCTGGAAGGTCTCGCCGGTGATGAGGCCCTTGTCGTTTGCCCCCCGGCCCCCAATAATGGGGGAGTCACCGTACTTGATGGTGCGCTTGCCGGGGGTGGGGGACTGGACGACATCGAGGACGTCGCCCTGGCCCAGGAACGATGTGCCGAAGTAGTTGTAGGTGACGTTGGAGAGCGTCGACGGGGTCAGCTTCGCAAGTTCCGCGTCGCCCTGTCGATTGAAGAAGGACCAGACGCTGGGGTCCTCGGTGCCGACGCGCCAGAGGGCCGCGCCGAGGGTGTGGTACTGCGACGCATACTCCATCTGGTTGTATGCGGTGGTGGCGTCTTCGAGCCAGACCTGGTGAGGGATTTCGCTGTCGCCCTGGCCATTGGAGTCGTCGTAGTAGGTGAAGCTTGGGTTGAGGCTGTCCGGGTCGATGCGGATGACGCCGTCCTGCCCGTCCTTCGACTCCTGTGCGGTTTGGCAGGCTTCTTCGAAGCTCATGGACACAGCCGACGTCGTGTTGCTCTTCCAGTCGTAGGCGTAGTTGCCGATGCCGATGACCACGTGGTCGGCGGGGACCTGGGCGAGGAAGTTGTCCAGTTCGCTCTGGTACCAGGACTGGCCGGCGATGGGGCCGGGCGCGCTGCCGTCGGCGTGTTGATCGTAGAGCATCGGCACGAGGAAGTCGTTGACACGGGCGAGCGATTGGAGATCGTAGGCGTCGCTGTCGAGCTGGATGTCCTGGGTGACGAGCAGGCCCTTCTTGTGAAATTTGGCCGCAAGCTCGTCCATGAAGGTCGCTAGGTTTGCGCGGTCGCCGGCGATGTCGGTTTCGAAGTCGACGTTGATGCCCTGGTAGTGGTGGCTGTCGACAAAGTCGAGCGCCTGGGCAATTACTCTGGCGCGCGCCGGCGGGTTGCTGACGAGTGTGTGGACAAGCCCGGTTGGGAAGGACCCGTCTCCTGCATTTTGCAGGACGGGGAGGATGGCGACGCCGTTGCTCTGGGCCAGCTTGATGGCGAGGTCGTCGTAGGTGAGCGCACTTTCCTTGCCGGTCTCGTTGGCGCTCAGGTCCTGTGTGATCTCGACGTTGTCGCCGCCGCCGGCGAGCTGCATCCAGACCGGCATCAGGTGGGTGGTATTCTGGATGTGGTGCTCAAGGGAGTCGATACCGTCCTTGTCTTCGTTGTTCTGATAGAAAACCGCGCGCACGGGGCCGCGCACGCTGCCGGGTGCGATCTCGCTCTTGGGGATGGCCTGCTTGGTTGCCTCCAGGCGAATGGCGGCGGTCAACTTGCTTTTGGCGTCCTGCACGCCGCGGTCGTGCCTGAGTACGAAGCGCTCCATCTGTTTGAGGGTCTGGTCGAGGGCATTGTCGGCGTGGGGTTTGACGCCGATCGCTCGACCCGCTCCGTGCTGCGCGGGTCTGTTGGGCTGGGTGATCAGTCCGTGTCCGAGCGCGGCGTCGTGCAGCTTGGGCGTTACGGCGATGCTGATCAGGAAGACCAGCGCCCCCATGATGGCGAGGAAGGCTACGATAGCGCCCAGGACCGAGAGGACGCTGTATCGACGCTGCGATGGGTCGAAGAAGATGGGCCTGTGTAAGTTGTCGTCGTTCAAAATTGCTCCGCCCGGTCGGTGAGTTAGGCGCTCCGGTGCGCTCGCGGCGTGATTGTTCGTTCGTATTCTACTATATTGCCGACCGCATTTCACATAGAATTGCGTACCATCGAGGTCGCCGGCGTTCTCCGATCGATAGCGTAGGTTTTCGTCGAAAAGTTCCACAGGCTGCTGGGGGAATTGTGGGGCGAGGTCAACAGGGGGGCTGGGGTATCGGCGAGGGCAAGGTCGGCTTCCAGGTTGCTACCGCAACCTTTCAGGCGACCCGTACATGAGATCCAAGTCGTGGCATAGTCAAAGGTAAGATCAGGGAGCCACCAACAGTTGTAGTACATGTACGGGACGTCGCGTTAGCGATCCGAGTGGAGCGAGGACCCGAAGGCCGACCCTCGCACTGGTCGTCGCTGTCGCTTACGTTCTACTAGGCCAAAAGATATAGCCGCCCGTGCGAAGGCCTCGTGATCGCGCAGAACTTTGTGAAATTTATCGCAAACAATTGACTCACGTATTGTCGATCCGGTATACTCATGCGCGGAAAAACGGGTGGATGATGCCTTGCTCCGGCGTCTGTTGCGCTTGCGAAAATGTCGCAAATGCACTTGCTGTCGAGTGGATTCTGGCCTCGCCCAAACGTTAGCGTGTAGCTAAAGCCCGCAGTGACGAGGGCGAAAAATGGCCGAGGACGACCGACTGAATACACCCGAGGATGACGACGCGACGCCGAATATCAGCGTGCCGTCGCATGATCCTCTGCCTCTGCCTCCTGAAGTCCACTACACGCGTCCCAGCTCAGCTTCGAATAGCGGTCGCTCCGCCTTGCCGCGCAATGAGTACGGTGAGAAGTCTCCTGTGACGGCGTCGACAGTGTCGACGATGTCGGTACGGTATACGACGGGGATCGCGGGTGGCGTGTCTTTGATGGGGTCGATCCTTGGCGGATACTGGCTCGGGTCGAAGATCGATGAGCGTCTGCATCCGCATGTGGATCTCACCCGGCATTCTTTTACGCCGTGGGTAACGATCCTGATGGTGTTGGTGGGCACGTTTGGCGGCTTCTGGAATTTGTTCCGGATGCTCAAACGCGGAGAGCGATTGAATCGGGATAAGTAAGTATGGCCGTAACACAAAGTCAGGCGAAGGATGTCGCGCCGTCGACATCGACTGAGCCGATCAAGCAGCATCTCATCCGCCTTGCGACCACCGCGCTGTGGGTGGTGGCGCCGATTGTTGCGGCGTATTTGCTGTTTGGCAAGTTCAACTCCGCATTGAGCGTTCTTGGCGGCGCGGTTGTGAGTGTCGGCGTGTTTGGCGCTCTGCGAGTGATGGTGTACAAGGGCCTAGGACTGTTGACCGGCGGACCGGAACAGCGGTCGATGTCGATGGCGCAGTTCGCCCTGGGGTCGCTAGCCAAGTTTGCAATCGCGGCGGTATTGGTGTGGGGCATGTACATGCTGCACGCGTCGATGCTGCAATTGCTGATCGGTTTTGTGGTGGCGCAGATCGCGCTCGCCGTGACGGTGTCGAAAGGCCTGAAGGGCCCCGTCTAAGATAAATATTAATCGCCGAGTATTGCCCGGCGTTTGGAGAGTTCGCCCGAATGGATCTGTACAAGGAAATTACGCTGCGAGGGTATGAAGGCTGGATGGTGCTCTGCTCCCTCCTGCTCATCCTCGTCGGCGCCGCCATAGTCGCCAAGAAGTCGCGCGTCCCCGGTCGAGCTCAGAACTTTGTGGAATGGATCTCCGAGTTCCTCCGCGGCACGTTCATGGCCGGCCTTGGGCCGGGCGGCGAGAAGCATCTCGGGCTTATCTACGGCTTGTTCTGGTACATCATCTTCTGCAACCTGATCGAGCTCATCCCGATCTTCCATGCGGTAACGGCCAACACGAGCAACACGATCGGCCTTGGATTGATCGTGTTTGTGTACAGTCAGTACATCGGCATCAAGACAAAGGGTTTCGTCAGCTACATTAAGCACTTCTTGGGTCCGGTTATCTTCCTGGCCCCGCTGTTGTTCCCGATCGAGATTATCGGCGAGTGCATCAAGCCTTTCACCCTCGGGATGCGACTGTTCGGCAACATCTACGCCGAGGATGTCATGCATGGGCTGGCGTCGCCGACGTTTTCGGACATGATGCATCACCCGGCGCTCTGGCTAATGGTGCCGTTGCAGGTCGTCATCCTGATGCTGCAGACTTTCACGGGCTGCATCCAGGCGTACATTTTTGCCCTGCTGGCATGTGCTTACATCGGTTTGATGGCCGAGCACCACGATGACCACGGCGACAACTACAATGGTCATCCGCACTCGGAAGACATGACCGAGAAGCTTGCGGAATCGCTGGGCGCGCACACTGCCGCGCGAGTGCCCAGTTCGTAATCAAGTTTAGAACGCTATTAACAATCTGTTTGGATATTTAAGGAGACATCAATGACTGCAGCTATCTATTTTGGCCTTCTCGGCCTTGGCATGGCGCTTATGCTTCCCCTCGCGGCCATCGGTTGCGGAATCGGTGAAGGCATGATCTTCGCTTCGGCCATCCAGGGCATCGCCCGCCAGCCGGAAGCCGCCGGCCGCATCCAGGGAACCATGTACGTGACCTTCGCCATCGTCGAGGCTCTCTTCATCTTCAACCTGGTCTTCTTCTTCATCATCAAGAGCATGCTGCCGGGTGGTGATCCCGCGGCCGTCGTCACCTTGCTTGCCGGTCACTAATCCGTCGGGTTTACACGTCCGTTAGGACAGCCAGTGCAGACAATCCGACGAAGTTAGAAGCCGTGAGGGTACTCATGGCAGGCTGGAACAGAGTAAATGGACATTTTAAAACAACTCGGGATTGAACCCGAATTGCTGGTCGGTCAGATCATTGCGTTCCTGATCTTCGCCGGCGTATTCTGGAAGCTCGCCCAAGGACCGCTGCTCAAGATCCTTGATCAGCGCCAGGCCGACATCCAGGCGACCTACGATCAGCTTGACGCCGACCGCGACGCCATGGTCAAGACGCGCCGTGAATATGAGCAGCGCCTTGCCGGTATCGAGGCCGAGGCGCGCGAGCAGATCCAGAACGCCGTCAAGGAAGCCCAGGCGCTCCGCGAGCAGATGCTCTCCGATGCGCAGCGGCAGGCCGAGTCGATCCTGGAGCGCAGCCGCACGGAGAGCCAGCGGGAGCGCGAGAAGGCGTTCACCGAGATGCGTCAGCAGATCGTTTCGCTGAGCGTGGCCGCCGCCGGTAAGGTGATCGGCGAGGAGCTTGACGCCAAGCGGCACACCAAGCTCGTCGACGACTTCATCGGCCTTGTGGCCGCGGGGAGCGTCACTGAGACGGGAGCCGTTAGCGGCAACGGCACGGGCCAGAAGGGAACGGCCGCCGGATGAAGGAAACCCGAGTAGCCAAGCGGTACGCCGCGGCGCTGTTCGAAGTCGCCAAGCGCGACGGCATCCTCGACGCGGTCGCCCAGGATCTCTCGCTCGTCGAGCGCTCGCTGCAGCAGCAACCGCTCCTGCGCACGGTCCTCAGCCAGCCGCTGGTGACCGAGGAGCGGAAGTCGAAGATGGTGACCGATGTCTTCAGCGACAATATCACGGCCACCTCTTTGAGCTTCCTCAAGCTTCTCGTTCGCAAGCGCCGTGCCGACCTGGTGCAGGAATCGATCGACGAGTTCCGCATCCTGCTGTCGGAGCATCTCGGCATTGTCGACGCCAGCGCCCGCACCGCCGTCGCAATGACGGCGTCGCAGGTCACCGCGCTCACCAAGAGCCTTGAGAAGCTTACCGGCAAGCGGGTCAACCTCACGGCTGAGGTCGATCCGAACATGATCGGCGGCGTGATCGTTCGCATCGGCGACGACATCATCGACGGCAGCGTGCGCGGCCGGCTGCATCGACTCGAAGTGCAACTGCTCGGCAGTCGGTGAGCACACGGTAGCATGAACGCTGGGCTTCGGCCCCCAATCCTGGGGGACATGAGCGGTGGC
>Ga0207705_10003737_pt1 | contig 11589 bp, 9 predicted proteins | sample KBSC13metaG_FD_184314 | JGI IMG/M metagenome (GOLD analysis project Ga0207705, IMG submission 184314) | Corn rhizosphere microbial communities from Kellogg Biological Station, Michigan, USA - KBS C1-3 metaG (SPAdes) (version 2) | ecosystem: Host-associated > Plants > Roots > Rhizosphere > Soil ...
GCAGACGCCGCCCGCCGGCCGGCCGTCGTGGACGAGCAAGGGGCTCCTGATCCCGACCGGCGGCGACCTGCTCCGCGTCGACACGAAGAACGGCCACGTGCTCAAGTACTACGGCGCGAACATCGACGCGATCTGGGGCCTGAACAGCGTCACGGTCTCGCCGGGCACCTCCGCGCTCACGTACGTCGGCGCCCGCGACCCGGTGCCGGGCGACATGGACTGCGGCGACGGCCCGTGCCAGCGCTTCGGCCTCTACTTCGAGAGCCTGACCGCGAAGCGCAAGGTGCCGAAGATGATCTTCAAGGACACGGGCGCGGCCGGGTTCTCGCCCGACGGGAAGCGCCTCGTCTTCTCCGCGGGCGGCGGCCTCGTCATCCGGTCGATCGCGACCGGCGCGCTGACGACGATCGCGACGCCGAACCTGACGCCGGCGCCGGGCGCGCCGCCGACCTGGCGCTAGCGGCCCGTCGGCTCTCTAGAGGATCTTGAAGGCGCCGCGGGCGGTGACGATCGTCCGGGTGCGGAGGAAGACCTTCATCACGCCCCGGTAGTCGAGGAACATCACCTTCGTGTACTGGCCGTTCGGCCGGAGCACCTGCTGGAAGCCCTGGCCCTTGCCGGTGCCGCGGGTCACGTCCCCGATCACGAACGTGTGGGTCTTCTTGCCCCGGTTCGTGAGGATGAAGGTGCAGGTGCTGCCGCGCACCGCGTGGTTCGGGGTCATGGAGATCCCCTTGTCGGTGATCGTCACCTTGACGGTGAAGATCGCCGGGGCGTTCGTGGTGCTCCCGGCCGGGCCGGCGACCGCGAGAGCGGCGAGTGCGGCGCAGGCGGGAAGGAGAAGCTTTCTCACTGGGGTCAGGGTACCAGCGATCGTCCTGACTGGACTATCGGCGCCCTTGCGGAGTGTCCGTTTCGAGTGCAATAGTGGGGCGTCCGGCAGAGATAGCCCCCGGGGCTGTCGGGTCAGCGGGTTCGTCGGGGTCAAGGTCACGTTTAGGAGGGTTGGATGCATCGTTTTCGCGCAGGCCTGCTCGGCGTATTGATCGCCGGCGGGATCCTGACGGCATTTGTGACGACGTCCGGTGCGAGCCACCGGGCGATCACACCGTCGGGGGCCTTCACGGACGCTCAGCTGAGCGCTCCGCCGGCCGACAACTGGTACGAGTACTACGGCGATCTTTCCGGTGATCGCTACTCGTCCCTCAGCCAGATCAACACAACCAACGCCGCCTCCCTCAAAGAGGTCTGGCACATGAGCCTCGGGACCTGCACGGCAGACATCATCGCCGGCAAGCCTGTCGTTCCGGGTGCCAACAACGGCGCCACGAACAACCCGACGAACTGCGGTTCGATGGAATCGAACCCGGTCGCAATCGACGGCGTGCTCTACACGACGAACGCGCCGCTCGGTCAGACGTTCGCGATCGATGCAGCCACGGGCAGCATCATCTGGTCGTACACCCCCTCGTACGCGGGTGAGACGTTGCCGAACGGCACCGTGTTCAGCCCCGGCTCCGGCGGACGCCGTCCTGGTGTCGCCGTCGGCGAGGGCAAGGTCTTCGTCGGCCTTCCGGACGGGCGCATCGTCGCGCTCGACCAGACGAACGGGAACCTCCTCTGGGAGAACTCGGTCGGCTCGTACAAGGTCAACGCGAAGATCTCCGCCGCACCGATCTACGTTCGCGGCATGGTGATCGTCGGTGACGGTTCCGGTGACGGCGGCGGCGCAAGCCCGTCGCTGCAGGCCTTCCGCGCGCAGAACGGCGGTCGGATCTGGTCCTGGAGCCCGATCCCGTCGCCCGGCCAGCCCGGCTTCTCCACGTGGGGCCCGGGTAACTGCGCCAACGCGAACGGCAGCGTCAACTACGGCGGTGGCTCCTTCTGGGAGGCGCCGATCATCGACACCAAGAACAACCTCGCCATCGTCGGCACCGGCAACCCGGAGCCGTGGAACACGCGCTGCCCCGGTTCGGACCTCTACACGGACTCGATCGTCGGGCTCGACCTGACGAAGGGGACGATGAAGTGGTACTTCCAGACGGCGCACCACGACCTCTGGGACTCCGACCTGCCGAACAACGGCGTGCTGTTCACGGGCACGTTCAACGTGAAGACGAAGGTCGGCAAGAAGACGGTGACGAAGAAGGTCGTGCGTCCCGCAGTCGCCTACGTCAACAAGTACGGCATGACGTTCGTCCTCGACCGCATCACGGGCAAGCCGCTGCTGCCGGTCAAGGAGACGAAGGTCCCGACGAGCTCGGCACCCGGCGTGAACTCCTGGCCGACGCAGCCGATCCCGTCGACGCAGAACGTGCTGTTCAACCCGGTCAACAAGGACAACATCCCGTGCACGACGACGGACGCGGTGACCTCCACTGGAGCGCCCTTCGCGACCTCGACGGCACCGGACGGCAAGCCGTACAAGATCGGGTGCGCATACGACCCGTATGACACCAATCAGTACGTCGTGACGCCGTTCGAGATGATGGACTGGCCGGCGAGCTCGTACGACCCGCTCACGCACTCGATGGTCACGTGCGGAGTCACCGGTCGCGCGACCGGCTTCGAGCAGATCCCCGCGGCGTCGCAGGTTCCGACGCTGTTCGGTGGTCTCGGCGCGGCCCGCCTGGGCGTGTCCGACGGCTCGACGCCGATCAGCAACACCGGCAACTTCACGTCCCTGAACGTGCAGACCGGCAAGTACACGTACCACCAGCACTGGACGGCGATCTGCTACTCCGGCTCGGCCACCACGGCCGGCGGCGTGACGTTCGTCGGCCACTTCGGCACCGGTGACGGGTCGAAGGGCGACGGGTACCTCGAGGCGGTCGACTCCAAGACGGGTGCGTCCCTCTGGAAGTCGCCGACCATGCCGTATCCGGTTGCAGCTGCTCCGATCGTGTACTCGGTCGGCGGCAAGGAGTACGTGACGGTCGAAGTCGGTGGCGCAGGCCACAACGACGTCACGCGCCCGAACGGGCTCCTGAGCCCGGTTCGCGTCCGTGGAGACTACGTCTACACGTTCGCGCTCGGTTAACCCCAGCCGGTCTAATCGCTGGCACAATGAGGTGGTGGTCGCCGGAGACGGCGGCCACCACCAGGGGTCTTGGCAAGGATGAGGGCACGGTCCTCATGAGCCTTGCGTTTCAACGGAAAGGAAGCTGAATGCGTCGCTACATCAACACGACAGTTGCGCTGCTCGCGCTTGCAGGGGCCGCGATCTTCGCGGGTGTCTTCCTGCAGTCGTCCAGCGCGAAGTCGACGACCCACGCCGCGACGATCAAGGTCAACGTCGTCGCGAAGGAATGGTCGTTCGCCCTGTCGAAGCGGTCGGTCCCCGTCGGGTCGACTGTCGCGTTCAAGGTCACCAACAAAGGCAAGATTGGCCACAACTTCGTGATCGCCGGGAAGAAGACGAAGCTCCTCAACCCGGGGCAGAGCCAGACGATCAGCGTCAAGTTCACGAAGAAGGGCAAGTTCAAGTACATCTGCTCCGTGACGGGCCACGCCCGCCTCGGTATGCAGGGGCTCTTCGGTGTCGGAGTCGCGGCGCCGACGGGCGGTGGCGGTGGCACGACCAGCACCACGACCCAGCAGACGACGACGGCCGGCAACGTCGGCAGCGCTCAGACGCAGGTCACCGTCAACATGATCGACTACGGGTTCCAGCTGTCGCAGTCGACGATCCCGTCCGGCAAGGTGACGTTCGTCATCAAGAACTCGGGCAACGACGTCCACAACTTCGACATCAACGGTGTGAAGGCCGGCACCATTCTGTCGCCTGGCCAGAGCGAGACCTGGACGGTCTCCCTTGCTCCCGGTCAGTACCTCTACACCTGTGACGTCCCGTTCCATGTCGATCGCGGCATGACGGGCACGTTCCAGATCACTCCGTAGTTCGCGCATTGCCGATCGGGGGAGGCCTCGCGGTCTCCCCCGATCAGGCGTAAGCTCGCCCCACAGGGTGGGTGCGACGTACGAATCGGTGTGCGCGGCCCACGCGTGGGTCGTTCCCGAGCGGTACAACATCGCGGCCGACGTATGCGACAAGCATCCGCCCGACAAGCTCGCGATGGTCTGGGAGAGCTTCGACGGCAGCCAACGCGAGCTGACCTGGGGCGAGCTGCAGGATCTGGCGAACCGCGCCGCCCACCTCCTCGCGGCGCATGGAGTGACGAAGGGCGACCGCGTCGCCGTCGTGCTGCCGCCGACTCCGGAGACCGCGGCGCTCTTCTTCGGCGTGTGGAAGCTCGGCGCGATTCTTCTCTCGATGTCGGTGCTGTACGGCGACGACGGGATCAGGCACCGCCTCGAGGACTCGGGCGCAAAGATCGTGGTCACCGACGCCGCCAATGCGGGACGGTTCGATGCGCCCCTCGTGTTGGACGAGCAGCTGCTCGCGTCGGCGGCGAACGATCCGATCCTCGTCGACACCGCAGCCGACGATCCGGCGCAGCTCTACTACACGTCGGGCACGACCGGTCTCGCCAAGGGAATCGTGCACGCGCACCGGTACGTCCTCGGACACGAGGAGTTCACGTACTGCCACGAGGTCGAAGACGGCGAGCGCTTCCACGGCATGGGCGAGTGGGCGTGGGCGGCGGGCATCGCTCCGCTACTCGGGCCGTGGCGGCTCGGCGCCGTCCAGTGTGTCTACCGCCGCGAAGGCGGCTTCGATCCGCACAAGCAGCTCGACTTCCTCAGCCGCCATCGAGTGACGAACGTGTTCACGACGCCGACGGCGATGCGCTCGATGATGGCGATCGAGGACGCGGGCACGAGGTATCCGCAGCAGTTCCGGCGCGTGTGCTCGGCCGGCGAGCCGTTGAACCCGGAGGCGATCCGCTGGTTCCGCAGTCAGTACGGCGTCACGGTGCTCGACTTCTACGGCCTGACCGAGTCGTATCCGCTGGTCGCGAACTATCCGTTCATGGAGGTGCGCGAAGGCTCGATGGGCAAGCCCATGCCCGGCTGGGACGTGCAGATCCTCGACGAGGACGAGCAGCCGGTCGCGCGCGGCACCCGCGGTGAGATCTGCCTGCGCGCGCGCAGCAACCCGACGTATCCGCTCGGCTACTGGGGCAACGAGGCCGCGAGCGCCGAGACGTTCGGCGGCGAGTGGTTCCACTCGAAGGATTCGGCCGTGCAGGACGAGGACGGCTACTACTGGTACGTCGGGCGTGCGGACGACGTGATCATCGCCGCCGGCTACCGCATCGGCCCGTTCGAGGTGGAGTCGGCGCTGCTCGAGCATTCCGCCGTTCGCGAGGCGGCCGTCGTCGCGTCACCCGACGAGCTGCGCGGGAACGTCGTGAAGGCCTTCGTCGTGCTCGCCGACGGAGTCGAGGGATCGGACGAGCTCGCCGACGAGCTCAAGGCCTTCGTGCGCGGGCGCCTCTCCGCCTACGCATACCCGCGGCTCGTCGAGTTCGTCGACGACTTGCCGAAGACGCTGACCGGCAAGATCCGCCGCATCGAGCTGCGCGAGCGGGAGCAACGGGGCGCGACCTAGGTCCCACGTCTGCAACCGGGTTGCAACGCAACCCGGTTGCTCACGCTAAGAATGTGGCAGGACGCCGATGAGTTCTGCGTCCGCGCGCAGTCGAAACAGCATGAGCGAAACCACCTGTCACATGTCCATCTCCCTCGACGGCTTCGTCGCGGGACCGGACCAGAGCCTCGAGCAGCCGCTCGGCCTTCGCGGCCGAGAGCTGCACGAGTGGCACATCGACGAACCGTTGAACGACGTCGACGCCCGGGCGCGCGACCTGTTGCTGCGGCCGCGCGGCGCCTACGTGATGGGGCGCAACATGTTCGGGCCGATTCGCGGCCCGTGGGAGGGCGAGTGGCGCGGCTGGTGGGGCGACGAGCCGCCGTACCACGCACCGGTCTTCGTCCTCACGCACTTCGAGCACGAGCCGATCGAGCTCGAGGGCGGGACGACGTTCCACTTCGTCACCGACGGCTTCGACGCTGCGTACGCACGCGCGTCGGAGGCTGCCGGCGATCGCGGCGTCGACATCGCCGGCGGCGCGTCGACCGTGCGCCAGGCGCTCGCGGCCGGCGTGATCGACGAGCTCGTCCTCGACATCGCCCCGGTTCTGCTCGGCTCGGGCGAGCGGATCTTCGACGGCATCACCGATCTTCGTCTCGAGCCGCTCGAGGTGCTCCACTCGCCGCTCGCGACCCACGTGCGCTACCGCGTCGGCCGATGACGCGGTACCTGATCTCGTTCGACGCGCACGCGATGGATCACATTCCGGACGACGACATGCCCGAGGTGGCAAAGGCCGCGCACGAGGTGGTTCAGGAGGCCATGAACGCGGGCGTGTGGGTCTTCGGCGGCGGCATCGAGCACCGGCGCGCGAGCATCGTCGGCACGGACGGGGCTGTCACGGACGGCGCGTACCCGGAGGCGGTCGGCGGCTTCTGGATCGTCGACGTGCCGTCACGCGAAGAGGCGCTGACCTGGGCTGCCAAGACGGCCGCCGCCTGCCGCTGCGCGCAAGAGGTGCACGAGTTCATGCCGGACCCCGCCGTCGGCAACTGACGAGCCATGTCCAGCAACCTGGTTGCCGGACATGGCTGCCCGTCTCGATGCGCGTCCCACGTCTGCAACCGGGTTGCAACGACGTTGCAACCCGGACGACGTTGTCGGCCTAGCGCTTGACCTTGAGCGTCGCGAGCCCGGTGGGGACGGCGTCCCCGAGCTGGGCCGGCCACGCTGACAGGTCGATGCGTCCACCGGCGACTGCCGGGAAGTGCGAGAAGGCCTGCCGCTGGTTCTCCCAGAAGGTCAGCACCTTGCCGCGCGCCGACCCCGGCAGCGTCATCGAGAACGAGCCGTTGACGCTCGGCCACGTCTCGCTGATCGGCTTGATCACCCGGCCGCCGGCGGTGACGCCGACGACGAGTCCGCTGTAGACGGCGCCCGTGAACGAGCCCGGCTTCTGGACGGTGTATGCCGTGCCGTTGCCGAGCTGGATGTTCATCGTCGCGCTCTTGAGTCGGGCGAAGTCGACGTTCGTGCCGACGTTGCCGCCGTACGCCGTGTTGCCGAGCGCGACGCCGACGGCGAGCGAGACCGGATCCGCCGACGTCTCGTCCGAGGCGGCGAAGTACGACGTGTAGTGGCCGTTCGCGTCGCTCGCCGACGAGTGCGTCCAGAAGTCGCGGTCCTGGGTGCGCGTGATCACGACGGCGCCCTGCACGGGCTGGCCCGCCGCATTCGTGATCGTGCCGGAGAGCTGGTACGTCAGGAGGCGCACGAGCGGCGGCACCTGGCGGCGGCTGCCGACGATGCGGCCGGTGATGACGACGTTGCCGCCCGAGACCCGCGCGTGCAGCCCGGTGAACGCGTACCCGACGCTGACGCCGCCGTGCGCGCCGAGCACCGCGCTCTGCTGGCCGGCCGAGAGCCGCTTGCCGGCGATCGTCGCGCCGCTCACCGAGCTGACGCGGATGACGCGCCGCGCCGGCAGCGTCACGTCCGTGTCGAAGTGGAAGCTGCCGTCCTTCGCCGTCGCGGCCGGGACGAAGTAGCCGTCGACCTTGACGTGCGCGCCCGCAACGGGATGTCGGTTCCAGAGCACGCGTCCGGACACCGTGGCGACGTTCGACGAGTTCGCATCCCACGGCCGGACGGTGACCGCGCTCTGCGCGACGATCCGCCCAGTGCCGCGCACGGCGGCGCGATGCGTGTGATGCGCAACCCGACCCGGGCGCGCGGCGATGCCTTGCAACGAGCGCGTCACCTGCGACGGATGAGGCGACTGCGTCTGCGAGCCGCCCAGCGCGAACACCTGCAGCGCCGCCCCGACGCCGCCGTTCGACGACGTCGGCGTGCCGCCGATCGTCACGGCGACGTACTCCTTCCCGTCGACGGAATAGATCGAAGGGCCGGCCGCGATCTGGTGCCCGGTCTGGAACGTCCAGAGCACGTTGCCCGTCTTCAGGCTGAACGCGCGCAGCACGCCGTCGCCGCCGCCGGCGAAGCCCAGGCCGCTCTCAGTCGTCGTGACACCACCGCGTTCGGGCTCGGGCGTCGTGAACTTCCACACCTGACGGCCGGTCGAGACGTTGATCGCGCTGATCGAGCCGTGGTCGTGCCAGCCCGGAAGCTGCGTGCCGAAGTTGCCGTTCTGCAGGCCGAGAAAGACGTCGCCGAGCGTGAACTTCCGCTTCTTCTGCGTCGGCGTCAGGATCGACTGGACGTCGACCGCGGCCGTCTCGGATGCCGCGTTGAAGATGTAGTTCGTGTTCGCGTCGTACGCGGCGGGGGAGTAGTTGATCCCGCCGAGCGAGCTCGGATAGACCGCGACGGACTTGCCGCCCTGGAGGCGCGGATGCTCGACCCGGTCGATCACTTTGATCCGCTGGTAGATCGGGCGGCCGTTCGCAGCGTTGTACGCGAACCAATAGCCCTCCATGGTGGCGACCGAGACGATCTTCTGGCTCTTGCCGCCGACCTTGCCCGTGTAGACGAGCGGCGGCTGCGCGGTGTCGTACGACCACTCGTTGAAGCCCATCTGCTGCTGCCACCACTTCATGCGGCCGGTCGCGAGATTGACCGCGATCAGCGAATCGGCACGCGGGTTGTTCCCGGGCCGGACCGACGGGAAGTAGAGCGGCGTCGCCGAGCCCGTGCCGAAGTAGAGCGTGTTCGTGCTCGTGTCGACGGTGGTCGGCGTCCACGTGACACCGCCGCCTGCGAGCGTCGAGCCGTGGCGCCACTCCGTGCCGTTCGGCGGGATGTTCCAGAACGGATTCGGCCAGGCGGGACTGAGATCGCTCGAGCGCGCGGCCATCACGAAGCCGCGGACGCCGTACTCGGAGCCCGCGGCGCCGAAGATGAGGCGGTGGTTGGCGCAGATCGGCGCGCTCGTCTCCGAGTACCCGGCGTTCATCGACGCGCCCGGGACGATCTTCGCAATCGGCACGCGACGCTCGAGCTTGCCGGTTGCCGCGTCGAGCTGCGCGATCGTCATGTCGAGCGTGAGGATGAACACGTGACCGTCGCAGAGCGCAACGCCGCGGTTGGCGACGATGCCGAAGTTGCGGAACACGGCGACGTCGTCCGGAATCCAGCGCCACTTCACTTCGCCCGTTGTCGCATTGAGCGCCCACACGTTGTCGTCGTTCGTCGTGACGTACAGCGTCCCGTTCTTCTCGACGGGATACGACTGCTCGCCGCGTCGGACGGTCGGATCGATCTTCTGGAAGTCGACGCTGAAGAGGCGCCCGAGCTGGTCGACGTTGCCGGGTGTGATCTGGGTCAGCGGCGAATGACGAAGCTCGTTCGGCGTGTTGCCGAAGCCGGCCCAGCCGACGTTGGCGAGCGAGTCTTTACCGCCCGCCGATGCGGAGGTGAGCAGCGTGCCGAATGCGACGACGCCGGCAAGAATCGCCAACGCGCGGGGGAGTGTGCGCGAGATCACGTGGCGCCCCATTGTAGCCCCCTTGACGTCAGCTCCACAGGAAGCACGGCCGCGACGAGCAGCAGCAACGCGAACGTCGCGAGATACGGTGCGAGTGGCGTGCGCCGCCGGGTCGCCGACTGTACGGCCGCCGTCGGCCCGTTGCCCGCCGCCTGTCGCAGGAACGACGTCGCTGCGCCGAGTTGCGCCTCCTCGAACGCGCGCCCGCCGAGCGCGGACGCGACGTCGTCGAGCACGACGCGACCGAGCGGATCCGGCCGATACGCGGTCTCGGCCTTCCCGCCCGCCCCGTAGACGCTCTCACCGTCGTGCCAGAAGCGGACTGCGATGAATCGATAGCCCCGCGCGCGCGACAGCGTGTCCGCGAGCCCGGAGGTGTCGACCGGGTTGCTTTCGCCGTCCGTCAGCAGCACGACGAGACGCGTCGTCGCTTTCGCGTGGAAGTAGTTGCCCGACGCGATGTCGCCGAGGGCGGCGAACGTCGTCGCGCGGATGTCGCTCGCGGCCGGCGGCGGGCTCTCGATCGCGACGCCGCGGCCGGCGACCGTGTCGAAGCTCGCGACGTCGGCGACGGGGAGGAGGTCGGGTAGCACGCGGTCGGTCAGCGTGGCGACGCCGGACGGGACGTCTGCGATCGCGGCGCGCAGCCGTTCTGACGCCGCGACCGCGCGATCGAGCCGGGTCGGCGACGTCGGCCTCGCAGACGCCGCCATCGAGCGCGACGTGTCGAAGACGAAGAGCGCCTCGGCGTCGGTGCGCACGCGCGTCCCGGGCCGGTGCGTCAGCGCGGGCTGCGCCGCCGCGAGGCCGAGCACGACGATGGCGCCCGCAGCGGCCATCGTCTGCAGCGCGTCGCGCCGGGCTTGCGGTTGCAGCCCGAGTGCGCCGGCGACCGTGGCGGCGCGACGTCGTCCGACCGTCCACGCGGCGAGCGGGAGGAGCGCTGCAAGCGCGACCAGCGCGCCGAGCGGCGTCAGGAACGTCATCAGTACCCGTTCCCCGGCACGCCGCCGCCGGCCCCGCGTCGGCCGCCTTTCCCGAACGAGCCGCCCGGGCCCGCGCCGGTGCGCGTCCCGTGCGCCTCGGTCAGCCGCAGCATCAGCTCGAGGTCGAACTTCGCAGCGGCGTTCGCCGGATCCGCCCGCACTGCACTTGCGAAGTCTGCGATCGCCGAGTCGGCTGCATTCGAGCCTGCGCCGCCCGCAGACTCGTCGAACGCCAGGATGCCCAGCAGCGTGTCCGCCTCCGACGCGCGCGACCCGTGCGCGACCGCGCTCAACGCCCCGTCGGCCTGCGACCGCAGTGTCTGCAGCTCGACGGCGGTGTCGAGGCGATTCGGTGTCGACTGTGCGATGCGGTACAGCTGCAGCGCGCGGCGGAACGCGATGTCGTCGCCCGTGCCGAGCAGGCTGCGCGCGGTGCCGCCGAGCCGGGTCGACGGCGACCAGCTTGCGCGATGCGGCGTCACGCCGTACGCGGCGTCGCCCTGCGTCAGCGCTCTCGGCCACGTGCGCACGTCGCCGGCGAGCAGTGCGGAGAACACCGCGATTGCAGCAAGCACGACGGCGGCAAGGACCTTCATTCGGCGCTCCACTCGAGGCGCGGCGCCCATGCTTCACGCAGCGCCAGCGCAGCCGCTGCGAGGATCGCGAGCGCGAGCAAGACGCCCGGGAAGACGGTGACGTCGTGCGGCGGCACCTCGGTCAACGTCGGTGCCTGTGCGACCGGGACGGTGCGCCCGAGAAGCCGCTCGAAGAGCGTCACGTCCTGCGGCGATGCGTTCAGACCGACGACGCGGACGGGGATGTGGTCGCGGCGGTACGCGGCCATCACCGCGGCGAGCGCCGTGAGGTCCTGTGGGTCGTCGTCGAGATCGCTGACGAGGATCACCGTTGGCGGCTTCGGCTGCGCCTGGGCGATGGTGTGTGCGAGCTCCATGCCGGTCGAGATCCGCGTCCCGGCGGTGAACGTGTTCGTCCACGGGTTGGGCGGGAACGTCGGCGCGAACCCCGCCTGCGTCTGTGGCGGCAGCGAGAAGTAGCGCACGAACGGGGTGAGATCCGATGCAGGGACGCCGGGCGGCAGCGCTTCGTAGGCGAGATCGGAGAAGGCGACGAGCCCGACACGCGCCCCGCTGTGTGAGATCGCC
>Ga0207705_10003740_pt1 | contig 11587 bp, 10 predicted proteins | sample KBSC13metaG_FD_184314 | JGI IMG/M metagenome (GOLD analysis project Ga0207705, IMG submission 184314) | Corn rhizosphere microbial communities from Kellogg Biological Station, Michigan, USA - KBS C1-3 metaG (SPAdes) (version 2) | ecosystem: Host-associated > Plants > Roots > Rhizosphere > Soil ...
GGACTTGTGGTACGTCCGCTGGACGCCGTTCGATACGCCTACCGCATCCACGTCGTAGCTCACCCGGCCGCCATAGAGCCCGGCGAGGAGGGCGATCTCGGAGGCCGTGTCCTTCGCGATCGAGTAGCGATAGTTCACGTCGAAGATCTCGTTCTTCGACTGGACCGAGACGTTGGCCCCCACCGGGAAGGTCGCGTCCCCGATGTCGATCTCGCTGTTGTACGACCGGCTTCCGTCGCGCTTCGTCCCGTAGTAGCGCACGTCGAGGCGATGGCGCGGCAGGAAGCGCCACGAGAGCCCGGCCTCGAAGCTCGACAGGTTGCGATCGAGGTCGTTGTTCTCGAGGTTGATGTCCGTGCCGCGGGAGTTCTCGCCGTTCAGGCGCAACGTGCTGTCGAAGCGGTTGACGATTCCGCCGACGTCGATCGTCCACGTCTCCGTGCCGGGTGCGATGAAATCCCGCGACCAGAAGTCCTGCGCGTGGGAGCGCACCGGGGCCCAGAGGAGGGGAGCTGCGGCAGCGAGCGCGACGGCGATTCGGGTCTGCATGGAGTTCTCCGGGAAGGCGGGAAAGGGCACCGTGGGTCAGCGTCGGGCCGATTCTCGGGTGGCCCTCTGCCTGCGGCAATGGCACTTGAGTGCCGAAACGGGGGCTCATCCCGCGTGATCAGGCTTGCCGGAAGAGGGCTTCCAAGGCGCGAAAGGCGTCGTTCGCGGCGCCTGCCACGGCTTGCGGGCGTATGCCCTGCGACGGCGCCGCGTCGAGGGCCGCGGTGAATGCCTTCCACATGGCCGCGGTGGCCTTTCCGTAGCCTTGCAGGTAACGCGCCCCGCGCTCCGGCGCGAGGGACCAGCGCTGCACCAAGGCGGGATACAGGGTGCGCGCGCCGAGCGTCGAGCCTTCCATCACGTACATCCAGCCCCATGCCGCGTCCGCTTCGAGGGTTGCGGGGGCATCCGGGCGCGTGTCGAGCGGGGCCACGCCGAAGCAAGCGAGATCCTGCTCGAGCCACGCGGTCTTCATGCGCGCCGGCAACGCGAGCCCCAAGGGGAGTGACGTGCGCAGCAGGAGGGGCTCGACCGCGCGATGGAACGCGTGCATGCGCTGCAGGTATTCGTGATAGCGCGCGAGCGGCCACGCAGCCGCATCGAAAGCGATCACGCGCTCGATGGAGGCGTGCGCGTCCGCGGTCGCTTCCTGTAGCTGACGCCTCAAGCCGATCGTCGGACCCTTCCTACAGACTCTCTCGGTAAGATTGCGCAAACATCATAGCTGCGATGAATTCGAAGGTTCGCTCCTTGTACCCGCATTCCACTCCCCCGGCTGCGTTCCACCGCGCCGGAGCCGCCGGTTGAACGTTCCGCGCGGCCTCATCCTCAACGTCGAGGATAACGAGGCCAAGCGCTATCTCAAGACGCGCGTCCTGCGCCACGCCGGGTTCGAGGTGATCGAGGCCGCCAGCGTGGCCGCGGCGCGAGAGCTGCTGCTCGAGCGCCGCCCGGACCTCGTCCTCCTCGACGTGAAGCTGCCCGATGGCGACGGCCGCGAGCTGGCCGCGTCCATCAAGTCGTCGCCGGAGACCTCGCAGATCGTCGTGCTGCAGACCTCCGCCTCGCTGGTGGAATCGAAGGATCGCGTGGCCTCGCTCGACGCCGGCGCCGACGGGTATCTCGTCGAGCCCATCGAGCCGCGCGAGCTCGTGGCCCACGTGACGGCGCTCATGCGGCTGCGCCAGGCGGAGAGCGAGCGGCAGGCGGCGCTGGTGGCGCTACGCGACGCCGACCGCCGCAAGGACGAGTTCCTCGCCATGCTCGCGCACGAGCTGCGCAACCCGCTTGCCCCCATTCGCAACGCGGTCGAGATCCTCGGCGCCCGCGACGAGGCGCTGCGCGACCGCGCGCGCTCGATCGTGCGCCGCCAGGTCGAGCATCTCGCGCGGCTGGTCGACGACCTGCTCGAGGTTTCCCGCATCACCCAGCGCAAGATCGCCCTGCGCCGCTCGGTCGTGACGCTCGCGTCCATCCTCGATGCGGCAGTCGACACCGCCAACCCGTTCCTGAAGGGCCAAACTCAGACGCTGGAGGTGAGCGCGCCGGCAGAGACGCTGTGGTTGCGCGTCGACCCGGTCCGCATCGCGCAGGCCGTGGGCAACCTGTTGCACAACGCCTCGAAGTTCAGCGCGCCCGGCGCCACGATCCATCTCGAGGTTTCCCTCGAAGACCAGGACATCGCGATCCGCGTGCGCGACCAGGGCGTGGGCATCGCCGCGGACATCCTCCCGGAGATCTTCGAGCTGTTCGTGCAGGACGACCGCTCGCTCGAGCGCTCGCAGGGCGGCCTCGGCATCGGGCTTTCCCTCGTGCGCGGCATGGTGGAGATGCACGGCGGGCGGGTCGAGGCCGCGAGCGAGGGCCGCAACGCCGGCAGCCTCTTCACGATCCGTATCCCGCGCGCCGGCAACGAGGCGCGCGAGCCCAGCGTCGAGCGGCAGCCGGCCCAGGGCGCGGGCGCGATGCGGCGTCGCATCCTCGTGGTCGAGGACAACGTGGACGCCGCCGACTCGATGCGCATCCTGCTCGAGCAAGCGGGCCACGAGGTCACGGTCGCGACCAACCCGTGGCAGGCGCTCGAGGCGGCCCGGCTGAACCGGCCCGACGTGGCGCTGCTCGACATCGGGCTTCCGGGCATGGACGGCTACGAGCTCGCGGGACGCCTCAGGCGCAACGCCGAGACCGAATTCGCATGGCTGGTCGCCGTGAGCGGCTACGGCGAGGAGCGGGACCGGGCGCGATCCGCCGCGGCCGGCTTCGACCTCCACCTCACCAAGCCCGTGGATCCCGCGCGACTGGCGGAAGCGATCAGCGCCTGCGATCGCGCCGATCCGCTGCGCGCCCTCGACGCGGGCTGACCTCGTGCACACGCACATTCCCGCCCCGGAGGGCCTGGACCGCCTATGCGCGCGCTATGTCGAGGCGCAGCTCGCGGGCGACCGGCGCGAGGCGCTGCGCATCGTGCTCGACGAGGGCCTCGCCCGCGGCGTCGCGGTGCAGGAGCTGCAGGCGCGCGTGATCCAGGCGGCGCAGCGCGAGATCGGCCGCTTGTGGCAGGTCAACCGCATCAGCATCGCCCAGGAGCACATGGCCACCGCGATCTCGCACGTGGTCATGTCGCGCCTCTTCGACGAGGCGCGCTCCGATCCGCGCCTCGGAAAGAAGATCGTCGTGGCCTGCGTCGAGGGCGAGCACCATGAATTCCCCGCACGCATCGTCGCCGACTTCCTGGACCTCGGCGGCTTCGAGGTGCGCTATCTCGGCGCGAACGTCCCGACCGACGACCTCATGCGGCTGCTGCGCGACGAGGACGCGGACCTGCTCGCGCTTTCGGTGACCATGAGCTTCAACGTGCCTTCGCTGCGCCAGGCGATCACGCGGGTGCGCATCGAGCATCCGCGGCTGCCGATCCTGGTGGGGGGCCACGCGCTCGAGTGGGAGCCCGACCTCGCGCGCGATTTCCGGGTCGACACGTGCGATGCCGACGCGCGCTGCCTGGTCGACACCGCACGCTTCCTGCTCGACCGCCGGGCGGCATGAGCGAGCTCGCCGCGATCCTCGAGCGCGACGGCCGCGCGCTCTCGCAGCGCGTGCTGGACGAGATGTACCGGGACGCCTTCTGGAGCGAGCGCTTCGGCGATCGCGGGCGGCGGCATGCGAACGAGGACAGCGACTTCCACCTGCGCTACCTCGCGCGCGCGCTCTCCGCGGGCGACGCGACCATCCTCGTGCGCTATGCCACGTGGTTGCGGGAGGTGCTCGCGACGCGCGGCATGTGCACGCGCCACCTCGACGAGAATTTCCGCCTGCTCGCGCGCGAGCTTTCGGCGACGTCCTGGCCCGGGCGCGACAAGGCCGTGGCCCTGCTCGAAGAGGCGCGCGCGGGCCTGCGCCACGAGGCGAGCGATGCGCGGTGGGTCGAGGATCACGCTGTCGCCCTCGCGAAGGCGATCGTGAGCCACGTGCGCGCCGGGCATCCGGCGGGCTGGAAGCAGCACGACGCCCGAGGTGCCGACGCCGGCCTCGCGGACGATGCGGCGAATTACGTCTCCTACGTGGCCGATGCCGTCGCGCTCGGCGGGGCGGCCACGCTCGCCGACCACGCACGCTGGCTTGCCGCCCACCTGCAGGGCCATGGCGTGCGCACCCAGCAGGTGCACGCGTTCCTCGAGGGGTGCGTGCGCGCGCTCGAGGAGTCGCGCGCTCCCGAACGCGTCGTCGAGATCGCGCGGCAGGCCGCACCCGTCTCGCGCGCCCCCGCGTGAGACAATCGGCCGCTCGATGAACCCCGATCCGCGCGATTTCGACGGCCTGAGCCGCGAGTTCTGGCTCGCCTGCGCGCTCGACGGCACGGTCGCCTGGCGCGACGCGCGCGCCCAGGCGCTGCTCGGCCTCGAGATCGGCGCGAACCTTGCCGCGCTGGCCGTGCCCGGCACCGAGGGCAAGCTGGCGGCGCTCCTCGCTTCGGCGGCAAGCGGCACGACCCGGGATTGGGAAGTGTCGCTCCTGCTCGCCGGACGCCCCGCGACGATCTCGTTCAGCGGAAAGCCCGGGCGGGAGGGTGTCCTCCTCCTGGGCCAGCTCGTTCCCGAGCAATTCGTCAAGGCGCTCGACCAGCTATCAGGTTCGATGGAGGACGTGGTCGCGCTGAACCGCCAGATCGCCGCGCAGAAGAAGGAGATCCAGGCGCGGCACGACGAGGCGCTGCGGCTCAATCGCGAGCTCTCCGAGTCCCACAAGGGGGTGCTCACGATGCACGTGGAGCTCGAGGACCGGGCGCGCGAGCTGCGCCGCTCCGGCGACGTGAAGTCGCGCATGGTGGCGAACGTGAGCCACGAGTTTCGCACGCCCCTGCATTCGATCCTCGGGCTCTCGCGCCTGCTGCTCGACGGCGTCGACGGCTCCCTGAACGACGAGCAATCGCGCCAGGTCTCGTTCATCCGCTCCTCGGCCGAGGAGCTCATGCAGTTCGTCGACGACATGCTCGATCTTTCGCGCGCCGACGCCGGCAAGGCCGCGCTGCGCATGGAGACCTTCTCGCTCGCGGACTTCGCCGCGTCGCTGCGGGGGATGCTGCGGCCGCTGGTGATTCCCGATCGCCCGGTCGAATTCCTGTTCGAGGACGCGCCCGACGTGCCCGTGGAGACCGACCGCGCGAAGGTCTCGCAGATCGTGCGCAACCTCGTTTCCAATGCGCTCAAGTTCACCGAACGTGGCGAGGTGCGCGTGCGCTCCGCCGTGGATGCCGCTGGCCGCCTCACGATCCGCGTCTCCGATACCGGGATCGGCATCGCGCCGGAGGACCTCGATCATGTCTTCGAGGAGTTCGGCCAGCTCGTGACGCCGCTGCACGAGCGCTCCAAGGGGTCGGGGCTCGGCCTGCCGCTCTCGCGCCGCCTGGCCCAGCTGCTCAACGGCACGCTGGAAGCCGAAAGCGAGCCGGGCAAGGGCTCGACCTTCACGCTCTCGATCCCCGCGCAGCACCCGGAGGCGCGCGAAATGGAAGCGCTGGTCGAGCGCAGCCGCCAGCGCCCCGCGGGCCGCGGCTCGGTGCTCGTGGTCGAGGACGACCGCAAGACCCTCTTCGTCTACGAGAAGTACCTCGTGATGGCGGGGTTCCACGTGCTGCCCGCTCGCACCATCGAGGAGGCCGAGGCGCTGCTCGAGGCCACGCGCCCGGCGGCGATCGTGCTGGACGTGATGCTCGAGGGCGAGACCTCGTGGGGCTTCCTCGCGCGCCTCAAGCAGTCGGCGGATACCTGCGACATTCCGGTGCTCGTGGTCACGGTCACCAATCGCGAGCAGAAGGCGCGCGCGCTCGGGGCCGACGAGTTCTGGTTGAAGCCCCTGGACCAGGAGCGGCTGGTGAAGCGCCTGCGCTCCCTCACGCGCTCGAACCTGTCGCCGCGCGTGCTGGTGATCGACGACGACGAGCGCGCGCGTTACCTGGTGCGCAAGCACCTGGCCGGCGAGCGCTTCGAGGTGAGCGAGGCGGCCACCGGCACCGACGGCGTGGCCCTCGCGCAGCAGCTCGTGCCCCACGTGATCCTGCTCGACTTCCTGCTCGAGGAGATGACCGCCTTCGACGTGCTGGACGAGCTCAAGTCCGATCCGCGCACGCGCGCGATCCCGGTCATCATCGTGACGAGCCAGGCCCTCGATCCCTCGCAGCAGCAGCGCCTCATGGAGGAGGCCGAGGCCGTCATCTCGAAGCAGAACCTGAGCCGCGAGCTTGCGTTGAGCCGCATTCGTGACGCGCTCGCCAAGTCCGGCGTCACGGTCTAGTAGTCCCGTCGGCGCACGCGAATCGACCCGACCGGAGCACCCGGCGGGCTAAACCACTCGTCGCCCGGTGGTGCCCAAACGGGTCCAGGGAGACATTCGATGAAAACCACCGCATTCCGCCGCGACGCTTTCCACGCCGCGATCCTCGCCGCGCTCCTGGCACCGGGGTGGGCCGTGGCCAGCGCGTCCCACGAGGCCCATCCTTCCGCCGACAGCGTCGTGCGCGCGCTGCAGAGCGACGACGCGCTGCTCGAGCGCGTGGCCAATGCGCTGGCCAACGACCCGGAGCTCGGGAACGTCGACATCACGGTGCTCGTGGGCGAAGGGCGCGTGGCCCTCCAGGGACGCACGCAGACCGCCGGGCAGGCCGTGCGCGCGGTGGCCGTCACGCGCCGCGCCGCGGGCTCGGGCGTGGAGGTGAGGAGCGAGCTGACGAGCGTGCGTCCGCGCGACGCGGCGGGCGCCTGACCTACGGCTGCTTCGGCGGCTGCGACGTGACCGCCGCGCGGATCGCGCGCAGCTTCGCCTTCACGCGGCGCTCGTTCTCGAGCCCCATGCGCACGAGCACCTTGCGGCCACTCGAGAGCGATTGCAGCTCGGGATCCGCGTACTCGTACAGCACGTGCGGCACGGTGAGCTTGACCGGCCCCGCCGGCTCGGGCGCATCGAGGAGGTGGTCGATGACCTCCACCAGGCGGTCGTTGAAGTAACCCTGCGGATAGCCGAGCTCGACGTACGCTTGCTGGAAGAGCGGATAGAAGCGCCGGTACACCGCGACCAGCTTCTGCGTATCGACCGCGTCCATGGCGCGGATGAAGGGCGTGTAGCGCGCGGCGTTCTGCGATGCGAGCTCCAGGGTCGCGCCGTCGCCGCGGGTGGCGGGCAGCCCGGCCATGGGCTTCACGGGATTCAATCGCGCCGCGTACGACTCGCGCGGCAGGTTGTCGATGGTGGCCACGACGCGGCGCACGAAGTCCTGCAGGTTGAGGAAATGCGCGACCGCGTCGCGATCGAGGGCCGCGAGCGCCGCCCCGAGGACGCCGTCGCTGTCGTTCAGCGCCGGCAAGGTTTGCGCGGCGGGCGGCTCGATCGGATGCACCGGACCGGTCGGTGCGGCCGGCGCAGGGGGCGAGGGCGCGCTCGCCGCGGGGGGCGGCGGCAAGGCCGGCGCGTGCGATGCGTTCCAGTACCACAACCCGGCCGCGCCGATCACGGCGATGACGACCACGGCGATCACAGCCTTCGCGAGCCCGCTCATGTCTTTCCACCCGCAGTGCAATGACGCCATGGTACGGGGCGTTGCGGCCTCGTGCGCGCCCCCTATCGCGCTTGGCTATGGTCAGCGGCCGATCCGCGGGTCCAGCATGTCGCCCAGCACCGCGCGCCAGGCCCAGGCGCGCCGCAATCCGACGCCCGGAAGCGCCTCGAGGCGCCCGTCATGGGCCGCCGCATGGAGCTGCTCCAGGGTCGCGATGCGGAGGTCGTCGCGGATGCGGCGCGCGAGCGCGGGGCCGATGCCGGGCAGGGACTGGAAGACCGAGGCGGGGTCGGCTGCGCGCCGCAGCTCCTCGAGCAGGGGCCAGCGTCCATTCGCGAGCATCTGCGCGATGGCGCCGGCGATTCCGAGCCCGACGCCGGGGATCGCATCGAGCGCCCGCGCGCCGCCTTCCTCGAAGAGCGCCTGCAAGGAGCGCGGATGGGCGAGCACGCCGCGGGCCGCGACGCGGAAGGCGTTCACGCGGTAAGGCGACGCGGCCCGGCTTTCGAGCAGGCGCGCGGCCTCGAGCAGGCGTTCGGCCACGCGGCGGTTGCTTTCGGGGATGCGGCGCATGTCGCTACAACGGGGCGCGCGGTCGCGCGGATGACTTGCCGCCGGCCTACTGCCGCAGCACCACCTTGTCGTAGAGGTCGGGCAGGCGCGCACCGGGGTCGTACTTCGCCTTGAGCGCGCGATACGCCGTCCCGCCATAGATCGCGTCGAACGCCTCGCGCGTGAAGCAGCTCTCGGAGTAGAGCGACTTGATTCCCCCCGCGCGTGCCACCTCGTCCTCGATCATGCGGTTGAAGTGGCCCGGTTCGTGGCGCTCCCGGCGGCGCACGACGTCCCAGAAACCGAAGTTCACGTACCAGCGCCGCTGCATCGGATAGAGCGTGAAGCGCGAAGCGTTCGCGCGCGGCCCGATGGGGCACATCCAGACCGGCCAGATGCCGATCTCGCGCGCGAGGAAGGCGAGAAAGCGCGCGGCATGCCCGATCGGGATGTCGACGTCCTGGATCACCGATTCGCCCTGCATGCCGCGCAGGCGATCGAGCGCACGCGTGAGCCCGACGCGGCTATTCCACCGCATGATGCGCGTGTACGTGCGCGAACCGAGGCGCTCGCGCCCATAGAGCCGGCGCACCAGCGGGTTCTGCGCCAGCAGGTTCTTCGAGCACCAGAACCAGTCGGTGTCCCAGCGCCAGAGGAAATCTCGCGTGGTGAGCCAGTCCTCGCGCCTCGCCTCGATGGAGCGGTAGTAGATGCTGCCGTACGTGTAGTCGCTGGCCGCGGGCGCGGTGTCGGCGAAGCGGCCGAGCGTGAGGTAGAGCCGGCCGGGCGCGAATATCGTCCCGTCGATGAAATCGGCCTCGCATGCGTCGCATGCCTCCTCGACCGCGGCGAAGTACGCCCCGGCGTCGCTGAACTGCCGATGCTGGACGTGCACGTAGGGCCTCACCGGGATCACGCGGCTCTTCACGCGCAGCGCATAGCCCAGCGTGCCGTACGAATTGGGCAGCGCGAAGAAGAGGTCCGCGTGCTCGTTGGTCGCCGTACAGGTGAGCACTCGAGCATCCCCGGTGAGCACTTCCAGCTCCTCGACCGCCTCGTGCACGAGGCCCTGGCGAAAGGACGTCGCCTCGATGCCCACGCCCGCGACCGCGCCGCCGAGCGTGATGGTCTTCAACTGCGGCACGACGGCCGGCATGACGGCGTGCGCGAGGCATGCGTCGGTGAGCGCTTCGTACGGCACCATGCCTTCTGCGTCCACGGTGCCGCGGGCCGGATCGACCTCGAGCACCTGGCAGAGCGAGCGCACGTCGAGGCGGCGGCGCGCCTCGGCGCGACGATCGCGAAAGATGTTCGAGGTGTCCTTCGCGAGGGCGAGCCGGCCTTCGCCCGAGCGCATCTCCCGTGCCAGCGCCGCGACGCGTTGCGCGTGCGCCGCGGCCGCGTTCACGAATACATGTACTCGCGGCTGTGCGGGAAGCTGCTCCAAGACACGTTGCCGCGCGCGAAGACGATCTGGAAGAGATGGGTGCGGCCGTTGTGAAGGCGGAACATCTCGGCGCAGCCCAGCAGGTACGTGCGCCAGATCCGCCGGAAACGCTCGTCGAATTTCCCCGGGTCGAGCGCGTGGATCCTCGGCCAGTTCGCGTCGAAGCGCTCGGCCCACGCGTCGAGCGTGAGCGCGTAATGCCGCCTGAGGTTCTCGATGTCGATCACCTCGAGGCCGGCGTCCTCCATCGCGACGATCACGTCGGCGAGGCTCGGGATCCAGCCGCCGGGAAAGACGAACTCGCGGATGAAGTACTCGGTGGGACGGCGGCCGACGTGGCCGATGAAGTGGAGCAGGCCCAGCCCGCCGGGCTTCAGGAATTTCGCGTGCGCCCGCACGACCTCGGCGAGCTGGTCGCGACCCGCGTGCTCGAGCACGCCGATGGAGACCACCTTGTCGAACTCCTGGTGGGCGTCGCGGAAATCGGTCTCCACCACCGAGAGCGACTTGCCCAGCCCGCGACGCGCGATCTCCTCGCGCACCATGGCGTTCTGCTCCGGCGTGTTGTTGAGCCCCACGACGTTCACGCCATGGCGCTCGTGCGCGTGGAACATGAAGCCGCCGAAGCCGGTGCCGATGTCGATCACGCGCTCGCCGGGTTGCAGCATCACCTTGCGGCAGACGTGCTCGACCTTGTTGCGCTGCGCCTCCTCGACGTCGCGCGTGCCGTCCTTCCAGTAGCCGCACGTGTACATGAGGAGATCGCGATCCAGCCAGAGCCGGTAGAAATCCGTACCGAGCCCGTAATGGAAGCGCGCGTTGGCCTGCGCTTGCTCCCAAGTGCGGTTCGAGTGACGCCACTCGTGCACTTGGTTGCGCAGGCCGACCAGCCAGTTGGGCCGGGTCTCGCCGCCGGCCATGGCCTGGCGCAGCGGCACGCGCAGGTCCCCTTCGAGGTCGAGGTCGCCGTCGAAGTACGACTCGAGCAGGCCGATGTGGCGGAAGAGCGCCGCCCGCGCCTTGGCGCGGGGATTGCGGAAGACGACCTGGAAGTCGGCGGCATTCGCGGCCATGTCCGAAGTCTACGCCACGCGCAACGAAGCTCCGTGAAACTCCGCGGTCGATTGAAAGTCCGCAGGATGGGGGGCCGGCGTGGCGATGCGCGGGCGAATGGTGGCAACCCCGCGGGCAATCGCGGCCAATCCGCGGACGGAGGGACCTTCTGAAGATCGCGACCTACAACGTGAACGGCGTGGCCGGGCGCATGCCGCGGCTCGTGGAATGGCTGCGCGAGACGGCGCCGGACGTGGTCTGCCTGCAGGAGATCAAGACGGGGGACGCGACCTTTCCCGCGGCGAAGATCGAGGCCGCCGGCTACGGCGCCGCATGGCATGGGCAACGCGCGCATCATGGCGTCGCCGTGCTGGCCCGCGGCCATGCGCCGCGCGAAATCCGGCGCGGCGTGCCGGGCAACGAGGACGATCCCCGCGCGCGCTATCTCGAGTGCGAGGTCGATGGCGTGGTGATCGCCTCGGTGTACGTGCCCAACGGCAATCCGGTGCCGAGCCCCAACTTCGACTACAAGCTGCAGTGGACGCGCCGCTTCAACGCGTATGCGCGCGAGCTCATCGCCTCCGGCAAGCCCGCGATCCTCGCGGGCGACTTCAACGTGGTGCCGACCAACTTCGACATCTACAACGCCGGCTCCTGGCGCTTCGACGCGGTGCTGCAACCGCAGACGCGCGCGCTGCACGAGGAGTTGCTCGCCCAGGGATGGACCGATGCCACGCGCCAGCTGCATCCGAAGAAGCGCATCTACACGTTCTGGGTGAACGCCGCGGCGTTCCAGCGCAATGCCGGCTTCCGCATGGATTTCCTCCTGCTCTCGCCGCAGGTCGTGCCGCTGCTGCGCGAGGCCGAGGTCGATGCCGAGTATCGGGGGCGCGAGAAGCCGAGCGACCATGCGCCGACGTGGATCCGCATCCACCGCGTTC
>Ga0207705_10003741_pt1 | contig 11586 bp, 9 predicted proteins | sample KBSC13metaG_FD_184314 | JGI IMG/M metagenome (GOLD analysis project Ga0207705, IMG submission 184314) | Corn rhizosphere microbial communities from Kellogg Biological Station, Michigan, USA - KBS C1-3 metaG (SPAdes) (version 2) | ecosystem: Host-associated > Plants > Roots > Rhizosphere > Soil ...
CAGATCTGGCCCGGCGAGGGCTGGGCGGGCCAGTGCGCGGCGTATGTCAAGTCGCCGGCCGTCTTCACCTGCCCCGACGATCCTACGAAGGGATCGGGACTGTTAAACACCCCGGTCTCCTACGGATACAACATCAATCTGGCCGGCGAACCGGGGGCTTCGATCAACCTAGCGACAGTCACCAACCCCGCCAGAACTGTCGCTCTCTTCGAAGTCGCCGGCATTACCGTAAATGTCAACGACCCGCTCGAAGGCTCCGGCCCCGGCGGCGTCTCCGGCACGAACTTCTCCGCCTCCGCCAACGGCCTCGACAACCGCCTTTACGCGCAGAAGACCGGCGTCACCCTCGAAGACAACACCTACGCCACCGGTTACCTCGGCGGCCGCGTGCCGCCCGACCCGGTCCAGACACAATTCGTCTATGCCTTCGGTCGACACACCGGCGGATCCAACTACCTCCTCACCGACGGTCACGTCCGCTGGATCTCCGGCGACCGCATCTCAAGTGGCGCCAACGCCACCATCCCGGCCTGCAACCAGGACAACAGCCCCGCCATCCCCGGCTGCTCCGCCACCTTCACCGCCGCCGGCTCCGCATCGACGGGGCAGTTCACCGCCACCTTCAGCACGCTTTGATGAGCCGTGAGTCACTATCGCATAGGTCCACTTTCGTAGGGGCGAGATGGAAGGCACATCAGCAAATCCCGATTGTCGGTACCGACTTCGACGTGCCTGGAACCTCGCCCGCTCCTGTGCACACGCAAACGTTCGATTGCCCAAACTTTTCCATGCCCTCCTGCCGACTATATAGTACACTGCCGGCCGCCGAAGCGATCTCTGACGAATCGCACGGTGGAGAGAAAGTTCGTCTGCGTTGGATCTGATTCGACGATTTGGTATTGCGACAACTGGGGCCGACCCCGACAAGTCGCTGGTGATGGCCGCCAAGCGCGGCGATCGACACGCGTTCGATCGCCTGGTCCGAAACTACTCAGGCCTCTTGCGTGGGTATCTGGCTCGACGTGTCAGCCCATCCGCGGTCGACGATCTCATGCAGGAGGTCCTGCTCGCCAGTTGGAGCGCGCTGCATGCGTTCAACGGGCGGTCGCGCTTCAAGGCGTGGCTGTTCGGCATCGCGATGCACAAGTGCGCCGACTTCCACCGTGCCGCCGGACGCGACCACCTCGACTCATCCGTCGAGCTCCAGGACGGCATGGGACTCCTCTCGTCGGACACGCTTGACGATTGGTCGAGTGCTATCGACCGTCGTGAGGCCATCGCCGCAGCTCTTGCCAAGCTGCCGGCCAACCAGCGTGAAGTGCTGGAAATGTACTACTACGCCGAGCTTTCGCTGCCGGAAATCGCTACGGCCCTTGAGAGAAATTTGAATACAGTGAAGTATCAATTCTACCGAGCACACACGCAGGCGGCGGAAACGCTGTCCACAGTGCCGGGGTTGGTGCAGCCTGAGCGAATGCGGGAAGGTGTGGGATGATGACTTGTGACGATCGCGACAGCGATCTGCTCCTGATGGCGCATGGAGAACTCGGCCTCGCCCGGCGAACGAGAACCCGCCTGCATGTGCAGCGCTGTCCGCGCTGCCGCAAGCGGATTGGCGAGTTTGGCCTTGTCTCCGCGGCCTTCGCCGCCACGTTGGGACCAGGCGCCGCCGAGCGCCCGCTGACCCCAAGCCCTAGGCCGACATCGACCGCCCCCGCATCCGGTTCGTTACTGGTGATCCTGGGGCTGCTCGCCGTGATCGGCGGGGCTCTCTTCTTCGTCATCCGCAGCGCCATCTCGCTTGCCCCGGAGTCGCAATACATCAATCACGGCTCCTATGCATCGCCGCACCCGATGATGACGCCGCCTCTGCACCGCGCCATCCCCGGCTGCAAACCCGGCATCGTGAGCGACAAATGTCGGTAGGGGTGGGGAATAGGGAGTAGGGTAAGATCCGAAACCATTCCCTACTCTCTACTCCCTCTCTTTTTCCGATCCATCCGCCGATAATAGGAAAACGTGAATTACGTCCGGCTCGCGCACGTGCGCGTTGGCGGCAAAGGGGTGTCAGTGGCAAGCACGTTCGAAAGCGACGGTGTGACTCGGGTGGTGGTTGTCGACGAAGATCCGTCGACAGTGGCGTCGTTGGTCAATGCACTCTCGTGCTGTGGCTACGAAGTCGAGGGAGCGCAGGCGCCGTCCGAGGCACTGCGCATTCTGGAGCGAAACCCGGCGCGCCTGCTCGTCACCGCGCTGCATATGACCGAGATGGACGGCGATAAGCTGTTCGGCTATGCACAGCGGCGCGACCCCGACATCGCCGTTCTTCTGTTGATCTCGCAGCACCACGACACCCAGCGCGCCGTCGACTGCCTCAAGAAGGGCGCCGACGATTTCCTGCGCAAGCCGTTTGAGCTCATCGAGGCCGCCGTTCGCGCACGCTCGATTCTCGAGCACCGGCAACTCAAGCTGCAGAACCGCGCCTTGATGGACGCCGCCGCGCGAAATCAGATCGACCCGTCGCCTGTCGCCGCCGGTATGGCCCAGGATGCCCTCGCCGCCTTCATCAGCGCCCTCGAATCCAAGGACGAGTTCACTCGCGACCACTCCTCGCGCGTCTCCGAGCTCTCCGCCCGCATCGCCATCCAGATGAAACCGCGTGAGATCTCGTTCCAGACCGAGGTCCGCCTTGGCGGCCTCCTGCACGACATCGGCAAGATCGGCATCCGCGAAACCGTCATCAACAAACCGGCCGCGCTCACACCTAACGAATTTGCCGAGGTCCAGCGCCACCCCGTCATCGGCGAAACGATTCTCAAACCCGTTGTCGCCAATGCCGGCGTGCTCACCATTGTCCGCAACCATCATGAGCGATGGGACGGCGGCGGCTACCCCGACGGCATTGCCGGCCAGTCCATCTCCCTGGGTGCCCGCATTGTCGCCGTCGCCGACTCCTTCGACGCCATGACCAGCGCCCGCCCGTACCGCATCGGCATGTCCCAGGAACGCGCCGTCGAGATCCTGCGCGAAGGCGCCAACACGCAGTGGGACCGCAGCGTCGTCAACGCCTTCGTCACGCTCGTCGCCGCCGGCCAACTGCCCGAGCGGTCCCGGCACAACACCAATCGACGCGAAAAAGCCCTGCCCACCGCCTCCGACATCGTCCTCCCCACCGAACAGTTTTTGCGCAACGCCGCGTGAGGTTCTCCCACTATAGGTTGTATTCGGCGAGGAGTCGTAGCGCATCGCCTGGAATACGTATTTCATCGCTATTCGATGGACGCCATTTCGCGACCCTCTTCCACTGCTCCACCGCCTTCTCGATATCGCCGTTGGCCCGGTAAGCATCGGCCAACCACATTCGCAACGGGATGGATCGTCCGAGTTTGACGGCTGTTTCGAAACTGTCGATGGCTAAATCGAATTGGCCCTTCGCCAGGTAGCATTCGCCGACGCCTAAATAGCCGTCGTAGCCCTTAGGGGCCTCAGAAATGACCCGCTGATATTCATTGATCGCCTCATCTAGTCGGCCAACTTGAACCAGTAGATGCGCCATCGAGTGCCGAGCACTTGTCCAATCAGGCCGGATCTTCAGCGCCTTCCTGTGTTCGGCAATCGCGCCCTCAAGATCGTTATTGACATGCCTAATACCGGCAATTCGCACGTGAGCCTCGGCAAGCGACGGATCGATTTCGAGAGCCCGCTGGTACTCACGCAAGCCGTCGTCCTGCTTCTGCTCAATCCAAGCAAGTCGATCACCACGATCTAAGTGTTCCTTCGCGGTCATCGGCCACGGTTCCTCAGGTACTACGCACCATACACCCAAGACGGCAACTCTTCTCGACTCTCACGCCACTCGGCCGGGATCCCATCGACACCCACGTAACCAGCCACAATCCCGCCGACAATCGCGCACGTCGTATCACGATCGCCCAGGCCTTCGACCGTCAGCCACATCGCCTCTTCATAGCTCGACATCTGTTCGCCCGCGCACCAGAGCGAGAACGGGACCGTGTCGGCGCAGCTGATCTCGACGCCGTTCCCAAGCGTCGCCACCGCATGCCGCACCGACGACCCCTCGTCGAGACCCTGCGCCCGGTACACCATGTCCCGAACACGTCCGTCCGGCACGAACTCCAGCACTTGACCGATGAAATCCGGCCGTGACGGCGGCGTTTGCCCTCGATATCGACAGGCCAGCGCAGCCCCGACAGCCACCGCAATCGCGCCCGCCACCGCCTCGGCGTGCGTGTGCGTCACCCGCGCCGACTTCTCGGCCTCCCGCACGACCGTGTCAATATCGTCGGCAAAGTACGCCCCGAGTGGAGCCACCCGCATCGCCGACCCATTCCCGAACGATCCCTGTCCATGGAACAGCGCCTGTGCCAGGCGCTCCCAACTCGCCGGCGACCGGCCGATCTCGTAGAGCAGCGAATGCATCGCGGGACCATAGCCGCGCGTCATGTCGTAGTTGTCCGCCAGGCTGCGTGCTAGGGCCTTCTGGTCTACCGCGCCGTGTCGACGCAACGTGTCGACCACCGACATCGCCATCATCGTATCGTCGGTGTACCACCAGGGCGTCGCCGGCAGCAGCCGCCCCTCAATGGCCTCGGCAATAATGTCCTCCTCGTCGAAGAACCGCTGCCCGAACGCATCGCCGATGCTCAAACCATCCAGCGACACCATCGCCCTAGCCAACCGCTCCTGCGGCGTCGAATCGAGATTAGTCATGACCTGAAAATCCGTGAATGCCGCGCGTCAGATCCGACAGATCGGACGCGCAGCATCGCTTCTCCTTCTTTACATCTAAGCGCCTATGTATGCCGGACCATCCTCCCACTCCGCGGAGGAAGGAGACCGAGCCCTAGCGACGACGGGAGGAGGGGCTCGGCTGCACGAACTTGAGCGCCGTATGCGTCGACGAAAACGCTGCCACCTTGACATCCACCAAACCGGCCGACCGCCCCGCCGCAATGACATCGTAGTCCTTCACCGTCGCCGCCTTGCCTTTAGCCGCCACCACCCAAATGCCGCCCCTCGGCGTCAGCCGGTCCTTGAGTTCCCCGATTCGTGCCAGGGCCTCACCCGAGTCCGCGCCATAGAATAACAGATCGACGGGGCCGTCCGTGTCGAACTCGACACCCGCCTTCGCCAGGTCCGCCAAGAACGAGGCATCGTCGACATCGACTACGCTCACGTTCATTCCCGGCTTCGCGCCCAGCTTATCCATAAGCGACTTGGGATTGAGGATCTTCTCGCGCCACTGAGGCGCATGGGAACCAAGATTGAGTTCCAACGCCTCCGTCGAAGTCGAGAGGCGCAGTGTGCCACCGTCGGCTTCGACCGCCGTCAGGTCACTGAACTTCAAAGCCACGCAAAAGTCGCCGCGAAAGATCACCTCGTGCGTCTCCAGCAGCGCCTTTCCCGTCGACACCCGCCCCTCGCTTCGTGCCGTGCAAATCGCTTCCGCACCCATTAAATCACCTCGCGCGCACTAGTTCGCCAACAGGCTCTCTCTTACCTCTATTGACCGCCGATCCGGGTATACTTGGCGGCGGCAAATGCCCCGACGGCCCCACGACTGAAGTCGTGGGCTGAGATGGAGATCGTCCTCCGGACGGAAGATCCAGGCCGTTGGCAGCGCACCAACTTTCCAAGAGGACCTTCCCATGTCAAACGAAACCGTCAACGAAATCGACGATATCGATATCCACCTCAAGTCCGGCGATATGCGCCTGACCGTCTCGCCGACCGGCGCATCCCTTCGCGGCCTCTCGCGGATCAACGACTCCGCCGAGGTCGAGATCGTCACCGAGTACCGGGGCGCCCAGAACAAGCATGGCGGCCAGGGCGATGTCCTCATTCCCTTCCCCGGCCGGATCAGCGGCGGCTCGTACAAGTTCGGCGGCCACGAGCACCACCTGAAGCGGAACGACAAAGAGACGCCGAGCGCCATCCACGGTTTCGTCCGCACCGTACTGTGGGACGTCACCGCGCAAAGCGTCTCGGAGATCACCTTCCGCACCCAGATCGGCAAGGACGACAACGAAGGCTATCCCTACGCGCTCGACATCCACGTGACCTACCGCGCGACACCGACCGGCATGGAGTGCGACTTCGCGATTGCGAATACGGGAACCGAAACCGCCCCCGTCGCCGCCGGCTTCCACCCATACTTTACGGTCGGCTCGGACCTCGTCGACGCCGACTCTCTCCAGGTGCCGTTCAACTCGATCCTGGAGTTCGTCAACCTGATCCCCACCGGCAACGTCCTCGACATCGCCACCACCGACGTCGACTTCCGCACCCTTCGCCCCATTGGCGCCACGGCGATCAACACCTGCTTCCTGAACCCCATCCGCGACGCCGACGGCAAAGTCCGCATTATCCTCGCCAACACCGCCGCCGGCCGCAAGATCACCGTCTGGATGGACTCCGCGTTCGACTACGCCGTGCTCTACACGGGCGAAGCCATGGGCCCCGAACAGCGCAGGCGCTCCCTCGCCATCGAGCCCATGACGTGTGGCTCTGACGCCTTCAACCACGCCGAATGGGGCCTCATCTCCCTCGCCATCGGCGAAACCACCCGCGGCTCCTGGGGCGTCCTCACCGAATAGGGTCCCGCTGCCATGCCGCCAGCCCGGCACGTCCTATCCGGGTGCCGTGCGAGCCCCACTGCCAAGGCAAACTAGAGCTAATCGCTTTAAAGCGAATCAGATTACATATGCTTGGGAGTATGATCCGGCATGAAGGACGCGCAACGAGTCGCAGGCTGCTAAAAAAGCGGCATTACCATCGCAGAGACGTCTTTGGCGGGGGCGAAAAAAATAGATGACCCCAGAGAGTTTTGTAAAAGACTGGACTTACAGCGACATACGCCGCATCGTCGGTAACACCGCCGTCCTGCCTGGTGAGTCCGCTTCGTTTGTTGAGGTTACGGGTCTACCTGAGCGCATTTCCACCTTCTTTGGTGAGCACTATGGGCTTCTTTCGTCAGATACTTCAGGTCGGAATGCTGAAGATTCAGGACTACTCACGGTGTTTCAAGACACCGACATTAGACTGTTATATCGCCAGATAATAACTCGCGGTGAGATTGTCGGGATGATGCTAAACTATCCACCAAACTTAATGGATGTCTTGCGCTCCGACAAATACTACATCGGCATTGACTGCCAATCAGGATATATCGTTCGATTCGATACTACGTTGACTTCTTTGCAGCTAGTGAATACGTCATTGCCGGCATTTCTGGAGTCTATGTTGCTCCTGCAGAAACTCACCGCAGGTATTCGTGATTGGGAAAAACTGCCGAACGGGAGATTTCTGCGAATTGGGCGTACGTTGCGTCGGCACCTCTATCTCGCGGATCGGCAGGCACTACGGAATATACGCTATTTTTGGCCGGATGAGCTACAAGAGAAGTATCGGCAATAGGCAATTCGGACTCACAATATGACTGACAAATTGATACCATCTGTGGAGCCGCCAAATCTTTCGGAAAATGTGGCTACTGATCTGATGCAGGGGCTTCCGTTGAACATCAGTTTGCCTCCCCACTTGACGTTAGGATTATTGCCTGAGATCGGTAGCAGCTCAGCAGACGGGCCGGACCCTGCTGAGCATCTTCTTCAGCGCTTCTCGTATGGGCACAAGAACTACTGGCTTCTGTACAGATCGTTGAGAGATCCTTGGGTACTGCCGGATCAACGTTACCTCTTAGGTATAGACATAGAAACGAATCATATTGATCTACTCTATCTCTCCGGACGATCACCGGTCATCAGCCGAGTAGGCTCCTCACTTGTGTCCGTGTTGCGATGCACTACGCGCTATGAAGCCTTTATTGATGAGTATTGGCTTGGGCCAGCCGTCTCAGAAGAGCAGGAGATCGAAGCATATCATAGATTTTGGATCGATATAGCTCAGATACTCTGGAATACGCCAGAAGCAGCGATCGACCTAAAGTATTGGTGGAGAAGAATGTTTGAAGATGTAGCGTTTATTAACTTGGCGTTATACAAGCGCATTGCTCGAACCTTCAAACATAATATTCGTACCTACCAAACGTACTGATCGCGCGTCGGACAGGTATTCCGAGGGGCTGCATTGTTCCTTGACATGGTAGAACTGCAGGTAGCAGTCCATGCCTACAGCCCTGGGTAGGCATGCCGTCCCACGCCCACGATGTCGGCACGCTGCAAACGACCTGCCCACACTCTGGTTCCTCTCCTTTCCAAGGAGAGGGTTAGGGTGAGGTTGCGCCGAGAATAACGATCCCGCCCCCGCCAATCACCTCCCAAGTGCGCATTCGTAAAGCTATTCGCAATCGAATGCCTTCTTATACTGGTAAACTGAATAATCGATTAGTTAACACGAAATTTAAATTGACAGATCGTTTATTCAGCGATATAATTGCTCCTGACTCAGAAGAGGTGCGACCATATCGCACTAGTTGCTATATTTGCAATACAAATTGGACATCAACCATTTTACTTACGATCCACGCCCCGTGCAGGGGGCAGAACCAGACTGACAAATCCTACGAGGGAGATAAGATGAACTGTCAACGAAGAGTTCGAAATCGAGTACTGCAGGGCGTGACGGCCTTGTCGATACTCATCGGAGCCGCCGTCGCCGCGCAGGCGCAGACGGTTTCGATGACTATCGTCAATCAATGCAGTACAACGATCTATCCCGGCATGACGTCCGGGAACTATCCGAATCCTAACGGCGGGAACGGCGTCCAGAACTGGACGCTCGCGCCCGGAGCCAATGTCGTCCTCACTGTGCCGACGAACCTGAGCGCATCGCGTATATGGGCTCGCCGCAATTGCAATACAACGACCACCCCGTGGCAGTGCGACGCCGACCAGGGCAATACTACCCTGATCGAGTTCACCCTCTCCGGCCAGCCCGGCGGCGTCGACTGGTACGACATCAGCGACGTCGACGCCTACAGTTTTCCGGTCACGCTCCACAGTAGCGCCGGCACCAACGTCACCGCGACGGCCGATGCGCTCGCGTATTGCCCGAGCGTCCTCCAGGTCAAGAACAATGCCGGCACGGTCATCTCCTGCGAGAACCCGTGCAACTACTATAAGAATGCCCTTGTGTGCCAGTCGATCCTGTCGCCGCAGAACACCCGCGACGTCGTCAATGAATGGCCCGCTCCTGCTCAGCAGTACGTCAACCTGGTGCACAACTGGGAAGGCGAGACCTACACCTATCCCTACGACGACTGGTGGGGTCTGCACACCGTGGCGACTGGCGCGAACTGGACGATCACGTTCTGCCCCGGCGGCATCAACCCGACCCCCGGCAACCTGACATCGCCGTTCCCGCTGGCGCCCACGAACCTCGCCGGCTCGTCGAGCGGAACTACCGCGTCCCTGAGTTGGACCGCCGTGGCCGGCGCGACCGGCTACAACGTCTACCGCACCACCACCGAAGGGTCGAGCACCGCGTTGCCCGAGCAGGCTCCGCTTGCGCAGGTGACCACGAACTCCTTCAACGACAGCGGCCTGACGAGTGGCACTCGCTACTACTACATCGTTACAGCCAAGAACGCCAGCGGCTTCTCCGCTCCCACCGCCGAGCTCTGGCTGACGGCTGGCGGCGGCGCGGGCGCGACGGTTCCGCATGCGATGGGCGTTGTCACCGCGAACGCCACCGGCGGGCAAGTCGCCTTGTCGTGGCCGGTCAGCTCCGGCGCGACCAGCTACGACGTCTACCCGGCGCTCTCGTCGCAGGGCGAAGGCATCTACGGACTCTCGTCGACTCCCGGCGACGGCGTTATCGAACTTAGCTGGACCGCCATCGGCAACGCGACCTCGTACAACCTGTACCGCAGCACCACCGCGGGCGGGGAGACCCAGATCGCCAGCGGCATCACCAACCTGTACTTCCTCGACGGTGGCCTTGCCAACGGCACTACCTATTTCTATAAGGTCGCCCCGGTCACCGGCGGCGTCGTCGGCGGCTTCACCAACGAAACCGCCACCCAGCCGGTCGCCGGATCGGGTACGCCGATCATGCACTCGAACCCGTGGGTGTACAACACCGCATCAGCTTCGTTCACGCAGACCGGTTTGACCAACGGCACCACCTACTACTACATCATCCTGCCACACAATAGCGTCGGCCAGGGTGGGGGATCGACCGAAGTCAACGGCACCCCGTCGACCACCGTCTATCCCGCGGGCGACATCGCCATCGACACAGGCGGCACCACAGCCGTATCCCCGTGGATTGTCGATACCGACTTCAGCGGCGGCTCGCCGTCGAACTCCGGCAACCCGATCAACGTCACCGGCGTCACCAACGCCGCGCCCGGCGCCGTCTATCAGAGCAGCCGCTTTGGCAACAGCACGTACACCATCCCCGGTCTTACCGCCGGCGCGAGCTATACCGTGCGACTTCACTTCGCCGAGACCTTCCACAACGGCGCGGGCCAGCGCACATTCAACGTCACGATCAACGGCACGCAGGTGTTGACCAACTTCGACATCTTCGCCGCCGCCGGGGCCGCGAACAAGGCCAACATCCAGCAGTTCACCACCACCGCCAACGCGAGCGGGCAGGTTGTGATCTCGTTCGTGACCGTCGCGGACAATGCGCAGATCAACGGCATCGAAGTCTACCCGAACGGCGCCACCGCACCGGCCGCGCCCACCGGCGTCACTGTCGCGGCAGGTAACGCGCAGAACACCATTACCTGGAATGCCAGCGCGGGAGCCACCTCCTACAACCTCTACCGTTCGACCACCGCCGGCGGCGAGGGCACGACCGCCTATAAGACGAACGTGACCTCGGGCACCGTCGACACCGGCCTGACCAACGGGACTACCTACTACTACAAGGTCGCGGCCCTCAACAGCGTCGGCACCTCGACTCAGTCCGCCGAAGCCAGCGGCACTCCGCAGGGCGTACCTGCCGCGCCGACCGCGCTCACCGCCACCGCCGGTAACACCCAGGTCACGCTGACTTGGAACACAGTCGCCGGCGCGACCAGCTACAACGTCTACCAGGGCACCGCAGCCGGGGGCGAGAACGCAACTCCCGTCCGAACCGGCGTCTCCGGTCCGCCCGTCACGATAACGGGCCTGACGAACGGCGTCAGCTACTACTTCAAGGTCGCCGCCGTCAACGCCGCGGGTACGTCGGCGTTCTCTAACGAAGCCAACGCCACTCCGACTGCGGGCCAGCAGGGCAGCGGCGGCATCTCGATCAACGCGGGCGGCACGGCCTCGAGCCCGTTCGTCGCCGACGTCGACTTTACCGGCGGCACCGCGACCTCGTTCGCAGCGACGGTCGACACCTCGCTTCTGAGTGGGACGATCCCCGCGCAGGCGGTCCTCCAGACGAACCGCTACGGCACAATGTCCTACACCATCCCGGGCCTCACGGCGAATGCGTCATACCCGGTCACTCTCTACTTCGTCGAGGGCTACTGGACGACGGCCGGGTCGCGCACCTTCAACGTGGTCGCCAATGGCACCACGGAGCTGACAAACTTCGACATCTTCGCGGCCGCCGGGGCGGTCAACAAGGCCGTGTCGCGCACCTTCAACATCAACGCAAACG
>Ga0207705_10003743_pt1 | contig 11585 bp, 16 predicted proteins | sample KBSC13metaG_FD_184314 | JGI IMG/M metagenome (GOLD analysis project Ga0207705, IMG submission 184314) | Corn rhizosphere microbial communities from Kellogg Biological Station, Michigan, USA - KBS C1-3 metaG (SPAdes) (version 2) | ecosystem: Host-associated > Plants > Roots > Rhizosphere > Soil ...
TGATCGGCTTCGTCGTCTGGGCACACCACATGTTCACGACGGGCATGAGCGTCGACGAGAAGATGTACTTCACCGCGGCGACGATGATCATCGCGGTGCCGACCGGCGTGAAGATTTTCAGCTGGATCGCCACGATGTGGGGCGGCTCGATCACCTTCGAGACACCGATGCTGTGGGCGATCGGGTTCATCTTCCTGTTCACCGTCGGTGGAGTCACCGGAGTCGTGCTCGCCAACGGGGGCGTCGATAATTACATGCACGACACCTATTACGTGGTTGCGCACTTCCACTACGTGCTCAGCCTCGGCGCGGTGTTCGGGATCTTCGGCGGCTTCTATTACTGGTTCCCGAAGATGAGCGGGCGGATGTACAACGAGTTTCTGGGCAAGGTGCACTTCTTCCTGATGTTCATCGGGGTGAACGTGATCTTCTTCCCGATGCACTTCCTCGGCCTCGATGGAATGCCGCGGCGAATTCCGGACTACACCCCCGCCTTCGCTTATTGGAACAAGGTCGCGACGATCGGCTACATGATCACGATCGCGGGCGTGGCGGTCTTCTTCGTCAACCTCTTCTGGTCGCTCGCGGCCGGCAAGAAGGCGCCGGCGAACCCGTGGGGCGAGGGCGCGACCACGCTCGAATGGACCCTCCCGAGCCCACCGCCGTTCCACCAATATTCGACGCTGCCGCAGATCGACTAAGGCAGCGCCGATCTTGCAAATAATGGCCTCGTCCTGCTTCGTCAGGACGGGGCTTTTTTGCGTCAGGGCGACGGCTTGCCGACGTTGCGGACATTTTGGGTTACCGGTGGTATGGAGTTTCCGGTTTTCCACCAGGTGAACGGTGCGGAGGTGTCATGCCCCAGTTCGTGATTGAAAGGGAAATGCCCGGCGCGGGATCGCTCGGGGCAGAGGACCTCAAGCTCGCCTCGCAGACTTCATGTTCGGTGCTGCGCGACCTTGGACCGCAGATTCAATGGGTTCACAGCTATGTGACCGACAATAAGATCTACTGCCTCTACCGCGCGCCGAACGAGGAGATGATCCGCGAACACGCGCAGCGGGGCGGCTTTCCGGCCAACAAGATCTCGCAGGTACGGACGACCATCGACCCGACCACCGCCGAATAGCGCGCTCGTCGCGCGTCAGGGGCACATGTCGCACGTCTTCATCTCTTATGCGCGGTCCGACGAGCCGCTCGCGTGCCTGATTGCCGACAAGCTGCGCGAGGACGGGTTCGAGGTGTGGCGCGACGACGAGCTCCCGGCCCATCGGGGCTACGCCGAAGTGATCGAAGAGCGCGTTCACGGCGCCAAGGCGGTGGTCGTGCTGTGGTCGGCCGAAGCCGCGAAATCGCAGTGGGTCCGGGCCGAGGCCGACACCGCCCGCACCGCGCTGACCTTGATCCAGGCAAGCCTCGACGGGTCCATGCCGCCGATGCCGTTCAACCAGATCCAGTGCGCTGACCTCAAGAACTGGGATGGGCAGCGGACCTCACCCGGTTGGCGCAAGCTCGTGGCAAGCGTCGGCGAGCTGGCGGGAGTGCCGACGACGGCGGAAAGTACCAGGCCGTCTTCACGCGACGTATCGATCTGCGTGCTGCCGTTCCAGAACATGAGCGGCGATGCCGAGCAGGAATATTTCAGCGACGGCATCAGCGAGGACATCACGACGGACTTGTCGAAGGTAAGCGCGTTGGAGGTGATCGCGCGCAACACTGCTTTCACGTTCAAGTGCCAATCCGTGAATGTGTGCGACGTCGCGCGCAAGCTTGGCGTTACGCACGTCCTTGAGGGAAGTGTTCGCAAGGTTGGGGAGCGCGTCCGCATCACCGCGCAGCTGATCGACGGCAGGAGCGGTGGGCACGTCTGGGCGGATCGTTACGATCGCGACCTCACCGACATTTTCACAATTCAGGACGAGATTTCGAAGGCAATCGTCGCGGCCTTGAAGCTCAAGCTGATGCCGGAAGAGAAGAAGGCGATCGAGAAACGCGGCACCACCAACGCCGAAGCCTACAACCTCTATCTGCTGGCGCGGCAATATTGGGTCACCGGAAATCATGGCGACCCCAGGCGCGAGGAGCGCGTCATGCGCATCTGCAGCCGGGCGGTGGAAATCGATCCCTCTTATGCGCACGCGTGGGCCCTCCTCGCCCTCGCCCAATCGAGCCTTCGCTATGGCTATGGTCAGGACATCGATGACGGGTTCGCGGCGGCCAACGCTGCTTTGGCACTCAATCCGACGATCGCCGAAGCGCACTTGCCCATGTTCAAGCGGCTGCAAGAGCGCCGCCAACCGGACGCTGCCGCTGCGAAGATGGAAATCGCGATCGAGCTTGGAGCGGACTCCTGGTCTGTGAACAAAGAGGCCGGCCGCTTCTATCTTTCACGCCGGGACGTGGCGGCCGCGACTTGCCATTACGAAAAAGCCGTCGAGTTGATGGAGACCGACTTCCATGCCTGGGCAATGCTCGCGACCTGTTACTCCGCGTTGAGCGAGCAGGCGAAACTTCGCGATGCAGCCAAGAGAATGGTGTCCGAGTCCCAAAAGGCGGTGCAGCAGGACCCGAGCAACGGGGCCGCGCTCGGCATCCTGGCGGGCGGCTATGCCATCTTGGGCGAAGTGGAGAAGACGCGCGAATGGATCGACCGCGCACTGCTCATCGATCCCGACAACCTCAACATGCGCTATAATTTCGCGTGCATTCTTGCCGCGGCCCTGCGCGACAAGGAAGCGGCGCTGAAGATGTTGGAATCAACGCTTGCGAGGTCAGGCGCATACCAGGTGACAATCGCCGAAACGGATACCGACTTTGACGCGATCCGGGAGGATCCGCGCTTTCAGAAGATTATCGCGGACGCCAAGAAGCGCCACGGTATGGATGAGGGCATCAAGGCTGCGTCAGCCGCGCAGCTTTGATGATCTTGATCTTGGGCTCGAGCATCTGCCCCTTCATGGCGCCTGCACCCAGGGTCGGCGACACAGGCGAATCGAAGATCTTCTTCACCACGTCCATGCCTTCGACGACGTGGCCGAACGCGGCGAAGCCGGTGGCGTCGCCACCCGGACCGTTCGCGTCGAGGCCCGGCATGTCGGACAAGAGGATGAAGAAGTCGGCCTTGGCGGTGCCTGCACCCGAATTGGCCATGGAGATGGTGCCGGCAATATTATGAATTCCGGTCTGGGTCGTCGGCTCGTGGGCGATGGGCGGATAGAGCTTGCGGGCGTCGGTGGTGATACCGCCCTGGATGAGTCCGCCGTCCCCGCCCTTCCCGTCGGACATGTGCATCGCACGGTAGAAATTCTGGCCGTCAAGACGGTGCGTATCGACATAATGGAGGAAATTGGCGGTGGTGATGGGCGCGCGGCCGCGGTCGAGTGCGACCACGATGCGGCCGAGGCTGGTGTCGAGAGCGACTGGAACGAGGTCCTCTTTCGGCACGGGCACTTGGGCGGCGGGCGCAGCGGTTTGCGCCGCCGCGGGCACGGCAATGGCTGCAAGCATCAGCGCGGCAAGGAATCGGTGTTTCATGCGCGCCGCATAGCAAAGCCTTCATGAACATCGCCAGCGCAGCGCGGTCGTGGGCTTTTCTCCTTCGGGCCAAGTCCTTATAGGCTCGGCCATGCCCTCCATGGAGATGACGAATCCAGCCGCGCTGCCGGCCGACTGGCGCGATTTTCTCGCACTGACCAAGCCGCGGGTGATGAGCCTGGTGGTCTTTTCCGGCCTGTGCGGTCTGTTGGTCGCGCCGGTGCAGTTGCCGCCGGTGCTGTCCTTCACCGCGATCCTGTGCATCGCGCTCGGCGCCGGGGCGTGCGGCGCGCTCAACCAATGGTACGAGGTCGAGGTCGACGCGAAGATGCGCCGGACGGCCAAGCGACCTCTGCCGGCGGGACGGATGGATCGCCAGAGTGCGCTCCATTTCGGAGTCGGGCTGGGCGGCTTCTCCGTACTGCTGATGGGCCTTGCCACCAACTGGCTCGCAGCGATCCTGCTGGCCGCGTCGATCCTGTTCTATGTCGTCATCTACACCGTCTGGCTGAAGCCGCGGACCGCGCAGAACATCGTCATCGGCGGCGCTGCCGGAGCCTTCCCGCCGCTGATCGGCTGGGTCGCGGTGACCGGTCATTTTGCGGCCCTGCCGCTGCTGCTGTTCGCGATCATCTTCCTGTGGACGCCGCCGCATTTCTGGGCGCTGTCGCTGTTCGTCCGTTCGGATTATGCAGCGGCCGGAATCCCGATGCTGCCGGTGGTCGCGGGCATCGACAGCACACGCCGCCAGATCTTCCTTTACACGCTGCCGATGAGCGCCGCCGCCGTTGCGCCGTGGCCCCTCGGCCTGTCCGGCGCCGTCTACGGCGTCAGCGCCGCGGTGCTGAGCTTCGTGTTCCTGGTGCTTGCCGCCCGCGTCGCAGCCAATCGCGCGGCAGATCCAGCGCACATGGACGCCGAGAAGCATTTGTTCGCTTACTCGGTCTTCTACCTGTTCGCCCTGTTTGCCGTGCTCGTCGCCGACCGCTGGCTCGCGTGGTGAGGCTCGAGGACGAAGTCGTCCGGCGCCAGCGCGCACGCGCGCGCATCCTCGCCTTGCTGCTCGGCGCGTTCGTCGTGCTGCTGTTCCTGATTACGATTGCGAAGACGGGAATGAACTGGTGACCACTGAAGCTGTGCAACGCAAGAACGGCAAGACCGCGCTCATCATGTTGCTGATCGTAGCGGCGATGGTCGGCCTCGCCTTCGCTTCGTCACCGCTGTACCGCGCGTTTTGCGAAGCGACCGGGTTCGACGGAACGACGCAGCGTGCCGACAAGGCGCCGGGGGCGGTGCCCGGCCAGATCACCGTCCGTTTCGATGCGAATACGCAGCCCGGCCTGCCGTGGCGCTTTGAGCCCGTCCAGAACACGGTGAGCATTGCCCCGGGCGCCAAGACCCAGATCTTCTACCGGGCGAAGAATCTGTCGGCGCGGGCCTGGACCGGCCAGGCGGTGTTCAACGTGACGCCCGACACGGTCGGCAAATATTTCAAGAAGATCCAATGCTTCTGCTTCACCGAACAGACGCTGAAACCCGGCGAGGACGTCAAGATGCCGGTGGTGTTCTTCGTCGATCCGCAGCTGCGCAAGGACCCGGACACCAAGGACGTGCACGAGATCACCTTGAGCTATACGTTTTACCCGGTGGAAACCGGAACCGCGGCCCGCTAGAGGCCGAGCTAAGCCAAAGAGGGAAGCGTAACGAGATGGCCGCGACGAAGAACCACGATTACCATCTGGTAGAGCCCGATCCGTGGCCGCTGATCGGCGCGATCGCCGGCGGCGTGCTGTTCAGCGGCGCGGTCATGTGGTTCCATTCCAACCGCTACGGCGTGCCGGTCATGCTGCTCGGCTTCGCGGCCGTTCTGATCACCATGTACAATTGGTGGTCGAACACCATCCGCGAAGCGCATGGCGGCTACCACACGCCCGTCGTCCAGCTCCACCTGCGCTACGGCATGATCCTGTTCATCGCCTCGGAAGTGATGTTCTTCCTCGCCTGGTTCTGGGCGTTCTTCGACAGCGCGATCTTCCCAAGCGCGGTCGACGCGGTCGGCGGCGTCTGGCCCCCCAAGGGCATCGAGGTCCTGAACCCGTGGGGCTTCCCGCTCCTCAACACGATGATCCTGCTGTGCTCGGGCACCACGGTGACCTGGGCGCACCATTCGCTGATCCACGGGGACCGGCAGGGGCTGAAGCTTGGCCTGCTGCTGACGATCCTGCTCGGCCTGACCTTCACCGGCGTCCAGGCCTATGAGTACGCCCATGCGCCGTTCGCCTTCAAAGGCAGCATCTACGGCGCGACCTTCTTCATGGCGACCGGCTTCCACGGCTTCCACGTCATCGTCGGCACGATCTTCCTGATCGTCTGCCTGATCCGCGCCAACCGCGGCGACTTCACGCCGCGCCAGCATTTCGGGTTCGAGGCCGCAGCCTGGTACTGGCACTTCGTCGACGTCGTGTGGCTGTTCCTGTTCACGTCGATCTACGTCTGGGGCGGCTGGGGCGCGCCGGTCCACGGCTGACGCGCCGGTGACCGGGCAGTCGCCGGCCGCGTCGGCGCTGGCGGGAAACTGCCCGCGTTGCGGCGCGCATACATTGTTCAGCGGCTGGGTGCGGTTCGCCGGCCGTTGCCGCGCCTGCGGGCTCGACTATTCCACCTTCAATGTCGGCGACGGCCCCGCGGCCTTCCTGATCCTGATCGTCGGCGCGATCGTCGTTACCGGCGCCCTGGTGCTCGATGCCGCGGCCGAGCCGCCGTGGTGGGTTCACCTGGTGTGGGTTCCGGTCGCTGCCGTTCTGACCATCGGCGGGCTGCGCGTTGCCAAGGGCTGGCTGCTCGCCCAGGAATATAAGCATCGCGCGCGGGAAGGGCGGATTGCCGAATGACCAGGCGGGTGCCGATCATCTCGACCGTCGTCGTGCTTGCCGCCGTCGCACTGATGATCGGTCTCGGCATGTGGCAGATCCGCCGGGCGCAGTGGAAGGAAGGGCTGCTGACGCGTTATGCGGCTGCGGAAAAATTGCCGCCGATTGCCTTTCCCACCGTGCCGCTCCGTGACGACCAGTTGCCGCTGTTCCGCCATGCCACTGGCGTCTGCCTCCGCGTCACGGGGCAGCGCGCGACCGTCGGCGAAAACCGCTCCGGCGAGCCAGGCTATGCGCACATTGTCGATTGCGTGACCGGCGCCGAAGGGCCCGGGATGAGTGTCGAGGTCGGCTGGTCGAAGAACCCCAACGCCAAGGTCAATTGGCGCGGCGGCCCGGTCAGTGGCGTAATCGGGCCTGACCGCCGAATGCGCATGCGGTTGGTGGCCGGCAGCGCTCCGCCGGGACTGGAGCCGAGCGCTCCCCCGTCGATCTCGAGCATCCCCAACAATCACCGTTCCTACGCGCTGCAATGGTTCGCGTTCGCCGGGATCGCGCTGGTCATCTATGGTCTGGCGCTGCGCAAGCGCCTGACGCAAGAGCGGCAACCGAAATGAGCGGCGAGCAACACATTTTGGCGAATGGCGTGACGGTCGCGTTTGACCCGTTGCCGAGCGCGGAGTCGGTTGCAGTCGGCCTGTATGCGAGCGTCGGCTCACGCTCTGAGTCGGCGCGCCTTGGCGGCCTCGCCCATCTCGTCGAGCATATGGTGTTCAAGGGCGCCGGGGGCCGCGACACGCGTGCGCTCGCCGAGGTCATCGAGGACGTCGGCGGCTCGCTCAACGCCTGGACCGCGCGCGACCAGACCGTGTTCCACGGACGCGCGCTCGCCCGCGACCTGCCGCTCGTCGCCGAACTCATTGCCGACCTCGTCCGCGCGCCGCATTTCGACGAGGAGCATCTCGAGCGCGAGAAGCAGGTGATCCTGTCCGAGATCGGGGAGAGCGTCGATTCGCCCGATGACCTGGTCCACGATCATTTGCTGGAAGCGGCATTCGACGGGCAGGCGATCGGCCGGCCGGTGCTGGGGCGCGAGGACAGCGTCTGCGCCGTGAGGCGGCAGGACTGTTTCGACTGGCTCGGGCGGCAATTCGTGCCGTCGCGACTGGTGCTCGCGGCAAGCGGCAAGGTCGAAGCCGGAGCGGTCCTCAAGCTTGCGGAAAATCTGTTTGGCGACATGGCGGCGGGCGAAGTCCCGTCGATCGAGTCAGCGCGCTTCACCGGCGGCGTTCGCAACGACCGCCGCAGCTTCGAGCAGGCGCATTGGTGTCTCGCGTTCGAAGGGGTGGGGGCCGCAGACGCGCGCAATCCCGCTCTCGGCTTGTTCGTGCAGGCGCTTGGCGGCGGGACTTCGTCGCGGCTGTTCCAGGAACTGCGCGAGGAGCGGGGCCTCGCTTATTCGGTCTACGCCTGGAACCAGGCGTTCGCGGATACCGGACTCGTCGGGATCGGGTGCGCGGCTGAACGCGTCCGAGCTGCCGAATCCGTGCGCCTCGCCCGCGAGGTGCTGGCGGCAGCCGCCGAAGGGCTTAGCGAGGCGGAGCTCAACCGCGCCCGCGCGCAGATCGAAGCCGGACTGTTGATGGGACTCGAGACGGCGCAGGGCCGCGCCGACCACATGGCGCGCTCGATCGAAGTGTTCGGCCGCATTCTCACGCTCGACGAACTGCTGGGGCAGATGCGGTCCGTCACCCTCGGCGATGCGCGCGCTGCCGGGCAGGCATTGCTCGACGGACCGGTCGCGGTCGCCTCGGTCGGCGCGAAGCTCGCTCTGGCAGCGTGAGCGATCTCACGACGATCGTTGCCGAGCCCTGGCAGGACTGGGGCCTGCTCGATTGCGGCCACGGGCAGAAAATGGAACGCTACGGGCCGGTCACCGTCGTCCGGCCCGAGCCGCAGGCGATGTGGGCACCGGCGCAAAGCGATTGGGATCCCGATGCAAGCTTTGTCCCTGGCTCCGACGAAGAGGGCGGGGGGCGGTGGGTCCAGCACCGGCCGGTACCAGCGCAGTGGGAGCTGTGCCGGGACGGCGTACGGTTTGAGGCGTCGCTGACCCCGTTCCGGCATCTCGGATTCTTCCCCGACATGGCGCCGCAATGGGATTGGATGTGCGCGCCTGCGGCCGGCGCCGACGTGCTCAACCTGTTCGGCTACACCGGGGTCGGCAGCCTGTTGCTGAGCGAAGCGGGCGCGCGGCTGGTCCATGTCGACGCGTCGAAGAAGTCGGTTGAACAGGGCAAGCGCAACGCCGCTTTGTCCGGCTTTGCCGACCGGCCGATTCGCTGGATCGTCGACGACGCGACCAAGTTCACCGCGCGCGAAGTGCGCCGCGGGCGGCGCTACGGCGGGATCCTGCTCGACCCGCCCAAGTTCGGCCGCGGACCGGAAGGCGAGGTCTGGCGGCTCGAAGAGAATCTCGCGCCGCTGATCGCCGACTGCCGCAAGCTGCTCGACGAGAACAGCCGGTTCCTGGTGCTCACGGTCTACGCGGTCCGCATGTCCGCGCTGGCAATCGGCGAGCTGGTGAAGCAGGCGCTCGCCGACTTGGGCGGCAGCGTCGAAATGGGCGAGATGGCGGTGCGCGAGGAAGCTCGCGGGTTGCTGCTGCCGACCGCCATCTTTGCGCGCTGGGCTAAGTCCTAGCAGCGCGTATCGCGGCGCCGACGACGAATGGCGCGCCGGCGGTCAGGAGCAGCGACACGGCAGCCTCGAGCAGCCACGCGTCGGCCACCGCAAAGATCAACAGGGGCACGGCGAGCGGCAACAGCAATAGCCCCGCCAGGGATCCGGCGCGTGGCACGCCGGCCGTCATCGCGGCGACGCAAACCGCCAGCGCAGCAAGCGCGGGCGTGCCGATCGCGAGCGCGGTTTCGGCCCGGGCGAGCGCCGCTCCATCCATCGCCAACAGCGCCGACGCCGGGACCGCCGCCACCAACAGCAGCGGCGCAAATGTCAGCCAGTGCGCGGCGATTTTGGCGAAGGCGACGCTCTCTTCGGCAAGGCCGTGGAGGGCGAGCTGGTCGAGTACGCCATCGGCACGATCGGGCTCGATCAGCCGCTCGATCGGAAGCAGCGCCGCAGTCAAGGCTGCGATCCACAATGCGCCTGGTGCAATCCGTGCCAGCAGCTGCGCGTCCGGCCCGACCGCGAACGGGACAAGCGCTGCGACCAGCAGGAAGAATGCGATCGGCAACCACGCCGCCCCGGCGAAGCCGCGCCGCACGTCGCGAGCGATCAGCGCGCCGATCATGCCCGCAGCTCCAGCCGCTGCCAGTCCCCGGCGAGGGGCTGGTGCGACGCTGCCAGGACGGCGCCGCCCGACGTGCGATGATCGGCGATCAGCCGTCCGAGCCGCTCTGCGCCGTCGGCGTCGAGCGCATTCAGCGGTTCGTCGAGCAGCCACAAGGGCGCGCCCGATGCCGCTAGTCGGGACAAACTCGCGCGCTTTCGCTGACCCGATGACAACAGCCGCACGGGGACTTGCGCGAGGTGCGAAAGGCCGAGCCGCTCCATCGCCACATCGACATCGCCGCGCCAGAAATTGAGTGCACGCTTTAGGGTCAGCTCGCGGTCGAGCGGCAGCGCATCGTCGGCCATCGCCAGCTGCGAACGCTCGACTTGGCCCTGTTCGGCACGCAGCAGCCCCGCGGCGAGACGGATCAGGCTCGACTTGCCGCTGCCGTTGGGCCCGGCGACCTGCAATGCCTTGCCCGCGCCCAGCTCAAGGTCGAGGCCGTCGAACAGCAGCCGCCCGCCGCGCCGCAGCGCAACGCTCTCGAACCGCAGCAATGCGCTCATTCGGCGCTTCTTTCGAGCGCGTGCATGTCGTCGTCCGAAAACCCGAAATGATGCCCGACTTCATGGATGACTATATGCGCGACGAGCTGGTCGAGGCTGACTCGGGTGGACCGCCACTCGGCGAGGATCGGCCGGACGTAGAGCGTGATCCGTTCTGGCAAGGTGCCCGATTGTTCGACGCTGCGGTGATTGAGCGACACCCCTTCATAAAGGCCGCTGAGATGCATCGGATTGCGAAGCCCGACGCGGCGCGCCGTGTCGGCATCGGCGACATCCTCGATCGCAAGGACGATCTCGCCGAGGCTCTCGCGGAACGGCGAGGGCAGCAGCGCCAGCGTGCGCCGTGCGATGGCGTCGATGTCCGCTCCGGTCGGAGTTCGGCCGGAAAGGCGCTCGGCGGGTATCATGGCACGCACTATGAGCACATCGCTCCCGCCCGCAACCTTGCCCACGGCTCCTGCGCCCCCTAGAGGAGCGCCCTTCCAGCGCGAATCTTTTTTAGTGATGCACCCGTCCGGGTGCGGCCGGAGCGGTGGCCGAGTGGTCGAAGGCGCTCGCCTGGAAAGTGAGTATACGGCAAAACCGTATCGAGGGTTCGAATCCCTCCCGCTCCGCCAGCATCTATCTTTGCCTCCCCGCGCATCCGCGCGGAGCCGCGCCTCGTAGATTGATCGGCAGCTGGCGATAGCTGCGATCATGAGGAGGCAAGAATATGGTTCGAATGATATTGAGCGGCGCGGCCGCGATGGCGCTAGCGTGTGCGGGCACCGCGATGGCCGCCAACCCGATGGTCGGCGGTGCGGCAATGTACCCGACCAAGAACATCGTCGAAAATGCGGTCAATTCGAAGGATCACACGACGCTCGTCGCCGCGGTCAAGGCTGCCGGCCTGGTCGACACGCTCGAGAGCAAGGGTCCGTTTACGGTGTTCGCGCCGACCAACGAAGCCTTCGCCAAGCTTCCCGCCGGCACGGTCGAGAATCTGGTTAAGCCGGAGAACAAGGCGACGCTGACCAAGATCCTGACCTATCATGTCGTGCCGGGCCGGATCACCGCCGGCCAGATCGCCTCGATGGCGGCGCGCAATCACGGCACGGCCTCGCTCAAGACCGTCGAAGGCGAGAACCTCAGGTTCATGAAGAACGGCGGCGGCTGGTGGGTGATCGACGCCAAGGGCGACAAGGCGCGGATCACCATCCCCAACGTTATGCAGTCGAACGGCGTCATCCACGTCATCGACACGGTGCTGATGCCCTGAACCAGGCTTGTCGTCCGGCGCCCCCTGTCGCCGGGCGGCGGCTGGCGGAAAGGAGGTTGCAGTGG
>Ga0207705_10003744_pt1 | contig 11585 bp, 13 predicted proteins | sample KBSC13metaG_FD_184314 | JGI IMG/M metagenome (GOLD analysis project Ga0207705, IMG submission 184314) | Corn rhizosphere microbial communities from Kellogg Biological Station, Michigan, USA - KBS C1-3 metaG (SPAdes) (version 2) | ecosystem: Host-associated > Plants > Roots > Rhizosphere > Soil ...
AAATGATATATGCCCTTATGCTGCATTTTTATGATTTTACAATTTTATCACCGGCCATTACTTCTTTAGCCAAATCGCTGAAAGCCTCTGGTGAAAAAGTTTCAAAGAACTGTTGGTATTTTGTTTTATCCCAAATCTCAATTTTATCAATAGCTGATACGAGAACAATATTTTTGTCAAGGCCTGCATATTCAATGAGGTTTTTAGGTACCAGAATGCGGCCTGAATTATCAGTTTCTACCTGAGTAGCTCCATTTAAAAAATAACGTTTGAATTGTCGAACTTTGGGGTCAAAATCATTCAGTTTGCTTAGATCAGAAAATAAAGGCTTCCAGCTTTTTGATGTGTATAAACTCAGGCATTTTTCAAATCCTCTGTTCAATATAAACGGTTCAGCTTCACCATCAGGCATTTGCTTTTTAAAACCTGCCGGTAACAGGAAGCGACCCTTCGCATCTAATGTAGACTCGTATTCACCTATAAAGCCTGTCATTATGAACTAATTAGAATTACTATTAATAATTACCACAAAATAACACTTTTTCCCACTTTGACAACATTTTAAAGCGAAACTTTTTTATTAACGGGCACAGAAGTGCAGCTAGCAGGGCTTATTAGCGGATATTTTTGAAAATCGTGTGATAGACATGTTAATAGTATGTGCAAAAAATATGGATAACTATCTTAGAAAAGATATAAAAACAATTCCGAGGAACGGGAATTTAAAAGGCCTCGGTTAATTAAGAGAAAGGCTAAGAGAGTAATCTGCTTGATAAAGCAGTTAATAAAAATTACGAGGGATTGGTTGGTAATACCGAAAAATCGATTGTAAAACAGCTTCCTTTGGACAATGTACTTTCCACTTTTATTTTGCCTTTATGTGCATCAACAATAGATTTTACATAGCTAAGGCCTAAGCCAAAACCTTTTACGTTATGAATGTTACCTGTGTGCGCACGATAGAATTTTTCAAAAATGCGATGTAAAGTTTCCTTGTTCATTCCTATTCCATTATCCTCAATTTTTATACGGAAATAGTTATTAATATTCTGGGTAGATAATTTAATTACCAAGTTATCTTTTGAGTATTTGATTGCATTGTCAAGAAGGTTATTAATAATATTAGTTAAATGTACTTCATCACCCATTATTAGATCGTTGGTTGCATTGAAGCAGGTTTCGAGTTTGCCATTTTTTTCTACAAGAGGAAGTTTGATGTTATTTATGGCGGCATGTATCAGTTCATGTGCATGCACCGGTTTCTCATTAAGCTGTATTTCCTGTTTATCGAGCAAAGCAGCTTGCAGTATGGTTTCCACCTGCTTGTTCATTCGCTTATTCTCGTCTTTAATAATTCCGGAAAAATAATCCATTTTTGTTCTGTCATTAATAACCTTTTCGTTCTTAAGCGCATCAACTGCAAGTGAAATGGTGGCAAGCGGCGTCTTGAATTCATGCGTCATATTATTAATGAAATCCGATTTTATTTCGCTCAATTTCTTTTGATTAAACAACGCTCTTAACGTTATAAAAAAAGCAGCAAAAATAACACAGGTAAAAATAACAGCACCAAGCACCATCCACAACATTTGCTTCCAAATAATATTACTTACATGAGGAACTACCACTACTAATAACTCCTGCGGTGCCAACCCTTCCGCCAATCCTCCACCAGAATTCGGAATGGGAGAGACAAGGGACAAATTATGGATTGTATCAAGATAAGCCTCGATATATTTTTTTGATTGCAGATCGTCGCCAATCATAGAAGTGTTGGTAATTGCAAATTCAAAATCGACATCTTTAACGTTGCTTTTTTTGAACGCCTGCCTTATCCTTTCCCTTATTTCTTCACGGGTGAACCTATGTACAATTGTGGACGGAAAGGCATTTAATGGGAAAAGCAAATCCCCATTTTTTCTTGTTTCAAAGGGAGACAAATTTCCTCTGTCTTCCCCCAGGCTTGATGCCGCTGTAGCGGTAACCACAGAAATGCTATTTTCAAACTGCTGCGCCTTATCCTGCAAGGCTTGCCTTATCCAAACTATCTGAAAAAAAATGATTCCCAATAAAGAAATAAAGATCAGTATTGTAATAACGGGGAAAATTCTTTTCATAAATGGCAAATTTAAACTTCGCAGCAGCTAAAAGAAGATTAAAAAATTTCCAGCCTGATTTTTAACTAACTCTTATCTTTTATTGTTTCATTAAAAAAGGATATTAGAGCTAATTGATATTTTAGCAAATAAATATAATTTAGATTTATGATTTCACCCTCAAGAGGCATACTATTAATTGCAAATCCCTTTTTGAAAGATCCGAACTTTAGCCGGACCGTAATTTTTCTTTGCGAACATACAGAAGAAGGAAGTTTTGGTTTTGTACTAAATAAAAAATTTCCAAGATCTCTTGATGAATTGCTTCCGGAAGCAAAACTAAGTGCCATGCCGGTTTACCAGGGAGGCCCTGTGCAAAGAGACTCTTTACATTTTTTACATTTATATCCAGACCTCATAACCGGAGGACAGGAAGTTTTAAACGATATTTATTGGGGGGGCAATTTTGAAAGCCTTTTAGCCAATTTAAAAAATAACGATGTTAAAAAGAACCGCATCCGTTTTTTTATAGGTTATAGCGGATGGAGCGAAGGTCAGCTTGATAATGAAATGAAAGAAGAAAGCTGGCTAACGGTAAAGGCTACACGCGAATTGATCTTTGAAACCGCACCGGAAAATATCTGGAAGAACTCTTTAAAACATCTCGGAGGTGATTACGAAATGATGATTAATTTTCCTATAGACCCTCAATTAAATTAATAGATGTAATTTTAAAAAAACCTTTATGAAAAAAGTCTTAATCCTTCTTGGCGTATTGGGAATTAGTGTTGCTACAATTTTTTTAGAAACTGATAAAAAGAAAAAAAAAGAAGAAGAGGTTTTTAGATCCTGAAATAACTGGTCCTCATGGTGAACCTGTTTTGATTGGGGCAAACGGAGGAAGATATTATTTCAAAAATGAAAGAAAGATTTACATTAGATATAAGCACTAAGATTAAGGATTGTAAAACTTTATGTACATAGCATTATCTATTTTTAATTAAAAATTTTGCTTTATAAGCTTTTATTATTTCCTGCAAAAATCTTTATACACTTCTATTGCCGCAAAATTGTTATTAGTAACAAGAACATTTTGATATCTTCCGGTCCTTTGCTCGTCGCGTCCAATCATCCCAATTCTTTTTTAGATGCAATTATTCTCGCAACTTTATTCAAAAATCCCATTTATTCATTGGCCAGGGGAGATGCATTTAATGGGAAATTTATAACAGGAATTCTTACTTCACTAAACATGCTTCCCATTTACAGAGTGAGTGAAGGAATAGAAAATCTGGAACATAATTATTCTACTTTTAATGACTGCCAGGATATATTCAAAAAAAATGGAATCGTTTTAATATTCAGTGAGGGAAGGTGCATTAATGAATGGCATCTTCGCCCTTTAAGAAAAGGTACTGCCAGGCTCGCTTTTTCAGCGTGGCAACAAAATATACCACTTAAGGTTTTGCCCTTAGGCATTAACTACAATTCGTTCAGAAAATTTGGAAAGATTGTTCACTTAAACTTTGGAAACTTTATCACATCAGAACAAATAACTTGTAATTTTCAATCGGGAAAAACTGTAAATGATTTTAACGAAAAACTTCAGCTGCAATTACAGGAACTTGTGTATGAAATTGAACCTGGCAACCATGAAAAACTCAACAGACATTTTTTTATTCGCCAACCTACATACAGACGCGCTCTTCTTCTTATACCAGCCCTTTTAGGCTATATTATTCATTTTCCTTTATATTATCCAATCCATCATCTTGTAAGAAATAAAGCTCAGGATCACTATGATTCTTTGATAGTGGGTTTGCTTTTTTTATCGTATCCAATTTATGTATTGTTGTTAACGCTCACGGTTTTTTTTATCATCCAAAATTGGATTGCCTTTTTTCTTCTACTATTCATCCCTGCCACTTTACTCTGTACAGCTCAATTTCAAGAAAATTAAAAAAATCTTCTTAACGTAGGACGTGATCAATCTGCATTGCATCGCAGCACGCAACGCCAGCGAAATTCAATAAGATTTATTTAAACAAGCCTCAATGCGGCGTGTATAAATAGTTCACAATCCATATAAATATAGAACGAAAAATAATTGCTACGAGAAGAAAGCTAATACAAAGAATAATAATAGTATGAAGCCGTTTTCTTTTCATCGGGAATAGCTAAAATTAAAAACCCATCTCAAAATTGAAATGGGCGTTTAAAAAATCGCAAAATATTCTTTTAAGAAATCTTTTCTACCTGCATGTAACTTAGTTCTACCGGAGTTGCACGGCCAAAAATTTTCACCTGCACTTTCAATTTTTTCTTCTCATCAGTTACTTCCTCAATTACGCCATTAAAATCGTTAAACGGCCCATCGATGATTTTTATAGTTTCACCCACAATGAACGGTTCACTCATTTTCATTCCACCTGCATCAGCCATCTCATCAACCTTTCCAAGCATCTTGTTCACTTCAGCTTTTCTAAGGCTTATGATATTTCCTTTTGAACCCTTTCCATCCGTTAGAAAATGCATAACATTACTTATGTTGCTGAGATGCTGTACAATTTCGTCAGTAAGTTTTCCATCAATAACTTCTATCATTACATAGCCAGGATAAAAGTTGCGCTCACGCATCACTTTTTTACCATTTTGAACTTTATATACTTTTTCTACCGGAAGGAAAACCTGGAGAATTAATTTATCCCAACCATTTCTGATTATATCCTTATCGAGATATTCTTTAATCTTCCTTTCCTTACCACTTACCACCCTCAAAACATACCACCTCGTTTCCTTTTCAGAAACGGTGGACTTTTCTTCAGTACTGCTGGCTGGGTCGGAATGTAATTCTTCTTCCATATTGTTTGTGTCTGACATGATTACTTAAATAACGAATAAATAAATTTCAAAACGCCATTAGATGCGAAATCCATTAAAGCTACCAAAGCAGTTATAATAATAGTAGCAGCGAGCACAATCATAGTAGATTGTTGCAATTCTTCCCAAGTAGGCCAGGTAACCTTTTGCATCATTTCTTTGTAAGAATCCCTGATATATAATGATATCTTATTCATAAAAAATTATTTGCTAATTAGCTAATAAAATAATGAGCTAATAGTTGTAAAAACTACTTTATCAGCGCATTGTCGCATTTATCTGCACGGGCACAAGGATTCGAACCCTGATCAAAGGTTTTGGAGACCTCTATTCTACCATTGAACTATGCCCGTAAGAAAGCTAAAAGCTATTAGCAATCAGCCAATAGCTCTTAGCATTATTTTAAATATAGTTAATTATTAGCGTCACTTCTGCTAACAGCTAATAGCCAAACGCTAAGCTAAATTCTTATTTTATTATTTCAGTAACCTGACCTGCGCCTACCGTACGGCCACCTTCACGAATTGCAAACTTTAAACCTTTTTCCATTGCAATTGGCTGAATCAATTTTACACTAAGGCTTGTATTGTCACCTGGCATTACCATTTCTGTTCCTGCTGGCAATTCCACCTCTCCTGTAACGTCTGTAGTTCTGAAATAGAATTGAGGACGATATTTATTAAAGAAAGGAGTATGACGACCGCCTTCTTCTTTGCTCAACACGTAAACTTCGCCTTTGAATTCAGTATGAGGAGTGATAGAACCTGGCTTGCAAAGAACCATACCACGGCGAATCTGGGTTTTTTCAATACCGCGTAATAACAAACCTGCGTTATCGCCTGCTTCACCTTCATCCAACAATTTCTTAAACATTTCAACACCTGTAACAGTAGAAGTCAAAGGCTTTTCCATCAACCCAACTATTTCAATCGGCTCACCTACTTTAATGCGACCTCTTTCAATACGACCTGTAGCAACTGTACCACGGCCTGTAATTGAAAATACGTCTTCCACACTCATAAGGAAAGGCTGATCAACCGGGCGGGGAGGTAACGGTATGTAAGAATCAACTGCATCCATTAATTCGTCGATAGCTTTAACCCATTTTTCATCACCAGCTAATGCACCTGTAGCAGAACCTTTAATGATAGGGGTATTATCTCCATCAAATCCGTTTTTAGTCAACAATTCACGAATTTCCATTTCTACCAGTTCAATCAACTCAGGATCATCAACCAGGTCAACTTTATTCATGAAAACAACCATACGAGGTACACCTACCTGGCGTGCCAGCAAGATGTGCTCTCTTGTTTGAGGCATCGGGCCATCGGTGGCAGCGACTACCAAAATTGCACCGTCCATCTGGGCAGCACCTGTAATCATATTTTTTACGTAATCCGCATGCCCAGGACAATCTACGTGTGCGTAGTGGCGATTTGCAGTAGCGTATTCAACGTGTGCAGTATTAATTGTGATACCCCTTTCTTTTTCTTCCGGAGCACCATCAATATCATCATAATTTCTTTTTTCCGCCAAACCTTTTTTAGACAAAATATCGGTTATAGCGGCTGTTAGCGTTGTTTTACCATGATCCACGTGACCGATAGTACCAACGTTAACGTGGGGTTTATCCCTTTTAAAATTCTCTTTTGCCATTTTATTTGTTTTTAATATTTGATTTTAAAAATTTTATTACAAGATTTAATACTAAGCTGTTGATGAGAATTGAACTCATGACCTTCCCAATCATTGCGATTGTTATATCAATTCTACAACAACAATTATGGAGCTGTTGATGAGAATTGAACTCACGACCTCTTCCTTACCAAGGAAGTGCTCTACCCCTGAGCTACAACAGCTTGAAAGAAGTCCTACTCATTTATTTCAAAAAACTTTACTTCTTTTTAGGATGAGAATTAAACTCAACAACCTTCCCGATACATCGGGGTTCTCTACAGCTGAGCTATAGCTCCTAAAAGTCTTTGAAGCCAGTGGGTCAATAAGCAATATTATTAACCCATTGACTAATGTCTTATTTGAGCGTTCTTGAGCGGAAGACCGGGCTCGAACCGGCCACCTGAAGCTTGGAAGGCTACCGCTCTACCAAATGAGCTACTTCCGCTTTTATTAATATAAATATGAAAATCAAAAAATTCAAAAATGAAAGTCACATTCTCATCTTTATCTTGAAAGAACTATTCACAGTTTCAAATTCTCAAATTAGTCAATTTTCAAATTTGTCTGCTTGTGGGCAGTGGTGGATTCGAACCACCGAAGTCGAAGACAGCGGATTTACAGTCCGCTCCATTTGGCCACTCTGGTAACTGCCCAACTTATTCGTTTATTAAGATTGTAAATAAATTGTTTTAAACAAAGAAATTAAAATCTATAACTTAAAATCATCCTGCTCTGTAAGAGCCAGTGGAGGGATTCGAACCCCCGACCAGCTGATTACAAATCAGCTGCTCTGGCCAACTGAGCTACACTGGCAATTGCCTTATATACAGCCTTATAATGAACTTCCCAAATATGCATACCTGTACAGGCTTTTTTTTGGGAAGGCAAAGGTAATGGAAATTGTTTAATGGAAAAATTTTGAAACAGAAAAAAATTATGATAATAGTTTGGTAGTAACTAATGAAGAGCAAAAGCTTTAAAAGTTGCGCAGGAGTCAATAATTCTTTGTGCACATTTAAAAAAAAATCCCCCAATAAGGGGGAATAAATTAATCCTTTATTTGAATTTAGGCTGCCATTTTTTGCTTCTTTCGTTTTATCTGGGTTATTACTGAATCGAGTGCGATATCAAAACTTTCCTCAAAAGATTTAGAGGAGTGCTTTACAAAGAACTCATGCCTTGGTACATGTACTTTAATTTCCGCGATCTTGTCTTTAATATTATGGACTACATTGTCCAGCTTTAAAAACACATCAACTTTGGTAATTCTGTCATGGAATTGGGTAAGCTTTGAGAGCTTTTTTTCAACATAAGAAACCAATTTTGAATCGGCATCAAAATGCATAGATTGAATGTTTACGTTCATAGAAATCGTATTTTTTAACAGTGAACAATAAAATTTAATTTGGATAAATTTATGAGGTAGTGTAAGCGATAAACAATTTTAAGGTAAGGCATAAAAAACTGTTTAAATGAAGATACAGGTCGCAATGCAATTTTCAAAGAAAAATCGCATAAATAATTTACCGTTTTGGGAAATAATTTATGATTTAGGATGTGCCTGACGGTGAACTTCTTTTAGCTTTTCTATAGAATTGTGAGTATAAATTTGAGTAGATGCCAAGCTGGAATGGCCAAGAAGTTCCTTTATGGCATTGATATCTGCGCCGTTATTAGTTAAGTGCGTTGCAAAAGTATGCCGTAATACGTGGGGACTTTTTCTTTCGTTTGTAGAAACGGTTCCTAAATATTTTTTTACCACGTTGTAAACATATTTTGGATAAAGCTTTTTTCCTTTTTTATTTATTAAAAGAAAGCCATTCGAAGTTTGAGGAAAATAAACTTTCTTTTGCAAAATATAATCATTTACCTCGTTAATGAATTGATTATTTATTGGGATAATTCTTTCTTTATTTCCTTTTCCCAAAACTTTAAGCGTACTATTGCTTTTATCAACGTGCAACTCTTTTATATTTATCAATTCGCTTAAACGTATACCGGTATAATAAAATATAGCTAATAAAAGCCTTTCAGTTTTGCCCTCCCACGTTTTAGGAAATTCTACATAATTGAATAATGTATTGATATCTTTTTGTTGAATGAATGAAGGAAGGCGTTTGCTTATTTTTAAAGACAAAATAGAAGCCATCGGGCTCACTTCTATTTTACCAAGCTTAAGTTGGTATTTAAAGAATGATTTTAAAGAAGAAATCTTACGATTGACAGTTTTGGAAGCAATTTTTACTTCTTTTAACGACGCAAGCCACGACCGGATCATGGATGCATTAATGTCGCTTATATTTTTTGAGTTGTACTGCGTTGCTGCAAAATCAAAAAAACTGGTAAGATCATTTTTGTAAGAAAGGATAGTATGCCTGGAATAACGTTTTTGAAACGTGAGGTAGTTTAAGAATTCGTTGATAGGATAATCTTCACGTAACTGCATAAAAAAACGGGTAGCTGTAAAGTTAAATAAACTAAAGCTATCCGCAGGAAGATATAATGATCAAACTAAACGTCTATTTTACCGCTTGCAATCTGCTGTCTGTAAACCGCCTTCAAAACTTCACCACGCCTTTTTACAGATGGTTTGGTAAAAGCCTGGCGTTCGCGAAGCTGTAATAAAGTTCGGCTTTTTTCAAATTTTTTCTTGTATTTTTTAAGCGCTTTATCAATATTTTCGCAATCTTTTGAATCGATAATCAACATATATATTATTCTTTTATTTTTTAGGAGTGCGAAGATAAAGTAAATTTTTAACTTTAAAAGACAAGATTCAACAAAATTTCTACATTTAAAATTACAGCATGTTTACGGGTATTATCAGAGAAACAGGTATTATACAAGAAATTTCCAGAAACAAAACGAATAAAATATTTTGGATAGAAAGTAATATAGCGCCGCAGTTGCAAATTGACGAAAGCGTTTGCCATAATGGAGTTTGCCTCACGATAGAGGATATTAATGATAATAGATACCGTGTTACTGCTATACAGGAAACTTTAGGTAAAACAAATATTTCCGCATGGAAACAAGGCGATATTATAAACCTTGAACGTTCCATGCAAATGAATGGGCGTATTGACGGGCACATTGTTCAAGGCCATGTGGACGCAAGAGGCAAATGCATTTCGAAAAAAGATTTTGAGGGAAGCTTTGAATATACTTTCAGTTTTGATGAAAAGCATGCTTCGCTGATAATTGAGAAGGGCTCGGTTTGTGTAAACGGAGTAAGCCTGACTGCATTTAATGTTTCAAATAATTCTTTTACTGTTGCCATCATTCCTTATACTTTTAATCATACTAATTTTCAGAACCTCAAAGAAAGTGATAATGTTAATTTAGAATTCGATATGTTGGGTAAATATGTAAATCGTATCGTTTCGTTGCAAAAAAAATAATTACCCCAATCCGATTTCCCAATGCCTTGGCGGAATTTCAACATCGCTAAATCCCTTACCTATTAATCGATTTTTAAAATCTAATTGTACGTCATAATCACCATGAACCAGAAATAATTTCTTTACCTGCCTCGGATCCTGGCATGCGAGCCATTGGCTTAGATCATTATAATCGCCGTGTGCGCTCATGCTTTTAATGTCTCCTATCTCGGCATTCACCTCATGTGCCACGCCAAAAATTCCAACTTCTTTTGGATGCAATTTTAATCTCCCTCCCAAAGAATGAGGCTCGCAGTAACCTGAAAATAAAATTGAATTACGGCTGTTCTCTATATTATTGCTTATATGATGCTTTACTCTTCCTGCATCGGCCATACCACTTGCAGAAATAATTACGCAAGGCTCATTAAGGTAATTAAGCGATTTACTTTCCTGGACACTCTTTGTAAAATGCAATCCTTTAAAACCAAAAGGATCTTCATCATTCTGTAATATTTTTTGAATGCGATTATTAAAATATTGAGGGTAACTTTTAATAACATCGGTTGCTTCTAGACTTAACGGACTGTCAACGAAATATTTTATTGAGGGAAGCCTGCTTTCATTTTCAAGTTGATTTAATGCAAATAAGATTTCCTGTGTACGCCCTACGCTAAAAGCAGGTATAATCAACTTTCCTTTTTTGTGCAAACACGTCTTTGTTATCCATTGCAAAAGTGCATCTTCTGTACCTGTAACTTCATCATGCAGTTTATTTCCATAAGTTGATTCCATTATAATATAATCAGCCTGCGGAAAAATGTCCGGCGATTTCAATATCACGTCACGGTATCTTCCAACATCCCCGGAAAAAGTAAGATGCGTTTCTTTTCCATTTTCATTTATTTTTAAATGAACCGTTGTGCTGCCGATAATGTGCCCTGCATCCAAATACATAAACTGAACATTTTCGTCTATGCGATGCCACTCACCGTACGGAACTATTACAAAATAATCAAGCGCTTTTACTACATCTTCAGTTGTATATAAAGGCTGAAGATAAGGCCGGCCCTGCGTTGCACGTATCTTATTTTCAAATTTTATGTCATTCTCCTGTATGCCTGCACTGTCAGCCATAAGGATGGCGGATAGATCTTTCGTTGCATCGGTTGCAAAAATTTTTCCTTTAAACCCTTCCTTTACAAATTTGGGTATAAGACCGCAGTGATCCACATGAGCATGTGAGAGAATTAAATAATCTACTGCAGAAGGTATAAATCCAAAATCGCGGTTTAACTCATCGGTTTCTTTTCCCATCCCCTGGAACATTCCGCAATCGAGCAAATATTTTTTTCCGTTTTTTAAAGTAAGCAAATGCTTAGACCCTGTAACAGTACGGGCTGCACCATGAAAAGCAATCTTCATAAATAATTTTTAGTGTAGATATAGAATGAAGATAAGAAAGAAAGCAGTATCTATCAGCGCTTCGCTTTAAACGACCATGTAAATAAAAACTCTGCAACCACTTCATCGTTTTTATTTTTCCCGGCGG
>Ga0207705_10003746_pt1 | contig 11583 bp, 11 predicted proteins | sample KBSC13metaG_FD_184314 | JGI IMG/M metagenome (GOLD analysis project Ga0207705, IMG submission 184314) | Corn rhizosphere microbial communities from Kellogg Biological Station, Michigan, USA - KBS C1-3 metaG (SPAdes) (version 2) | ecosystem: Host-associated > Plants > Roots > Rhizosphere > Soil ...
TGTAACCAGTCAATGCTTCGAATTGTGCGGTGGCGTGTGACTCGTCTTCCGGGACTTCGAAGGTAACGGCGTAGTCGAGCACGTTGGGCAGTCCGAACGCCCCAATCCGTACCTCTTTGTGGAGAACGTGTCTCGAAAGCGCCGAGGCGTTGCGCGCAAGCTGGCCGGAGGATCGCTCACCCGGGGTGAGCCAAAACGCCATCTGCGTTCGCGTGCGCAATACGTTGTCCACGGTACTCAGTTCCAGCAAACGGCTCGTTGAACGTGGCCCCGCGCCATCCCGGCGGCTGCCCGCCTCGGTCGGGTTGAACGTCTCCGGCCCCGCGGCGGGAGCGTTGTCAAAGGAAGAAGCCGATTGAAGCTGTCGCCCGTGATCGGTGCTGTCGATGAATTCCCGGCCGTTCCAGGTGAGCGAATGAATCGCGCCGGCGAGCCGCGTGGTGGTTGTAATGACGATCTCCGACGGCCCGAGTGGCGCCCGAACCACGGCGTCTCCCGGGGGCATTTCTTGGGGCGGCTTTGCACCCTCGCGTTGTTGCGCTAGAGCGTCCTGCGGACCGGCAAAGCACCCGGCGAGGGCAAGAATGAGCGTGGGCAACAACCGCATTTGAGAAAAGAGTCGACGGAAATGGAGTGGGGATGCGGCGCGATATTTCAGCAGGAATAGAGTCATCGGCAACCTTCAGAAACTGAAAGCGCTACGTTCTTACACGGAGTGCACCGGTCTGGAACTCCACGGTCCGAAGTAGTCTGCGATATATAATTTCAATAGAAACCATATTTAGGCACGGGCGTTGCTAGATGGTATATTCCATGATCTCACTCACCAGCCTTGCAGCAGATCCGGACCACGACGAGACCGAAGAAGATCTCACCGGTGCTGTCGCGGCAGTCCCCTCCTGCTACTCTGTCACGATCTTCACCCAGCGATGGAAGGAAGTGCGTGATTTTTACGTCGATATTCTCAACGCCCACGTCATGAGCGAGCGCACCGACCGCTACTGCGAGATGAATCTCGGCGGCGTCCCGCTCACGATCCGGATGTGCGAGCATGGTGAGATGGTCAGCTACTTCCACCTCTACGTCTCGATGAAGAACCGCGAGGGCGTCCTCGGCGAACTTCGCCGCCGCGGCATCATCGTCACGACCGTCGGACCCTACACGAATTTCCGCGACCCGGAAGGTCGCGTGATCAAGCTCTCGGAAGAAAAGACGATTGTCTCCTGACCTGCGGGGCGGGCGGGCCGGCTAGCCGGAACTCGCCCATCTCGCGCCCGGGTCGTCACGTGGTTTCGACGATCCGCTCTCCGCCGGCATACACGTTCATCGAACGCCCGCGGACAAAACCGGCAATCGTCTGCCCGCTTTCCCGGGCAAAATCCACCGCGAGACTCGAAGGGGCGGAGATCGCGGCCACCACGGCGATGCCGCCGGCGTGCGCCTTTTGCATCATCTCGAACGACGCGCGCCCGCTCAACAGCGCGATGTGACCGTGCAGCGGGGTGCGCTTCTCGAGCAGCGCGCCACCGACGAGTTTGTCGAGGGCGTTGTGCCGCCCGATATCCTCCCGGACGGCGAGCAGGTTTCCCTTGGCATCGAACAGTGCGCAGGCATGCAGACCGCCCGTGCTCTTGAAGGTGGGCTGCTCACGGCTGAGCTTTTGCGGGAGGCTGAGCAGCACGGAGGCGGACACGCGCATGCCGTCGGAGAGCGGTTTGCGGCGTTTCAGCACCAGGTCGATGGAGGCCTTGCTGCAAATCCCGCAACTCGACGAGGTGAAAACGTGCCGCGTAAGTTTCTCAAAATCGAACGAACCCGGATGCGTAAGCGCGACATCCACGGCGTTTCCCTTTCCGGCGGCGCCGGCGTCCACGCACATGGTGATGTCGAAGACGTCTTTCGCGGATTTGATCACTCCCTCCGTGAGGAGGAAGCCGGCGGCCAGTTCCCGGTCATGCCCGGGAGTCCGCATGACCACGGCAAGGGGCCGCCCTTCGACACGGATCTCGAGCGGTTCCTCGGTCGCCACGACATCGAATTTTTCCCCGACGAGCCGCCGGTCTTCATAGCGCAACACGGAAATGGAAGTCGCTTCCGGCATGCCAGGGGTTTGTTAGCGAAAGATCTCCAGAACCCGCGGGACGTCGGACAGATCGTCGAACAGGAAATCGGGCGCGAGCGTACCAAGCTCCGGCCGGGAGAATTTCCCGGTGGCGATGGCCAGGGCCTTCGCGCCGATGGCGCGTGCGCAGGAAACGTCGTGGGGCGTGTCGCCGAGGACGAAAATGTCTTCCGGGGCAAACTCGATGCCATGCTTTTCCTCGGCGCGAGTGCGGGCGAAGTGGCCAAGCTGGTCACGATCGTAATGGTCGTCAGCGTAGGCCCCAAACTCGAAATAGTGCCAGACGCCGTAATGCGTGAGTTTGAGCCTGGCTCCGCGTTCCAGGTTGCCCGTGAGCAGGGCGAGGACGATGTCGGGGCGCGGCTTGAGCGCCTCGAGCAGCGCGACGATGCCCGGCAGGAGCCCGCCCTTGGCCCGAGGAAGCTCCTCGGCGAGGAAGTGGAGATAGCCGTCGAAAAACGCCGCCAGATTTTCCGGCGTCTCCGGAATTTCATGTGCGGCGAGCATCCGCCGGGCGATGCCGGAATCCGTGCGCCCGGCGATCTCGACGGTAGCCAGGTCGTCGTCGATCCCAAAGCGTTCTCGAAAGCCGCGCCGCAACGCCCGTTCCCCGGCGCCGCCGGAAGTCAGCAACGTGCCATCGATATCGAAGAGGACCAGCTTTTTGGACACAGGGCCACAGGTTGCCGTGGGAGGGCGGGTAAAGGCAAGGCTCGCGCTTCGCCGCCGGCCCAGATACGTAAATGCCGCAATGCCCCCCCGTACTCTCGTGCTCCTCCTCGCCACGGCTGCATTGATCGCGAAGGTCTATTGCGCGGCGACGACGATCGGGACCTCCGACGTTTTCCTCTTCTACCAATTTGCCGGGAAGATCCACGCCCACGGCCTGCTGGCAATGTATCGCGAGACGTCGTTCTTCAATCACACGCCGCTCGTGGGCTGGTTCTCGGAGGCCGCCTACGTGCTCGCCGGTGGCGGGGACCCGACCGGTGAGGACAAACGCTACTTCGTTTTCTATCTCCGGCTGCCGGCGATCTTCGCCGATTTTTTCGCCACGATCGCGCTCCTGTGGCTCCGGGAGAAGACCGGCCGGCCAGCGTGGTGGGCGCTGGCTATTTTTGCCGCGAGCCCCGTGGCCTTCATGGTCTCCGGCTACCATGGAAACGTGGATTCGGTCATGGCGCTCGGGGTCTTGCTCGCGGCGGTGGCCTGCGCCACCGATCACCCGGCCTGGTGCGGATTTTCGCTTGGGCTCGCTTGCAACATCAAGATCATCCCGCTCCTGCTTGGGCCGGTCTTCTTTCTCCTGTGGTGGCAGCGCCGGCAGGCGTTGCAGTTTGTCTTCCCGGCGGTGCTGACGATCCTTGTGGGTTGGTCGTACCCGCTTCTCAAGATTCCGGAAATCTTTCTCAAAAGCGTGCTCGGCTACGGCAGCATTTGGGGCGTTTGGGGAGTCACCTACGCCTTGCGGCTGACCAATCATCCCGCCCTCCGTGAAATCACCTTCGATCACACGACGCCCGCCCAGGCCTATATCATGACCGGGCTAAAACTGCTGATCGTCCTGTCGGCGCTGATCCTGGCCTGGCGCGGACGCCAGACGCAGGGGGTCGGCGTCTTCCAAACGCTGACCCTGGTCTGGGCGGTCTTCTTCGTTTTTGCCCCGGGATTTGGCGCGCAATATCTCGCCTGGCTGGCGCCATGTATCCTCGTCGCCAATGAGCGCTGGTATGCCGCTCTCACGGCGGCCAGCAGCGTGGCCCTTTTCGCCTTCTACACGGTGATCTCGGGCGGACTCCCGTGGCGGCAGGGTTTCACCGTGCATGCGATCGCGTCACGCTGGACGGGCTGGCTGGTGCTGCCGTGGCTGACGCTCGTGGCATTTTTGATCTGGGAGGCGTACCGGGTCTACATTTCACGCCGCGAAATAAGTCGCATCAATCTCGCGAGTCCCATAGGTCCCACGGAGTGAGTCTCTGTGAGAAATACATCGCGTGAAACCGCGACCGGCTATCCTGCTGGCCGCGCTCGTCGCGCTCGTGGCCAAGCTCTACTGTGCAGCGGCGACCGTCGGCACCAACGATGTCGACAGCTTCTACAACTTCGGCCGCTTTATTTGGGAAAACGGGCTGCTCGCGCAGTACCGCGCCACACCGGAGTTCAATCACACGCCGCTCGTCGGCTGGTTTTGCGCGGCGATCTACGGGATCGGCCACGGCTTCGCCTTCAATTGGCTGCTGCGATTGCCGGGCATCGCCGCCGATTTCGTAGCGGTGGCCGTGCTCCTGCGCTGGCCGCGGAATCCCGATGAGCCGGGACCGGCGCCGTGGGCGGTGGCGCTGTTCGCATTGAGTCCGGTCAATTTCATGATCTCCGGCTTCCACGGCAACGTGGACTCCGTGCTCGCGTGTCTGCTCCTGCTGGCGGCGCGGGAGAGCGTCCGCGATCGCGTGAACTCATGCGCCTTGTTCTTCGGCCTCGCCTGCCAGGTGAAGATCATTCCCATCCTGCTGGCGCCCGCACTCTTCTTTTTCTGGCTGGGTCGTGGAAAGGGATGGCGGTTCTTCCTCCTCGCGAGTGCGATCATCCTGGCCGGCTGGGCCGTGCCGCTCGTCGCGATTCCCGACGTGTTTCTGCACAATGTGCTCGGCTACAGCAGCAATTGGGGAAGCTGGGGCGTGACCTTGGGATTGCACGCCACGGGCTGGCCCGCATTCGCCCCTGTCGGCTTTCAAGATCTCACGTCGTGGGAGTCCACAGTCATGGCTGTGCTCAAGTGGTCGATCGTCGGTGGGGCGCTCGCCGCCGGGTGGCAGCGCCGCCACGAGCCGGCGGCGAGATTGCCCGGGACGCTCATGATGATCTGGGCCGTGTTCTTTTGCGCGGCGCCCGGGGTTGGCGCGCAGTATCTCGTCTGGTTTGCTCCACTTCTTGTCCTGCAAAATCCGCGCTGGTTCGCCGCCGTCACCGCGGCGAGCAGCCTGTTCCTCTTCGTGTTCTACACAACCATTTCACACGGCCTGCCGTGGAACCATGGCGTCTCGACGGCAGACATCCTTTCGCGATGGGTGGCGTGGTCGATCCTGCCGTGGGCCACGCTAACTGCGTACTTGGTGTGGAGCGTAAATGAGCGCGCTCAACCCCTCGGTAGAATCAGCGCCGTATCGCAATGAGACTCTGCAGGGCGCCTGCGTGTGGAGTGCGCGCGACTTGTCGCCGCTTTGGATTGCGGCGGAGCCGCGCTGGTCGAACTGCTTGTAACGTTGCGAAGCGAATCGGCCGCCTCAGGTCGTGCTCCAGCGGCACTCCGCGCCAAACCAAAGCGGTGATAAATCACCGCGCTCCACACGCAGCGCTTCGCTCACGCGGCGGCAACGCTCCCCATCACGACCCACTGTTCCTACTCGTCGTCTTCGTCGTCGTCCTGATCGGTCGACTCGAGCGATGGCAATTCATGGTCGCTGAAGAAATGGCGCTTGCGCTTGTTGGCCGGGAGCGGGGCGAGCGTCATCGTCACGCTCTTGCCCATGAGCTTCGGCTCCGTCTCGACTTGAGCCATGCTCACCAGATCGTTTTTCACGCGGGTCATCAGGGCCATGCCGAGTTCCTGGTGGGCCATTTCCCGGCCGCGGAACTGAAGCTGCACACGGACCTTGTTGCCCTTGTCGAGGAACTCCTCGGCGTGGCGCATCTTGGTCACGTAATCGTGCTCGGCACAATTGACCCGGAATTTGATTTCCTTGAGCTTGCTGCCCGAGTGCTTCTTCTCCTTTTCCTGCTTGGCAGCCTCGTACTTGAACTTGCCAAAGTCCACGATACGGCAGACTGGGGGATTGGCGGTGGCCGCGACCTCGACGAGATCCAGCCCCATTTCCTGCGCCTTGCGGATGGCGTCGGACAGCTTCAGGACACCGAGCTGTTCGCCTGTGGACGCCAGAATCACACGCACCTCACGGGCGCGGATCCGGCCATTGACACGATTCTGGATTTGAATAGGGAGACTTCCTTGCCGCGCGACCGGGGAGCAGGCGCCCGCGCAGTGTTAATTTCGTTCTGGGTTCGCAGTTTCTGACTGGCTGCGCGAAATTGCTTTCGCCGCCGCAGGCTCCAACATCACCGCGCTTGCGAAGGCGTCATCGGCAACGAGGCCGAAGGCAAAGTACCTCCAACCCAGCCGAAACTCTTAAATGAGACCGTGAAGGGGAGCAAGGTGAATCTTACCCGCAAAGAGTGCCCCTCAGCGGCGCGGCCCGCCCCAGACTTGAGGACCGGGGAAATTACTCATCTCCACCACTCCTTTGTAGGCGCCCAGGATATAGGGGAACTTCGCTGTGACATGGTAGTGGTAGCCGCGCTGGGCATCGATGTGGCCGTTGCACTCGTCGAGATCCGCCGGAGGCTGGCCGTTCTCGCCATTCGGCCCGTAGATCGCAAACCCATCGAACGCCCAGCCAATCAGTGCGGAATGCCCTCCCGCCGTGCTACTAAACGGCGAACGGATACAGACGGGGAACTTGTGATAGTGATACCGGCCGAGTTGGTCCGGATGGCCGCAGCACGAATCGAAAATCTCCGCGTTCGGCCCCATCACGGCATCGCGCCCCTCGCGATTGTAAGGGTTGTAGAAAGGAATGCCATTGACCGCCACGCCGATCGGCCCAAAGGGCAGTTTCCCCGGCTTCTCCGCGAACTTCGGCGCCAAGGGAATGTGAAACACGTAGTTTTGCTTCAGGATGGTGTTCGGATTGTAGCTGGTCGGAAAATGGTCCGTTTCGTGGTTGGGCAGGCCGTCGCTCGCCACCACGAGCATCCCGCCGGCGACCGACGCCCGCACGTTCGCGGTAAACCCCGCCACCTTCTGCTCGGCAGTCAATGCACTCAAGACTTGAGCCGGAGGCTGGACTCCCGCGGGCTGTGCCACCGGCATCGGCATGGGCGGGCCACCCCGCTCCCGAGGCGGGGGACCTCCGCCAAACGGAGGGGGCGGAGGAGGAGGGCCGCCGCCACCGGGGGCTTGCGCGGGGGCTCCGGGAATGGCCGTGGCGCAAAAGAGCAGGATCGCCAGGAGGTTGGGTGTCGCTTTCATATCGGAAGGTTTCGGCGCGCCGTGACCGGCATTGCCCCGGTCACGGCGGAATGTGGGACACTTTCGTCCGGCACGGGTGGCTGGCTATTGCGCGGGTTTCGCCCCCGCTTTGCCGCCATCCCTGCCACCACCGCCCGGGGGTTTCCCTTCGGGAGGGGCCGGCAGGTATTCGCGCGGTCCGAGCTGGCCGTCGTTGTTCTTGTCGAGTTTCAAGAGCGATTCAGGCGCCTTGCCGATCTCGTCCGCCGAGATAATTCCGTCCCCGTCCGTGTCCAGGGCCTGCAGCAGCGGCGACGGCGGAGGCGGCGGGCGCTGCCCTTTAGGTGGGTCGCCGGCGGGCTTGCCCGCGGCTTTATCCGCGGTCTTGGCCGTTGCGCCAGACGTCTTGGACCCATCGCGCGGACCACCCTTGCGCTGACCGTCGCCCTGCGGCGGCGGAGGAGGTGGCGGTGCGTACTCGTCGCGGGTGAGCTGGCCGTCGTTGTTCTTATCGAGCTTCTTCAGCGAGTCGGAAGCGTTCTTGATCTCCTCCGTGGAAATGATGCCGTCTTTGTCCGTGTCGAGCGCCTGCACCAAAGGGTCGGGTGGGCGCTGGCCGTCGGGACTTTTCGGGCCATCGCCATCACGCGGGCCGGCCCGGCGGCCGCCATCCTTGGGCGGCGGACCGGGCGGGCGCGGGCCGCCTGGGTCTTGGGCCAGCGTGAAGGAAGCGGGCAGAGCCGCCGCGATCGTGAAGATGAGGATTTTGTTTTTCATGTGGGTTGTTGTGGGATTGGGGAGAATCGGGGAACGGAGTGACGGTTGCTATTTGCCGCCGTCGCGCGCGGGGAAGAGGGAACGCCATTCGCTGTCGGTCAGTTTCGGGGTTCCCCCCGCGGTGCCGCGGCCATTCAGCGAACTCGACGGAGCGAGGCTGGCGCCACTGAGACTGCCCGTGGACAGGTTGCTGGGCCTTGGGTTGGCGCCTGCGGCGGGTGCGGGCTTGGCGCTGGGCGTGCCCGTCGTCGAGGGCGCACTCGCGGGGTTGGCCGCGGGATCCGGCGTGGGCGCGGGCGCGTCGTCCGCCGCCATCTTCGTGAGGGCTTTGACCAGTTCTGTGAGTTGGGCCTGCAATTCCTGCCCCTGCACATCTTTCCCCGCCGCTGCTTTCGGCGCATCGCCGGCCTGGGCCGCGGCGGCGGGGACCATCTTGAGCAACATCCCGAAGAGGGCCTGTATGTCGATCTGCGGATCTTCCTTCCCATTCGCACCGGCACCCAGCTTGGCCAATTCCCCGAGCAGGGCCTGCACATCCGGGGAAACAGCCGGAGGAGCCGGCTCTTCCGCCCGCGCCGGTGAAAGTGAAATAGTCAGTCCGGCGGCCATGGCGAGAATGAGAGGGGTTGTTTTCATAAGCTGGAGTTCAAGGTGGACGCGCTTCGTCCTTCACACAATCAACGTCACCGAAGTTAAGGAGATGTGTGGGAGGGAGCGAAATTTTGTAAAGGAAGTGTAAATCTGTCCCAAGCCCGGGCCCAACCGGGTAATCTCGCCCCGCATTTCGTCCATGAATTCGCCTGCGTCCCCCACCCGTCCGCGCCTGCTCGTCATCGACGATGACCGCAAGCTCTGCCGCCTGATCACCGCTTATCTCGATCCCCTCGGCTACGACGTGGCCGCCGTGCACACGGGCCCGGAAGGCGTGGAGCGCGCGACGGCGGAACCGTGGCAGGCCGTGATCCTCGACTTGATGCTGCCCGGCCTCGACGGCTTCGAAGTGCTCAAGCAAATCCGGCACAAGAGCGACGTGCCCGTGCTCATGCTCACGTCCCGGGGCGATGAGGCGGATCGCATCGTCGGGCTCGAGATCGGGGCGGACGACTATCTGCCCAAGACGTTCTCCAGCCGCGAACTGCTCGCGCGGCTTCGCGCCGTCACGCGCCGCAGCGTACGGGCCGCCGGTTCGCCCGAGGAGGAAAAGGGGGAGATCGTCGTCGCCAATCTGCGCATCCATGCCGGCGCGCGCACCGCCGCGCTCGGGGATCAGCCGCTGGTGCTCACGCCGGTCGAATTCGAATTGCTGCTTTCGCTGGCCCGCGCCAAGGGCCGGGTCAAAACGCGCGACCATTTGCTCGAGGAGATTCGCGACCGCGACTACGAAGTCTTCGATCGCTCGATCGATGTCCACATTTCCGCCCTGCGCAAGAAGCTGGGCGACGACCCAAAGAATCCGCGCTTTATCCGAACCGTGCGCGCCGCTGGATATCTGCTCATCGATCCCGATGCCGAATTCCCCTGACCCGGGTGGGGCAGCGCGCGGGGTGCGCTTCCCGATCTCGGCCAAAATCCTTCTCTGGTTCGTCTTCAACCTCGCCTTCCTCGGCGCGGCCGCCTGGATCTTTGCGCGTGTTCAATTGCGCTTCGGGCTGGACTCCCTGCTCGCCGGACCCGTCAGCGACCGGCTGCAAATCATGGGCGAAGTTTTGACCCGGCAGCTCGAAGCGCGTCCGCCCGCCGAATGGCCCGCCATCCTCGACAGCACCGGCCAGTCATATCACGTGCAACTGGCGCTCTATCGCAACGATGGGAAGGCCGTCGCCGGCGTGATCCCCGAACCGCCACCGGAAGTCCTCCAGCGGATCAAAGATGCTCGCCCGCGCGATGGTCAGCACCCCGAACCACTGCGCGACGGCCCTCCGCTGGATCGGCCTCTGCCGCCGCGGCTCGATGGCGACATTCGCGGCACCTTGCCACCGGACCGGCCTCCCCGCGAAGGCGAAGACAGACCGCCGCGACCGGACGAAGGTGGACCGCCGAGCCCCCACGGAGATCGGCCTGAACCGGGGCCGCCTCCCATCGCGGGGGGGTATCCAAAGTCCATCCTGCATACCACCCAGCCGAGCCTCTACTGGGTCTTCCTGCGCATGCCCATGCGGGACCGCACCAGCCGTCCGCCAATGCCGCTGACTCTCGTGCTCGCCAGCAGTTCCCTCCGGGGAGGCGGGCTTCTCTTCGATTTCCGCCCCTGGCTCATCGGCGGCGCCGCTGTCTTCGCGCTTTCCGTGCTGATGTGGGTCCCCCTCGTGCGCGGCATCACCCGCGCCCTGCGGCAGATGACGGGCGCCGCGGAAGCCATCGCCCATGGTCGCTTCGAAACGCAGATCGATGCGGCCCGGGCCGACGAACTCGGCCGCCTCGGCACGGCGCTCAACCACATGTCCGCGCGGCTCCGCGAATTCTTCACCGGTCAAAAGCGCTTTCTCGGCGACATCGCCCACGAACTTTGTTCGCCGCTGGCGCGCATGGAAATGGCCCTCAGCGTCCTCGAACAGCGCGCGGACGAAAACCAGCGCGCCTATGTCGGCGACGTGCGCGAGGAGCTGCGCCACATGTCCGAACTCGTCCACGAACTCCTCTCATTTTCCAAGGCCGGTGTTGGCGGGGTGAACGTCGAACTCAAGCGCGTGGCCCTGGCCGAGATGGCGAGCCGCGTGGTCGCCCGCGAAGCCAAGGACCGAGGCGGTGTCGTCGTGGATCTGCCAGGGTCGCTAACCGCGCTCGCCGAACCGGACCTGCTCTCCCGCGCGCTCGGCAACGTCATCCGCAATTCCCTGCGCTACGCTTCGCCCGGGCATGGCGGAGCTGATTCCTATTCCTACCGCCCCTCCATGAATGCGGATGGCCGCCCGGCGGGACCGATCACGGTGACCGGCCGCGACGACGGCACACACATCATTCTCTCCGTCACGGACTGCGGGCCCGGCGTGCCGGAGGAAGCGCTGCACCGTCTCTTCGATCCCTTCTTCCGTCCCGAATCGGCCCGGACGCGTGAAACCGGCGGTGCCGGTCTCGGCCTGGCCATCGTGAAGAGCTGCATCGAAGCCTGCGGCGGGTCGGTGGCCGTGCGCAATGTGCAGCCAAGTGGACTTCAGGTGGATTTCGTTCTCCGTCGTGCGGCGGATCTCAAGCCGGGGATTCTCCCACCCGGCGCACCGCGATGAGATCTCATCACACATAAACCCGCGCCATCTGCCGCCAGTAACGGAAGCGATGGGCGTTGCCCACCCAGGTGTGGAACTCGTGAGGAATCGTCTTGTCGGTCAGGGCCTTCGCGAGCGCCACGTTGTCCGCGTAAAAGGGATCGTCCTCACCGATCACGAGCGTGAAGCGGATGTGACGGATCCGCCGCAGCAGCTTGCGGTCTACAAGATCAGGAACGAAATGGCTCGGCATGATCGAGCGCAACCGCTCATCGTAAAACCCGTGGAAGAGCGTGTGGAAATCTCCACAGTTGAGCGTGAGATCGTAGCGGCCGCTGAAGGCGACCACCCTCCGGAAATGTTCCGGATACCGCAAGGCCAGGGTCATCGCATGATAGGCGCCAAAGCTGCACCCG
>Ga0207705_10003751_pt1 | contig 11577 bp, 9 predicted proteins | sample KBSC13metaG_FD_184314 | JGI IMG/M metagenome (GOLD analysis project Ga0207705, IMG submission 184314) | Corn rhizosphere microbial communities from Kellogg Biological Station, Michigan, USA - KBS C1-3 metaG (SPAdes) (version 2) | ecosystem: Host-associated > Plants > Roots > Rhizosphere > Soil ...
ACCGGCCTGGGGAAAAACCGGTCTGGGGAAACCGGCCTGGCGAAAAACCGGCCTGGCGAAAGCCGATCTGGCGCCGGCCTCGGGAATCCGGCAGCTGTGTCGTAGCGCGGTGCCGTCCGCCAACCGAACCCGCCCTGTTGGCCATCGGGGTTGGCCATCGGGCCGCCTGGCTTGTCAACCTGTTGACTATCGTTGACTTCGTGACAACCGAGGACGGCGACGCGACTGACGACGCAGCCTTTGCGCGCGATCGTGCGACCGCTGACTACTACGATCAGCGCGCCCCCGAGTATGACGAGTGGTACGAGGGCCGTGGGCGCTTCGCCGAACGAGACCGGCCCGGCTGGCACACCGAAGTCGTGCAACTCGCTGAGTTCGTGGCCAGTCTGTCGCCGTCCAAAACTATTGATATCGCTTGTGGCAGCGGATTCTTGACCAGGCACGTTCGGGGTTTCGTCGTCGGTCTCGACCAGAGTCGCTCGATGGTGGCGCTTGCGCAGACGCGACTGCCGAACCGAACAGCGCTCGTCGGCGATGCGCTGAACCTGCCGGTCGCCGATCGTGCATTCGATCGTGTGCTGACTGGTCACTTCTACGGTCATTTGCCGCCGGCCGAACGTTCGGCATTTCTGGCTGAGGCTTGCAGAGTCGCACCCGAACTCGTCGTCATCGATTCGGCATTGCGGCCCGGTATCGAGCCTGAGCAATGGCAACAGCGCGTCCTCAACGATGGTTCAACGCATCGAGTTTTCAAGCGCTACTTGACCGCCCGCCAACTCGCAGAAGAGATCGGCGGTGAGGTTGTGTTCAACGGTTCGTGGTTCGTCGCCGCGAAGGCAATCCATGGTCCGTTGCCTTGACGGCGTCAGCGGCCTCGGCTGCACGCAAACCGATCACTTGGCCCGTTCGTCAGCCAGGCGATCAGTATTATTCGGGCCGAGCACCTGCAATCCGTCTCGCCAGTCGCTCGGCCGTCGTCCGGACCATCCGTGCCAGTTCGGCGCGGCCAGCGTGCGTGGCCACGGCGACCGACGGGAACGTGCAACTCACTGCGGCGGCCGGCCGCTGCCCGTAATCGAGCACGCAGGCAGCGACCGAGGCGATGCCCGCAGTGACGTGGCCGTCTTCCTCCGACCAGCCGGCGGCGCGCTCCCGAGCCAGCAGTTCGCGCAACTCGATCGTTGTGCGCGGCCCTGCTCCGGTGCGGTCGACGAAGGCGTCGCGGTTGGGGAACAGCGCGCGTACCTGCGCACGCGGTAGCGCCGCCAACATCGATCGGCCGCTGGCAGTCAGATGCGCGGGCAACCGCACGCCGACATCGGTGACGAGCACCACCGGTTGCCGCAGGTACGCACGGCCGGTGGGCGTCTCACTGTGCGCCGCCTGATCGGCCCTCGGTTGCTCCTTTACTACGTACAACGTTTCGCGCCCGTGAAGTACGCCGAGGTGTGCTGTGTAGCCGGTCTGCTCGACGAGCCGGCGCAGCAGGGGCCGCGCCAGCCGCTCGAGCGGATCGTTACGTACGTATGCCGAACCCAGCTCGAAAGCGCCGACTCCGAGTCCGTATGCCCGAGCCTCCGGCAAATGGACGACGAAGCCCTCCCGCTCGAGCACCGTCAAGAGGTGGTAGATCGTCGAGCGTGGCAGCCGCAGCTCGCGCGCAATGACGGCCGCTGGTACCGGGCCGGGATGGCTTGCCAGGCAACGCAGGATGGCGATCGCGCGGCTCACTGCTGGCACGTTCGTCATGGCGGTCCGATCAGCATGTCGCGGCGGTCTCGCCACCACTGTCTGAAATACCAGACACAATCGTAGGCGCGGTGCGCGACAAGCGCGGCGTGCTCGCGGTCAACTAGCGATATGGAACTGGGCGAGCACGCTTCGCAGGGCACCGTGGAGGACGTCATCGAGCGCACCGTCGAGGGCATCGCTGAGGTTGCCGTCGGTACGCAACCACTTTCCGCCGACGACGTGGTCGCGGTTGCCCGGCGGGGCGCGCGCGTCGTCCTCAGTGAGGAGGCGCTGGCTTGCATCGGTGCGGCACGCGAGCATGTCGCCGCTCTTGAATCGTCCGGCAACCCTGTCTATGGCGTCTCGACCGGATTCGGTGCGCTCGCCAGCCGGCACATCGCGCCCGAACTGCGCGCACAGTTGCAGCGTTCGGTCGTGCGTTCGCACGCGGCCGGAAGTGGCGCCGAGGTCGAGCGCGAAGTCGTGCGGGCGATGATGCTCCTGCGGCTGCGCACCATGGCGACCGGTCGTACCGGTGTACGCCCCGAAACAGCGCAAACGTATGCCGCGTTGCTCAACACCGGCATCACCCCCGTCGTCCACGAGTTCGGGTCTCTTGGTTGTTCCGGTGATCTCGCGCCCCTTGCGCATTGCGCGCTCGCGCTGATCGGCGAAGGCAATGTGCGCGACGTGAACGGTGTTTTCATGCCGGCGGCGCAGGCGCTTCAGACGGCCGGAATCGCACCGATTTCGTTGGTAGCAAAGGAAGGTCTGGCACTGATCAATGGCACCGACGGCATGCTCGGCATGCTCCTGCTGTCGTGCGCAGACCTTGCGTTGCTGGCCAAGGATGCTGACGTCGCAGCGGCGATGAGCGTCGAGGCAATCCTTGGCACCGATCGAGTGTTCGCTGAAGACCTGCAGGCGCTGCGCCCACATCCCGGTCAGGCGGCGGCCGCTCATAACCTGCGTTCGCTGCTCGCCGGATCGTCGATCGTTGCGTCACATCGCGCCGATACGACGCTCGTCCAGGACGCCTACTCGCTTCGCTGCGCACCGCAAGTGGCGGGCGCTTTTCGCGACACGCTCGACCACGCAACCACGGTTGCGAACCGTGAACTTGCTGCAGCGATTGACAATCCGGTCGTGCTGCCCGACGGACGCGTCGAATCGAACGGCAACTTCCACGGCGCCCCACTCGGCTACGTGCTCGACTTTCTCGCCATCGCCGCGGCTGATCTGGCTTCGATCAGCGAGCGCCGCACCGATCGACTGCTCGACGTTGCACGCTCGCACGGGTTGCCTGCATTTCTAGCGGGTGACCCTGGCGTCGATTCGGGTCACATGATTGCGCAGTACACGCAGGCCGCCCTGGTCAGCGAATTGAAACGGCTGGCAGTGCCCGCGAGTGTGGATTCGATTCCGTCGTCGGCGATGCAAGAAGACCATGTGTCGATGGGCTGGTCGGCCGCGCGAAAGTTGAGACGTGCAGTCGATGCGCTGACCCGCGTGCTGGCGATCGAGATCCTCACTGCAGCGCGGGCACTTGACCTGCGCGCGCCACTCGAACCCGCCGCGGCTACGGGTGCAGTGGTTTCTGCCTTGCGTCAACGGGTTTCCGGGCCAGGTGGCGATCGGTGGCTCGCTCCCGAGATCGAAGTGGCTGTGACGATGACGGCAGATGGCAGCCTCGTTGCGGCTGCTGAACGCGTCGTCGGTCCGTTGGTGTAACTCGAAAGGAGTTGGTCGTCGTGATCGGAGCCCGGCCGGTGCGCGCACCGCGCGGAACGACCAAGACATGCGTGAGCTGGCCGCAGGAAGCCGCGATGCGGATGCTCATGAACAATCTCGATCCCGAGGTCGCCGAGCGGCCCGACGATCTCGTGGTCTACGGCGGCACCGGCAGAGCCGCGCGCGACTGGGCGAGCTTCGACGCGATCGTACGCACGCTACGAACCCTGCAGGACGACGAGACCCTCCTCGTACAGTCGGGGCGGCCGGTCGGCGTGCTGCGAACGCACGAGTGGGCGCCCCGCGTCTTGCTTGCCAATGCCAACCTGGTGCCCGATTGGGCCAACTGGCCAGAATTCCGCCGCCTCGAACAACTCGGCCTGACCATGTACGGCCAGATGACCGCTGGGTCGTGGATCTACATCGGCACGCAGGGCATCCTGCAGGGCACATACGAGACTTTCGCTGCGGTTGCAGCAAAACTGGCAGCCGCACGGGGAGTGACCGACCCCAACGACGCATCGCTTGCCGGCACGCTGACCGTCACAGGTGGTTGCGGAGGGATGGGTGGCGCGCAGCCACTCGCGGTCACCTTGAACGGCGGCGCAGTGCTCGTCGTCGAGGTCGATCCGGCCCGGCTGGAACGTCGCGTCGAGCATCGCTACCTCGACGAATGGACGACGAGCATCGATGACGCCGCGGCAAAAGTTTTGCACGCGAAGCAATCGCGGGTTCCGTTGTCGGTTGGGCTGGTCGGCAACTGCGCGACCGTTTTGCCCGAGCTCCTGCGTCGCGGCATCGAGGTCGACATCGTCACTGATCAGACCTCTGCGCACGACCCGCTTTCGTACCTTCCCGAAGGGGTCGCGCTCGACGAGTGGCATGAGTATGCCGCTGCGAAACCCGAGGAATTCACCGACCGGGCCCGCCAATCGATGGCGAAACACGTCGAGGCCATGGTCGGATTTCTCGATGCCGGCGCCGAAGTGTTCGACTACGGCAACTCGCTGCGCGGTGAGGCGCAACTCGCCGGCTATGCCCGCGCATTTGCGTTCCCGGGCTTCGTGCCGGCCTACATCAGACCGCTGTTCTGCGAAGGCAAAGGGCCATTTCGATGGGCCGCCACGTCTGGCGATCCCAACGACATCGATGCCACTGACCGCGCCGTGCTCGACCTTTTTCCCGACAACGAGCCGCTACGACGCTGGATCACCGCGGCTCGCGAAAAGGTAGCGTTCCAAGGCCTGCCCGCACGGATCTGCTGGCTCGGTTACGGCGAACGCAATCTCGCCGGCGTGCGATTCAACGAACTCGTCGGCCGTGGCGAGATCAGCGCGCCGATCGTGATCGGCCGAGACCATCTCGACTGTGGTTCAGTCGCGTCGCCGTACCGCGAAACGGAGGGCATGGCCGACGGCTCCGATGCGATTGCCGACTGGCCACTGCTCAACGCCTTGGTTAATACGGCGTCTGGCGCGTCGTGGGTGTCGATACACCACGGCGGCGGCGTCGGCATCGGTCGTTCGATTCATGCGGGCCAGGTTTGCGTAGCCGACGGCACTCCTTTGGCAGCAGCAAAACTCGACCGTGTGCTTACCAACGATCCCGCGACGGGTGTGATCCGGCACGTCGACGCGGGCTACGACCTGGCGACCGAGGTGGCCGATTCGAAAGGCGTCAGGGTGCCCATGCGCGAGGCACCCGAGTCGCAATGAGCACCAGGGAATCGGACGCCACTCGGGTCGGAGCGTCGTTCGACGCGATGTGGTCGCAGATCGAGCCGATCGGTCGCGCGCCGAGCGGCGGCTACCGTCGGTATGCCTGGAACGACGCCGATTTGCAGCTGCGCGAATGGTTTGCCGACGCGGCAGGGCAGCGGGGTCTCGACGTCCGCACTGACCGTAACGCGAATTTGTGGGCCTGGTGGTTACCGGGTGGTGACCACGGTGAACATCGTGAGCCGGCCGGTGCGTTCGTCACCGGCTCGCATGTTGACTCGGTGCCCGATGGGGGCGCGTTCGATGGTCCGCTCGGTGTGGTGAGCGCATTGTGTGCGGTCGATGCGTTGCGCACCGCAGGGGTAACGCCGTCGAAGCCAGTCGCTGTCGTCGTTTTCGCCGATGAGGAGGGCGCTCGATTCGGCAATGCCTGCACCGGTTCGCGCCTGACGACAGGTGCGCTGGATCCCGATCGGGCGCGTGGGTTGCGCGACGCCGACGGCACATCGCTCGCCGAGGCAATGCGCGCCGCAGGTTTCGACCCCGGCGACCTAGGTCGTGACGACGAGACGTTGCGCCGAATCGGTGTATTCGTCGAACTGCATATCGAGCAGGGCCGCGCGCTCGTCGATGTCGATGCGCCCGTCGGGCTCGCGACCGGCATCTGGCCGCACGGACGCTGGCGATTTTCGTTCATTGGCCGGGCAGACCACGCGGGCACGACACGGCTGGCCGATCGCCGCGACCCGGTTCTGCCCTTTGCGGCGACCGTGCTTGCAGCCCGCCGGCACGCGGAGGCGCAATCGGCACTCGCCACGTTCGGCCGGACGACGATCACCCCCAATGCCACGAACGGCATAGCCTCGCGGGTCGATGCGTGGCTCGACGCACGCGCAGAACATCAGCAGGTGCTCGATGAGCTCGTCGGCGCCGTCGTAGCGGACGCGGCTGCGCAGGCGCACGACGCCGGTGTCACCATCGAAACAACAGTCGAATCCCTTACCCCAGCGGTGCAATTCGACAGTGCCGTGCGCGCTCGGTTGGCTTCGGTACTCGTGGCTGCACCGCAGTTGCCCACAGGGGCCGGTCACGACGCGGGCGTGCTGGCCGCCGAGGTTCCGACCGGCATGGTGTTCGTGCGTAACCCGAGCGGTGTTTCGCATTCGCCTCACGAGTTCGCCGAGCGCGCCGATTGTCTTGCGGGCGTTGATGCGCTGGCAGCGGTGATGCAGGCCTGGTTGGAGGAGCGCGGGTGAGCAGCTGGTGGTGCGAGCATGCCTGGTTGCCACCTGGCGTTGTCGCCTCGCGCGTGCTCATCGAAACCGAGGCGGGTCGCATCACTCGTGTCGAGCGCGATGTTGAGGCGCTACCAGACTCGAATCGCTTGCGAGGCCTGGTGATTCCGGGATTGGCGAACGTGCATTCTCATGCGTTTCATCGCGCGTTGCGAGGCCATGCGCAGCGCAGCACCGGAGACTTTTGGGTGTGGCGCAATCAGATGTATGGCGTCGCGCAACGGCTTGACCCCGACAGCTATCTCGCACTTGCAACGGCTACCTACGCCGAGATGGCGCTTGCGGGCATTACCTGCGTCGGCGAATTTCATTACCTGCACCACGGCCCGGACGGCGTGCCCTACGACGAGCCCAACGTGATGGGCCAGGCGTTGGTAACGGCGGCGCGGGCCGCCGGCATCAGGTTGACCTTGCTCGACGCGTGCTACTTGCACGGCGGATTCGACACCGCGCTGAATGCGGTACAGCGCCGATTCGGTGACGGCGATGCTGCGGGTTGGGCAACCCGATTCGAACAGTTGCACGACGCTGACGGGTTGCGGATTGCTGCCGCGATTCATTCGGTGCGCGCAGTTGAACCCGACGAGATGGCCGTGGTGGTTAAGGTCGCCGGTGAACGGCGCCTGCCCCTGCACATGCACGTATCGGAGCAGATTGCCGAGAACGAACGCTGCATGGCCAAATACGGCCGCACCCCGACCCGCGTGCTGTCGGACGTCGGGGCACTTCGGCCCGGCGCCATTGCCGTACACGCAACGCACCTCACCGACCACGACGCCTCGTCGCTGGCGTCGTCCGGTGCTGGTGTTTGTCTATGCCCAACCACTGAACGCGACCTCGCCGATGGAATCGGCCCGGCTACCGAGCTTGCTACGCAAGGCGTTTCGTTGTCGCTGGGCTCTGACAGCCACGCGATTATCGACGTTTTCGAAGAGGCCCGGGGTGTCGAACTCGATGAACGACTGGCATCGCATCGCCGCGGTCATTTCACCGCTGCACAGCTGCTCGATATCGCAACGCGACAAGGTCATGAGGCACTTGGGTGGGCAGACGCCGGTGTGATCGCGCCGGGCATGCGGGCCGACCTCGTGGCAGTCGATCTGGAGTCGCCTCGCACTGCCGGCTGCGGGCCCACCGAGCAGGCTGTCATTTTCGCCGCCACCGCCGCCGACGTCGCCGATGTCGTGGTCGACGATCGGCACGTGGTGCGGGATCGGCAGCACCTCCAGGTGCCGAATGTCGGTCGGGCTTTGAACGACGCGATCACGAGGCTCGAGCCATGAACGCGAGGCCGACCGCATGACCGCACTCTTCGACGGCGTCGGGCTGATCGTCACTAACGATCCGACGAATTCTGACGGCGACGGCAGCGCGCTAGGACTGATTCGCGACGCCGCGTTCGTCGTTGACGGCAGCCAACTGCTCTGGATCGGGCGCGCGAGCACCGCCCAACCGGCCGACGACCACCACGATCTCGGCGGCCGCACGGTGATACCGGGCTTTGTCGACAGCCACACCCACCTCGTTTTCGACGGCGATCGTGCGGCTGAATTCAGTGCACGGATGGCGGGAACTCCCTACGCCGCAGGCGGTATCGGCGTCACCGTTCGCGCAACCCGGCAGGCAACTGACGCGACATTGAGGCACCGAGTGGGACAGTTGCTGGCCGAGCTTGCGTCGTCAGGTGTCACGACGATCGAGGTCAAGAGCGGCTACGGGTTGACGATCGCCGACGAACAGCGAAGTCTCGAGATCGCCCGCGAATTCACTACAGAAGCTACGTTTCTCGGCGCCCACGTCGTGCCTGACGAATATGCCGGACGACGCGACGCGTACGTCGATCTGGTGATCGGCGACATGCTGGCGGCCTGCGCGCCGCACGCGAAATGGATCGACGTCTTCTGTGACCGTGGCGCCTTCGACGTCGATGAATCGCGCACGATCCTGCAAGCGGGATTGCGCGCCGGTCTGCTGCCGAGACTGCATGCTCACCAGTTGCAGCACCTCGGCGCGATCCAGCTCGGCGTCGAACTCGGCGCCGCATCGGTCGATCATTGCAATCACGTCGACGACGCCGACTTGGAAGCACTTGCTTCGTCCGACACGGTGGCCACCGTGTTACCTGGCGCCGACTTCTCGACCCGCAGCGACTATGCCGATGCGCGGCGCATGGTCGACGCCGGTGTCACGGTCGCGATCGCCACCGACTGCAACCCGGGCACGTCGTACACGACCAGCATGCCGTTGTGCATTGCGGTCGCGGTGCGCGAGATGGGCCTGTCGGTCGAGGAGGCGTTGTGGGCGGCGACGGCCGGAGGAGCCCGGGCCTTGCGGCGCGCCGACGTCGGCGTGCTGCGTCGAGGTCTTCGCGCCGATTTCGCGACGATCGACGCACCGTCGTTCGTGCACCTCGCCTACCGCCCAGGCGTTTGCTTGATCAATCAAACGTGGAAGGACGGCGAACGGCTCGCTCCCCGCACCTAGCCAGCGTCGCCGGCTCGGGTCGACCAGCCGTCGGCGATCTCGCCGAATTTTGCGGCGTTTCTTGAGCGTGGAATGCCGCGGAGCAGGGAACCATGGCCGCATGCATTCGTTAGCCACCTTGGAGCCCCCCGGCTGGGGGGCTTTCCTAACCGCCCGAGTCAAGGTGGCGTGGTGAGCGAAGACGTCCTTCCCGCGTTGCGCGGGCCGCTCTCCGACGAGACCCGCGATGCTGTCGAGCGCCACCACGAACTCGAGATCCACGTCGACCGGGTCGACGGCATCCTGGTGATTTCGCCTGTCGGCGAGATCGACATCGTCACCGGCGGTCTTTTCCTCGAGGCACTGATTGCAGCGATCAGCACCGGTGAGTCGAGGCTGATCGTCGATCTCAGTCAGGTGCCGTTCATGGACTCGACCGGCCTGACGATCTTCCTGAGTGCCGATCGGGCGTTGCGCAGCATCGACGGCGAGATGCATCTGGTGGCCCGCCCCGGTGTTGCCGAGATGTTCGAACTGGCCTGGATGGACAAGTTCTTCCCCCTGCACGACGACATCGCCGACGCGATCGCGCACTTCACCCTGAGCTGAGTCGCGTCACGCTGAGCTGAGTCGAGACCGCGCGTCAACCAGCAAGGCGGACGACGAATCAGCGGCGCCTCGTGAGATCGGTCGTCCGTACTGCGTAGCGATTTCTGGCAATCGCGTGATGGTCGCCTGCCATCCCAGCTGCGCAAGCCACTCGACCGGATCACCTTGTGTTCCCGACCGGAACAGCGCAACCTCGGCGGCCCGTTTCGCCGACGTGAGAGTGGCGCCGAGGCGACCGTCGAACGCCGACAATCTGCTCAATAACGCATCACGAGCATTGGCCTCGAGATACACAAGCAGCCCTTCGGCAATCCAGCATGTCGGCCGATCGCTGCGCCAACCCGCAGCCGCGAGCAGCGCCGGCCAGTCGTCGCTGACGACGTCGGCCACCACGGTGTGTCGCTCGCAGGTCGGCGTCAGGCTGAGTTCGTCGACGAGCCGTTGCTTCAACGCGAGAACGGGGGCGCGGTCGATCTCGAAGACGGTCGTGCCCGGCGGCCAGGCCAGCCGGAATGCACGGGCGTCGAGTCCGGCTCCGAGCAGGCCGAACTGATCGACCCCTTGAGCAGCGGCGTCGGCGACGAGTTCGTCGAGAAAACGGGTGCGGATCGCCACCCAGAACGTCAACCCCGGGCGCGGCGTCGTCTCGCGGGTCAGCTCGGCGATTTTCGCCACGTGCTCGGCGAGCGGGTCGGAGAACCAGCCCTCCGGACGACGGCTCTCCTCGGCTCGGCAGGTTGCCACGACGACTGCTGTCGCCCCGACTGCAGCGAGGCGCTCTTCGTCGTCCATAGCGGTCAGGTTAGGCGACCCTGCGCCGGAGATCGCAGCTGGCTCAGCATCGCCGGAGGTATTACAAACCCATGAGGATCGGCCGTAGCGACCCCGGCGCGGGCGGCTGCCCGGGTATCGTCCGGTCGAGGAGGCGGCGTGTTCGAGTACGGCAAGGACGGTCCGCGTGTCGTCGTGGTGGGTGTCGATGGCTCGGCGCCGGCGTTCCGGGCAGCCGCCTACGGAGTCGGCCTCGCGCGCAGGCAAGCCGCGCGCCTCGTTTTCGTCTACGCCACTCCCGCGCCGTCAGGCCTGGTGAGCATGACGCCGGCCTCGGCGATGGGCGTCGCTGAGGCACACGATCAGGTTGAGGCTGACTTACGAGCCCAGGCGCGTCAGCTTGACGCACTCGGCGTCGAATACGAGATTTTGCGCCGGCGTGGTGATCCGTATAAAGAAATTGTTGCGGTTGCTGACAAATTGCATGCAGACGCCATCGTGGTCGGCGCTTCTGCTGCGTTGGGTCATCGCTTCGTCGGCTCGCTCGCCGTGCATCTGATCAGAGCTGGTCGATGGCCCGTCACCGTAGTTCCGTAGCTTGCGCCACCGGTCACGGGTCGGTGCGAACCATCCGCCACGCGCCGCCGATCAATGTCAGCGCGACATAGCCCGCGAGCAGAGCCAGGCCGGTCCACGGCGCGAACATATGCGGGTTCGGGTGCGCCGACATCGCCGTCGTACCGATCTGAGCCGGCAGCCAGCGCTCGACGCGCAGCACGATGTCGGCGGGCAGGATCTGCACGATCACCGGTGCGACGACCAGCAGCGACGCCATCCAGGTGATCGCTGCTGCTGACGTGCGGAACAGTGCGCCGAGTGCGACTCCCCAGATGCACAGCAGCACAAGGTAGGCAACGCCGCCGAGCAACGCCCATGGCAATCTAGACGCCGACCAGCTGACCGCGAGACCTTTCGTGTCAAGTAGTGCTTGCCCAACCGCAAATGCCGCAGCACAAGCACATGCCCCCGCGATCGCGGCGACCGTTGCGTGCGTCAGCAGTTTTGCGGCAAGAACGCGGAGGCGACCTGGCTGGGCAAGGAAAGTGACGGCGATCATTCCGGTCGAGTACTCGCGCGTCATGCACAGCACACCGAATGCGGCAATCGCGAGGACCGCTGCATTGACGCCCTGTAGCGAAATGCCGATCGAGTCGAATGTTTGCCGGTCGGTGACGGTCATGCGTGCAGCACTCGATGCC
>Ga0207705_10003752_pt1 | contig 11576 bp, 10 predicted proteins | sample KBSC13metaG_FD_184314 | JGI IMG/M metagenome (GOLD analysis project Ga0207705, IMG submission 184314) | Corn rhizosphere microbial communities from Kellogg Biological Station, Michigan, USA - KBS C1-3 metaG (SPAdes) (version 2) | ecosystem: Host-associated > Plants > Roots > Rhizosphere > Soil ...
CTGACAGATCCCGATGGCAATCGATACACGGTGCGTCTTACTCGCTGGCGTCAGCCGAGTCAACAGGAGGAGTGGCGTGAGTATGCCGCCTCAGGCGAAAAGGGCGTCTCCGTGTGGAATACAGACGCGTTTCTACGTTTCGCCGGGGAATATCGCAGCATCGTAGCGGCTGTCTTTCTACCCAATCGACCTCTTATGCTGGTTCAGATAGACACGCCGGACGGCTTCGTTCTCATGCTTCTCAATCGACATCACAAAGCCGTGTGGAAGTGGGGCATCGACGATGATTTCGACGGGAGTGACGGCGACAGCGCTCGGTGGAAAAGCTCTATTGTCTCCGTGTCGGAGTCTGAGTTTACGGTAAAGTCGGCGTCGAGAAAGCAGATGATTACGTTTGCTTCGCGGAAGGTGGCCGGACGGTGGACGGCGGGGCAAACGCGGGTGTCGAAGGCTGTTGCGGTGGCGGTCGATATGTCGCCGGGGAAGCGCGTTCCTCTGGTACGGTTGTCTCCGGTTAAGCTTACTCCGCCGAAGTACGCCGTTGAACCGGCGGTGCGCCATATTGGTCCGTTCACCTGCGCCGGACCGGACCGCCTGGTGTTTGTTCGCGATGGCTACAAGCGGAAGGCGTCGCTCGTTGTTGTCGACCTGTCCGGACAAGTGAAGGCGCAGGTCGACTTGCCGTCCTTGTCGAAACAGTGGGCACGGTGGTCATCGACGGCATGGCTCGGCGGGTCGCGGTTTGCAGTAGGCAGCCGCAATTCGGGGAAATCCGCGTCGGTAGTGATCGTCGATGTCGAAAAGCACTCCGTCGCCCCAGTGCCCGGAATGGACATCGGATCGGTCGAGAGCATCGGTGCGTTCCCGGACGGCAGGTATGTCATTCTTGGGGAAGTGCAACAGCAGTACAGCAGTTACTTCGTTCTGGCGTGCTTTTCAAGCGAAGGCAAGAGGCTCTGGCGCTGGGTGGGCAATGGGGGTTCGCCGCCGGCTAGAGCCGGCAGCCCTGAGTTCCCGAACGATATGGCGATCGTCGACGGAAATGTGTGGATCATTGAGGCCGTTGGGCACATGCTGCGAATGTACGACGGCAAAACAGGGGGACATCTCCGATCGATCGACCTGGTAAAGGTCTGGAAAGGGCGCGATCCTGAGTATGTGAGCCAGATATGGCCTGATAAGAACGGCGCGATTGTTCGCGATTCGTCGTCCACAAATCCATATGTCCGCATCAACCGTGATGGCGCTATTCGGTCCGCGTTCACGCCGACTAATCGTGATGGGAAAGCGATCGGGACGATGCATAACGCGATGGAAGCAGGACCCGGCGGAACGTTATGGACGACGGATGGCGACATGATCTACAAGCTCGACCAGGGCGGTAAGGTGGTGGGGGAGTTAGGGGAGCGTCCGGTTACCACAGTGCCGCGCGACATTGTCGCTCTGACGATCGGCAATTCGGGGCACGTATATGCCACTGACAAGCGCACCGGGGCGTTGCATGTGTTCGACTCCCACGGCGTGTGGCTCCGTCGGTATTTATTCCCGGCGCGGACCGTTCAAGACTCTAAGTTGCTGACAGATGCCCTGTCGACTGATCAACTGCGAGACGAGCTGAATATTGTTACGTCGAGCGAGGTGGTTGGGCGTGTCGATCACGGGGCTTTCTCGTCATATGATGCCAGGGACACTGCAACCAATTGGATCCCGTTGCACACCTGGAGGCGGAATGAGTCACACAACCACGGTGCCGGCCGATTCTGGACATTTGCCTATGGCGGCAACGTGCAAGAGCTCTTTCCCGACGGGCAAGTGCGAACGATTGACCGGCGGCCCGATCGAACATGGTTGCGGACAGGGTATCCCATAGCCGTTTCGCCGGAGGGGCGGGCGGCCGTTGTCGACGCTCGCCAGGGGCTCTTTGGCCAGCCATCTCCTTTAGAAAATGACCTTGTCTGTCTGTACAACGCCGACGGATCACCGGATCGTGTCTTGACAACGCCCAGGGGATTCACAGGCGCCGCCATCGCTTACGATGGACATCGCATCGTGTTGGTGAAGGGGGCGCACGCCGTCTGTCTCGATATGCGCGGCCATGTCGTTTGGTCGAGCACGATCGGCGCGGCCGGGGGTGAGCCGACGTTGATCGACAACGGGCGGATACTCTGTATCTGGCCCGGTGGGGATACAATAGAGAGATATCGGATGCCGTAAGGACGTATTTTGAAGAAATCTATTCCGCTCACGATGGCGCCGCAGAGTTTGCAGTCGTACGACTGTACCGGCTGCGGCGATTGCTGTCGAGGGCGCTTTGCCATTTTGATCACGCCAGAGGACAAGGCCCGGATCGATAAGCAGTCGTGGACGGACGACGAGCTTGGTCTAGCGGGCAAGCCTCTGTTTACGCGTCGAGGCAGTGAGTACCAGATCGCGCATCGGGCGGACGGATCGTGCATCTTCCTCGACGACGAGGGCCTGTGCAAGATCCACGCGAAGTACGGTGAGCCGGCGAAGCCCGTGGCGTGTCGACTCTATCCGTTCCGGTTCATCCCCGTCGGCGACCAGGTGCGGGTCGACGTCCGCTTCGACTGTCCGGCGACCGCTTCAAATAACGGAAGGCCGATTGCGCAGCACCGCGCGGATCTGTTGAAGTTGGTCAAGGAAGCGCTTCCGGATGAGGCGTGGAGCCTGGAAGCCCCGTCGCTCCACGGTAAGGTTGCGGCGAGTTGGGACGCGTTCGCCCAGATCACATCGGCCTTCGAGCGTGTCCTCCTCGACATCTCTCTGGACCTCACGCGGCGGGTGGCGGCGATGGTCAACCTGGTCGACCTGATCAAGCAGGTCGATTTCAGCAAGATCGCCGCGCATGAGCTACCGGACTTTCTAGAAGAGGCCGCGGCCCATGTCACCGAGAATGCCATTGGTGATGTCCTGGAGCGCGTCGCGCCGATAGGGACGGAGTCGGCGGCGTTTCGTCAGATCCTGGGCGTCTACGGACGTATCGACCAGGTGGGCGAGAAGGCTAACCCGTTGCAGCGCCTGTCGACGTCGTTCCGCATGCTCGCCGGGAAGGGTAGCGTACCGGGATTGCGGCCGGAGCTGTCGAATGTCAGCTTCGCCGATGTTGACAAGCTGCGGACGTCTCCGACCGGGGACTCCGCGCTGGCCATCGAGCGGTACCTGCACACGCACCTGTCGTCGATGAGCTTCTTCGGCCCCTCTTTCTACAACCGCGCCTACCTCGACGGCCTGAGCGCGCTTCTGTTGACCTACCCGCTCACGTGCTGGTTTGCCCGGGCGTACGCCATCGCGGGTGGTCAGGCGGGCATCGACAAGGAGTGCGCGGAGAAGGCGTTGATGGTTGTCGACCATCAACACGGCGTTACGCCCATGCTCGACATCCCGACGGAACGGATACGGATGGGGATGCTGACGGAGCGGTCGACGTTGCGGGGACTGGTGGTGTGGTATGGGAGCTGAGGGCATGGAGAGAATAGTGAATAGTGAAATGGGGGCATCCGTCGTCGACGGACACCGGCAAGTTACTGGTTCTCAGAGATCGACTGTGGCCTGATGGCAACGAAGCGTAAACACGATCAGCAACCGGGGATGTCGCGAGCGGGGATAGTGTCCAAGGCACGGTCGACAGTTCGGTTTTACCTCTTTGGCTCGATTGCGCTGCCTCTTCTATTGGCCGCTCTTCTTGGAACCCTCACGGCACGGGAGAGGTCGTCGCTACTTGACCTTAAGAACCATGGCAAGTATGCGGAGGGCAGGGTTATCGCAAAGCACGTCGTTGGCGGTCGGAGACGCGACTACATCCTCCGCGTCGAGGTCGACGCCGATGGCCAGCGAGTTCGGAGTGACCTTGAGGCAACGATGGAGGACTACTCGTCCGTCCAGCGTGGTGATAGTATCATTGTCACCTATCTGCCCGACTTTAGCGAGATGCAGATTGGCCAGGTGACGGATGAGCAGATCCAATCGATGGTGGCCCATCGCGTCGTCGTCATCGTATTGCTGAACATAATCGTGATTGGGTTCGCTCGCCTGGGAGGTTCGGATTACCAGAAGGCCAGCCGAGTACTCAGAGAGCACAAAACGTAGAAAAGGCCGGCCTCGTCGATGTCGACGGGGCCGGCCTTTTCGCTTGCGATAGTTACGCCGGTGTCTTGGGGAACGCTTCGCCGTATTTGGCGTCGAGGCGCTTGACCCACGGCTTGGGGGTGGGCTGGGGGCCGTAGGTCATCTTGGGCTGGTTGTTCTCAAGGACTACGCGCACAACGCCGTTGGCGTCCTTTTCGGTGACCATGTCGGCTTCCATGTAGGTGCCGAAGACCTTGGACGGCCAACTACCACCGTCGCGGGCGAAGACGGCTTCGTTGACGCCGGGGTATCGATGGTGGGCGCGGTGCTCGGCGTAGGCTTTGCGGTAGGCAGCGCCCTTGGTCGGGTGCTCCCATAGCGGGATCCACCACTCGACGGGGCGGTGGTCCCGGGCGTGGTAGGTGCCTTCATACCGTCCGTAGCCGAAGACGACACCGAAGCCCATGCCGATGCAGGCGCAGTAGACGAGCCATAGCGGGAAGGCCGGAACGATCGCGTGAATCAGCATTCCGATGCCAAGGACCGGCAGGGTGAAGAGTGCGCCGAAACCGGGGAGAGCCTTGCCGGGGAAGTGCGCCTTGAACGTCTGCGCGACGGTGCGGGTGTCGTAGTGCTCGTCGTCGTGGTCGGTGTGATGGTCGACATGAGCGGTACGCAGCTTGTTAGGCTTACCCATCAACTGTTCCTGTCGATGGAACAGATAGCGATGGAAGTACCACTCGAAGGGCATCAACGTAGTGAAGTAAAAGAAGACGCCGAAGGCGGCTATGATGCCGATACGGGTGACGACTGTGGCGAGATCTGTGTGGGCGAAATCTGCCTTGCTGATCCCCAACGCAGTCATAACTACGGGATAGAACGCGGCTAGAATCGCCACCACCCAGAGGGCGCAGTAGGAGTAGAGCTTCCATAGCTCAAACCAAACCGGGTCTCGCGTTCGATCGAAGAAGTTGATCTTCTTGAGAAGCGCCGGCTTTGCTGTGCTGACAACTGCCAAATTCAGATTCCTTTTAGACGATGGCGCAGGCCGCTCCCCCCACGCCTATGTTAGTGGATAGTTTACCTTGTGAGACGAAAGTGGTAGTTCGATCCGGTAAATCTCAACCCGGTAATTCTAGTGATACGAGATATGCGGCTGACAATGTTCTCGACTTGCCGAAACTACTGACGGTGCGTCAGTGTTTAGATCTTCTTGCCGCTAATTATACCCGATAATCCGTCGATTTTGCAGGCGTTTCCTCTCAGCGTTCGTCGATCTCATGCGTAAAGGTCTAATTGCGCCCAATAAATGTTGCGTTACCGAGTGGTTGTTTGAGTAAACTATTTTCATGACCAAGCTTCTTCTTTTCAGCGACCTCCACGCCGATGTCGACGCCGCTGTGGACATCGTGCAACGTGCGGTCGATGTCGACATCCTGGTCGGCGCGGGCGACTTCGGCAACGGTCGTCGACATGTCGAGCGCTGTATCGACGTCCTTCAATCGATAACGAAACCGGTGGTACTTGTGGCAGGCAACAATGAATCGACCGAAGAATTGCGGGCGGCGTGCGCGAAATGGCCGTCGGTGGTGGTGTTGCACGGCAGCATGGTCGTTATCCACGGTATCACCTTCTATGGTCTGGGTGGGGGAATTCCGGTGACGCCGTTTGGCGCCTGGAGCTACGATTTCGACGAAGAACAGGCGCGGGCGCTTCTGACGAGATGCCCGCCGAACGCGGTGCTCATATCGCATTCGCCGCCCAAAGGTGTGGTCGATCGATCGTCGAGCGGGCAGAGACTCGGGAGCGTAGCGGTACGGGAAGCAATGGACAGGGCGCGTCCGCGGCTGGTCGTCTGCGGACACATCCACGCGAGCGGCGGCAAGAGCGAGGTTGTCGACGGTGTCGCGGTGGTCAACGCGGGGCCGTCGGGGATGATCTGGACGCTTGACTGACGGAGTGTCAGAGTAGCGTTGACTCTTGAGGCCCAGCGTGCAATGCGTTCGTCGATTCGAAAGCGCGCGCTCTTCTCACACCGGGTTGCCCAACGCTAAGCATTGTCCAGTTGACGTATCGTTGCGACTGGAAGGAAGAGGTGCCTGGGATCATCGAGAAGTGTTTCGAAACCCCATCCGAGATGGAGGTACCAACTCCGTGCGTCGTCATCCAGCGCGTCAAGTACGAGCGCATAGATTCCGATTTCTCGGGCAGCTATCTCCACCTGGCTGATTGCTCGCAGTAGGCAGAGTTTACCAAGCCCTTGTCCCTGTCCGGTCTTGTCGACAGCTAGACGGCCAAGGAGAACGACGCCCACGTCTCCCCGGGGAAGTTTCTTCGACGGAACAATCTCTGAGGCAACGGTTCGGGTTAATAGTGTGTAGTAGGCGAGGATCGTGGCATCGCCTACACTTGGAACGGCCACGTGCGTTACGCCAACATGACGATCCGCATTCTGTCGCGCCTGTCGCTGCAGGAAATCGTTCAGCGCTGATTTACCGCAATCGAAGTTCTGACGGTCATGGTGGGCTTGAAGATGTTCAAAAACGGGGGTCACAGATTTGCGTCCGGATTCTCCGCTTGGAGACGTCGATAGTCAGCCATGGCCTTCCGTAACTTGGGAGCAGGCGGCTTCGGATTATCGAGGATCTCCACAAAGCGGGCAAAATCCCTCTCCGAAAGTGTGATTTGTTGGTGCTTGTCGAGAACAGCCTGAGCTTTCTCGGCAAGCGCAGCTTCCGTGAAGTCCGTGATTGACTGCCCGAGCACCGAGGCAGCCTCTTCAACTTGCGTTTTAATACGCAGACTAACCCGGCAACTCAGGCGCGCGTAGGATTCAGCGGATGAGGTATTGACTTGCATAATCGACTCTCCTATGTGTCATTATGCCACATCTGATTGCCAAATAATTTCAGCTGTGGATTTCCAGATCTGCCATCATGAGGAACTGGTGCATCAGATCGCGCTCCATATTCGATTGGAGCAAACGTTCTTCCAGTGTTCTAGCAAGTTGGTATAATATCTATAACGTTATTGGCGGGTGCCGGAAGTTAGGCAGAAATGGCAGTAAAGCTGCGCGATATCGCGGCGGCGGCGGGGGTTTCGGTGGCGACTGTTTCGCAGGCGCTCAACGGTTATACGAAGACAGGGCTGCGTCGGGAGACGTGCGAACGCGTGCGGTCGCTGGCGAAGCAGATGGGGTACACGCCCAACGCGATTGCCCGTTCGCTGAAGATGCAGCGGACGCATGCGGTGGGATTTTACACGGGATACGGGTACCGCGATGCGCGTGATCCGTTTCTCGGCGAGGTGTTCACCGGAATCCGTCGAGGCTGCGACGATCTCAAGCTCGACTTCCTCATCCATGGCGACCTGGGCGAGGGCGACGATCCCGAGGAGATACGGGTGCGCCTGAGCAATGGCCGTGTTGACGGCCTTATTGTCCACACTCAGCCGAGCGATCCCGTCGCCCGGTGCCTTGCCGAGGGAGTTCTGCCGGCGGTCGCTTTCGCGGACCGTCAGGCGGACTTGCCGTCGGTGGTCGCTGACGATGTCCAGGGCATCGGTCTCCTGGTCGACTACCTGTGGGCAAAGGGGCATCGACGGATCGCGTTCCTCAAGAGTGAGATGGCGCTGGTCTCCGTCGACGAGCGGGCGTCGACGTTGGCGAGTCTTGTCGAAGCGCGAGGTGGCATTGCAGATATCGAGCAGTTTCCGTTCGAGAATCCCGCTGTCTACCTGGGTGCTCTGATGGAGCGGCGGGAGCGATACTCGGCCGTGTGCTGCTGGAACGACACGAGCGCTTACCGTCTACTCGGGGCCTGCGCTGAGCTCGGCGTGAGCGTGCCGGATCAACTTGCGGTGGTGGGCTTCGACGGTCTGCTGGAGACGCGTCTTCCCGCCCGACGTCTGGTCACGGCGGAGGTGCCGTGGGAGCGGATGGCGCGTGAAGCCGTGCGTCAACTTGTCCAGCTGCGCGACGGTAATCCCGTCCCGCCCCTGAGCGTATTCCCAGTCAAACTCGTCGAAGGCGACACCGCCTAACAGCCGGTCATGGCGACAAACTAGTAAAAATATCAGGTAATGACGCCCCGCGCCGTGCCGATTATTCATGTGATATGCCGTTAAAAATGACAAGACTCACCCTCCGAGGCGGTAGTGAAGGTGATAAGCGACACTTCACCCGCCTCTCCAGCGACCTCAAGGCCGAATTGACCATTGTCCCGGATCCTCAGGATGAAGATGCCATTTTCGCCGAGAAGCATCTGATGTCCAGTGTGGTCTCTATCACGAATCTCAGCGCCACCGGGCTGCACTTCGTGTCTCTCGTCAAGTACGAGCCGCATCAACACGTCTGGCTGTCCATCGACCTCGGCGTCAAGAATGCACTCATTCGTGGCAAAATCGTACGTCGAACCTCGGGCCGGCCCGACGAAAAGTCTGCGTTGGGCTATGGCGTGCAGTTCCTTAAGTCGGACCTGGCGCCCACGGCCATTGCCATCATTATCGAATACCTCCAGTCGACCATTCAGAAGGACCTCAAGGCAGCCGCTTAGCGCTTGCTAAAAATCAACCGATTGACAGGGGAACTAAGTTGTGGTTTAATACTTTAAAATACAAAGTACTTTAACAGTGGAGATTGCCATGACGACCATCATTAAGACAACGACTGCGGAGATCCACGAACTGAAGGATCCGATCGTCGACATCGATCGTTGGCTGGCTCATTTTCAGCGCAATCGAGAGAATCGACCTGAGCCGCGGTGGGACGCTCCGGTCACGTTGTCGCCCCACATCATCCGTCCATTGCTCCGGTCGCTGGAGCAGTTTGAACTGGGCGACGGCGGCGGGCCGGATCAGCTCATCGCGCTCAATGCGGCGAACTTCCACAGTGTGACGGAGGCGCGCAAGGAGTTGGTGGACCTGTGGTTTGTGGAAGAGAAGGAGCACTCGCGGCTGCTCGGCGACGCGGTAAGGCGCTTTGGCGGAAAGTCGATCAAGGGACATTGGAGCTTCAGTGCGTTCTGTCTATCTCGGCGGGTGTTTGGTGTGGGCTTCGAGCTGAACGTCCTGCTGGTGACCGAGATTGTCAGCACCGCCTACTATCGACTGCTGAACCGTCATGTCGACGATGAGGCCGTTCGTGGTGTCTGCCGCCTCATCCTGCGCGACGAAGCCGGCCACGTCGCCTTCCACCGCGACCGGCTGGCGCGCACGCCTCGCGCCGGCTACGGCACGGTGTGGGCAGCGCGGTTCCGGATGCTCGCGTACGGCGCAGCGACCATGCTGTGGGTCAATCACGCCCCGGCCCTATGCGCAACTGGCGGCAGTCGCAAGGAGTTCTACGGTGAGGTGGGTATCGAGTTGGAACAGTTCATTGGCCGGCTGCGGAGAGATCAGGTATCGGGAAGACAGGAGAGGAAAGGAAATTAGCATCGATTTAAGGATGGACAGGATTTAGGACATCGTTTGTGGAGTCCGGCGACACTTCGATGCCCTGGACCATGGCATTGTCGACGACGCCCTTGAACTTGATGACGACCTGACCGTTGCTGTCGGCGGTTGCCATGAAGCTCTTCGTGACGGCGATCCATCGACCGCCTGCGGTGGCGTAGATGTCAAAGTCTGTTAGAACCTTGACGTCGTTGATGAGGACGTCGAACTTGCGCTCACCGGGACCGTTCTTAGTGTACTCGTCGAAGTCGAGTCGGACGTTGTAATTCGACCCCGGCTTGAGACCTGGGATGGTATAGGAGAAGTTGCCCCAGCGGCCGTGTTGCCAGATCGATTCCGGCGTGTCGGGGTGGTGGAAGACGTGATGAGTCGTCCCGTTAGACACGTTGCCGCCTTCGTAGAACGTGTCCGCGACGAACGGCGCGGCGTCCGGGCCGCCGCAGCTGATCTTGATGTGTGAGCCGCCGCGCGCAATTGTCACCGGGATGAATGTCGAGTTCCCGCCAACGGTGACTTCGATCGTGTAGCTCCCAGGGACCGCGGCCGTGCTGGCGGTTAACGCCATTGTGCTCTTCGTGGAACCGCTAAGATGGTGGAAGGTCGCGGCTACGCCGACGGGCAACTTCGACGCCGAAAGCGTGGTCCCGTGCGGTGCGTCGATCGTAGAGGTCCCCGTCGACCCTTGAACCAAGTCGAGAGAAGCGGGCGAGGCGCTGATGATGTCGCGCCGGCGCCGACTTCCGGTCATGGAGATGTTAACCGAATAGACGGGATCGCCGTCGACAATCGCCGGTTTGGTGGACCTGGCTGGCTGGATCTCGAAGGCAAACCTGCCTGTCGACGCCTCGTAGTGGACCGGGCCGAGGTGCCCATTTGACGACGTCACCACTGGCTGCGCGCTGGAATATCCGTGCAGCGTGACCAGGATGTCGGCGGGGGCGATCAGGACGGTAGCGCGGAGGGTGTTGCCGGTTAATCCGCTCAGTGCGCTAACCCGGGCTTTGCCGTTGCCGACGAACTTGGCGTAGTCGCCCAGGAATGCGATCCCGTGGTCGTCGACGGGGGCGATCTCATAGTAGCTGAAGCCGGACGACGGGATACTGTCGACGTAGGTAGCGCCGGCGTCGACGTGCTGACCCGTTCCGGTGAAGTGGTTGTAGACGTAGCAGTCGCCGGGAATGCCCATCGACGACGGGGTGAGTGAGACCACTCGGTGGGATCGACGTTCGCAGAAGACGTACGCGGTCCGTCGACCGTGCTGTGTGTCCGTCCAGGAGACCAAGGGAGCGCCGCTGTTTTTGGCGTCGGCGATGAAGGTGGCGTCGCTCGGCACGATCGGCTGGTCGGGCTTGACGATCCGGCCGTCGGCTCGCACACTGAGCATGAGGTTACTTTTGTTCTCCGCGCCTTTCGCATCCCCGAAGCCGACACCGCCGGCCGCCAATGTCGCGAGCAGCAGGTTGTCCGTCTCAGTGCTCATGAAGACGTCGGTCCAGGGCCATTCGCTGAGTGCACTCGTCATCATTGAGCCGTATAGTGCCCAGTCCCACTTGGACCGCTCAAATCGGTCGTTGGAGACTCGAACCGTGGTCAAGTTCGAGTACTTGGCGCCCTGGAGGTAGTACTGCGGCAGGGGCATGCAGTATTGAATGGTTACGCCGTTGCTTGCCGCGGCGTGGGCCATGTTGTCCAGGAAAGCAGCGCCCTGGTCCAGAGTGTGAGACAGACCCGGGGAGTTGTTGTAGATCTCGTCTTCCCAGTCCTGCTCATAGGTCTTGACGCCGTTTTGGGACAGGTAGCGCATGCGGTCGTTCCAGTAGGCGATGTCGATGGGGGCGACTCCGCTTACGTTGTATTGCCGGCGGTACGGGCTGTCGGCGTCGATCCTGTCCCGCAAGATCCCCGGCACTGGCAAGAGCATTCGGGACCTCGTCGACTTCGTCGATAAGCTCGCAACGGCCGTTGACCAGCTCCAGAACGGCGAGACGACGTCGCTCGACGCAGCCAAGGACCTGCTCCAGCAGCGAATCCGAACGGCA
>Ga0207705_10003753_pt1 | contig 11574 bp, 8 predicted proteins | sample KBSC13metaG_FD_184314 | JGI IMG/M metagenome (GOLD analysis project Ga0207705, IMG submission 184314) | Corn rhizosphere microbial communities from Kellogg Biological Station, Michigan, USA - KBS C1-3 metaG (SPAdes) (version 2) | ecosystem: Host-associated > Plants > Roots > Rhizosphere > Soil ...
GGCTTCATGGGCCCGCAACCCTCTGGCAAATATGTACTCAAACGGGAACGACAAATTGGACTCAACAAGCTTTATGCCATACATCGGATCCGCCCCAGCACTTTCCGCCATACAAATCTCCTATAGTTATATCGTGGGCCTGGACATACACATGGCTAGCCACTACATTTCATGTAAGACGCCATTCGCTTTCCCATCAAGCTGACAACCCTAAAAAACTTTATGCTTAAAATTTGCCCGATACTGAGTATAATTTGCTTATGATTAAACAGCAAAATGGCTTTCATGTCTTGTACGTTCTCCTTTTGGTAGCAGTATTGGGCGTTATCGGGTTTGCGGGATACACCGTACTACATGCCCACGACAATCCCGGTAATAATAGCGCCCCGCCAGTCCAAACCCCGGCCACTAGTACCAGCCAGACGAGAACCGGCCCGAATTACAAGGCTCTGGCGAACTGCGGCAGCAACAAAGCAGTGCTTAATACGGTGCCGGTAGACACCTCCAAGTTCTACCAGATTATGCCGCTGGGGAACCAGGGTGTACCCGACCACACCATGCCAGCCGACCATCTGTACTTCGCGTACATAACCCCCGGCGAAACGGCGGCGCTGAGCTCTCCTGGCAAGATAGTTATTACGGGCATTACTTACTCGGGCGAGAAGTCAGCCGGTGGTATTAACCGTGCGAACGACTATGAAATCATGTTTTCGGCCTGCAAGGGTGTCGATTTTGACTTTGCGCACATAAGCTCGCTGGCCTCGGCCCTGCAGGCGGTCGCACCCAAAGACAGCAATGACAGCTCGTGTAGCCACGACAGCCAGGCCGCCGGCGTTCAGACGTTTTATTGCAATAAAAGCCTTGACCTGTTGATGCAGCCTGGCGAGCCTATCGGCACGGTCGGCGGGCCTAACCTCGGCGCCTTCGACTTTGGCACGCACAATAGTTCGTACAAAGACCCCGGCTATGTTGACACCGACTGGCATGTTGATCAGACAGCCGTTTGCGGTCTGGATTACTTTACCCCGGATGCGCAAGCGCAGCTGTACACACTGGTAAAACGTACCGCAGCGCCCCGCTGCGGCCAGATCGGGCAAGACAAAGCTAACACGCTGCAGGGTGATTGGTTTGCCACGAATGACCACAGCAACGCCATGACGGAGTGGAACAAGCATTTGAGCATCATCCACAACAACGTCGATCCGACGGTTGGCGAGCTAGCCGTGGGCGGCACCCTCGGTGCCCCAGCGATCTACCTGTTTAACCCGACCCACTCCGGCACAACTAACCACGAACCAGGCGAGACGGCTGCCGGCAAAATATACTGCTACCAAAACGAGACTACAAGCGTGCAGAATAACCAGCCGGGCAACGGCAAAATACTCTTACAGCTGATTAGTAACCACGAGATGAAAGCTGAGGACAAAACCGGTGCCTGCACATCAAACGAAGCCTTCGAGAGCCCGACGACCTATTACCGGTAGTTCTCTGTGCCGATAATCCAGCCATTTCCGTGCCACCCCATACTTAAGTGATTGCTCCAGCGGGCGTGACTGTGCTTCACTATAGACGTGACAAACAAGAAAAACATCCTTATCTTATTCGGTGGGAAATCCGTTGAGCATGAGGTGTCAGTCATCTCCGCCCGGAACATCGTGGCCGCGCTTGACGATACCAAATATAATGCCCTGCTTGTCGGTATTGATCACGCAGGCCGGTGGATCCCTTACAGCAAGAAGGCCTTGCTAGAAAACCCGACCGTCACCGCCCTGCCCGATGACACCGCACACACCAGTGTGGTACCGTACACAAACAACGGCGGCCTTATGATCAAGCACGCTGACCGCTCCCTGGCTGTTGACGTAGTTTTTCCGGTACTGCATGGCACTATGGGCGAGGACGGCACCATGCAAGGACTGCTTGAGCTGGCAAATATACCGTACATAGGCCCTGGCGTCCTGGGCTCGGCGATTGGTATGGACAAAGACGTTACGAAACGGCTGCTCAGTGAAGCAAAGTTACCGACTGCGAAATATAAAGTGTATAAATCGCACCAGAAAGATCAGATTGTTTACAGCGATATAAAACGCTCACTGGGCATGCCGTGTTTCGTAAAGCCCGCAAACGCTGGGTCTTCCGTGGGCGTAAGCAAAGCGTACGATGAAGCCAGCCTTACTAAGGCGGTCAATACGGCTTTCTTATACGATACGAAGATTCTTATTGAAACCTATATAAAGGGCCGTGAGGTTGAGTGCTCGGTCCTTGGGAACGAACAGCCCATCGCTTCTGTACCTGGCGACATAGTCGTCACTGGTGAGTTTTACTCCTACGATGCGAAATACCTGGACGAGGATGGCGCGACATTAACCATCCCCGCCCAAATTTCTGATGATACAAAACAGCGGGTGCAGCAACTGGCCCTTCAAACCTTTGAGACGCTGTGTTGCGAGGGCATGGCGCGTGTAGATTTCTTTGTTACTGAGGACGAAGACGTATATATCAACGAGATAAATACTATACCGGGCTTTACCACGATAAGCATGTACCCAAAATTGTGGGAGGCAAGCGGCATTTCGTACGCAGAGCTGATCGACCGTCTGGTGCAATTGGCGTTAGACCGTTCCCGGAAGCGGCACGCGCTGCGTACCGACTATTAAAGCCGCCCTCACTCGGATCTGCTTACGCTGCCGGCAAAATGGTAAAGAAAATCCCTGCAGTGAATCGCTTTTAGCGCTAGAGAGCGCTTAAGCAGATTACCTCAGGGAGTCTCTTAACGATTTTGAGCGGTCAGTCATGATTGCTCTCAAATCAACCATAAGCGTAGCATATTTACGGCCAGTGCGCCAGCACTTATCCACAGTGCCGGACGCAGTGGTTTAGAATTGACGCTTGCGGCGGAAGGCGTGGTGCCGGCGATTTTGGGCCGCGACTACGGGGTCCGGGCTCTGGTTCAGCGGATCGCCGAGCGGCAAGGGCGATGTGCCCTGCTGAGCTGCCAGAAATGCGGCACGGTGTTTGCGGAAAATGAACTGGCGGTAAACCAGGAAGCCTGCCACTACCACAACGCCGAAGATAGCTATGGTGTCCCCAGCGCCAGTTTTCGGCAACGACGGGGGTGGCGCCACCGGACATTGATTAGCCGGTACGCTAGTGTCGGTGGGACACGGGGTACACATCGGGCTGCCAACCGGTATGCCAGGCTTACATTCCGGTGTTGGCGGAGTCGTAGCCGTGACCACGGCCGGACAAGCCGCTGCGGTCACATCCTTGCCATTGACGTTAAAATGCAGGACAGCAAAGGCATTGAAGGTGGCGGCACTGCCATAGGCATGTGTAACTGTCACACTGTTAGGCGAGCCAGTTGTCGGCTGAATACCGCTTTGCGTGTGACCGTCTCCGAAATTAAAGCTGGCGTCTGAGAAGGTCGCACCGTTGCCAAAACTGGCGGTGGCAGTAAAGGTGAAGGTCATCGTACTCTTATCAACGATGGCGCCGGTCAGCTCTGCGCACTTATAAAACGGCGCAGGCGCTTTCGGGGGCGGTGGCGGAGGAGTCTTTTTGGGAGTGGCGTTGACAGGGTTGCCGCAACTATGCAGTATGGCGTGCGCAAACACACCGTTCTTCATAATAACCATGGCGCTAAGTTTGCTGTCCTGGAAGGACACGCTCGTAGGACGCTGATAGAAGGTCGTGGCACCATAGTGGTGAACGATGCTGCCTGCAATATCCTGCCGGCCGGCGGTCTGGGCGCCGGTAGCAACCAGCGTACTGCCAACATACACATCGCCGGTCTTGGTGACATAACCTTCCTGGGCATCACTGCTCATGGCACTGATGTCGCTGGGAGCCATACCAAAAGCGTGGTAGACATCTTGGATCGAGTAGGCTTTGTTGCTGTGCGTCACGCCGCCCGATACACAGCTGGCGCCATTGGTGTATTTTTGCTGCAATGCGGCAACACTGGACGCGCCGCCAGCAATGACCGCGTTCGCATCGCAGTTGACTGCCTCCGCGTGCACGGTGCCAAGGTTAAACACCGAAATAACAAGTACGCTTACCCCTAGTACTGCTCCGATGACAAATGTCTGTCTGGTTCTGTCCCTACCGCGAGTACGGCCGATCTGTAACATCTGTTTCCCCTCTTCGTGTTTATTATCATAATTGTCGCATATCCCTGGTCTCGCTGCAACAATGTGCGCGCCTGTGTTTTTGTTTCCGGGCTATTCTCCTTTGCCGCCATGGAGTATCAACCGGCGGTACACGAAGTATCCGAGCGCGGTCACCGCCGAGAACAATCCGATCACGTCACCGGCGCCCGTGCTCGGCAACGCCGGGGGTGGAGCAGGTGCCGGAGGAGTTGGGGCTGCAGCAGGAGTGACAGGTGGAGGTGTCGGCATAGTAGGCGCGACCGAGGCGAAGCACGCTGGTGCGCTCACCGGCGTCGTTGAGCTGGAATTCGGCACGGAGAAAAACAAGACCGCATTGGCAGTAAAGTTGCCCGACTGGCTATAGGTATGCGTGACCGCCGTCGATATGGCGTCACTGCCCGGGGTTACGTTTGTCTGGCTTGTTCCATCACCAAAAGTAAAGTTAGCAAATTCAAATTTCGCTCCGCCGCTCGATTGCGAGGTCGCGACAAAGGTAAACGTGGTAGTGGAGCCGTTTACCGGTGATGCTGTCAGTTCCTTGCAGGCAAAGGTCGGGGTTGGCGCAGGTGCCGGCGGCGGCGTCGGAGCAGGTTTTGGAGGCGGGGTCGGCTTGGGGGGCGGCGGCGCTACTGCGGCTGGGATCTCCGGGTTACCGCAGGAAGGCAGCACGGCGAATTGGAATACGCCGTTCGAATTAAACAGCACATCTACCGGCAGCTCGGTAACACCTGCCGCAAAGACCTGGTCGTTTGTATTCCCGAAGTAATTCCGGCCGTCAATAGTGACAGTAAACGGGTTGCTTCCCTGGAATGACTTGTCCCGGCCGACGCTCATCGCGCCCGAGGCGACGACTTTTCCGTTCACGACAATGTGCCCGTTACGCATCGCCTCCCCATGGACCGCATGCACGGCAAAGTTGGAATAATTAGCGCTCGTCAGTCCATAGTGCGCGTAAATAGCCTGTAAATCGGGCACGTTATTAACACCGTTATTATTGGCCTGCACTTTGCTAATAAAGTTACTCGGCGAGCTATACCCACACTTGAGAATGTCGTTATTCGTACACGTTGCCGCAGAGGCGCTGTGAGCACCCAGCGGGACTATGCCGATGATCGACACGAAGACGCTCACCAGACCGGCATATGTCAGCCTTTTCAGTCTTGGACCATCCGATCGTCGCTGGTGTCCTATCATACCGTCCCTCGTGTCTAAGCATTACTCTTTTAAGTTACGCTCCTGTGCTTCTCCTGCTGTAAGGAACGTTACAGGTACACAGGATTTGAATATGATATAGACTGACCATGAACGTACTCAAGGTAGGTTATCGCCACGTTAGTAGAACTGGGATTTATAGTGAGGCGGCCGTCATCAAACGAGCTATAGGATAGAGGCATCTCACACTAAGAGATTTTCTTAGCCGCGAGATGGTTAGTCGTAAATCCTTCTAGTTATCTATGTATGCTTTTCATTCTTGTTGACAATATAGCTAATTTGATTTACAGTGCGGCCTACGGTCGCTATTTGACCATTTCGCACCTTTACCTCATTACTCCGGTAATACCGACATTCGGAACATTCAGAAAGGGCAAACAATTATGTTTGCATCTCTCCGTCGCACTTCGCGGCGTGCAAGGATCATCCTTGCTAGCGCTCTGATCGCCATCGGCATCGGAGGCGGCGTACTCGCTACAGGCGGTGTAGCCCATGCAAGCGGCATGAGCTGCGCGCGGTGGGGATCACTCACCATCCCTGGCGAGAACCTAACCATCCCCTCAGGACAGTACTGCTTCAGCGTCAGCGGCAGCGGGCTCACCGTCTACAACACCCAGGGCAGCGAGTACACGGGCTGGATCTACAACTACGGGGAGACCATCCGCTTCTACAACAACAGCGGCCAGAACTACTTCACGTACAGCATCCCGACACACCTCGGGTGGGCCTACGGGTGGAAGCTCTGGACGACCGGCATCAACGGCCGAGCGCAGGCCGGCAGGGCATGTGGGACGCTCACATCGGCGGGGGCCGAAGTCGCCACCACCTGCGTGGGCATTTACCCCTGATACTGCTGGCTGGCAATAAGAGGTAAAGGGAAAGCGAATGCCGGAGGCATGTTCTGGTTCCACCAGATCACGACATGTCTCCGGCGCTTTTCATATCGAGGGCTAATAATTTATAATTTTTGTATTATACTTAAGAGAGGAGGCCGTATGCCATTTTTTATACAGATGCTAATCGGGTTGCTAGCTGCTGGGTTAATCGTTCTTGACGTTCTCATGTTTATAACATGCTGGCGGCAGATCATGGCGACAGAAAAGCCACGCCTATCTCGAGTCCTATGGATCATCGTAACCCTGCTGTTTATCCCGACGCCCATTGGTGTGCTGATCTACATGGTATACGTAGCCGACTTTAAGGACGGCCGCAACAAAAAACCTAAGAGCCTTAGCTAGTTTCCTACCGCGTGATAGCCGCTCCAGCCGGTAGCAGAAGTGTGAGACGAAAATTTGCACACAAAAAAGCCCCGTCATTCTAGACGGGGCTTTAGGTTGTTTAGATTGTTAGCGGTCAGTCTGGTGTTGGTTTTAGCGGCGGGCGAGCTTGCGGCTCAGGAACAGGCGGGCGGCAATGGTAGCCGTGGCAACGGCGCCAACGAAGATACCGATGACGTCGCCGGCGCCGGTGTTCGGCATTACCGGAGGCAAGGTGAAGTCGACAGCTGCCGTGCAAGCAGTACTGTTGACCGAAGCCGTACCGTCAGGAGTAGTGAACTGCCCGATTGCCGTGATGGTGTACTTCTGGTCGGCGGCAAAGGTGTGGTTGAGTGTAGTCGCGTCAGCGTAAGCAGCCTGGTCGTGGGTGCCGTCACCCCATTCAACCATCACCTGAGTAGGAGTAGCAGCGTTCGGGTTGGTGCTTGAAGCGTTGAACCCGGTCACCTTGACCACACGGTTCGTGAGGTCCACTACCTGGACAGTGAAGAGGTTACAAGTGTAGGTGAAGCAGTTGCTGCTGCCAGCCTGGACACCAGGCTTACATTCGGGCGGTGCCACTGTGAAGGTCTTGGCACAGCTGGCGCTGGACGGAGCCACAACCTGCTTACCGTAGTTGTCGGTGCCGTCGACTGCGAGGGTGACGTTATAGTTGCCCGGGGTCAGTGTCTGGGCAGGCGTTGTCACGCTCAGGCCGGGGCCGGTCATCGGAACAGTTACGACTTTGTGTGTGTCGGTGTTGGTGATGACAAAGGTGTAGTTGCCAACGGTAGCATTATTGGCCGTAGAAGTACCCTTGAAGGTGTAGCTCTGGTTGCCGGTGCTTGAGTCAACATCACCCGCAATCGCTTGCAGCGCCACACAGGCCAGAGTGCCGGACAGCTGCGTACAAGTGGTCGTAACCTCTGCCTTGCTCTGCTTGTTGCTCAGGTTTGCAGTACTGATAGTACCGGTGTTGTCGAGCGTTTCAGCCTTACAGCTGGGGTCGGTGTCGGTAGCAGTGTTGCCGGCTACGGCGCTGTAAGTGAATACTGTGCTGGAACCGTTCTTGATGCTGGCAACAACCAGGCCGTTGCCGAAGAAGCTGCTGGCGTCGCTTGCAGACACAGCCGTGCCGTCCTGCTTCAGGGTGCCAGTGGTGTATTTGACGTCGGTCGGCAGTGCGTCCTTGACATTCACGTTGGTGACCGGCGCATCGCCAGTGCTGCTCACAGTGATCTTGTAGTACACGGTGGCACCGCTCTTGACCTGGACATTGTCGCTGAAGGTGCCGTTTGCGGCAGTAGCGACCTGCTTCAGGATAGAGTAGTTAGGCTTAGGCGCCTGCTTAACGTTGACGCTGAAGGTACAAGCGCTCGAAGTGTAGGTCTTGCTTGTAGCGGCGGCAGTGCCGGTTACGGTGAACTTGGCGGTGTAGCTGCCAGGAGCGTAAGTGTGCGTAGTAGTTACGCTGGCGGCGCTACTCTTGACGGTAGTAGTGTTGCTGTCGCCAAAGTCAAAGCTGTAGGCCGTAATAGTAACGTTCTGAGGGTTAGCCTTAGCGGTAAAGGTGTACTGCTGATTGCCGGTCGTAGCGTCGGCGGTGCCGGCAACAGCCGTCAGATTGGTACAAGCCAGCGAAGCCGGCGGAGCACACGTAGTGCTTACCTTGGCGCTAGCGTTCAGGGTGCTGAGACCAGGAGCAGCAACATAGCCGTTGTTGGTGAGGTTGTCGCCAGGCTTACAGCTGGTGTCATCGAAAGCGACGGTACCGGCCTTAGCCGCGAAGGTGAAGGTGTCTGTAGCGCCGTTCTTGATCGTACCGACGTTCAGACCAGTGCCAAAGAACTTGCCGGCGTCACTGCTGCTTACGGCCTTGCCGTTTTCCTGCAGCGTGCCGCTGTTGTAGCTAATGCCGCTTGGCAGTGTGTCGTGCACAGTTACGTTGTCGACCGGGATAGCGCCGGTGCTCTTTACAGCGACCTTGTAGTACACAGTAGCGCCGCTTTTTACGGTCACGTTGCTGCCGAAAGTGCCGTTAGCGGCAGTAGCAACCTGCTTGGTGATGCTGTAGTTCGGCTTCTTAGGGGTACCCTTGACTGGGTTACCGCAGCTGACCAGGATAGCGTTCTGGAAGACGCCGTTCTTGATGATGATCAGAGCGCCAAGCTCACCGTTTTGAAATGATACGTGTGTCGGACGAGTGTAGAAGGTGGTAGCACCGTACTTGACCGACGTACTGCCTGTCATGTTCTGGCGGCCGGCGGTAATCGCGCCAGTGCCAACCAGCGTGCTGCCAGCGTACACGTCGCCAGAGCTGGTCACATAGCCGCTGACCACGTTGCTGGTGCTCAGGCCGTTGATAACGCTTGTACTCATACCGAAGTAGTTGTACATGTCCTGAATGGTGTAGTATTTGTTGTGGCCGTCGCCGTTAGCGTAGACCTTTTTGACCTGTGCGATCTCGCTAGCCAGCGATGTACCGCTCTGGGTTACACCACACCATACCGCCGCGTTGGAGTCACAGTCCGGCGTAACGCTTGGCGAAGCCGCAGCACCACCCATGGTGGCGAGTGCCGCGATGCTGGCAATGACCAGCACAAAGCCGGCAGCGGCAGCCCGCACCTTAAGTTTGGTCGATTTGACCCGGTTTTTAACCTTCGAGAATATTGACATTTTGCTTAACACCTCTCGTTATAGCTACTATTAATAAGCGAAAAACCACCCCTAACGAGGTCGCTCAGCTACTTCCAGTGCCCACCTACCGAAAGAAACACTTGCTTTTTATCGCAACGTGTCTATTTGATAAGCATTGTATAACTTTGTTTACAAAATGTCAATAGCTGTATATAAATACGATGCTTATGCTTCCGCTACGTATCTTGAGCGGTATGTAATACCCCATTTCACCGAAATGCCTTTAATAACGACCGTAGCGGATAAGTGCCCTTCTTGGTAAGAAAACGGGGTTACCTTATATAATAGGTACGTGTCTACCATCAATACGGTTTTCTTTGATTGGGGCGGCGTGATTGCCGGCGACCCTGATGACGGTTTTTGGGTCAATCTGCTGAAGGATAAAGGCGCAACTGACGAACAAGCAGCCGAGATTTACGACACCTACATGCAGCGCTTTATGCGAGGTGAGATCAGCGAGGAAGAATGCTGGGACGAACTGCGCCAGAATTATAGCCTTGTCATCCCTGAGGACGTCTCAGAGGAGTTTAAACAATGGAAAGGGCTTATCAAAAACGATGACGTTGTGGCACTTATTGATAAGGCCAGGAGTGCTGGCCTGCAAGTAGCACTTCTAACCAACGTCATCGAGCCGACCTATAACGTCTTGTCAGAAGCCGGAAACTACGACTATTTTGATGAGGTCATAGCCTCCTGTAAAGTTAGCTATGCCAAGCCACAGACAGAGATATACCAGCTTGCTTTGGCCAGACTCCACACCACGCCGGAGCAATCCTTGTTCATTGACGACAAGCAGAAAAACCTTGATCCGGCTATTGCAATGGGCTTTACAACGATACTCGCAACGAGCCCGGAGCAGATTATTCGGGATGTGACGAAATCTGCCTTATAGTAGCCGCACCAGACGCAATATGTCCCGCTTTGGGGATTCTGAAGCCAAAGGTGCTGCCCTTGCCTTCATGGCTCTCGAAGATAATTGAGCCGCCCTGCGCCAGCACGACCTTTTTAGCCATAAACAGCCCCAGGCCAGTGCCGTCGGGGCGGGCTTTTTGGGCATTGTTTGCCCGGTAAAACTTGGTAAACAGCTTGTGCTGCACCTTTTTTGGCACGCCGATACCCGTATCCTGTACCCTGTATTCCACAGCCGTGGGCGTCTCGCGCAGGCTCACAGTCACCGTGCCGCCGGACGGCGTGTAATAGATGGCGTTATCGATAAAATTCATAACCACCTGGTGAATTTTGGTTTCGTCCAGCATAAGCTTCGGGAAGGTCGCCGGCTGGTCGTACAGCAACGTAAGCCCGCGTGCCTTGGCAGTTTCATCCAGCTGGTTGACTTCGAACTGCACCAGGTCACTGAGGTCCACTGACGACGGCTCGATAACGAACTTGCCGGTGTTGAGTCGGGAAAGGTTCAAGAGGTCGGATATAAGATACACCATTTGCTGCGAACTGCGGAACGACTGCTCCAGCAGCTTGCGCTGCTGCTCATTGAGCGAGCCGGCATCGCCCTCCAGCACCATACTCAAGTAGCCCTTCACACTGGTAAGCGGCGTCCGCAGCTGGTGGCTGGCCATGCTGATGAAGTCGTCTTTGGTGCTGTCGAGCTCGCGTAGGCGTGTATTTGTCCGCCGGAGCTGGCCGGTCGCTTTGTTTACACGCTCCTGGAGAGTAGCGTTAAAGCGCTGGATTTCTTCAAAGTGAAGTGCGTTTTGGATAGAAATTACAAGCTCATCAGAGATAATATCAACTATTCTGATGTCCTGTGCAGTGTACGGAGCACCACTTTTTTTGCTGCCCAAGAGCAGATATCCAACCACTGCGCCAGACTGCGCCGTAGCCAACTTTGCAACTATAGCTATTTTATTGGCTACAAGGACATCTTTGATGTGGTGATGGCTCTCCTCGTCAAGCTCGTCCGTCACCAGCAGTGGTTGCTCAGTATCGAATATGGCCTTGAGACGCTCGAGACTTTCGTCGTCACGTGTAGACTGACCGTCAGCGCCGATAGTTCTCAATGATCCCGTAGCGCTACTTTGTAGGACAAATGTACAAAAGGTACACTTTAGGTTTTTCTCTATTGTCAAAGCCCCATCTCTCAATAGCGCCGCAAGGTCGTAGCTGGAAACCAACGTTTTATTAAATTGATCAAGAAAAGTCTGCGCGTCATATGCGTCACGATAGAAGATACTATTCGTAAATCTATTGAAAAAATTTTGCAGGGCCGGGAACGTAAACACCAAGACAATGGTCAAAACAGAGAA
>Ga0207705_10003758_pt1 | contig 11564 bp, 11 predicted proteins | sample KBSC13metaG_FD_184314 | JGI IMG/M metagenome (GOLD analysis project Ga0207705, IMG submission 184314) | Corn rhizosphere microbial communities from Kellogg Biological Station, Michigan, USA - KBS C1-3 metaG (SPAdes) (version 2) | ecosystem: Host-associated > Plants > Roots > Rhizosphere > Soil ...
CCATCGACCAACATGACTTCGCGAAACAGCGTCGCTGGTTCGTCCAGCGCTGCGGCGCGAACCGCCCAGCTCGCCAGTCCTCCGGCGGCCACCGCTCCACCGATCAGCTGTCGCCGCGTCAGGTGCTGGGACATGGGCCCCCTCTCTCATTCTCGATCCCGAGCTGGCAGACTAATCGCGATCAGCTCGTTCCCGCCATAGATTGAAAGGGAGCAGCCATAGACCGCCGGCATAGGCGCTGCAGCTGGGTGACATGACCAAATTCTTTCACCCTCACCCTTCCCACCGCCTGCGGCGGCGGGCCCCTTCCCTCTCCCATTGGGAGAGGGAGGGAGGCGCGAAGCGCCGGAAGGGTGAGGGTGATTAAAGATGGATCAAGCCGATCCCGCCCTACCCAAGTTCGGATCCCACTGCGCCCCAACGCGAAAAAGGCGCGGAGGCTAACCTCCGCGCCCTTTCTATTCTCGCGAAAACGCGTCGCTTAGGCGGCGTTGTCGTTCCGCGTGTCGCGGCGCTCGGCGATACGCGCCGACTTGCCGGTACGGCCCCGCAGATAATAGAGCTTGGCACGACGCACCGCGCCCTTGCGGACCACTTCGATGCTGTCGATGTTCGGCGAATAGAGCGGGAAGACGCGCTCGACGCCCTCACCGAACGAAATCTTGCGCACGGTGAAGTTCGAACCCATGCCCTTGTTCGAACGCGCGATGCACACGCCTTCGTAATTCTGGACGCGGGTGCGTTCGCCTTCGACCACCTTCACGCCGACCTTCAGCGTGTCGCCCGGGCGGAATTCGGGGATCTTCTTGGCCTCTACGAACTTCGCAATGTTCTCGGCCTCGAGTTGCTGGATGATGTTCATCTCAGTCGTCCTTCTTTCGTCGCCGCGCGCCAGAGGGAGGCTGGACCCGAGCACCCTCATGGCGCTCCCAAAGATCCGGTCTCCGTAACCGTGTATCTGCCTCGGCCATCGACTTTCGCCAGGCCGCGATCTTCGCATGATCCCCCGATCGCAGCACTTCGGGGATCGTGCGCCCTTCCCATTCGACAGGTCGGGTATAATGCGGATATTCGAGAAGGCCGCTTTCGAAGCTCTCTTCATCTCCGCTGGAAGGCGCGCCCATTACGCCGGGAAGCAACCGAATGCAAGCGTCGAGCAACACCAGCGCGCCCATCTCTCCGCCCGACAGGACATAGTCGCCGATCGACACCTGCTCGATCGGCCGCGCGTCGAACAATCGCTCGTCGAAACCTTCGAAACGGCCACATAGCAGGATCGCGCCCGGACCCGCCGCCAACTCGCGCACGCGAGCCTGTGTCAGTGGCTTGCCGCGCGGCGTCATCGCCAGGATCGGGCGGCCATCCGCGACGCTGTCGAGCGCGCTCGCTACCACATCGGCACGCAGCACCATCCCCGCCCCGCCACCAGCCGGCGTGTCGTCCACCGTGCGATGCTTATCGATCGCGAAGTCGCGGATATTGATCGCGTCGAGGCTCCATTTGCCCTCACCCAGCGCGCGCCCCGCCAGCGACGTGCCGAGCGGGCCCGGGAACATGTCGGGATAGAGGGTGAGGATAGTGGCGGCGAAAGTCATGCCATCCGCCCTGACCTGAGCGCGACAGCCCAATCGGCACGGCCATTCGCGTCCGCGCGTCGAGCGGCGACGACGTGATCATAATCGATCGCGCGGAGCGTGACCGCCGTGCCGTCGACAATGGCGTAGCGTGCGCGCGGATCGCCGACCTCTACGCGATAAGCGACGGGATGGTCGTCATCATAGGCCTGCAGCCCGACCGAGCCGGGATTAGCAATGGTCCGGTCGTCTTCCAACGTCACGATACGTGGCAGATGCGTATGCCCGCACAGGATCAGCGCCTCGCCGCGATCCCCTGTCCGTTGCAACGTCTCAGCCTCGCTCGCCTCGCGGGCAGCGCCGCCATCGACGGTATGGAGGAAATGCTCGAGATCGTCGGTCGGCGTGCCGTGACACAGCAGCACGTCTGACGACAATTGCAGCGTCGGCGACAGGCTCGCCAGCCATTGAAGGTGACGATCGCTCAAGGCATCGCGGGCAAAAGCGTCGCTGGCGCCCATTCGAGCGCGGTCGATAGTCAGCAATTGGCGCTCATGGTTTCCGGCTATCGTCGGCCAATCACGCTCGATCAACAGATCGGCGGTTTCCGCCGGCCAGAGCGGCCCCGACAGCGAATCGCCGAGGTTGACGAATCCGGTGCAGCCCTGCGCCTCGGCGTCGGCGATCACTGCCTCCAATGCGGCTAGATTGCCATGGATGTCGGTCAGGACGGCGATCCGGCTCATGCCCGGCGCCCGACAAGTGAGGTCGACGACAGGGCTGGGAAAAGAACAACATTGGTCATCATTCGACCATCGCCTGCCCTGCCAGAGACAGCAAGTGGGGCCGCATCCGCTGGGAGAAGAATGGCGCAAAACACCAATTGGCGATCGCAACCTTCCCCTTTTGCTGCTGGCCGTCATTCCCGCTAGAGGCCCGCCGGCCATGAATGACGCTGCCTCTTCCGCGCTGGGATTCGATTTCGGCACCACCAATACCGTGGTCGCCGCGGCGAGCGGCGATACCGCCGACCTCGTCTTGCTCGACGGGCCGGACGGCAAGGATGCCGTCTTCCGCTCGGCTTTGTGCTTTTGGGAGGAAGGCGATACCAGAGTGGCGCTCGGCGCCGATGCCGGCCCCTGGGCGATCCGCGACTATCTCGATTTCCCGCAAGGCAGCCGCTTCATCCAGTCGTTCAAGTCGGTCGCCGCGAGCGCGAGCTTCGAACACGCAACCATCTTCGAACGCCGGATGCGGTTCGAGGATCTCGGGCAATTGTTCCTGCGCAAGCTGTCCGCCCGGTCGGCTGGACGATTAGGTCAGCCCGCATCGCGCGTGGTCGTCGGGCGTCCGGTCGAGTTCGCCGGCAGCCGACCCGACGAAACGCTCGCCAGGCAGCGTTACGACCTGATGTTCGCGGCCCTCGGCACCGAGATCCATTATGTCTACGAGCCGCTCGGCGCCGCGTTCAGCTACGCGTCACGCGTCACCGATCCGGCGACGATCCTGGTCGCCGATTTTGGCGGCGGGACCAGCGATTTCTCGGTGGTGCGGATAGAGGCGCCGGGCGCGCCGCGCCGCTGCACCCCGCTAGGCCATGCTGGCGTCGGCATCGCCGGCGACCGGTTCGACGCGCGGATCATCGACAATCTGGTGATGCCGTTGCTCGGCAAGGGCGGATCGTATCGCTCGTTCGACAAAATACTAGATATTCCCGGTGGTTATTTCAGCGACTTCGCGGATTGGTCGAAACTGGCGTTGATGCGCAATCGGCGCACCTTGGCCGAGCTCGAAAAGCTCCGGCGCGCCGCGCTCGACCCCGACGCGATCGGTCGGATGATCGCGGTGATCGACCAGGAGCTCGGCTATCAATTGTACGACGCTGTCGGCCAGCTCAAGCGTGCGCTGTCCACATCCGAGCACGCCCATTTCCATTTCGCCGGCGCCGGCCTCGCGATCGAGGCGGACGTCACGCGCGACGCGTTCGAGACATGGATCGCACCGGATATCGCGCGGATCGAGGCTGCGGCCGACCGTGCGCTTGCCACCGCTGGTATTGCCGCGAGCCATATCGATCGCGTCTTCCTGACCGGCGGCACGTCGTTGACCCCGCGCATCCGACGCCTGTTCGCCGAGCGCTTCGGCGAGGAGCGGATCGCGTCGGGCGGCGAACTGACCTCGATCGCGCATGGATTGGCGCTGATCGGGCAGCAGGAGGACCTTGCCGCCTGGGCCGCGTGATGCGTGGGACGATGCGCCGCGGTCAGGCCTGATCGGCGAACGCCGCGGCGACGACCAGCTTTTCGCTATCCCATTCGGGGACCGCTTCGGGGCGCATCGGCACCATGAAGCGCTTGCCAGGCTTGCCGCCCTCGGCCGGCCGTTCGATCTCGATCACGTCGCCGGCGCCGAAATTCTCAATCTGCACGACGCGCCCCAGCGGCTCGCCGGAATCGGATATGACGGGCAGGTCCAGCAGGTCGGCATGATAATATTCGCCTTCGCCCAGCGGCGGTAGCGCCGAGCGCGGCACGGTGAGTTCGGTACCGCGCAGTTTCTCGGCGGCATTCCGGTCAGGGATTTCGGCGAAACGCGCGATCGCCCCCTGCGGGGTGATGCGCAGGGACTTCAGCGTCAGCGCGCCGGCGTTGAAGCTTTTATGAGCTTTAAGGTCCTCGGCGAAGACCTTCAGGCGGACTTCCCCCGTCACGCCATGCGCGCCGGTGACGACGGCGAGCGTGACGGGCAAGTCTCCCCTCCCACTTGTGGGAGGGGTCGGGGGAGGGTCTGTTTTGAGCGGCATCGCCTACGACATGCCCTCCCCTAGCCCCTCCCGCAAGCGGGAGGGGAACTGACTTAGCCTTCGGCCGGAGCTTCGGCGCTCTTGCCTTCGTTGGCACCGGTATCGCCGGCGTCGGCGTCCGGGGTCGCTTCGTTGGCAGGCGCTTCCTCGGCAGCGGCTTCGGCGGCAGGAGCCTCCTCAGCGGCAGGCGCTTCGACCGGGGGCGTTTCCTCGGCAACCGCCTCGGCAACGGCTTCTGCCTCGGGCGTCGGCTCTTCGGTCGCGGCTTCGACCTCGGCGGTGATCACTGCCTCGGCTTCGTTCTGCTTGGCGGCTTCGGCGGCCTCGGCAGCTTCAGCAGCCTTCGACGCACGCTCTTCGATACGCTCCTTGGCCTTCTCGCCCGGCTCACCCTTTTTCGGGTTGTTGCGGGCCGCACGCTCCTTGACGCCGGCGACGTCGAGGAAACGGGCAACGCGGTCGGTCGGCTGCGCGCCGACGCTCAGCCAATGCTTGGCGCGGTCGGCGTCGAGCACGACGCGCTTCTCGTCGTCCTTGGCGAGCAGCGGGTTGTAGTTGCCGATCTTCTCGATGAACTTGCCGTCACGCGGGCTGCGCGCGTCGGCGACGACGATGCGATAGTACGGACGCTTCTTCGAACCGCCGCGCGAAAGACGAATGCTCAGTGCCATAGTAGTTCAACTTCCTTCTTCGATTGTCATCCCAGCGAAAGCTGGGATCTTTCCGTTGTATTCCTGCCGCCTAAGACCCCAGCTTGCGCTGGGGTGACGGCTACTTCTTCTTCACGTTCATGAAATTCTGGAACCCCGGCGGCAGCTTGGCCCCAGTGCCGGGCAGGCCGGGAAGCCCGCCCATCTGGTTCATCGCGTCACCCAGCTCGGGCCCGCCCATCGCGTTGCCCAGCCCGCCAAGGCCACCGCCCGGGCCGCCTTTGCCGAGCATCGCCATCATGCCCTTCAGCCCGCCCATCTTCTTGATGCGCTTCATGGCGGTGGCCATTTCCTGGTGCATCTTGATCAGCTTGTTGACGTCCTGGACGGTCGTCCCCGATCCGTTGGCGACACGGATCTTGCGCTTGGCGTTGAGCAGTTCGGGCTTGGTCCGCTCCTTGGGCGTCATCGACGTGATGATTGCATCCATCCTCAGCAGGATTCGGTCGTCCATGCCCGATTGCGACATCGCCGCCTGCGCCTTCTTCATGCCGGGGATCATCCCGGCGAGCGCGCCGATGCCGCCCATCTTCTTCATCTGCTGCAGCTGGCTGCGCAGGTCGTTCATGTCGAACTGACCCTTGGACAGACGCTGCGCCATGCGCTCGGCATCTTCCTGCTGGATCGATTCGGCGGCGCGCTCGACCAGGCTGACGACGTCGCCCATGCCGAGGATGCGCCCGGCGACGCGGCTGGGATGGAAACCCTCGATCGCGTCGAGCTTTTCGCCAGTGCCGGCGAACTTGATCGGCTTGCCGGTGACCGCGCGCATCGACAAAGCCGCGCCACCACGCGCATCGCCATCCATGCGAGTGAGCACGACGCCGGTCAGCGGCACCTGATCGGAGAAGGCGCGCGCGACGTTGACCGCGTCCTGGCCGGTCAGACTATCGACGACGAGCAGGATTTCCTGCGGCTTCGCGATGTCGGCGACCGCCTTCATCTCGTCCATCAGGCCCTGATCGACGTGCAAACGACCCGCAGTGTCGAGCATCAGCACGTCGAAACCCTGAAGCTTCGCGGCCTGGATCGCGCGCCGCGCGATATCGACCGGCTGCTGCCCCGCGACGATCGGCAGCGTCGCGACCTCGGTCTGCTCGCCCAGGATCGCCAGCTGTTCCTGCGCGGCCGGGCGATTGACGTCGAGCGACGCCATCAGAACCTTTTTGCGATCGCGCCCGCCCTGGCCGCTAGTCAGCCGCTTGGCGATCTTGGCGGTTGTCGTGGTCTTGCCCGAGCCCTGCAGGCCGACCATCATCACGACGGCGGGCGGCGTGACGCCGAGATTGAGTTCGCTCTCATCGGCGCCGAGCATCTCGACCAGGCCGTCATGGACGATCTTGACGACCTGCTGGCCCGGCGTGATCGAGCGCAGCACTTGCTGGCCGACCGCCTGCTCGGTGATCTTGTCGACGAAATCGCGCGCCACCGGCAGAGCGACGTCCGCCTCGAGCAGCGCAACGCGCACTTCACGCATCGCCGCGCGCACGTCCGCCTCGGTCAGCGCGCCACGGCCACGCAACCGGTCGAATACACCGCCAAGACGATCGCTCAGGCTGTCGAACATAAACAAATCACTCCCATCCGAACCCCAAAACGCACAAAGCGCCGGCGGACGAAACCTCGTCGGCCGGCGTCACCACATGGGTGCTCCTTGTCGCGTTCGCAAAGGGAACGGTGGCGGCCCGATAACGGCTCGGCTCGAAAAACGCAACCCGGCCGCTCCTCCCTTAACATCTTCTTGACCTCAGGATGCCATCAGCAGGGCTGGATAGAGCCGCGGACGCGCGGTTTCGAAGAAGGGGATACGGGGCATGAGCGAACCGGCCGCAGCCCGGCGCGATCTATTGAGCGGCGCGATCACGGTCGCCGCGATCCTGATGTTCATCGGCACCGGCAGCCAAGTGCTGTCGATGGTCCTGAGCAATTGGATGCACCATGACGGCGGCACCGACCAGACGCTGATCATCGCCCTGCTCCTCAACGTCGCATTGATCCTGTTCGGCTGGCGCCGCCATCGCGATCTGGCCAACGAAGTCACCGTGCGTACCGCGGCGGAGGAGCGCGCCAATGTCCTCGCCTCCAAGGATCCGCTCACCGGCTTCCTCAATCGCCGCAGCCTGGCCGAGGAAGGCGCCGCGATGCTGGTCCGCGCCGACCGTCGCCACAAGGCGATGGCGCTGATGATGCTCGATCTCGACCATTTCAAGACGGTCAACGACATGCATGGCCATACGGTCGGCGACGCGCTGTTGCGCGCCGTGGCCGACGAGATGGCGACCGCTTTGCCGGAGAGTGCGCTGCTCGCGCGGTTCGGCGGCGACGAATTCGCCTGCGCGATGCTGTTCGATCCGCAAAATCCCGACAGCGTCGAGCGCGTCGCCGAGCGGCTGGTGTCGCGGATGAGCCAGCCTTTTCATGTCGAGGGCCTCAACCTCCACGTCACCTGCTCGATCGGCATCGCCCGTAGCGATCGCGACGCGGCGACGATCGACGCCTTGCTGCGCTCGGGCGACATCGCGATGTACGCCGCCAAGAATGCCGGGCGGAACCGCCACGCCTGGTTCGACGTGTCGATGGAGCGCGAGCTGCAATCGCGCAACGAGCTCGAAAGCAGCTTGCGCGTCGCCATTCCGCGCGGCGAGATCGTCCCCTATTTCGAGCAGCAGATCGACCTCGTCACCGGCCGGCTGACCGGCTTCGAGGTGCTGGCGCGCTGGGAGCATCCGCAGCGCGGGGTGATGATCCCCGACCAGTTCATCCCGATCGCCGAGGAAACCGGCATGATCGCGGATCTGTCGCTGTCGATCATGCGCCAGGCCTTCCTGTCGGCACGCGACTGGCATCCGCAATTGCAATTGTCGGTCAACATCTCGCCCTGGCAGCTCAAGGATCCCTGGCTCGCGCAAAAGATCATCAAGCTGCTCACCGAAACCGGCTTCACGCCGAGCCGGCTCGAGATCGAGATCACCGAAAGCTCGCTGTTCGACAATCTGGCGATGGCGCAGTCGATCGTCGCCAGCTTGAAGAACCAAGGCATAAAGCTTGCGCTCGACGATTTCGGCACCGGCTATTCCAGCCTCGCCCACCTTCGCGCGCTGCCGTTCGACCGGATCAAGATCGACCGCAGCTTCGTCATGTCGGTCAACCAGAATCCGGAGAGCGCCGCGATCGTCAACGCGATCGTCGGCCTCGGCGAGAGCCTCAATCTGCCGATCACGGCGGAAGGAATCGAAGACAAGGCGATCGAGGAACGCCTGCGTGGCCTGGGCTGCGCGCGCGGCCAGGGCTATGTCTATGGCCGTCCGCTGACCGCCGGCAATGCCCGCCGCCTGCTCGCCGAGCGCCGCTTGCTGATCGCGCCCGACGCGGCCGAGGTCGTGGCCGACCCCGAATCCGCTACCAGCCGACGCCTGGCTGGCTGAGATATTCCCGCTCGATCACCGTCGAGCGCCGGCCCAATGCCCGGTTACGAGAGGGAAAGCGCCCGAACCGCTCGATCACCGCGGCGTGGTCGTGCGCAAACCCTAAATTGTGTTCGTCGCCGAGCGCGGTGAAGCGCTCGATGCTAAGCCGCTGCAATTCCGGATCCTCGGCATGCATCAGCGGCATATAGAGGAACGCGCGCCGCTCGCTCGGCAATTCGCGGTCGAACCCGCGCAACAGCCCATATAAGGTCAGCTCGCGCGCCAGCCCGTCATGTTCGAACGCCTCGCCTTCGTCGCGGAACATGTTGCGCGAGAATTGGTCGGTCAGGATCACCGCGGCGAGCAAGGTGTCGGGCGTGCCGCGCCATCCCCAGGCCGCGCTCGCCACCACTTTCAACCTGAGCGGCCCGAACCGTTCGGCGATCGCCTCGTCGAGCGTGATCGACTTGACCCAATGCTGCTCCTCGCTCAGCTCCTCGAACCAGAAGCGCAGCACGCGCGCCGCCTCGTCGTGGACTTCCCCGCGCTTCGCTCCTAGATCGTCGCCCATGTCATCCCTTCCGCAGCCCGAGGTAATCAGTCTCGGGTGCCGCCTCAACATCGCAGAGAGCGAGACGATCCAGCGCATGCTGGACGGCCGCGATGTCGTCGTGATCAATAGCTGCGCCGTAACCAATAGCGCGGTCAAGCAGACCCGCACCGCGATCCGGCGCGCGCGGCGTGCCCGGCCTGGAGCGATGCTCGCGGTCACCGGCTGCGCGGCGCAGATCGACCCGGCGAGCTTTGCCGCCATGCCCGAAGTCGATCGCGTGATCGGCAATGGCGAGAAATTGCTGCCCGAAGCCTGGGCGTCCAGCGACGCGCTGATCGTCGGCGACATGGCGCGCGTCACCGAAATCGCACCGCATCTTGCCATTGCGGTCGATCAGGCCCGCGCCTTCGTCGAGGTCCAGAATGGCTGCGACCATCGCTGCACCTTCTGCGCGATCCCGTTCGGACGCGGGCCGAGCCGCTCGGCGCCGGCCGGTGCGGTGATCGGGGCGATCGAGCGTGTGGTCGCATCGGGCAAGAATGAAGTTGTCCTGACCGGGGTCGATCTGACCAGTTACGGGCACGATCTGCCGGGAAGCCCCACCCTGGGTAGCCTGGTCGAGCGTATCCTAACGCGGGTCCCTGCCCTTCCCCGCCTGCGCCTGTCCTCGATCGATGCGCCGGAGATCGATGACCGCCTGTTCGAGTTGCTGACACGGGAAGCGCGCGTGATGCCGCATCTCCATCTCTCGCTCCAGGCGGGCGACGACATGATCCTCAAGCGCATGAAGCGCCGCCACTCACGCGCCGACGCGGTTCGGCTGGTCGAACGGCTCAAGACCGCGCGGCCCGATATCGCGATCGGCGCCGACCTGATCGCGGGCTTTCCGACCGAGGACGCCGCGATGGCGGCGAACGGCCTGGCGCTGATCGACGATTGCGACATCGTCCATGCCCATATCTTTCCCTACAGCCCGCGCGCCGGAACGCCCGCTGCCCGGATGCCGCAGGTCGAGTTGGAAGTGCGTCGCGAACGCGCTGCGCGGTTGCGGGAAGCTGCTGCAAAGCGCAAGGCGGCCTGGCTCGACAGCCTGATCGGCACGACGCAACAAGTGCTGGTCGAAGCGCCCGGCAACCGCGGGCATGGCGGCAGCTTCGCCGATTTCGTCCTAGGTGGCAGCCATGCGGTGGGCTCCATCTTGCCGATTGTCATCGACCCTGCCCATATCCGGCATACCCGCCAAAGCGCGGGAGACGAAGAAAGAGAAATGGCCGTTACCGCATGAGCACCACTCCATCCTGGCATCAGCGCCTGCTCGGCGGGTTCAAGCGCACGTCCGATCGTCTGGTCGGCAACCTCGCCGGTCTCGGCACCGCGCGCCTCGACGATGCGACGCTCGACGATATCGAGGAAGCGCTGATCGCGTCCGACCTTGGCCCGGCCACCGCCAAACGCATCCGCGACCGGCTCGCCGAAGGCAGTTTCGAACGCGGCATGGAGGAGCTCGGCATCCGCCTGGTCGTCGCCGAGGAAATCGAGAAGGTCCTCGAAAAAGTCGCCAAGCCGCTCGAGATCGAGGCGTTTCCGCGTCCCCAGGTGATCCTAGTGATCGGCGTCAACGGATCGGGCAAGACCACCACCATCGCCAAGCTGGCGCATTGGCTGGTCGAGCAGGATTATGGCGTGATGCTGGCGGCGGGCGACACGTTTCGAGCAGCGGCGATCGGCCAGCTCGCGACCTGGGCCGAGCGTGTCGGCGTCCCGATCGTCAAGGGCGCCGAGGGCGGCGACGCGGCGGGGATCGTGTTCGAAGGCGTCAAGCAGGCGACCGACAAGGGTATCGACGCGCTGATCGTCGACACCGCCGGACGCCTGCAGAACAAGCGCGAGCTGATGGACGAACTCGCCAAGATCCGTCGCGTGCTCGGACGCATCAACCCGGCATCGCCGCATGACGTGATCCTGGTGCTCGACGCCACCACCGGCCAGAACGCGCTCAGCCAGATCGAAGTGTTCAAGGAAGTCGCGGGCGTGACCGGGCTGGTCATGACCAAGCTCGACGGCACCGCGCGCGGCGGCGTGCTGGTCGCTGCCGCCGAGCAATTCGGCCTGCCGATCCACGCCATCGGGGTGGGCGAGACGCTGAGCGACCTGCGTCCCTTCGACCCCAAGGAAGTTGCCCGGATCATCGCGGGCGTCGAGGAGCTGGTGCGATGAGCACGACGAGCAAGAACGGAACCGCCGGCCTGCGCCTGGCGATCGATTACGCGCCGCTGGTGATCTTCTTCCTGGTTAACTTTCTCGCGCCTCAGGCGCTGACGATGAAGCTCGTTTCCAGCTTCAGCCATTCGCTGTCGGACCTCGACCAGATGTCGGCCCTGGTGGTATCGCGCGCGATCGTCGCGACCGCGGCGTTCATGCTGGCGACGGTGATCGCGCTGATCGTATCGCGGCTGAAGCTCGGCAGTATCTCGCCAATGCTATGGATATCGGGTGCGCTGGTGCTCGTGTTCGGCG
>Ga0207705_10003760_pt1 | contig 11564 bp, 7 predicted proteins | sample KBSC13metaG_FD_184314 | JGI IMG/M metagenome (GOLD analysis project Ga0207705, IMG submission 184314) | Corn rhizosphere microbial communities from Kellogg Biological Station, Michigan, USA - KBS C1-3 metaG (SPAdes) (version 2) | ecosystem: Host-associated > Plants > Roots > Rhizosphere > Soil ...
TTGCTAGAGACCCGCCCGGACCGGGTGCGTAGCTCAGATGGTAGAGCAGCTGACTCTTAATCAGCGGGTCCACGGTTCGAGTCCGTGCGCACCCACCAAATTTCCAGTCATAATCAATTGAAGTTAATAGTGGATTGGCGCAGCAGACATCCTGCACCACAACTCGTGTCACAAGTTTGACTGACGCCCTGAGACCTTAAGGATTGCGGAGTTTGGAACGTCACTGTACGACGTTCTTGTTCATTTGAGATTTTCATCATCATGTTGGCGAGAAATGTGGCTCTGGGCGTGGTGTGTTCGGCGCTTGCCACGATCTTCGTCTCACCGGGTTTCGCGGGCGACAATGCTTGGACTGGCCCCTACATAGGTGCCAGCGTCGGATCCGTCTTTGGATCGTCGCTCTACATGAACGATCCAACATTTTCTCCGTACCAGCAATGGGGCGCCGCTGTAGGCTTGTCTGGCGGTTACAACGACGCATTTGACCAGTTCGTCGTCGGAATCCGGGGCGCCGTCCTTCTTGGCGGGGAAGGTCGATCCGAATCCAGCACGGAGACAAGTGGTGGTGTTTACGGGGGCGGACCTTCCACGGTCATGACGTTTCACACCGCTTCGGAATTCACGAAGAACTGGTCGCTCGGAACCGATGCGCTGATTGGGTATCCGCTCGGCGACTATATGCCGTATGTATTCGTAGGTGGCACCGTAGCAAACTACACCATTGATGATTCAACGGACGTAACGTATTCTGGCGGGAGCGGTGGTCCCATTAAAATAACACCGGTTTCTCCTACGCACATCCATCAGAAAAGCGATGCAATTCATTTTGGCGTGAGTGCTGGCGTTGGCGTGGAACATAAGCTGAGTGCGAAGCTGTCTGGTTTTATCGAGGCACAGCACACGCAATACGGTGAATCCGCCTATTGGCTATCGGGTGCTAACTTGTATTTCGCCCGTGAAGCAACAACCGTCCGTGTTGGATTGAATTATCACTTTTAGCTATTGCGCGGTACCACGGACAAACCACTCTTGTGGTGCGCACCCACCAATCACTCCCGCTACCATTGCAAGAACTTACGGCGAAGGCCTCGCTTGGGCCTCGAAGGCCGTGAGGCCGCCGTTTCGGGATTTTCTCTCCAAATCAACTGGGTCGCGTAGCCACTATTCGCTGCGTGAATATGTCGCTGCCGGTGCTAGAGGTGAGCCAGCGGAGCGGCCGATTCGGTAGCCTTCTGGCGCGTCGCGCGTGGCCCGCGCAGCCGGGCGGCGGCGTTCTCAACCAATTTGCAAAAGAAATGGCCAGCGCTTTGAAAAAGCCGCTAAAGTTTGCTCAAAAGCGCACAGGAAAATGGGGCAAGTGACGGCGTTCAAGTTCATTCACGCGGCGGACCTGCATTTGGGAAGCCCGTTCCATGGCCTGGCGCTGAAGGACGAACGGGTGGCCCACCGGTTCGCCGAGGCCAGCCGCGCGGCGTTCAGCGGGCTGATCACTCGCGCCATTGCCGAAAAAGTCGCCTTCGTCGTCATCGCCGGGGACGTCTATGACGGCGACTGGCGCGACAACACCATCGGGCTCTACTTCAATCGCGAGCTGGCGCGGCTGGAGCGGGCCGGCATCGAGATCTTCCTGCTGCGCGGCAATCATGACGCCGAGAGCGTCATCACGCGCTCGATCACGCTGCCGGCGAGCGTACGGCAGTTTTCGACCGCGGCGCCCGTCACCTTCCGCATCGAGGCGCTGCAGGTGGCGCTGCACGGGCAGGGCTTTGCGCATCGGGCGGTGACCGATAACCTCGTCAACACCTATCCGGGCCGCATCGCGGGCTGGTTCAACATCGGGGTGCTGCACACGGCGCTGACCGGCCGGCCGCCGCACGACAATTACGCGCCCTGCAGCCCGGGGCATTTGCGGGCCCGGGGCTATGACTATTGGGCGCTGGGGCATGTGCACGAATACGAAACGGTCGGCACCCGCCCGCATATTGTCTTTCCGGGCAACCTGCAGGGCCGCAACATTCGCGAGAAGGGCGAGAAAGGGGCGGTGCTGGTCAGCGTCGCCGACGGCGAGGTCACCAATGTCGAACGCGTCATCGTCGACCGGGCGCGCTGGGACGAACTCGTGCTGGACGTGCGCGGCTTTTCGAGCGAGGCCGCCATTCTCAAGGCGATCGAGGAAAAGCTCCGCTCGGTCGGTCTCGTCGCCGCCGAGAGGCTGGTGGCGCTGCGGGTCGTCTTGACCGGGGAAAGCGACGTGCACCGCCGGCTGCTGGCGCACCGCGACCAGTTGACCGACGAGGTGCAGGCGGCCTGTCATCGGGTGCATGGGGATATCTGGCTGGAAAAGCTCGAAATCAGGACGCACGCCCCGGCCAAGCGCCGCAGCGAGGCGCCGGCGATGCTGGCAGTCGACCTCAGCGCGCTGCTCGGGGCGGTGGCCGACGGCGATGAGCTCAAGGCCAAAGCCGGGCAATTGCTGGCCGAGATCCAGGTGCGCATTCCCGGGACGATTGCCGAGGACGAACAGAAGCTTGCCGATGAGCTCGAGCAACTCGTCGCGGAAGCCCGCGAACTGCTGCTGGCGCGCGCCACCGACGAGGCATAGCGGGCGATGCGCATTCTTCGCCTCGACCTGTTGCGCTATGGCCCGTTCACCGGCAAGGCATTGAGCTTTCGCCGCAATGCCAAGCTGCATTTGGTCTTCGGTCCCAACGAGGCCGGCAAGAGCTCGTCGCTGGCCGCGATCGGCGACCTGCTGTTCGGCTTTCCGAAGCGGCGTGAATACGACTTCCTGCACGAGGCGAGCACGCTGCGCGTCGGTGCCCAGATCGCAGCGCGCGACGGCAGCCAGCTCGAATTCCGGCGTCGGCGCGGCAACAAGCATACCCTGCTCAGCGCCAGCGACGACGAAACCCCACTGCAGGACGATGCGCTCTCGTCGTATCTGGGCCTGCTCAGCCGCGAGGTGTTCTCGCGCGCTTTCGGTCTCGATTCCGAGGCGCTGCGCAAGGGCGGCTCGGCGATGCTGGAGAGCGAAGGAGAGTTGGGTTCGGCGCTGTTTGCGGCCGCGTCCGGACTCACTGGCCTCGCCCGCCTCCGACGTGGGCTCGACGCCGAGGCCGACGCGATCTTTGCGCCGCGCGCCAGCAAGGAGCGGCGCTTCTACCAGGCGCTCGAGCGATATGACGCCGCCATCACCGCCGAGCGTCGCAATGAACTCAAGTCGGGCGAATGGAAGGCGCTGGTAGAAGAAATCGGCGAGATCGAGCGGCAGCTCGCCGATATCAAGCAGCAGCGCACGGAGACCACTGCGGCATTGACGCAGTTGCAGCGGCTCAAGGTATTGGGCCCGATCATCGCCGCGATCGACCAGCTCGGCGAGGAACTCGCCAGCTTCGACGGCTTGCCGGAAGTGGCGGAGGGTTTCGTTGCGGACTGCCTGCGGGCGCTGGAGGCGGCGGAAAACGCCAGCGACCAGGAGCGGGTCGCCGACGAGGAGCATGGCGCGGTCGCAACGGTGCTGGCGGGGATCAACGTCGACGAGGCGTTTGTCGCCCGCTCTGCCGACATCATCGAGTTGTTCAGTCGCAAGGGTGACTATCTGTCGAAACTCGGCGAGGCGCCGCGCCTCGAACTCGAACGCGACGAGTTCAACCGGACGCTGGCCGACCTGGCGCGGCGGCTCGGTTATGCCGATCCCGAGGACATGGTGCAGTCGCAGCCCTCCGAGCCCTTGCTCGAGACGGGGCGTGGCCTTGTCGAAGCCGGGGTTGCGCTCGAGACCCTGATCGCTACCGAAGAGACGCGGCTCGGCGAGGAGCTGGCCAGTGTCGATGCGCAGGAGGCGGGTGAGTTCGCGGCCAGCGTCACTGACCCCAAGCCGTTCCGCGACCAGCTCGCCGCCCTTGGCCCCGAACTCAAGCAACTCGAGGATCTCAATTATCTCGAGACCAGCCGTCGCAACAATCTGCAGAAGCTCGCGGAAGGGGCAATGCGGCTGGTGCCTCAAGTGGCGGATTTCGAGCAATTGGTGCGGGTGGCCTTGCCGTCGCGCGACACGGTCGCGGCGCACCGGGACAATTTCGAGCACATCGTCGCCGAACGGCGGGCCGAAACGCTGCGGCTCGAGGCCAATCTGCAGCAGCACGACGATGCCGAAGCAAGCCTCACCGAAACTGAACAGAGCGGGCCGGTCGCCTATGAGGAGACCATCCGGCTGGTGCGGGCCGACCGTGAGGCGACGTTCGCCCTGCTGCGCGACCAATTACTGCGCAGCGGCCATCTGCTAACGCCGATGCAGCTTGCCGAGCAGGTCGTCCGCTATGAAGAGGAAGTGGCCGAGGCGGATAGCATCGCGGACCAGGCGATCGCCGATGCGCACCGCATCTCGCGGCTCGCCGCCTACCGCGACCAGATCGCCAAGCTTGAGCAGGAGCGCCCGGCCATCGAAGAGCGCCTGCGGGTGCTGGGCGAGGAGCAGTCTCGTGCGGCGCAGGCCTATGGTGCGCTGTTCGACGGGACCGGCATCATCCCGCTGGGACCGGATGCAATGACGGTGTGGCTGACCGCGGTTGAGGACCTGTTTGCGACGCGGCGCGATATTGCCGCGCTGGAGGCGCAGATTGCCACCCTCGAGGGGCTGGGTCGGCAAGTGCAGGCGGCCCTCGCGGGTATCGGCCGGTCGCTCGGCGTGCGGGGCGACAACCTGCCGCCGCTGGCGCTGGCACGGTTGATCAGCGCGACGCTCGACGACGTGACGCAAAGATGGACTGCCCGGCTGAGCTTTGAGGGGGCCCGGCAGGCGACGCGCCTGCGCATCGGCCAGATCGAGGACGGCCTTGCCAAGGCACAGCGCGACTACAAGGCATGGCGCGAGCGGTTCGATGCGCTGCTGCCGGTGATCGGCCTGCCGCCGGATACTTCGGCGGGTGGGGCAGCGGCGGCGCTGGCGGTCTGGGCGCAGGTGCCGGAAGTCAGCCGGCAGCGGGCCAATCGCGACCAGCGCCTTGTCGCCATCGAGCGTGATATCGACGCGTTCGAGTCGGCGGTCGGCGCGTTCGGGAAGGAATTGGCGCCGCTTCATAGCCACTTGCCGCCGGCGGGGCTGATCGACGTGCTGCGCGAGCGGGCCGAGACGGCGCGCGCGGCCAAGACCCGCTATGACGATGCGCAGGCGCGGCTCGAAGCGGCGGCGAACAAGCTGGCGGCGGCGCGCGGGGCGAACGAGGCCGCGTTCGCCGCGCTCAGCGCCCTTGCCGCCCTGCTGCCGGCCGGCTCCGATCCGCGGGCGGAACTGGGGCGGCTCGAGCAACGCGACCGCCTCAGGGCGCGGCTCGCCGAGCAGCGGCGGGCGTTCGAGGCGGCGGCCGAGGGCGTTTCCGAGGCGGTCGTGAGGAGCGAATTGCCCAGTTACGACCGGGCGCGGGCGCCGTTCGACGTCGAGGACCTCGAGCGTCGCGCCGAGGCACTGCATCACGAGAACAACCGGCTTTACGCGCTGCTCGGGCAGAAGCATGCCGACCGCGATCGCCTCGAGGCCGGCACCGGATCGGAGTTTGCGGCGTTCGAACGGCAGAGCGCCGAAGCCGAGATCGTCACCACGGCGCGACAGTGGGCGGTGCGCAAGATTGCCGCGACCATGCTTGCCGCGGCGATGGAAAAGCACCGCGAGACACAATCCGATCCGCTGGTGCTGCGGGCAGGGGCGCTGTTCGCCATGCTGACCGGGGGCGCTTTCTCGACGCTGCTGCAGGACTATGGCGAGGATGACAACCCGCGCCTCGTCGGTGAGCGGCCGAACGGTAATCGCGTCCCGATCTCGGGAATGAGCGAGGGGACCCGCGACCAGCTCTATTTGGCGCTGCGGCTAGCCTATATCGAGGATTTTGCCGGCCGGACCGAGCCGATGCCGTTCATTGGCGACGATATTTTCCAAACCTTTGACGACGAACGTACCGCGGCGGGCATCAAGGCGTTCGCCAGCACGTCGGAACTGTTCCAGCCCATCCTGTTCACGCATCATCTCAGCGTCGTGGCGATTGCCCGGCAGGCGCTGGGGGCCGATCTAGACTACATCGAACTTTGACCCGGCAAAAAGCGGGCCGGGGGGTGGAAGCCTGCCCCGGCGAGCCTACATAGGAAGTTCATGCGGGCCGATGGCGCCTGCCGCATTCCATCATTCCTGACAGGACCGGAATCTTGCATTTCCTTGCCGACCCCAGCGCTCTCGGTGCGCTGTTCCAGGTGATCATGATCGACCTGGTGCTGGCCGGCGACAATGCCGTGGTCATCGGGCTGGCGGCGGCGGGGTTGCCGCACGGCATGCGTCGCAAGGCCATCGTGGTCGGGATTGGCGCCGCCACGGTGCTGCGTATCGCCTTCGCCTTCATTGCCGTGCAATTGCTAGCCATTACCGGGCTGCTGCTGGCGGGCGGCATACTGCTGCTCTGGGTCTGCTGGAAGATGTGGCAGGAAACGCGGGCGCACGAGGAAACGCTGCGGGCGCAGGCCCTTGTGGCGAACGGCAACGGCGGCATCGAGATTGCCGGGCACAGGCTGACGGCTGCCAAGACCCTGCGGCAGGCGGTGGTGCAGATCATCGTCGCGGACGTGTCGATGTCGCTCGACAACGTGCTGGCGGTGGCCGGCGCGGCGCAGAAGCATCTGCCGGCGCTGGTCTTCGGGCTGGCGCTGTCGGTGGCTCTGATGGGTTTTGCGTCGGCCTTCATTGCCAAGCTGCTCGACCGGCACCGCTGGATTGCCTATCTCGGGCTGGCGATCATTTTCGTGGTCGCCGTGCGGATGGTCTATGCCGGCCTCGATGACGTGACGGGTGGCGGGTGGATGCCCGATATTCCGCACGTTTCGCATTGATGCGGCGCTCGGCAGTTCTTAACCAAGCTCGCAGTTTGGCGGCATTTGGGCCTCTCCCGCTAGTGATTTGAACACAGCCGAAGCTTAGCTTCCTGTCCATTGACAAGGAGCCGACAAGGCATGTCGCTGACTGCCGATACTGGGGTTGCCGCAGGGCGTCGGACCGCATGGCGCGGCCGCGAGCGCCGGGCCGTCTCCCGATTGGCGGTGAGCCTTAGGCGGGTGACGATCGAGAGCTGGGACCGCGAGGTCGAGGCGTTTGACGATGTCGTGCAGGAGCAGTTGTACGCCTACGCCCATACCCGGTGGCCATCGGCCGCTCCTGAGGGCCTGCTGTTCGCGCTCGGCGATGAGATCATCGGCGGCACCCTGGTGATGATTCAGAAATTGCCGCTGCACGTCGGAGCCATTGCGGTGTGCAAATGGGGGCCAATGTTCAGGGACGCCGGGCGGCCTGATGCCGACCTGCTCTACAACGCCATGATCGATGCGCTCCATGCCGAGTATGCGGTGGCGCGCGGCATGATGCTGTCGGTGCTGCCGCGGGCGGTCCCGGCGCCGCGCAATCGCCAGTACGATCTGCTCGCGGCGCGGGGTTTCAGGCAAGGCGCGGTGCTGCGCTTTCCCAAGCGCTATATCGTCGACGTCCGGCTGGACGATGCGATGCAAAAGCAGAGCCTCGGCCAGAAATGGCGCTATCACCTCAACAAGTCGCTGAAGGCGGGGCTGAGCTTCGAGGTGGCGGGTGCAGCGCGGCTGGGTGAGTTCGACGCGCTCTACCGGGCGATGACCGACCGCAAGCAGTTTCCCGATCACTCGGCCTACGAAACGCTGCCGGCGCTGTTCGAGCTGGAGGTGCCGGCGCTGCGGCCGGAGCTGTTCTTCGTCCGGCACGCGGGTGAGGTGGTTGCCGGGGCGGTGATCTTCAAGGCGGGCGACACCGGGGTCTACCTGTTCGGCGCCACCGACGATCGGGCGCTGCCGCTGCGGGCCGGGTACTTCCTGCACTGGGAGATCATCCGCTGGCTGCGCGACAATACGCGCGCGCGCTGGTACGACCTTGGCGGCTCCGACGGCTTTCTCGGCCTGCATCAGTTCAAGAAGGGGATGGTCGGTTCGGCGGGGGTGATCTCCGACGTGCCGCCGGTCGCCAATCGTGCCGCTGGTCCGCTGCCGATGCTGCTTGGCACCGCCGCTTTTGCCGGGCGCGAATTGGGGCACCAGCTCAAGCGCCATGCCGATGCGCTGTTCACCAGCAAGGCCCGCCCGGACCTGCCGCGCAGCCGCGCCGAGGGGGATTGAGATGGCGCTCTGGAAGCGCCTCGCCTCGCAATCGGCGCTGCTGTTCGCGGCGCGGATCCTCGGCGCAGGGCTGACCTTTCTTGCCCAGGCGGCGATCGCCCGGACCTGGGGCTCGGCAATGCTCGGCGATTACCTGCTGATCATGGCGACGGTCAACCTGATCGCCGTGGTGCTGCCGCTCGGCTTCGAAACCATCGGCACCTACTTTGCCGCCGAATATCGGGCCAAGGGCGAAGGCCGGCTGTTGTGGGGCTTCTTGGGCCGTGCCTATGGCCATGTGACGCTGACCGCACTGGCGCTGTTCCTGTTCGGCGCACCGCTCGCGAGCCTCTTCGGCGAACCAGGGGTGATCCTGACCGGCCACTGGGTGCCCGCCTGTCTGCTGGCCTTCTCGACGGCGCTGATCTTCGTCACCGGGGCATTGCTGATCGGCCTCAAGCGGCCGTTTGCCGGGTTGCTGGCGGATACCATCTTCCGGCCTACGGTGATCTTTGCGGGCTTCCTGATCGGCCTCGCCGCGACGACGCGGGCGCGAAGCTTCGACTACCTGATCTGGGGCGTGAGTCTCGGTATCACCGCGGTGGCGCTGGTGCAGTTCGTCTTCCTCGTGACCGGGCTGCGGCAGATTCCGCGCGACCTGCCGGCGCGCGGTGGCGAGTGGAAGCGCTGGTGGCGCTTCGCCGGCCCGTGGGTGATCATCACGCTCGCCACCGAGTTCTTCTTCGACCTTGACCTGCTGGTGCTGTCGAACCTGTTGTCGCGCGAGGATCTGGCGATCTTTGGCGTCTGCACGCGGTTCTTCTCGCTGGTTTCGTTCGGCGTGGCGGTGGTTTATTCGGTCACCCTGCCGGACATGTTCGAAAGCGAGGCGCGCGCCGACCGCGATGGTTTCCATCGCAAGATCGGCGACGCCAACCTTGTGGCCTCGGTCCTCGCGGTCCTGCTGTTCGCCCTGGTGGCGGCAGGAGCGCCGGTGGCGCTGCTGCTCTTCGGGCCAACGTTCCTTGCCGGCGCGGCCCCGCTGGCGGTGCTCTGTCTCGCCCTGGTGGTGCGCTCGGTGTTCGGCCCGGCCTCGCTGGTGCTGTCAGTCCACGACAAACCATTTTCGGCGCTGCCGGCCATCGCCCTGGGGGTCGCGACCCTGATTGGCGGCAATCTGCTGCTGGTGCCGCCCTTCGGGCTGATGGGCGCCGCGGTCGCCGCGCTTGTCTCGATCACGCTGTGGTCGGCGGCACAATGGCTGACGGTGCTGAAGATTGCCGGCGTCGATGTGTCCATCCGCGCGCGGCTGGTGCGGCCGCGCCATGTGGTGCTGCGCCCGGCCGAGTAAGGCGTTCGCCCGCTACTTGCCGACCAGCCCGCTCACCGTCTTCACCAGCCGGCCTAGCCGGCCCGGGCCGATGCCCTCGTCATAGCCCTCGGTCAGCTTGGTGTAGGGCCGTTCCATCACCGCATAATCCTGGCCGAACAGGTGGTTCTTGAGGACGCAGGTTTCGGCGTAGCCGTAGCGACGGAGCAGGGCGAGAGCGACCTCGTTCTCCGGCCGCACGAAGGTGTAGGCCTTGTGAAAGCGCCCATTGTCGAAATGGTCGTCGAAGACGCGCATGCCATGCATGCCGAGCCGGGTCTGCCGATAGGGCGGGAAAATCCAGCTCCAATAGCGGAAGATGGCGCCGAATTCGGGCCCCGAGATCAGCGCGCCGCCCACCTTGCCCCCCGACAGCAGCGCAATGACGTGCCACGGATCGTGCCGCTGCAGCGCATCGAGATAGCCGCGCGTCAGGCGGCGCTTCTCATAGGCCTTGAACTCGGCGTTGTAGTGGGGGCTTTCGTCGATCACCGCCATGAGTTCGCGGTGGATCAATTCGAGGTCGGCGCCGGCGGCGGCACGCGCCGAAAAGCGGGGTACGGCAGGGGCCTCGGCGGCGGTGGGGGAGACGGTAACGTCGGTCATGACAAACCTCTCGCAAGGCGGTACGCCCAGGATACGGCAGGGCGCGCCCATGCCGTAGAACTTCGCACGGGTGCGGTTAACGCGCTGGTGCGAAGGGGCGTTCTTGCAAGTACCCCCATGCAGTGGCTAGAACCAATCGCAGGGGAGAATGAAGGAGGATCCTATGACCGAGCAGACGTTGTTCATGCCTAGTGCCGAAATCGAGGCGCGCACTCTGGTGACGCCCGACCAGTATACGAAAATGTATCAGCGCTCGATCGAGGATCCGGACGGTTTCTGGCGCGAGCAATCCAAGCGCCTCGACTGGATCAAACCACCGACCAAGATAAAGAATACTACTTTTGAGTACCCCAACGTCTCGATCAAATGGTTCGAAGACGGGGTGCTCAACATCACGGCCAATTGCATCGACCGGCATTTGGCCAAGCGCGGCGACCAGACCGCCATCATCTGGGAAGGCGACATTCCGGGCACCGACGAGAAGATCACCTACCGGCAGTTGCATGAGCGGGTCTGCCGCTTCGCCAATGTGTTGAAAGCGCAGGGGGTCAAGAAGGGCGACCGCGTCACCATCTACATGCCGATGATCCCCGAGACCGCCTATGCGATGCTCGCCTGCGCCCGGATCGGGGCGGTGCATTCGGTGATTTTTGGTGGCTTTTCGCCGGAATCGATCGCCGGCCGCATCAATGACTGCGACAGCCCGATCGTCATCACGGCCGACGAGGGCCGGCGCGGCGGCAAGACCATTCCGCTGAAGAAGAATGTCGACGAGGCGCTGCTGAAGGCAGCCCGCGTAAAGACCGTCATCGTGGTCAAGAACACCGGCAACCCGATCGCCATGCAGGCCGGGCGCGACAACTGGTATGCCGACCTCGCCAAGAATGTGTCGGCCGATTGCCCGCCCGAGCCGATGAATGCGGAAGATGCGCTGTTCATCCTCTACACCTCCGGTTCGACCGGCAAGCCGAAGGGCGTGCTGCACACTATCGGCGGCTATCTGGTGTGGGTGTCGCTCAGCCACGAGCTGACCTTCGACTACCATGACGGCGACGTCTACTGGTGCACGGCGGATGTCGGCTGGGTGACCGGGCACAGCTATATCGTCTATGGCCCGCTGTGCAACGGGGCAATCACCCTGATGTTCGAGGGGGTGCCGAATTATCCCGACCCCTCAAGGTTCTGGCAGGTGGTCGACAAGTACAAGGTCAACATCTTCCACACCGCCCCGACGGCTATCCGGGCGCTGATGGGGGCGGGGCCGGAGTGGGTCGACAAGTGCGACCTGTCGAGCCTCAGGATCATTGGCTCGGTGGGCGAGCCGATCAATCCGGAAGCGTGGATGTGGTACTGGAAGCATGTCGGGCACGAAAAATGCGTGGTCCTCGATACCTGGTGGCAGACCGAGACGGGCGGCCACATGATCGCCCCGTTGCCG
>Ga0207705_10003769_pt1 | contig 11547 bp, 12 predicted proteins | sample KBSC13metaG_FD_184314 | JGI IMG/M metagenome (GOLD analysis project Ga0207705, IMG submission 184314) | Corn rhizosphere microbial communities from Kellogg Biological Station, Michigan, USA - KBS C1-3 metaG (SPAdes) (version 2) | ecosystem: Host-associated > Plants > Roots > Rhizosphere > Soil ...
CTTAACCTTAGCTCCTAACCGCAATCGCAACCAAATCGACGTAAGTTCAACGCTATGGAACGGAGGTCAGGGTCCGGACCGCGCCTTTACCTTTGGTCAAGGCTGCGAGTGGCGTTAACGATCGCTGCGATGGCGTTCGCGGCGAGCCTTTCGTGCGCGGCAGCCGCCAACGGGATAGCGACCGCGCGCATGGGCGCGACGATCGGGACCCCGGTGATCCTGGTGAACTCGGCGGACATGGATTTCGGCAAGATCGCCCAGGGAAACACGGCGGGAACCGTGATCCTGGCCCCTGGCTCCACGTCGAGCTGCACGATGACCGGTGGGCTGATCCATAGCGGGAATTGCCATGCGGCGACTTTCGACGGTCAGGTAAGGTTCCTGTTCGCCCTGCAGATCACGCCTCCGGCCGGGAACAGCATCAGCCTCACCGGGCCCGGGGGAGCGACCATGGTGCTCGACAATTTCACCTTTCAGGCGGGCTCGGGCTTGCTCGGCCTTACGTCCACGCGTTTCCTGATCCTCAACCTCGACGGCTCCTTTAAGTTTTACGCGGGGGGAACATTGCGCGTTGGCGCGAACCAGCTACCCGGCGTGTACAATGGAACCTTCCAGATCCAGCTGAACTACAACTGACGTAAGATCTGGAATCGTTAGCGAAATCAATTATTTGTTAACAATCGCCGACGCGATCCAGGCGATAGCCCTTAGCTTCGCGTTAACCACCGGCGGCAACCATCCGCTCGCGCCTGTGGGAGTACACATCGCTCCATGGGACCTGGGATCATCCGCTGGCCGCGCGTCTTGGCGCGTGGCGCGCGCCGGCCGCGCATCGCGGCTTGCGCCCTGCTGGCGGCGCTGGTCCTGTTCCCGACCCAGGCTTTCGCCCAACAGCTGACGCAAGGCGGATCGGCCACCGCGCAGACCCAGGTCGCGATGCTGACGCCCGGCTCAGTCGAGAAGAGCGCCGACATGGACTTCGGCTCGATCGCGCAATCGAATACAGCGGGCACGATCGTGCTGTCGCCGCAAGCGGCGGCCACGTGCACCGTCAGCGGGACGCTGATTCGCACCGGCAACTGTCGCGCGGCGGCCTTCAGCATTTACGGCAGGCACAACAACAGGGTCCGCATCGAGGATAGCGCCGGCACTCGCCAGATTACGCTCGTCGGACCCGGTGGCGCGACGATGCTGCTGACGAACATGCAGATCGGCGTTTCCGGCATGTCGGCCGTAAACGGCGCCAACGGCTGGGACTTCGGCAACTGGCATATCGACACAAACAGCGGAATTACCGACTTCTTCATCGGCGGGACTCTGAACGTCGGGGCGGCGCAGGCTGCGGGCGTTTACAACGGCACCATCGTGATCAACATCAATTTCAATTGAGATCGTCGGAGTTGCAGCGTCGCCCGCGTCGCGATAACGCCGGAGCATGACTAGCCCCGCCGATCCCTTCGTTCCCGAAACCACCCTGGTCGAAACCCGCAAGGTCTGGTGCGATGGCGCCGGCGACATTCGCGGCGGGCCAAACTACCGCCCCGCCGCGCTCGGCCATCCGCGCGTCTACATGGAAATCGACGAGAAGGGTTACGTCGACTGCGGTTATTGCGACCGCCGCTTCGTGCTCGAGGGAGCCGCGGCGGGGCACGGCCTGCGCGAAATCGGCCCCGGCGATCTGCCCGCCCCCGCGGACGGCAGCGTCAACTGAACCGCTTGCCGGGTCAGGCCGTATTCAGCAGCTCGCGCCCAATGTTCCTCGCGGAGGCATGAGCATGAACAAGACTGCCCTGATTCTCGCCGGCGCGATCTTCGCCCTCAGCGGTACTTCGGCCTTCGCCAGTTCGGTATCGCACGGCGATGTCCAGCAAGGCGAAGCCCGCCTCGCGCGGATGATTGCCGGGCGCACGCCGGGCACGCCGCAAAGCTGCATCGACACCTTCCGCAGCGACAAGCTCGAGGTCATTCCGGGCGTCGCGGTCGTCTATGACGGAGGAAAGACCGTCTATGTCGCGCGCCCGAAAGATCCGCACATGCTCGGCCGCAACGACGCGCTGGTGACCGATCGCTTCAGCCCCGTGCGCTTGTGCGTGCAGGAATCGATGCGGACGATCGATCGCTACGACCACTATCCCACCGGCGTGGTTTTCCTGCAGGACTTCGTGCCGTACACGCGGGCACGCTAGCTTGGCCGCCGCGCCGCGCCGCTGGGCGGCGGAATTGCTGCATTTCTGGTTCCACACGCTGCGCCCCGCGGACTGGTTTCGCACCGACGCCGGGGTCGACGAGGCGCTGCGCCGGCGCTTCGGCCACGACTGGGCGATGCTGCGCGGCCGGCCGCCGGGCGAGTTTCTCAGCGATCCGCTGACCGCCCGGGCGGCGGTGCTGCTGTTCGACCAGGTGCCGCGCAACATCCATCGCCACAGCCCGCAGGCATTTGCCAGCGATCCGCTGGCGCGCGCGATCATGCGCGGGGCGATGGAGCGGGGCTGGGATCGGGGCTTGACTCTGGCCGAGCGGCAGTTCCTCGCCCTGCCGCTGATGCATAGCGAGGCGATCGCCGACCAGCGGCAGAGCCTGGCGGTCTTTGCCCCGCTCGGCCAGCGCCACGGGTTCCCCTTCGCCCGCGGCCATTACCGGATGATAGCGCGCTTCGGCCGCTTCCCGCACCGCAACGCGGTGCTCGGCCGCAAATCGAGCGAGGCGGAGCGGCGTGCGATCGCCCAGGGGTTCGCCTGGTAGCCGGTCAGCGGGCGCCGAGCTCGCGCGCCAGCCGCACGCTTGTCCGCTCATAGCCGAGCTTCTCATAGAAGCGGTGCGCATCGGCGCGGCGAAGATGGCTGGTCACCTCGACGATGTAGCAGCCCTTCGCCTGGAGCGCCTGTTCCGCCGCGCGCACCAGCGCGGAACCGATCCCGCGGCCGCGGACTCCCTCGTCGACGACCATCATCGAGATCCGCCCGACGGGAGCCGAACGATGGAGGACACGCATAACTGACGTGCTCAGGCAGCCGACCACTTCGCCGGCGAGCTCGGCGGCCAGCACGGTGCGCCCCTCGGCGATCATCAGGCCAAGCCGCTCGGCGACCTCGTTTGCGGTAACCGCATAGCCAAGCTGGCCGATCAAGGCCGCGAGCTTGGCGCTGTCGTCGCGACAAGCCTCGCGGATCGTCAGGGCAGATGCGTTGTCCGCGACCATGCCGGCATCGGAACAGCATTTACTTTGCCCGCGCAAGCGGCTGCTGACGCCAGCTTGTACCCCGGCGGTACCGGTCGCCTGGCTAGCGCAGGCTATGGGCCAAGAGAGGCGACGCGGAAAGGTGCACATTGATTGCACTAATCGCACGTGCAAAATATCGGTACTTGGAATACCCATTTAGCACCCTGAAGTCTCGCCGAGGGGGCGAGCCACCCGCAGGAGTGCTGTCATGAACCATATCCCGCTCGTCGACACCGCCGTGCACCACCAGCCGCGGGACATCCGCGACCATATCGCGCTCGGTTTCACCAAGACGCTGCGCTTCTGCGCCGACACTTTCTTCGCCAAGCGCTACGGCCACCGGGCGATCGTGCTCGAGACCGTGGCGGCCGTTCCCGGCATGGTCGGGGCGACGATCAACCACCTCAAGTGCCTGCGCCGGATGTGCGGCGACAACGGCTGGATTCGCACCCTGATGGAGGAAGCCGAGAACGAGCGGATGCACCTGATGACGTTCGTCGAGGTCGCCCAGCCCAACCTGTTCGAGCGGTTGGTGATCCTCGGAGTGCAATGGGTGTTCTACCTCGCCTTCTTCGCGCTTTACCTGGTCAGCCCGCGCACCGCGCACCGCATCGTGGGCTACTTCGAGGAAGAAGCGGTGATCAGCTACACGCTGTACCTGAAGGAGATCGACGAAGGCCGCAGCGCCAACGTGCCGGCTCCGGCCATCGCCACGCACTACTGGAAGCTGCCGGCCGGCGCGACCTTGCGCGACGTGGTGCTGGCGGTGCGCGCCGACGAAGCCCATCACCGCGACGTCAACCACGGCTTCGCCAACGAACTGGCCGGCGTCGCGCCGGTGGCCGCGAAGGCGCCCTACCCCGAGCACGAGGCCGAAATCCGCCTCGCCGCCTGAGACAGCCTATCGAGCGGCGTTCTCCTTGCCGGAGGACGCCGCTTCAGGCGTGGGTCAGCGCCATCTGCCGCATCGCGGCTTGATATTCGGCCTGCATCTCGGGCGAGAGCACTTCCATCATCTGGCGGCCCTCGATCCATAGCTCGACCACGCCGAACATCCCGCCCCGTTTGCGATACTTGGCCGACCAGCCTTCGCGCGCGGCGATCGCCAGGATCGCGTCACAATCCAGGTCGGAGCCGATCGCGCCGTGCGTGGCGCTGAGGCGATCGGCGCCAAGCGTCTCGCCATGCGCGTCGGCGTCTCCCTCGCTCTCGCAGAGAACGGTGCCGTGGGGGTAGACCTCGATCAGCGTGCCCCGGTCGTCTCCGGCGAATACCATCCAACCGCCGTCCGACACCGAGCGGAACGGCCGCACGTGCCCTTGCCACAACTCGGCGATGACATCGGCGACATGTTTGGGATCATCAGCCGAGATCGACATGTGAAAGAGCATTGGCCCACTCCCTGATGAACGCGACTCACTTACAAAGTGGCACAAATTGTGTCAATACAAATTTGACACTTTTTGTGCCACCAGCTAGCAGCGCAGCATGGCTACGGCACAAGCAACGACCCGTACGATCAAGAAAGAAGAGGCGCGCTCGCGCATCCTCGACACCTTCATCTCGCTGCTGATCGAAGGCGCGGAAGATCTCAGCCACGACGCGGTCGCCGAGCGAGCCGATGTCGGCCGACGAACCGTCTACCGCTATTTCCCGGATCGCCCGGCCCTGATGGACGCCGCCCTGCTGCGGGTCCGCGAACGTGCCGGGGTTCGCGTCACTTATCCGCAAAGCGCCGAGGAGCTGCTCGACACGCTCGAAGCGATCTACCCAGGCTTCGATTCGATCGCCCCGCTGATCACCATGCTGCGCACCACGCCGCAGGGCAGGCAATTGCGCCTCGCGCAGAACCGCCAGCGGGTGGAAAGCTACACGCGCGCGCTCGCGGGTGCGGTAAAGGACTTGCCGCCGGAAGACCGCAAGCTGGCCACCGCGATGCTGCAGGTGCTGCACACGACCCCCTGGCTGGAGATGCGCGACCATTGGGAGCTCGACGGCCACCAGATCGCCCGCGCCACCGGCTGGGCGGTGCGCACGTTGCTCAACGACCTGAAGGCTCGCGGCAGCCTGCCGCTCGACCGCGATCTGCCCGGCCGCGAGGAGTCCTAGCGGCTCACGCGGTCCATTGCCGGCACGCCTGCGCCTGCGCGCCCTGTTTGCCGCACACGTCGTTCATCCGCGTGCGCAAGGCGGCGATCACATCCGCGCCGCTGTGCGCTGCGCTCCAGGCGCTCAGCTTCTTGCCCCAGTCGGCCACCTTGATGCGGGTGCGCTGATAGTAGCTGTCGGGGCTTTTGCCGAGCTCGTCCACCACTGCGTTCGCGGCCTTGGCGACGAGCGCCTTGTCGTTCGGCGCGTCCTTCAGCACGGTCTTCGAATAGAGGATCGCCCACTGCACCCGCGTGGCCGGGCCTTGCGAGGCCTCGTAGGCCTTGCGCGCCCATTCGATGGCGCCCGCCTTATCGCCCTCTTTCTCGGCGAAGTCGGCCAGGCTGCTCATGTAGTAATACGGTTGGTCGGAGCGCTTGAGCTCCGCCAGCTCGAGCTTTTTCGCCGCCGCGTGGTCGCCCGCGTCCCACAGCAAGTAGGCCGCATCGTCGATCACCCCCTGGCGGGTCATCTTGTCCCTGGCGTTGGCATCGGCCCAAGCGGCGCGTTGGCGGACTTTGGCCAGCACCGCGGGCGGGACCTTGCCCTCCGGGTATAGCTTGACGTCGGCCATCGTCGCATCGAGCCGGTCGCCGATCGGCAGCGAGGTGTCGGCATATATCGCATCCGTCGCGGCGATCAGCGATTTGCCCAGCGCCTCGCGCTGCTTCGCATCGGGCAGGCCGGCGATCATCGCGGGAACGTCGTAAGCCAGTTCCTGCCGGTTGGCCCTGACCTCGGCCGGACTGGCCAGGATCGCGCCGAGCAGCGGCGCGAGCTTCGCCCGCTCGGCGGCGGGAAGCTTGCCCTTGTCATTGGCGCCGACCACCAACGCCAGCAGGGCGAAGCGGCGCCGTAGCGCCGGCTGCGGCGCGGCCCTGGCCAGCTTGTCGAGCAGGGGACCGGCCGTCCTGGCATCCTTGAAGTGCTTGGGATCGTCGCGCCAGTCGAACGCGCCGAGCACCTGCCAATCGTCGGACGTCAGCTTCGCCGGGTCGGCCTGGGCCTTGGCCAGCAGGTCGTCGGTCGAGGTCGTGCGCCCCGCGGCAGTCTTCAGCAGCGCGGGCAGTTGCCCGGCCATCGTCGAGCTGGAGACGCGGGTGATCTCGGTCCCGTCGGGCCGCAGGATGATGACCGTCGGATAGCCGCTGATCCCGAACCGCTCGCCCCATTGCTGCGCCCCCTTGTGGTCGCCATCGAGGTAAACAGGCACGAAAATCCGCGTCTCGGCGATGAAGGCCGGGTCTTTGAACAGGCTCGACTTCATCTGGTTGCACGGCGGGCACCACACCGCGCCCCAGTAAAGCAGCGCCGGCTTGTCGCTCTCCCTGGCCTCGGCAAGGGCGTCGGACACATCGCCCTCGCGCCAGGCGATTGCCGCCGCCGCCGTCGCCGTGGGCTTTTCCGCGGCGGGCTTGCAGCCCGCGACCGCCGCGGCCAGGCCGAGCGCCAGCGCTAGAGTTCGGGCTTGCATCGTTCGTCCTGCAAAAACGCGATTTTGCCGCGAACGGGGATAGTAGGCAAGCGGCGCGCGCTCGCGGCTTCCAATGTATCGTATTCCGATATATATCCGTGTTCGGATCGTCATTCTTTTCCCAATCGAGGCTCGCCCAATGGACGCCAGCGTATCCGCTGCTTCGGATGCCCGTTCGCCCCGCGCGGAGGCCGCCGAACGGCACGACGACCGGTTGCGCGATTTCACCGCCGACAAGCGGCTGCTGCTGCTGGTCGGCATGGCGATCATCGTCGGTTCGGCGGGCGCCGGCGCCGCCTGGGTGCTGCTGCGGCTGATCAACCTGGTCACCAATCTGAGCTATTACGGACGCCTCAGCGCGGACCCGGTGTCGATTGCCGGGAACGTGCTGGGCGTGTGGGCGATGTTCGTGCCGGTGGCGGGCTGCTTCGCGATCGGCCTGATGGCCCGCTTCGGCTCGGAAAAGATTCGCGGCCACGGCATCCCCGAGGCGATGGAAGCGATCCTGATCGGCAAGAGCCGCATCCAGCCGCGCGTGGCGGTGCTCAAACCGCTGTCATCGGCGCTGTCGATCGGCACCGGCGGCCCGTTCGGCGCGGAAGGGCCGATCATCATGACCGGCGGGGCTTTCGGCTCGCTGTTCGCGCAGTTCTTCCACTTGTCGAACGCCGAGCGCAAGACGCTGCTGGTGGCCGGCGCGGCCGCGGGCATGACCGCCACCTTCGGCACGCCCGTGGCGGCGATGCTGCTGGCGGTCGAGCTTCTGCTGTTCGAATGGAAACCGCGCAGCTTCGTGCCGGTGGCGATTGCCTGCGTCATCGCCGCCGGATGGCGGCCGGTGCTGCTCGGCGCCGGGACTTTATTCCCGATGGCCACCAGCGCAGCCCTGCCGCCAGTCGGCCTGCTGTTCGCCGGCGCGCTCGGGATCGGCTGCGGCCTCGCCTCCGGTCTGCTGACGCAAATGGTCTATGCCAGCGAGGACCTGTTCCAGCGGCTGCCGATCCACTGGATGTGGTGGCCGGCGATCGGCGGCCTGGCGATCGGCATCGGCGGCCTCGTCGATCCGCACGCGCTCGGCGTCGGCTACGACAACATCGCCGCTCTGCTCAATCAGCAGATGTCGGACCCGGAGGCGATCCGCCTGGTCGTCGTCAAGGCGGTGATCTGGTCGATTGCGCTGGGCTCGGGCACGTCGGGCGGCGTGCTGGCGCCGCTGCTGATGATGGGCGGCGCTATCGGTGCGGTGTTCGGCGGCTTCGTGCCGGTCGGCGATCCCGGCTTGTGGGCGCTCGTCGGGATGGCGGCGATCATGGGCGGGACGATGCGCTCGCCGCTCACCGCGATGATCTTCGCGGTCGAGCTGACCCACAACCTCGGCGCCCTGCTCCCGCTGGCGATGGCCTGCACACTGGCCCATGCGACCACCGTGCTGCTGCTGCGGCGCTCGATCCTGACCGAGAAGGTCGCTCGTCGAGGGCACCATGTGATGCGCGAATACGTCGTCGATCCGTTCGAGACGGTGCGGGTCGCCGAAGTGATGGCCAGCCCGGTCGAAACCCTGCCCGGCGCCATGCCGGTCCAGCAGGCTTTCGAGTTCTTCACCGGGCCCAGGCCCGCGCACCGCAGCTATCCGGTGGTCGATTCCGCGGGTCGTCTGCTCGGTATGGTGAGCCGGGCGGACGTGCTCCACTGGCTGCGGCAGGGCTGGAACAGCGACCAGTCGCTGGCCGAAGCCATCGCTACGGGCGACTGCATGGTGGGCTACGGCGACGAGCTGACCGGCGAACTTGCCGACCGCATGGACGAAACGGACACCGGCCGGGTCCCTATCCTCCGGCGCGGCGACGATGTCGTGATCGGACTGGTGGCGCGGCGCGACCTGCTGCGGGTCCGCTCGAGCGCCGTCCGCCACGAGCGCGACCGCGAGGCGTTGATCGACCTTCGCAAGAGTCTAAGACGCGATGGCGGCTAGCGCTGGCGTCACTCCCACTCGATCGTCCCGGGCGGCTTCGAGGTGTAGTCATAGACCACCCGGTTGATGCCCTTGACCTCGTTGACGATGCGCGTCGCCACGCGTCCGAGGAAGGCGGCATCGAACGGATAGACGTCGGCGGTCATGCCGTCGGTGCTGGTCACCGCGCGCAGAGCGCAGACGCTGTCGTAAGTGCGGTAGTCGCCCATCACGCCTACGGTGCGCACCGGCAGCAGGACGGCGAAGGCCTGCCAGATCGCGTCATACAGGCCGGCGTCGCGGATTTCCTCGAGATAGACCGCGTCGGCCTTGCGCAGGATGTCGCAGCGTTCCTTGGTCACCTCGCCGGGGATGCGGATCGCGAGGCCGGGGCCGGGGAAAGGGTGACGGCCGACGAACGCCTCGGGCAAACCGAGCTCGCGGCCGAGCTCGCGCACTTCGTCCTTGAACAGCTCGCGCAGCGGCTCGACCAGGGCCATGTTCATCCGTTCGGGCAGACCGCCGACGTTGTGGTGGCTCTTGATCGTCACCGAGGGCCCGCCGGTGAAGCTGACGCTCTCGATCACGTCGGGATAGAGCGTGCCCTGGGCGAGGAAATCGGCCCCGCCGACTTTCCTCGCTTCGGCCTCGAACAAGTCGATGAACGCTGCGCCGATGAACTTTCGCTTCGCTTCCGGATCGGTGAGGCCGGCGAGGCCCGCGAGGAACTTGTCCTCCGCATCCACGTGGACCAGCGGAATGTTGTAGTGGTCGCGGAACAGGCTGACGACCTGCTCGGCTTCGTTCAGGCGCATCAGCCCGTGGTCGACGAACACGCAGGTCAACTGGTCGCCGATCGCTTCGTGGATCAGTACCGCCGCGACCGCGCTGTCGACCCCGCCGGACAGGCCGCAGATCACCCGGCCGGACCCCACCTGTGCGCGGATTTCCTCGATCTTGGTTTTGCGGAACTCCGCCATCGTCCAGTCGCCGGCGAGGCCGCAGACGTGGCGCACGAAGTTGGCGATCAGCTTGCCGCCGTCGGGCGTGTGGACGACTTCGGGATGGAACTGGGTGCCGTAATACTGGCGCGCCTCGTCGGCGATGACCGCGAAGGGCGCGCCGTCACTGGTGGCGACGATTCGGAAGCCCTCGGCGAAACGGGTGACCTTGTCGCCGTGGCTCATCCACACCTGGTGCCGCTCCCCGACGTGCCACAGGCCGTCGAACAGCTTGCACGGCTCGGTCACGGTGAGGAACGCGCGGCCGAACTCGCCATCCCATTCGCCGTCGGTCCCCGCCTCGACTTTGCCGCCGAGCTGGTGGGTCATCACCTGCTGGCCATAACAGATGCCCAGGATCGGCAGGCCGCTGTCGAACACGATCTGCGGCGCGCGTGGGCTGCCTTCTTCCGGCACGCCCGCGGGCGAACCGGACAGGATGACTCCCTTGGGCTTGAGGCGGTGAAACGCTTCTTCCGCCAGGCTGAACGGGGCGATCTCCGAATAAACCCCCGCCTCGCGCACGCGGCGGGCGATCAGCTGGGTCACCTGGCTGCCGAAATCGACGATGAGGATGGAATCGGGAAGGTGCTGGGCGTCCATGGCGGGGCGATAATGACGCCGCGCTGGGCTGTAAAGCGAGCCGCAGCTACGGCCGCCACGCCCTCCGCCCTCGACCGCGTTAACGTCGCTGCCCGGACGTTGCGGACAGAATCAATCTCAGTTGCATGAAGCGCAACATGCGTGGCGGTTTTCTCATTTGTGCAACAGCGGTGGGCCACCTACTTGCCCCTTGAGCCGGCTGGCGGACACCTCTCCCCCCACCCCCCGTCCCCAGCCGGCACACCCCCTCAAATCCTCGCCGTTTCGCCTTTGGCAGCCGCCTCGCCGGGCCGGTTCGGCGCGCGATTTCGATTGTGGAGACGGGCCTCTGACGGGTTCCGAAAGGCCTCCTCAATCCCTATATGATGGTCATGGACGAGACCCCCGCGCAAACCCCGAACGCCAACGCTTACGGTGCCGAGAGCATCAAGGTCCTCAAGGGCCTCGACGCGGTGCGCAAGCGGCCCGGCATGTATATCGGCGATACCGACGACGGATCGGGCCTGCACCACATGGTGTTCGAGGTCAGCGACAACGCGATAGACGAGGCGCTGGCCGGCCATTGCGACCTGGTCCTGATCGAGCTGAACCCCGACGGTTCGGTCTCGGTCGAGGATAACGGGCGCGGCATCCCGACCGGCATTCACAAGGAAGAGGGCGTTTCGGCGGCCGAGGTCATCATGACCCAGCTCCACGCCGGCGGGAAGTTCGAGAACACCAGCGACGACAACGCCTACAAGGTCTCCGGCGGCCTCCACGGCGTCGGCGTGTCGGTGGTCAACGCGCTTTCCGAATGGCTCGAGCTGACCATCTGGCGTGACGGCGAAGAGCACTGGATGCGCTTCGAACACGGCGACGCCGTCGGGCCGCTCAAGATCGTCGGCGATGCCCCGGGCCGCAAGGGCACCCGCGTGACCTTCATGCCCTCAACCGACACGTTCAAGAATGTCACCGAGTTCGATTTCGAGAAGCTGGAGCATCGCTATCGCGAGCTCGCCTTCCTCAACTCGGGCGTGCGCATCCTGCTGCGCGACAAGCGCCACGAAGCGGTCGTCGAGCACAATCTCTATTACGAAGGCGGCATCGCCGCGTTCGTGAAGTACCTCGACCGCAACAAGGTGGCGCTGGTGCCCGAGCCGATCTCGGTCTC
>Ga0207705_10003775_pt1 | contig 11541 bp, 11 predicted proteins | sample KBSC13metaG_FD_184314 | JGI IMG/M metagenome (GOLD analysis project Ga0207705, IMG submission 184314) | Corn rhizosphere microbial communities from Kellogg Biological Station, Michigan, USA - KBS C1-3 metaG (SPAdes) (version 2) | ecosystem: Host-associated > Plants > Roots > Rhizosphere > Soil ...
GTCGCGCAGGACGGCGAGCCGCTGCTCGCCGCTCTGATATTCCTTCGTCAAACGGACGGCTTCGAGCATGCGTGCAAAGAGGGAAGCGTGGATGTCGCTGGCGTTCGCGCTGGCGGCATGTGCCGGCGGTACGTCGGAAAATAAGCCTGCGACGCAGGAGCGCGCGCAGGCGAGCGCGGTCGCGACAGCTCGCAGCGCAGCGGCAACCGGGTCCGCGACGGGCGACGCACGTCCGGTACTGCTCTTTCTCGGCACTTCGCTCACGGCCGGACTGGGCCTCGATCCCGACAGTGCGTATCCGGCGCGCATCCAGCGCACGATCGATTCGACGGGACTCAAGTTAGAGGTCGTCAACGCTGGCGTGAGCGGAGAAACGGCGGCAGGGCTGCTGCGACGACTGGACTGGGTGCTGAAGCGACCCGCGTCGGTCATCGTGGTAGAGACCGGAGCGAACGACGGGCTGCGTGGACAAGCCGTGGCGGCGACGAAGGCGACGATCGGGTCGATCCTCGACCGGATCGCGAAGGAGCAACCGTCAGCGCAGGTGATGCTGGTGCAGATGGAGGCGCCGACGAACATGGGAGCCCGTTATACGAAGGCATTCCACGAGATGTATCCGGCCCTGGCGCGCGAGCATGGTGTGACGCTGCTCCCGTTCCTGCTGGACAGCGTGGCCGGCATTCCGGCGCTCAACCAGGCGGATGGCATACATCCGAACAACCGCGGCGAAGCGATCGTGGCGCGAACCGTGTGGAACGCGATGGAAGGCGCTTTGAGGGGTCGGGGCGTCGGGAGAGCAGCGGCGGCAGGAGTGAAGACGCGCTGAGGTCGCGACTCCCGAATGCCCCGCTTGATGCCCTCGCCACGCCGGTGTAAATTCCAAGGCTGGCCTACTTTACGTCAATTTCTGCAGGGGTTCCCATGGCTGTTCCAGCCACGCAAATCCGCCGCGGCATGGTGATCGTCTTCGAAGGCGAGCCGGTGCGCGTTGTCGAGTTCCGCCACCACACGCCGGGCAACCTGCGCGCGATGGTGCAGGCCAAGCTGAAGAGCCTGCGCACGGGGTCGAGCTTCGATCACCGTTTCCGCGCTGCCGACTCCATCGAGCCCGCGTCGATGGAGACGCACGAGCTCGAGTACATGTATGATGCGGGTGGTACGTACCACTTCATGAACACGTCCAACTACGACCAGATCGAGATGGACGAGGAAGCGCTCGGCGACAACGCGCCGTGGATGCAGCCGGGGATGAAGATCCAGGCGGAGTTCTACGAGGGGCAGCCGATCGGCGTGCGCCTGCCGAACTCGCTGACGCTGGAGATCGTCGAGACGAACCCGGTGATGAAGACCGCGACGAAGACGGCGTCCACCAAGCCGGCGAAGCTGGAGAACGGCGTGACGGTGAACGTGCCCGAGTTCGTGGCGACGGGCGACAAGGTTCGCGTCAATCCGACGACGGGCGAGTACATCGAGCGCGCGAAGTAACCGCGCACCGGCTGGCGACAGCGACGAGTTCGCATCGCCGGGCACGAGGGGACGGCAGTTGAAATGACGTCCTCGTCCGGTTAGAATCATTGTTCTCTACGGCTTGTACGGCGTAGCGGCCGCACCGAGGCGGTGACCACGGTGACTGTAGCTCAATTGGTTAGAGCACCGGACTGTGGCTCCGGGGGTTGCGGGTTCAATTCCCGTCAGTCACCCCTCTTGTAGCGAGGAGAAGCCCCCGGCACGAACGGCAGGACGCGGGGGGCTGACCCCGGCGGTTTAGGTCCGTAGCTCAATTGGTAGAGCACCGGTCTCCAAAACCGGCGGTTGGGGGTTCGATTCCCTCCGGGCCTGTGAAGGACAGGTAGTCAGCGAGTCGGGATGTCAGCGAGTCGGGATGTCAGCGAGTCGGATGTTTGACAAGATGGGCAGGACCCCGGGGCGGTGCTCCGGGTGCGAAAGGCCACGGCGGTATCGTCTAGGGGACTAGGACACGGCCCTCTCAAGGCTGGAACACGGGTTCGAATCCCGTTACCGCTACTCCGCAGGATGTGTGGCCCGTTCGTCTATCGGTTAGGACGGCACCCTTTCACGGTGCAGAGAGGGGTTCGATTCCCCTACGGGCTATGGTTGGTGGTCGGCCTGTAGGTCCCGACACGCACGTGGCGCGTGCCGGTGACATGATAGGGACGGGTGGAATGGCAGGACCGCGGTGACACGCGGTGCAGGAGATCGGATCGGTGATGGCGGTACGCATCACGGAGCCCCGATTGTGAAAAGGGGCCGTAGCTCAGTTTGGTTAGAGCACTCGACTGTCACTCGAGAGGTCGCGGGTTCGAGCCCCGTCGGCCCCGTAGGTATAGGAGGTCAGGAAGTCAGAAGGTCAGGAACATGTTCCCGACGTGCCGGCGTCCTGTCATCCCGCAGTTCAGTGCCCTGGTGGTGAAACTGGTAGACACGCCATCTTGAGGGGGTGGTGCCGCAAGGCGTCGCGGTTCGAATCCGCGCCAGGGCATGAGCAGTTCGTCGCCACAGTAGCTCAGGGGTAGAGCACTCGATTCGTAATCGAGCGGTCGTGGGTTCAATTCCCACCTGTGGCTCTCTGTGGGACCCACGATACTCCGCAAACGACAATGCCCCGTCGATCTGATCGACGGGGCATTGTCGTTTGCAGCCACCAGCCTCGCGCTCAAGGGGTTGCAATGGCCCTCTGGATGTTCTTCTGCAGCAGCAGCTCCAGCGCACCCGTCGAGGAGCAGTTGATCGGGTCGCTCGCGCTCCCGGCGTTCATGCGGATCGTTGCACCAACGTGCGTCATCACCGTGGAGCTCCCCGCTCCGTTGTCGCTCAGCACGGACATCACGTTCCCATAGACACGACCCGACTCGATTCGCGGACCGGCGATGGTCGACCCGCAGCTGAAGAATTCGGAGATCGGCCGGCCGGCGATCCGGCGAGGGACAATGAAGCCGGCGTTCCCATACTGCCCCGACGCGCGGTCGTTGGTGGTCGGCAGGATGCCGAGGGTGGTGTAGGCCTGCACGAGCGCGAGCCATACTTTGGCCGGCGGCGCAGCGTAGGTGGTGCGAGAGTTCTCGTCGGCGGTGGACTGATGGACAACGCTGCCGTCGGTATCCACGACGAGCACCCGGTCGGGGGCGGGAGCCGGCGAGGGAGTCGCGTGAGCGCACGCCATGACGCTGGAGAGGGCGAGCAGGGCCACAGTAAGGCGCATTGATCGGACGTCGAAAGGTGGGACGGGAGGCACTGGTGTCGCGAACCCATACGTTGTCGTACGGGGCGCGAGTGGGCAAGCGCGCGGAGCGCGTCAGCGACACACGGCGATGGAGGACATGGAAGACGTCCCGGCGTCTCGCCTTGTAGCCGTGTCGCGGCACCGGTATATTCCGGACTTCGGCGCGAGCCGAGATTGCGGGCGTAATTCAGTTGGTAGAATGCCAGCTTCCCAAGCTGGACGTCGCCGGTTCGAGTCCGGTCGCCCGCTCGTGACACGTTTGGATGTGCCTCGTGCTTGAGAAGCCCCTCGGACAAGAGTCCGAGGGGCTTCGTCGTACCGGGTACATAGTCGGACATGAGCACCGGCTTCGTGCCGGCGGAGAAGTGAGATCGCATGGCCCTCCGGTGCCTACAGTCGTGGCGCTCCGACGCACCCCCTGAGGTCCTGGCGCTACTATGCAGGAACTTCGATGAGACCTGAACCAGCAATCATGAAAGACGTCCCGCGAGAGTCCGCGCGCACGTTGTCGCTAGGAAAGATCCTGCTCTTCTCGCTGGCCTGCATGTCGATCTTCATCGCGGTGGCGCTGGTGTGCGGCGCGTTGACGTCCTGGATCCGCAGCGATGCATTGCGAATTGCGTTCAGGGAGCTCGTGCTGAGGGCTCCCCTGACCATCATGGCGCTTCATCTACTCGCGACCAGGGTCATTCGTGTGTATGCGCCGGATGAGATGTACGGCGAGGTGAGACTAGAGGGTCTGTTGAAATGGATGGTGTTTGCCTTCGTCCTGCCCGCCGCGGCGTGGATCTCCTACTACGTGCTGAACCTCATCGTCCCCTTTCATCATGTCGCACGATTGGGCACGGAGAGCATGGTCAGCCTGCTGGTCACATGGATCTCTTTGTCGATAGCGGCCGGCCTGACGGAAGAGGTGCTGTTCCGGGGACATCTGTACATGATTGTTGCTGCCGGCTATTCACGTACAAAATCGATCGTGATCACGTCGCTGATATTCGGACTCGTGCATATCGTCATGCTCCCAGCGTTCAGCATTTTCGACGTACTGACGGTCGTCGCCGGAGGATTCGTTGCTGGTCTCATGTTCGCGCTGATCTACCAGTACTCGAAAGTGCTCTGGTACGCGGCTGTCGTTCACATGGTATGGGATATCTTCTTCATCGGGAAAATCACGGCGATCGCGACGACCCAGGCGGAAGCAGACCAGATCATCCTGCCATTCAGGTTGACGACTCACGACCCGCTGCTCACCGGCGGGAGCTTCGGGGTCGAGGCGGGTCTACCCTGTTTCGTGATCTATACCGTGGTGATCAGCGTTCTGTACCTGATGATGAAACGGGGAGGGAGTTTCCGGCCGACTGCGAACGCAGAGGCGACTGCCTGAGCGAGGGCGAAATCCCCAGCACGCTGTACGAACCGTCAGCTCCCGACGGGCAGTCGCGGCAGCTCGAGGGTGAACACCGAGCCGCGGCCGACGTCGCTGTCGATCGTGATGTCGCCGCCCATGGCGCGCGCGAGCTGGCGGCTGATCGACAGGCCAAGTCCCGTGCCCTCGGCCGTACGCGTGAGCGACGGATCCGCCTGCACGAATGGCTCGAAGACCGTCTCGTGCAGATCCTTGCGGATGCCGCGGCCGGTGTCGCGCACACGAACGCACACCGTCCGCTCGTTCAACTCGCACTGGACGGCGACCTCGCCCTCGTCAGTGAACTTAACCGCATTGGAGAGGAGGTTGAGCATGATCTGCTCGACCTTGTCGCGATCGATCGTGATGCTTGCGTCGGTGACGCAGGGCTCGAAGCGAAACGCGAGGTTCTTCTTCACGAGACGCGGTGCGACGAAGTGCTCGAGTGTGGCGAGAAATTCGTTGAGATCCACCTGCTCGAAGCGGAACTCGAGGCGACCCGATTCGAGCTTGGCAAAGTTCAGGACGTCCTCGATCAGCCTGAGCAGGGTTCGCTGGCTGCGCTTGATCCGGCTGAGATCCTGCTTCTGCTCGGGGGTCAGGCTGCCGCGAATCTCCATCTCGAGCAGCTCCACGTAGCCGGCAATGGCATTGAGCGGCGTGCGCAGTTCGTGGCTCATCGTGGCGAGAAACTCACTCTTGGCTGCGTTCGCCCGTTCCGCGTCGCCGCGCGCCTCCTCGGCTTGCCGACGCGCGGTCTCGGCGTCGGCAAGTGAACGGATCAGCTGGTCGTTGGTCTGCTCCAGCTCCTCCTGCAGGGTCTGCGCTTCCTCCACCTGCTGCTCGAGCTCACTGGCGAGCTCCTGGAGCTGCTGGGCGGACTCGCGTTCCACGCGCTGCAACCGCTTCGCCTCGGTGATGTCGCGCGCAATCTTGGCGGCGCCGATGATCCGCCCTGCCTTGTCACGAATGGGGGAGACGCTGAGAGAGACATCGATCAGCGACCCATCCTTGCGCATGCGCACCGTCTCGAAGTGATCGATGCGTTCGCCGCGCGTGAGGCGGCCGACGATCACCGGCTCCTCGTCATGCCGGTCCGGCGGGATCAGGGTGTAGACGGACTTCCCGATGATCTCGTCCGCGGTCCAGCCGAAAATGCGAGTCGCGCCGGTGTTCCAGCTGCGGATGATGGTGTCGAGCGTCTTGCCGATGATGGCGTCGTCCGACGAGTCCACGATCGCCGCGAGCCAGGCCTCGGGATTGATGGACAGGAGTTGCCTGCCGAGCTCCGAAGAGATGTTATCGCTGATCGGCTGTTCGGTCATCCCCAAAAAGTTCGCTGGCTGGAGGGGAAAATGCCACCCGTCGGGGATGTCGTAGGTCGGCAGAGCACGGCCCCATCGCTGTTGCCGGTCAATCTATTGTCCTTCCTTGGGTTTGGGCGCGCTGGGCAGAACGCCGGCGCGCTGCCTCGCCTGCGCCACGATGCCATCCGCCTTCGCGTCCGCCTCGCGGACGATGCGATCGGCCTGCTGATCCGCCTCGCGTCTCATGCGATCAGTGGTCGCCTGTGCGGCCACGCGGGCGACGGGATTGGTCGCCCGCGCGAGGAGCGAATCGGCGCGAACATTCGCCTGATGTCGCGCGCTGTCCGCGAGGGCCCGCGCCTGCGAGCGAATGCCGGCGGCCTGCGTTTCCGCGTCGGCCACGATGCGTGCGGCCTGCTCGCTCGCTCGACGCCGCGCATCGGTGGCGGCGGAGTCGGCCTTCTGCTTCACGTCGGCAATTCGACCGACGCCGTTCGCGCCGCCGAGAGGTACCGTGATGCCGCCGGCGGTGAGGTTGAAGGGTTTCACGTTCACGCGCCCGTTCATGACGTCGAACGCGAGGCGCACCGCGCCGAGCGACGGCGAGCCGAGCGGACCGGAGGAAAGCGCCGAGGACACCTTGGCCAGGGCGGATGCGCTCTGCACCGTGAGGCGCTGCGTCCTGAGATCCCCCTTTCCGGAAAGCGCGCCCAGCACCGGCGACATGTCGCTGGCGAGCAGGCCCTTCATCGTCATGGTGCCGGTGACGCTGCCGCTCGTCCAACGTGCGACCGGTGCCAGCTTCTGCACCGTTGTAAGCGCCGCAAAGCTGGACGGAATGTCCACACTGTCGATCGTGAGTGCGAGATCGAACGCCGGCCTGGCGAGATCGTGCGTGTCATACGCACCGTTGGCGACCACCGTGCCGCGCATGGTGTTCATGCGCAGGCTGTCGAGCGTGATGCGACGGTCCTTCACTCGCAGCGTGCCGCGCACGTCGTTCATGGCCAGCGCGCCGTAAGTCACCCGACTCGCCGCCGCGGCGAGGGTGAAGTCCACGCGCGGTGGCACCGGAATCACTTCCGTGGTCTTGTCCTTCGACTGCCACTCGGCCAGATCGAAGCGCGAGCTGTTGACGCTCCCCGTGCCGCGGAGCTCCTCGTCGTGCATGACGAATCCGAGCACGTTGTCGAGGGAACCGGTGGCGCGGAAATCACTGTTGCCGACGCGCGCGGCGAGCGCGGTCAACTGCGCGGCGCGCGGGGTGAAGCGCACGGCCGCCGTGTCCACGGCAATGGCATGCGGCAGCGAGGACGCACGGAGTGCGACCCTCGACGCGGTCATCGATCCGCTCGCCGCGACGCGATCGAAGCGCGACGCGTTGACATCGGACACGCGTGCACGCATGGCGAGATCGGCGGCGACGATTCCGCCAAGCCCGGTGACTTCGGGGATCTTCACCGTCCGAGCGAGGTCGGCCAGGTCGACAGCGCCAACGAGCCGCGCGTCGACGTCAGGATCGCTGACCGGCGTGCGCACGACGAGGCGGGCGTCCACGGGGCGACCGCCGAGCTCAGCGTGGAAGCGCTTCAGGTTCACGACCGTGTTGTCGACGTGTCCGCCCGGATTGTCGATGGCGAGGTCCATCGTGATGCCGCGTACCGGCAGCGGGAGCGCCGGATACTGGAAGCCGGCATTCTCGACGCGAGCCCGGATGGCGAGCGCAGGGAAGGATTTTGGACCGTACGCACCGCGTACGCGGCCGGCGACGGACATGGTGCCGGCGGTGCGAAGCTTCGTGAAATCGTGCGCGTAAACCGCAGGCACGAGGGAGAGGATGTCGCGGAAGGCGGTGCTGGGCGCCGCGAAGGCGAGATCGAGCGTCATGTCCGGCTTGCCAAGCGTGGCCGAGCCATCAAAGGCGAGACGGAGCTCGTTGAGACGCAGCGTGTCGCGCCGGAAGGTGAAGCGCGTCGCGCGCAGATCGGCGTCGACGTCGGCGTCGAGCTCGACGGCCACGCGCGACAGCCATGGGATGCCGGCGAAGCGGACGGACACCGAGTCGATGCGCGTCCGCGTGGCGAGCACGAACCGCTCGGTCGCGAAATCACCGCGCAGCTTTTCGTTCAGGCCGTGCAGCGACAGGGCGAGATTGGCGTGCTGGTCGTCAAGGGTGATTGCGGCGTCGGAAATCTGCAGGTTGTGGAGCGTGATGCCGACGGCGCGGCTGTCCTTCCGTGCTGCGCCGGTCGACGGCCGCGCGATATCCCAGCTCGCGCGTCCATCGGGCAGAACGCGCAGCGCGACCCGGGGCTGCGTGACGACGATGTCGCGAATCACGATCGGATCGCCGTGACGAAGGAAGCCGATTACGCTGCCGAGCTGGAGGACGAGTCGCGCATCCTTCACCACGGCCAGCGTATCACCGGCGAATGGCGGCACGCCGACGATGCTCAGGCCGTCGAGTGAAAGTGATGCGTTGGGAAAGTCGCGCAGCAGTCCGACAGTCGCCGACTGCCAGTCGACGCGGGCGTTGACGGACGAGGCGATCTCTGTCTTCAGGCGCGTCGCAATGCGCTCCCGGAACAGCAGGGGGACGAAGAACAGAACGAGGATGACCGAGAGGGCCAGCAGGCCGGCGCCGAGGGCGAGTTTTGCGCGAAATCGCATGACTAGAGGACGATTTCGGTGGCTCTCCGGTATCGGCGCAGGCGACCCCCGCCCTAGCTTGAGGGATGCTCCCGCACACGGCTGTCGACGTCGGCACCTTTCTGCTGGTGCTGGACCTCATGGGCACCTTCGTTTTCGCGCTCAGCGGGGCGAGCGCAGGACTGCGACACCGACTGGATCTGTTCGGCGTGCTCGCGCTGTCCTTTGCCGCCGCACTGGCTGGGGGCATCATGCGCGACCTGCTCATCGGGGCGGTGCCGCCGGTAGGGATTCGGGATTGGCGCTACATCGCGGCCGCGCTGACCGCGGGACTCGTGTTCTTCGTCTGGGACTCCGCGATCGTGCAACTGCGGACGACAATCCTGCTGCTGGATGCAGCCGGACTCGGCCTGTTCGCGGTGACGGGCACGCTCAAGGCACTCACCTATCAGCTTGGTCCGGGTACAGCCGTACTGCTTGGCGTGTTGACGGGCGTGGGTGGCGGGGTGCTTCGCGACGTGCTCGTCTCCGAGGTCCCGACCATCCTGCTCCGGACCGAGTTGTATGCGGTGGCCGCGCTGTGCGGTGCGCTGGTCGTCGTCCTGGCGCGCGAAGTGGGGCTACCGCCGCACGTCGGCGCCATCGGCGGCGTGCTGGTTTGCTTCGCGATGCGGGCGATCGCCATCAGGCGCGGCTGGCGACTGCCGGTCGTGGGGGAATGGCGCCGCACGGCGAACGGCGCCATCGAGGTCGACGAATCGCCGCGGGAGTGATTCTCGCGATGCCGAACGACCAGCCTATCGTATCAGCAGGTTCACATCAGCCCTGAACGCACATGCCGACCGAACAGTATCACGAACCACCGGAGGAGCTTTCCCAGCAGACACGCACCTTCGCCCGCATGATCACGTCGCTGATCGAGGAAGCCGAGGCGATCGGCTGGTATGCGCAGCGGCTGTCACTGGAGAAGGATCCGGAAGCGCGTGCCATCATGAAGAACGCGCAGCAGGAGGAATTCAAGCACTTCGGTATGGATCTCGAGTTCCTGCTGCGCAAGACGCCGAAGTGGCGCGCCATCCTGAAGGACATCCTGTTCAAGCAGGGTGACATCGTCCAGCACGGCGAGGAAGCGGAAGACGAAGCGGGGTGAGACCGCCTCCGGTCAGCCAGAAGTCTCGTCGCCGCAGGTGCGGGCCCAGGGAATGATCTCGAGGCGTGCGTAGGGAATGGCGGCTCCCGTCTTCTCGCAGATGCCAAAGCGCTCGGGGTTGGTGTAGAGACGCTCGAGCGCGGCGTCGATCTCGGCGAGCTCGCGCGAGATGCGCGTCGCGTTGGAGGCATCCAGCTCGTCCTGCATTGTGTCCGTCCCGAGGTCCGCCTGATGGGTAGGCATCTTGGAGAGGTTGCCCGCCTGATCCTCTTCGGATTCTTCGGCGCTCTCGTCCACGGAGCGGTTGAGGGACTGAAGTGCGCGGTCGCGCTCCTCGCGCAGGCGATGTTCGAGATGCTTGCGCTGGATGTCGGAGAGTGCCACAGGTTCCTCGCTGGTCGTCGAAGGTGAACATCAGGGTGCCCACCCCCAGGTGCATGGCGCGGGCCGAGGTGCAAAGTCAGGCGGCAGTAGCCGTAGCGGATCGTTACGCGATTCGTAGCGGCGTGATGCGACGAAGCGCCAAAGGAGGCGCTGGAGCCGCAATTCAGCGGGCGAACGATGGGCGTGCGCGGTGCTTCCACTCTGGCACACCGCGCTTGGCGCTGGCCACTGATGGCCGCGCTCGTCGGCGCGTCCACTCCGCTGGAGGAGCACATGCATCACGCGAGCGTCGGCCGCCGAGCGCTCATGCTCGTTGGCATCACACTGACACTGGGGTGCGGAGGGGCGTCAGCCACCAGCACCGATGGCGGACCGCCACCTCCGCCCCCGCCGCCACCCCCGGCGAATACGGTGAAGGTGACGAACAATGCGTTCACTCCGGGCGACCTCACGGTGTCCGCCGGTTCCACCGTCACGTGGAGCTGGGATACCTGCAGCGGCGGCGACGTCTATGGGGACGGCCAGGTCTGCGTCACGCACAGCGTGGTGCTCGACGATGGCTCGGTCCAGTCGAGCGCGCAGTCGACCGGAAGCTTCGCGCACCAGTTCACGACGGCCGGCACATACCCGTATCACTGCGCCATTCACGGCGCGACGATGTCGGGCAAGATCGTGGTGCAGTAGCGGGGCACCTCCGGGCCGGCTGCGCGCCGGCCCGGACGGCGCCGCTCAGCGACGGCTGATCTTCACGCGCCAGAGCTCGGGGCCCTCGGCCTCGTACGTCCAGTCGAACGTGTCGGGGCACTCCGCAAGCAGCTGGTAGCGGAGCGGCTTGGGGTCGTGGTCGTTGAGGATGACCATCGACTGCCCGCTGACGAGCGAGTCGAAGGTCCTGAAGATGGCAGGATGCTTGTCGCGCGGCGGAATGACGCGCACGTCGAGCTCGATGGTCTGCAGCGACATGTGGATCTCCTGATCGGTGATAATAGCAGTGATGCGACCGCCCGGTGGACGGCGCGGTGCTCAGGCGGGACGCCAGATTCGCAGGAGCACTCGATCGGCGTGCGACTCATCGAGCTCGCACGCATACCCACGCTCGGCGAGCATGGGCAGAAGTAGTTGCGGCACGCGCTCGTTCAGTTGAACGAGCTGGTGGCCGGGCGGGAGCGTTTCAAGCGCCGCGAGCGTTCGCACGAGTGGTTCGGGGGGACGCAGGCCGCGGACGTCGAGCCAGACAGTCTCCTGCTCGTCTGCCGCCGGACGTCGCTCGTCTGCCGGCGTCGCGTTCGTCGTCCCTCCGCGCGCCTGCTCGGTGTCCGGCGACTGCGCCGGATCGCGCCAGAACCAGACCGACCAGTCGTCAGGTGCATTCGCTCGACTCTCGTGCGAATGCACCTGACGACTG